>Ga0163179_10000017_pt1 | contig 178282 bp, 136 predicted proteins | sample AtlANTMetagenome_FD_109643 | JGI IMG/M metagenome (GOLD analysis project Ga0163179, IMG submission 109643) | Marine eukaryotic phytoplankton communities from the Atlantic Ocean - Atlantic ANT 2 Metagenome | ecosystem: Environmental > Aquatic > Marine > Oceanic | place: North Atlantic Ocean...
GAGCCCGTCGGGCTGGTAGGTGCAGCCGGCGGTGGTTGGCTGCACGAAGACGTCGATGATGACCGCGTTACCAGCTGTGTTGCTGTTGCAGTTCAAGTCGATGTCCGAGATCGTCACCCCGCCAGAGCCGGCGAGGGCCTCCAGCGTGAAGTAGACCGCGCCGCCCTGCGAGCCGCCGTTGTTCGAGGCGAACGTCGTCGTCAGCGGCGAGCCGCCGCATGGACCGGCGCAGACGCCGAGCGGGTTCGCGAGCGCGGCCTGAAGGTCTGCGTTGGTGTTGGCGCAGCCCTGGTTGCCGCCGACGCTGTTGCAACCAGCGTTGGTGTGGATGCCGATCGCGGTGTTGGTGCCCTCAAGGATGACCGGAGAGCCAGAGTTGCCGCCGGTCGTGTCCACCGTGTATTGGATCACGTCACCAGAGAGGTCAAAGTACGGCCCCGTGTGCGTCTTCTGGGCTTGGTTCCAGGTCGGCGAGACCGGCGAGCTCGTCGTGCCGTAGCCGGTGATCCGGATCGTCTGAGCAGGCGACCCAACGCTGGGAGGGTTCACGAGGTCAAACGCGACCGAGCCCTGCGACGCGTGCGGAGAGAGCCCAGTCGTCGAGTTGTCAAAACAGCCGAAGTAGGCCCAGTCATTGCCCAGGGAGGTCCCCCCGACATTTTCTTGGACCGACGCGGGGTCGATCGCGTACTGATCGGACGGCGGCGGCGCCTGCGGCGTGCCGCTGCCGTTGGACAACGGCACGTTGAACTGGACCACCTGCGAGCCGCTGATGCCGCAGTGACCAGCTGAGAGGAAGCAGTGGTTGCAGTCGTTGATCATCCACGCGCTGCAGCCCACTGGCATGACGCGTCCGCATCGATCATCGGAGCTAGGCTGGCGATCATCGACAGCGCCACAGATCGAGTCCGGCTCCAATCGCTCGATCGGGCCAGCGATCGCGGCCTTCAGGACGAAGCGGTTGTCTCCGGTGCCGGGCTGCGCCACCAACTCGACGAGCACGCTGCCGCCGTTAAAGTACGCCGACGTGTTCTCCCACTCCCCGATATGGCGCATGTGCTGCGTCATAACGGCGCCGTCTCGTATCGACGTCAAGCGAAGGAACGATCCGTCGCTGCCCGGGTCTGCGCTGCCCGAGAGCTGTACGCTCTGATACTCAAGGCGCAGCCACGCCGCGCGGTCGACGCTGACTACGGTCGACCAAACGACCTGCGCGATGCCAACAGCAGCAGGCGAAGTTGACGAGTTCTGGACGTAACCAGAGTCAACTTGGAAGACGTGCGTCGAGCTCTGGATTTCGACAGCCTGCGCCGCCAGCGCAGCCGAGAGCAAGAAGCCGGTGAATATCTTAGGTGTGTGCATGGAAACTATGAGATACGGACCGAGAAGAAGGGGCAGGCTGCATGCAACCTGGACAATGATGTCGCAGGCTACGTTAGCGCATCGCCCAGACCATCGGGCCACCATCGCGGCGTTTTGCGGCCGCGTTCGTGACGCCGTCACGCGTCGTTGGCCTGGGCACGAAGCTAAATCGTTTATACGCAGCGCCGCCGACGCGAGCCGGCGGCGCCGACCTCTAGGCTAGTAGAGGCCGGTGGTGATCGCGACGCCGTTCGACGTGCGCGTCGAGCCGCTAAGCACCGACAGGTCCAGGGTCGCCGACTGGAAGTAAAGGCTCGCCCCCAACGCGCTCGCGCTCGTAAGGTCGATGCCTTGCCACGTCAAAGTGCCTGGACCTCCCCAGACTACTTGCGGACCTAGCAGCACGTCCGAGGTCGCGTAGAGCGAGCACGCAGGGTTCGCCGACGGCGCGGCGATCGCCAGCGGCACGGTGATCTGCGAGAGACCGACCACGCCGACGTGGAACACCGCCGTCGCCGGGATGTTCGTCGTTTGCAGCTGGAACGGCGCGCCCAAGACCGGGCTGCCGACCGCTGCTAGCTCGAGGCCGCTCAGGTCTTGGTCGCCCATGAAGAACCCGAACAGCGCGCCTTGTGACAGGTTCCGCGGCCCCGGATCGACGCTGCTACCCGCCCCGCTGTGCCCGACCAGCCAGTCTTCGGGGCCGGTGTTCGCCAGCGCACCGAACGCGATCACAAAGTCTCGCGTCGACTCGTCGCCGCGGAACTGAATCGTGACGACGTCGCTCGTGTTCCACAGGAACACGTCGTCGTAGGTCACCATCCACTGCGTGCCCGACTCTTCGTAGTAGACCTTGCCGCTCGCTGCGGCGTTCGGCTGTAAGTCCGTCCACGCGTAGTAACCCTCCGACGGGTTGGTCAACATCGTCGAGACGTCGGGCACCCAGTTGGTGCTGTTGCCCCCGCCGCGCGCGACCCAGCCGTTGGAGCCGACCTCCAATCCCAGCGTGCCCGCGGCGACGCTGTCGTCGTCGCCGAGCGCCAGCTGAATCGGCGCGCCCAGCGACCCGATCGCCATGATCGTCGACGGGCGTGTGTTGCAGGTGTGACCACCCGCGCTCGCGGTGCCGTAGATCTCAAGACCCGACAGGTCCATGCTCGCTTGGGTCAACTGCTCATAGAACGAAGTGCGCGACTCGACGCAGCCCGCCCCATACGCGGTCGCGACCGCGGCGTCATCACAGGTGCCGCCGAGCGTATAGTTGACGTTGGTGTTGACCACGCGCGGCTCAAAGACCGGCGCAGAGAACGGCGTGTTGCTCGCCCGCCCCGCGATTAGCTGTAGCTGCCCGTTAGCGTAAGCCGTGGGGTTGGTCGTGCCGGTGGTGTATCGATGCGCGAAGTTCGTCGCCACGATCGCGACACCCAGACAACAACCGTCGCCTAGCTGGAGCGGCGTGCTCAGCACGAAGTTCGTGGGGTTGTCGGTGCCAGCAGCTACGCCCGTCCCACTGGCCCGCAGGAACCATGACCCAGTGACGTCAAAGGTGCACGAGCCGCTGTTAGGCTGCACGTACAGATCAAAGGAGACCGGCGTGCCCGCGCTCGTGGACGCCCCGTTTACGTTCAGGTCGAGGTCGCTGATCGTCACCCCGCCGGTGCCAGGCAAGGCCTGTAAGGAGAAGTAGACCGCGCCGCCGACCACGCCGCCGTTGTTCGACGCAAACGTGGTCGTCAGCGGAGAACCCCCGCCAGGGCCGCCGCCGCTGCCGGCGCCGCCGACGACCACCAACGCGTAATCAGCGTCGATCAAGGCCGTCTCGACGTGGTTGTCTTGCACGACCGCCGTCGCCAAGACCTCGACCGTCCAGTTGCCCGCCGCCGGGCTCTGGACAAAGACGCACTCGATCGAGTTGGTCCCGTCCTCGCTACCGCCAGGGGTCGACCAGACGCCGCTCTCGAGGTTGTTGTTGCCCCAGTAGACCGTGCCGCTTGGCGAAGTCGCGCGCAGCGAGAGGTTGTTGATGAGGTGCGAGCTCGCCGACGGGTTCGCCGCTGGCTCGAGCCAGTTCAGACACGCGCGCAGCGACGGCTGACCCGCCGAGACCGCGATCGTGTAGGACGAAGACTGCCCCTGCGTCAGCACGTCGGTCTCGTCGATGATCAGGGTCTCGCCCCGGTCGTCATACATCGTCTGCAAGCCCGGGAATCCCCAACCCTGGTGCTCCCGACGGTTGTCGGAGCTTGAGGCGGTGAACGAGTACTGCGCGGCGCTGACGACCTGGAGCGCCTTCAGCGTCGGCGCGTGCGGTCGGTTCTGGTGCGCCGTCCCCCCAGGGACGCGGAGCGCTTGGCCGAACAAGCCGACACCAGGCGACACCTCAGTGGTGTACATCTGGATCGCCAGCGTGTTGTGACCAGCGACGATCGGGGTCGCGCCTGACGTCCCGCCGAACCCGCTGGTCCAGTTGCCCGATGAGTAGCCCGCGCTGCCGGTGCGGTCCGAGGCGCCGATGTTGTCGTAATACGCACACATGGTTGGCTTGATCCGGCCATCAGACGCCGGACCGATCGAGGCGCCGCCGTTCTGCCATGAGTCGTTGTTGGGGTTGCTGTCGTCCTGGTGGTTCACCCCGCCGATCGAGAACACGTTCTTAGCCCACGCCTGCGGACGCGAGTCCTGGTTGCCGGCGTTTGACTGGCTCTGCGTCCAGGTGATGTCGTTGTCGAAGGTGATGTCGTCCGAATCGGCCGAGACCGAGGTGTAGAAGAACGTGCGCGCTCCGCCCCACGAGGCCGTCGTGTGGCTGACGTTGTGGACGTTGACGAGGTCATTGAAGACCTGCCAACGCGACGTCGAGACCGAGCCGTAGTTCGTGAAGAACTTGCCCGCGTCCGGCGCCATGCCGCGCACCGCTGGGTTCGACGTGCCGTTGCCGAACACGATCCCCGCGGTGCAGTGACCATGCGTCGCCGCGGAGTTCGAGCTGTTCACGACGGTCACGCTGCCGGTGAAGTCAGGGTGCGTCGCCTCGAGACCCTCGTAGATGTGCGTGTTGACGCCCGTGCCCGTGAAACCGCCCACGGTCTCGACGTAATTACCGCCGCCCTGGACCCGCGCGTTGTCCATGTCCTCCTCTGGCGCCGACCAACGGTCAATCCAGAGCACCTCGTCAAAGCCTGCGACCTGCAAGAGCTGTGGGCCCGTAAGCGTCGCGGTGAAGAGCAGGCTGCCCGCGTGCTCGTTGACGACGACCCCGCCTACCTGCGCGATCTTCGACGCGAGCGCTGGCTTATCGGTGTGCTTGTCCGCGACCACCATGTTGTAGGTCACAGCGGCGCCGCTCTGCACCGCGCCGCTCTCCAAGAGCGCGTCCTCTAGACGGAACGCGGGGTGGTACTCACCGACCCAGCGAATCATCGGCGCCTTGAGCGCGGCGGCCTGCGCGCTCGTCATCTCGACGACGTAAGCGTCGCGCGGCAGATACTTGATGACCTTGCCGCCGACTGCCGCGACCGCGTCGCGGCCCGCCTGCGTCGGCGTGCCGTGGAACTGCACGATGCGGAGGTTCTGGTGCTTACCAGAGCGCAGCGGCGCCGGGACCTCCGGCAGCGACAGCGCAGGGTCGAACGTCGCGTAGCGCAGACTGATCGTAGATCGATCTGCAGGCTCACCGGGTGACTGGGCAGCTACAGATGCAGCGACAGCGCATGCAAGCAATGCGCCACGGGAGAGAGGACTCAGCATGGATTTCATATAGAGCAAAAACAACGACCGGGGAGCCTTCGGTCACCGACGAGTTGAAGCGAACCGATCACAATCTGAAAGGGCCATGTCTATGGCTTTGTTCCCGAACAAACGACGCGACGAAAAGTCCTCAAAAAGCACGGAACAAATTCGTCCGCCGCAAAACACGGCGGCAAGCGAGGCGCTTGTGCTAGCTCAAGCGACGACGGCGCCCGCTCGACCGACGGCCGCCGCGCATCATGCGCTTCAAGGCTTACGGTAAACGCCGAGCAAGCACTGCTCAGGATAAGGCAGGCCGAAGGCCCTGCAGACGCGCATCCCGACCAACTCAGCCTTCGCCAGCGATGGGAACTTCGCGAAGGTCCGACAATCGCTCAGGCGCAGGAACGCCTCCTCGGACATCTTCACCGACGCGAACTGCCGCTGCAGGGCGGCGCGCGTATTCATCCGGAAGTGCGTCGGGAACGTGTCCTTCGGCTGCGCTCCCCAGAGCCACGACTTGACGACGTGACGCAGCCCCATCGGAGCCATCCGGGTCAAGAGCGGGATCGGCGACCCAGCGAACACCGTGTAGACGACCGCGAGCCCTCCCGGCCTCAGCGCCCGCGCGATCGCCCGCACACACGCCAGCGGGTCCTCGATGTGCTCAGCCACCATGCGCATGGTGACGAGGTCAAACGCCTCGTCGCCGTGATAGCCGTCGATCCCCTTGGCGACCTTCTGATGGACCCACGGGTTCTCCTGCAACGTAGGGTCTGGATCGACCCCGGTCAGGCGCGCGCAGCGCTTAGAGAGGAGCTCAGCGAGGCCGAGGTTGTTCGGGAACAGCTCTCGCCCGCACCCGACGTCTAGCCACGAGACGCCAGAGACCACCAACCCCGCGACCAACGCCTCATAGACGTCGTCAGGAGTGTAGTAGTTACAGTCCAAGCGCATTCGCGGCCCCCACCCGAGCTGCTTCAGCGCGCCGTAGCGGCGATGAAACATCTGGCGCAAAGAGGCCTCATCCGGCAGCCGGAGCAGCAGCGGCGAGGCCGCCGTCGATTCGATCACGTCACTCACGCTGGAAAGACCACGTCGAGCTCGTTGACGCATTCATCCGAGAGCGTGACCTCAATCGCGCTGAGGTTGTGCTCAAGCTGCTCGCCGCTCTTCGCGCCGATCAACACCGATGAAACGCCCTTGTTACGCAAGCAAAACGCCAAAGCGACCTGCGTCGCGTCATGCCCATGCAGCGCCGCGATCTCCACGAGCCGCTGCGCTTTCTGGAGGCGCTCCTCGGTCATGTATCTGCTGACGAACTGCTTGCCCGAGTCGTCGGTAGCGCGTGATCCTGCCGGGAGGTCTCCGCCGGGCTTGTACTTACCCGTCAAGACGCCTTGCGCCAGCGGCGAATAGACGAGCTGACCGAGGCCCTCACGGAGGCTGGTGGGCACCACGGACGCCTCAATGTCGCGGCGGTAGAGGTTGTAGAGCGGCTGGTTGGTCACCGGAACGTGCCAACCTTGCTCACGACACAGCGCGACCACCTCTGCGATCCGCTCCGCTGGCCACATGCTCAGCCCCCAGTACAGCACGTGCCCCTGCTGGATCAGGTCATGCATCGCCAGCGCCGTCTCTCGAACAGGCACCTCAGGGTCGAAGCGGTGGCATTGATACAGGTCGACGTAGTCCGTCCCCAAGCGCTGCAAAGACTGCTTGATCGACTCGTGAATATGCTTCCTGGAGAGCCCGCGGTCGTTGACGTCGTCGCTCATCGGGAAGAAGCACTTCGTCGCGATGACCAGCCGGTGCCGGGGTAGGCCGCGGATCGACTGACCCAGGGCCCGCTCACCCTCTCCGTTGTTGTAGACGTCCGCGGTATCGAAGAGGTTGACGCCGCGATCAAACGCCCGCGCCACCAGATTCTCGGACGCCGCGTCGTCCATCTCGTTGCCGATCGTCAGCCAGGAGCCCAGCCCAATCGCGCTGACCTTGACGCCAGACCCACCTAGGTAGCGATATTGCACGCACGCTTTGTAGCAGCCGGGCGAGCAGGCCGCCACATCAGCCCGCCGACAGGCTTGGACATTGGCCGCGTTTCCGCGATGCTGCCCGCGTGACCAAGAAGCGGATCGCCCTACTCTCGACCGGCGGGACCATCGAGAAGACCTACTGTGAACTCCACGGCGTGCTGGACAACCAGGAGAGCGTCTTGGACGTGATGCTGGCAGGACTACGCCTGACCGGCGTCGAGGTCGTCCGAGTCCCGCTCCTAAACAAAGACAGCCTGGAGATGACCGACGGCGATTACGCGCTCGTCTCACAGACCGCGATCTCAATGACCGAGGCGCACGACGGCGTGGTCATCATCCACGGCACGGACCGGCTGCAGGTGACTGGCGAACACGTCGTCGCGCAGGCGCCCTCGCCGACCGTGCCGATCGTCTTTACCGGCGCGATGCGCCCCTACATGCTCCGCAACACCGACGCGCTGCAAAATCTAACCGAGGCGCTGCTCGCCGTGCAGCTGCTCGCCCCAGGCGTCTACTGCGTCATGCACGGCAAGGCGCTGCGTTTTCCGGGCGTCATCAAAGACAAGGAGCGTGGCACCTTCGTGCGAAGAGATGGCTGAGCCACAAGAGCGAACCGCCACCGCGCGCAAGCCGATGTTGCGGTGGTCCCTGATGCCGCTAGTCGCCGTCTGGTGCTGCGCGCTGATGCCGGTCGCGCTCTTCTTTGCCCACCAAGTGAACCCAGAGCTCGCAGTCGAGGCCGCCAACTCCATGACGAAGTGGTCGCTCCGCGCGCTGGTAGGCGGCGGCGCGCTCACCATGGTCGGGCTGCTGATCTACCCGCCCTTTCCAGCATGGATCCGAAGATTCTCCGACCGCGTGCGACGTTCGTGGACCGTCGATCGGACACCGCTGCTGAAGGCGCTCAAGGACCTGGAGCACTTCGAGACCGCCCAGAAGCACTTCGAAGTGGCGCGCCTGTCCTGGATCCGCTCCGACATGACCATGGTCGGCCCGCACGCTGCGCGCGCGGTCGAACTCGACCCGTCGATGGCGCAAGCCCACCACTTGCTCGGGAGTTTCCTGCTCCGAGTCGACGCCCTCGAACACGCCCTGCTGGCCTTCGAGAACGCTGAGCGCATCGACCCTGGGCACGCATTCGGCGACGCGCTGCTGCTGCGAGCGCAAACCCTGTCGCGCCTCGGGCGGCTTGAGCAGGCGCTCAAGACGTTCGAGCAACATAGAAGCGTGCACGGCGGCGGGCACCGCAGCCACTACTGGCACGCCGTAGCGCTCGCGAGCGCAGGTCGTCGCGGCGAGGCTGCGCGTGCGTTCCGGGAAGCAGCCGCCGACCCTAAGCAGCGGCTCCCGGCCGAGGAGAACTGGTTCAGAGCCCTCGCCCGGGTGAAATGCTGGCGCTTTGGAGGCGAAGGATGAGAGACACCCTAGAGAGGGCAGACGAGGTCCCTGTCACGCTGGTCGTCCTGATCGCCTACGTGACCATGGCGTACTTGACCGGGTTCCAGCACCCGACCAACGAGAAGCTCGCTGCGTACGGTTGGTTGCAGCCTCATTATGTCGCCTCCGGCGAGTGGTGGCGGCTGTTCACGAGCTCGTTCTTGCACGGCGGGCTCTTGCACCTCGGGATGAATTCTTGGGCCTTGATCCAGCTGGGTCCGGTGATCGAGAGGTCGCTCGGCAGCTGCAAGTTCGCCGCGCTCTACTTGCTGGCCCAGCTCGGCAGCAACCTCGCGGTCTGCCTCGTCAACGACCCGTTCCAGCCGGTCGTCGGCGGCTCCGGCGCGATCTTCGGGATCCTCGGCGCCATCATCGCGCTCCAGATGCGGCAGGGACGCAACGTGCTCTCGTTCCTCGAGTATGAGGGGCCCCGTCGGATGCTTTGGATGATCGCGATCTACCTGATCATCGGCGCGTTCTTGCCCTTCATCAGCAACACAGGACACGTCGGCGGCCTGATCGGAGGGTTCTTAGCAGCGTTCGTCTTCCTCGTCCCACCTCGCCAACCGAGCCGCGCGCTGCAGATCTGGCGCGCGTCAATCCTCGCGCTGTTCCTCGGGCTGACGTTCTATTCGTTAATGCCGGTGACGCGATGGGACTGGAACCTGATGCAGCAACAGCTCGCCGTTGAACCCGAACGCCAACGGCAGTTCGCGTTAGCGAAGCTGAAGGCCTACTTCGGACGAAATCGGGTCACCGCCGACGACCTCCGACGCTTCGAGCTGGCGATGATGCTTAGGACCAAGGGGAAGTAGCCGCCGCTACGCGGCGCCGCCGCGCTGACGCAGGCGGCGGAGACACTCGTCCTTGCCGAGCAGCCAGACGCAGTCAAAGAAGCCCGGGCCCTTACTCGTGCCGGTCAACACCGCGCGCACCGGGTGGACGAACTGCCCAAACTTGATGCCGAGAGACTTGATCAACGCGCGCGTCTCGTCACCCAGCTGGCTGGGCGTCACCGCCCCAGAAGGCGACGCTTCGCAGTCATCGGGCGTCGGCAACTGAACAGCCTCGTCCGCACCCTGTCGGTCGCCGCCGAAGCTCGGCGGCAGATCCAGACCCTCGAGCAAATCCGCGTAAGCGCAGAGCCACTTTGACGCGTCCTCGTGCTTGCCGAGGTTCTTCTGCGCGGCTTCGTCAAGCGTCGGCGCTTCGAACAACCACCGGAGCTTATCTGGCAGCTCAGACAACAACTGAACGCGCTCCTGGAACAGCCCGACCGCGTTCTTCAAGAACGCCTGGTGCTGACCCCAGCTCGCGCCGCCGAGCAACGGCTCGACCCAACGCCGGCTCTCTTGGAGGAGCGCCTCAGGTCGCCACTGCCTGATGTACTCGCCGCACATCCAGTGCAGCTTGTCCTGATCAAATTTCGCGCCGGCCTTGCCGACGCTGCCGATCTTGAACGCTTCGACCATCTCGTCGCGGCAGAACAAGTCCCGGTCTGCCGAGAAGCCCCATCCCAGCAAGGCGATGTAGTTGAAGACTGCGTCCGGAGGGTATCCGAGGTCGCGATACTCCAGGGCGCTCTTGACGCCCGGGTCGCGCTTACTCAGCTTGCCGCCCTTCTGATTGAGGATCAGCGGGATGTGCGCGTATTGAGGGCTCTCGTGGCCGAGCGCAGCGAACAGCAGCTGTTGCTTGACGCCGTTTAGGAAGTGCTCCTCACCGCGAACCACGTGGGTGATCTTCATGTCCGCGTCGTCGACGACGCAGGCGAAGTTGTAGAGCGGCACGCCGCCAGGCCGCACCATCACCCAGTCATCGAGCTGCTTTGTGTTGACCTCGACGTCGCCTCGGATCAGGTCATGCACCGTGACCACCTCGTCATCAGGCATGCGGAAGCGCAAATTCGGCTGGATCCCCTGCGCCTCATATTCTCGCCGCTGGGCGTCGGTCAAGTCGCGACAATGGCCGTCGTAGCCGAGGAAAGGGCTCTTGTCCGCCTTCTGCTGCTCGCGCACCGCGGCGATGCGCTCAGGGCTACAATAGCACCGGTAGGCGTGCCCGCTGGCGAGCAGCGCGGACGCGGCGGCCTCATAACGATCAAGCCGCTGCATCTGAAAATATGGACCGAACTCACCGCCGCCGCAGGTGCGGTCACCCGCGTCGAACTCCGGCCCCTCGTCCCAATCAATCCCCAGCCACGCCAAGCCTTCGAGGATGATCTGCAGCGACGCGTCAGTGCTGCGGACGCGGTCGGTGTCCTCGATCCTCAGCACAAACGCGCCCCCAAGGCTGCGGGCCAACGCCCAATTGTACATCGCCGTGCGAGCACCGCCGAGGTGCAGCGGCCCCGTCGGCGACGGCGCGAATCGAAGTCGTGGAGTCGGATGGATCATCGTATGGCGCAGCAGGATGGCGCATGCAGGCCTCGGATGGAATGCGTTGGAGGCTTCCTTCGGCAACAACCGGCGAACTCACCCCTAAGGAAGCATCCCGAGGATCTCCAGCCGCCACGCGCCGCCTTCCTCACAGAGCACCGACAGCGCTCCCAGCTCGACCCCGAACCGTGCGTGCGCCCGGTCTTCGACGCCCAGCGCGGCGCCGATGACGTGCTTGACGGTGCCGCGATGCGCCACGAGCAACGCGTCGCCGCGCCAAGCAGCGGAGACGATCTCGGCTGTCGCCGCGCGGACCCGCGCGGCGAAATCAGCCCGCGGCTCGCCGCCCGGGAACGCGTCCCGAAGGCCCCGCTCATACTCAGGCCAAAACGCCGGGAACGCCGCCTCGATCTCCTCACGGGTCATGCCCTCAGCGTCGCCGAAGCAGATCTCACGGAGACGTTCATCTGGCTGAAGCAAATCAGGAGCGAACGACAAACCCTCGCCCAGCAGCGCCGCCGACTCGGCCGCCCGCTGCAGCGGCGAGTGCCACACCTGCGTAAAATCCACGCCAGCTAACAGCGGCACTAGGCCGCGTATCTGGGCGCGACCGACGTCGGAGAGCCGGACGTCGTTGCTGCCGTGATAACGGATCGAGGATTGTCCCTCGGTCTCTCCGTGGCGCACGAGCCAGAGCCGTCGCGCGCGAGTCATCGCAGGACTTCGGCTAGCAACCATTACGGCTCCCCAGAGCAGCTCACCCCATTAACTGCAGCACGATCACGGCGCCGATACCCATGACCACCAGCCCGATGCCGACTAAGACCGCCCGGTTCCAACCAGCGTGCTCCTGCACGACGCGCTGCAGCCTGTTGGACTGATCCTCGTGCGTGCGCCGGAGCGACCGCAAGCTCTCGTCATTCGCGCGCTTGAGCTCGTCAACCGCGTCTTCTTGCGCCTGATTGAGGTCTTTCGCGAGCACATGAAACTCCTCGGTTCTTCGCTCTACCAGCTGCGTGGTGGCCTCTGCCTGCTTGGAGCTGTTTGTCGCCACCGTCTCCATCGATGACTGGAACCGGTCCATCGTCAACTGGAAATCGCGCACCGTCGCGGCCGTCCGCTCGTCCGTCGCCGCGGCGCGACTGAGCGCCTTGTCGACGTTTTCCAGCAGGTTCGGCAAGCGCGAAAGCGCCGACGACATCTTCGCGCCGAGTTCATTCTGCTTCCTGATCTCCGACAGGAGATGGCCGAGCGCCTCCACCTGCTTCCCGCCTAACGCTGGCAGTGAAGCCGTCGCATCGACGATCTTCTTTAAACGCTCTTCGCTGGCCGCCTGCGTGCCGCGCACCAGTTGGGAGAGCTCTTGGAAATGCTGGCCGAACGCCAACATCGCCTCCTCACGGTCGGACATCTTACGGCTCGATCGAGCTTCGGTGGGCTGGAACGTAGACGACACCGCGCGATGGACGCCTGCTCGGTCACCGCCCTCGCTGGGGCGCTCCGCGGCGACTCGCTCAGGTGCGGGGCCCGGACCCGCCGCGGGGTCACCCTCGGCATCCGGCCCGCGCGCCGTCGCCTGCTCAACGTGGATCCCCGAACCGCTACCCCAACGCTCCTTAAGACGCTGGAAGAATGACCCCTTATTCACCATGGCTCGCCCCAACGCCGCGTGACCAAACACGGCGCCCTGTTAGGTCGAGGACCTGGACCCACGGCGCCGGAGACCAATCCGATAGCGAAACCCGTAGATCGATGACCCTAACCAGCCCTCGACGCTGTCAACCTACTCCATAACCGCGCGGACGCAAAGCGACCTTTTAACGTAACGACCGCGGCGACGGCGAAGTCAACCGCCGGATGGGGCTTGATCTGAGGGCATACGTCGGTAGTTTTTGCGCGCTCCTTCGCAGACCGGGCGGACACCCAACCGGACGAAGAAGGTCGCAGTGCTGATGGGGAGTTAGCTCAGTTGGTAGAGCGCCACAATGGCATTGTGGAGGTCAGGGGTTCGACTCCCCTACTCTCCACCATCTAGCACCACGACGCCAAAGCGCGCTTCCCGCGCTGGCGATCACCCGCGCGACGCGAACGCGACGCCGAGCCAAAGCCCACCGGCGCCCAAGACATTCTGCAGGACGACGTTGCCAACCAACGTCGTCAGCTTCCGGGTTTCCAGCAGCTCGACGCTGTCGAAGGCGAAGGCAGAGAAGGTGGTGAACGCGCCGAAAAACCCAGCGAGCACTCCAACATAAACAGCCTGCGAGACACGGTCTTGCAGCAAACCAGCGCACAGCCCAAAGCCGAAACACCCGAGCACGTTGACCACCGCGACCGGCCACGGCCCCTCGCCGACGAAGCCCCGCAACCACATCGTCACCGCATACCGACACACAGCGCCGAGCGCGCCTGCGGCTGCTACGGACATCAACACGACGGGCTGCATATCGACCTACTTCCGCTTGGGATAGTGCTTGAGGACCCACTTACGCCACTGGGCGTCAAAGGCAGCGCCGTCCATCTCGAAGGACTCATACAGGAGCTTCGGCATCATCTTGCGCAGCCGCGCGCCGTCTCGATCCCAGTCGTTGCTGCTGGGCGTTCGCTTCATCTTATCCAACATCAACCCGACCTTCTGCGCATCTCGCTCCATAAGAAAATCGAGCCGCGACCATGACTGCATGTGCGCCTGAAAGCCGAACGTGTCCCAATCATCAAGCGCGGCCAGCTGTTCGAACCCGATCGTCGCGCCTTCATGGCGCGAGCGCTTGTAGACCTTCTCATACCACTTGTTCTGTGACGCCCGGTCTACGGCTTCGCTGTCGCGGATCCGCGCGCTGATGAACTCCGACTCGACCTGGCGTGAGTAGTAGTGCGCGAGGCCCGTTGAGAACCACAACGGCAGCGGGAAATAAAACCCGCGGTAGATGTTCATCAGGTTTTGCCACATCGCGAAGACGAAGTGGCTGTGGATGCCAGCGGTATCAAAGCCCTCCATGCCGTCGGCTGAGATGCACAGCAGCGGCTGGTGCGTCACCTTATGCAGGTAGCGGAAGGAGTCATCGGCCTCAACGTCACAGAAGGTCTTCATGTACCGGGCCATGTCCGACTTCTTCTGAAACATCAGCAACAAGTGCTTGTCCGGCGCGCCCAAGTAAGCGCCCTTGCCGGGCGCCTTCGAGCCCGTGGCAAACGCCGCCGGCGTCACGCCGACCAGCTCGACAAACTCCGCATAAGCCTGCTCACAGCGCGCTGCGTATAAGTGCAGCTGCAGCCACGGCCCGAGCCTCTTCGGCTTCGCCGAGATCTTCCGACACTTCTTGTTGAGCGCCTTGGACTCCGCATAGATGGCCTTCTTCTGCTTCCCGTCTTCGGGCAGGCGCGCGGTGGTCATGTTCAAACCGATCCGGAAGTGCGCGGTCTCCATCCACAGCACGCGCCCCGGCCCCAGCACCTTCTCGATGTCGTCCGTGCTGAGGTCATCTGCCCACGGGAACGGGCCGTAACGAACCACCCCCAACGCCTTCATGACCTTCGCGGCCTGCTTGGTGTAGGGGTCTCCCTTCTCGCTCAGCTTCTGGACCTCGTCATCCTTGCCCTTCTGCGCGACAACGGAGCCTGCTGCCGCGAACACGGCCAGCAAGAGCAGCGACAACGAGAGCGGCAGAGATCTATACGACAACAACATCGTGGCGGAAGGTCAGTGGACAGGTCGTGGCCCTGCTGATCGTCGCTGCATACCCAGACCTCATCAAGGCCCGTAACGCAGCGCGGGGGCGTGAGCGCGCGGCTCACGCCCCCGCGGCTGCAGATACGGGGTGCTCCAGACCGGCGGGCGGGGCTACTTGGCTGCCGCGCCGACCGCCTCGAGCTCCGCTGCCTTCAAGGCGAGGTCACGCAGCTTCTGCTCTTTCTCACGGAGCTCTTTGCGCTCCTTGGCCAGCTTGTCTAGGTCCTTGTTAAACTTCTTCAGCTTGCGCGACTTCGGACCGTTCTTCTCGATCTCCTTGTCGATACGAGCGCGGACTAGGTCCTCTTGCGCGTCGAGCTTGTCGTATTGACCCAGCAGCTTGCGCAGGTTCTTGATCGCCGACTTGGCGTTCTCGTCGTAGCAGCGGTCCAAATACTTGAACATGACCTTCCAGAGGTCCGACTGCGACTGGTCGCCTGGCAGCGCCTTCTTGTGGCCTCCGTCAGGGTCCGCAAAGAACAGGTGCGGCACCTTGCCGCCCTCCGCCCCCGCATGGAACAGGTTGTAGAAGGGATGCGTCTCGGTCAGCACGTTCGGCGGGAGCTTGACGCACCGGAACCAATGAGTCAGCAGCACCGTCTGCTCGTTATCGAGCGTCCTGCTGAGCACCGCGTGATCCGTACCCTTGCACAATTCGCACTCACGCAAGATCAGCAAAGGCCGCTTGTCGCCGGCGGCGACCAAAAAATACGCCTGCTCGACCGGCAACGCGCGATCGACCTGCTTGGCGACCGTGCGCTCACCAGGCTTTCTCGCCGGCGTCGTCGGCCGGTAAACCGGGTAGGACCATTCGATCTGGAGGAGGTCCTTCGCCGTGCGGCCGCGCCGGAAGTCCAGCGGGATACCCCCGCCGCGACCGCCGCCGCCAGGCTGCGCGCTAGGTGCAGAACCAACATTTCCGCGTGGGACCGAACTGGCCCCGGCACCGCCACTTCATCATTGAGGGGCGGCAGGGCGCGCCAAGATCATGGCCGCCGCAGCGCATAGGACGCTGGTGAAAATCGAGCGAAGCATGTTGTCAGACCTCCAGGTTAACCGCGGAGAAACGAATCGAACCCGCTGCGAGCAGGTCAACTCATACAAATAGTGTAGCCGGCACGCGCTCCTGGGCAACCCAACCTCTCATGCGCAACACAACTAGTCCCAAGTATCTCCCTGAAGCACAGTTGACGCGATCTAGCGGCGAGTTCACGCTGACATCGGTATCACCCCCATCATCTCCCCCCACGAGCATCCCGTTGAACGACCACGCAAACGAACCCGCGCCCGCGCCCGACGGCTGGGCAGCGTCCCTCGAAGCACTTCGCGCCCGCTTCCCCGGTCAGAAGCACAGCGTCCTCTTCTGCGTGCACAAGCTGCAGCAGAATCCAGCGTTCAGCTTCCGCGACCTACGTGACGAAGCCGCCGACCGCGCGATCCCTATGTCGGGCCGCGCGCTGCACTCCGCCAAGGTGCTACTCGGAATCACGGAGGCCAAGCCGCGCCGGTCCAGAACGACGCCCGCGCCGCCAACCAAACGAAGCGCCGCGGCCGCGCGCTCAGGTCAGGCCATCGAAGACCAGGTCCTGTCAGCTGTTCGCCAGATCCAAACGGCCGCGAGCGGCGAGGCGACGCGGCTGCGCATGGCGATCAAACAAGCGATCTCAGTCCTACAGCGAGCGCTTGACGACGAGTAGCGGCGCGCAGAGCCCGCGTCGCCACCCCTCCGAGTTCACGCGCCGTCAGGGGTAAGCTCGTCGGCACGCAGCTCTGAGCCGCTAGCCAACGCAGCAGCTCGCGCCATCTCATTTTGGAGCTGACGGACGTTGCCAGGCCAACGCCGCGAGAGGAGAGCGCGCTCCGCCTCCGGCGACAGCGAAACGGATCTGCCAGATCGCGCGCACGCGTCTGCCAAGAAGCGCCTCGCGAGCAAGGCCACGTCTCCCGATCGCTCACGCAGCGGCGGCACCACCAGCCCCAAGACGTTCAGACGGAAGTAGAGATCTTCGCGGAACCGCCCGGCCTTGACCGCGCCCTCTAGGTCTTGGTTCGTCGCCGCGATGACGCGCACGTCGACCTTACGGACGCGGTGATCACCCACCGCCCGCACCTCACCCTCCTGGAGGGCCCGGAGCAACTTCGCCTGCATCTGCATCGACATCTCGCCGACCTCGTCCAAGAACAGCGTGCCCTTGTGCGCAGCGACAAAGTGACCAGGGTGATCCTTGATCGCGCCAGTAAACGAACCCTTTCTGTGGCCGAACAAGACCGACTCCAACAACGCCTCAGGGATCGCCGCGCAGTTTTCAGCGACGAAACTCTGAGCGTGGCGGGGACTGAGGTGATGAAGGGCGTGGGCGGCGCGCTCCTTGCCCGTACCGCTCTCGCCGGTGATCAGCACCGGCGCGTGGGCCGCGGCGAACTTCTCGATAACATCACGGAGCGCCAGCATCGGCGGGCTCTCTCCGATCATGCCGTACCAGCCATCATCATCGACAGCACCCGATAAAGCCCCGCGCTTCGCCAGCGCCTCGTCCAGCCGCTGCCGCAGGACATCGAGCAGCTCCGGCGCCTCGACAGCGCATCGGTCGAGGATCGCCTCGAACGACGCGAGGATGTCGTCACGCAGCGCCACTAAAACTCCATGTCCTCGAGCAGCTGTAAGCCCGCATACTCGAGTACGAACTCGCGCTCGACGCCGTCATCGAAGCGCACGATCGCGCGCGCGCTCATCCCCCGACCAGCGACCCTACGTACGACCCCACAGCCGTAGAGATCATGTCGCACGCGCACGCCCTTCTGTAAGCCGGCGAGGGCCTCCGGATCCGGCGTCACGCTCCAACCCGTAGAGTGCGAGCCCTCGTCGTCGAGCTCGTAGCGCCGCCATGAGGGCGCGTAGTTCTCGAGTAGTTCCGCGGGCAGCTCGCGCAAGAAGCGCGACGGCCGCATCGTCTCCATGCTGCCATTGACCATCCGGTCGCGCGCCGAGCTGAGCATCAAAGTCTTCCGGGCTCGAGTGAGCGCCACATACATCAGGCGCCGCTCCTCCTCGAGGCCCTCAGGGTCGTCGGCGGTGCGCATGCTCGGAAACGTGCCTTCCTCAAGTCCACAGACGAACACGTGATCGAACTCGAGGCCCTTCGCCGCGTGCACAGTCATCAAGCGCACCGAGGGACCGTCTTCGCCACGATCTGCGGACGTCAACAAGGCGACGTGCTGTAGATAGCCGGGCAACCCGACCGCAGGCTCGTCGCCCTCGCCGGCAGGACCGGCCTCAAACTGGACCGTATCGCTGACAAGCTCGGCGATGTTGTCCTCGCGGGTGCTGTCCTCAGCGTCTCCGTACGAGGTCGCGTGACGAACGTAGCCAGACTCGTCGAGGATCACCTTCAGCGCGGCGTGAGGACCGCGAGCGGCAGCCTCCTTAGCCTTCTCCAAGGTCTCGGAGAGCTCCGCGAGACCCTTTTGCGCTTTCTTGCTGAGCACCCCGTGCAGCCCCTGCTCGCCGACCGCCTCCCGGAGCGACATCCCTTCCTGCAGCGCCGCAGCGCGTAGCTTCTCGAGCGACACCTTGCCGAGGCCCCGCGGGGGCACGTTGACAATGCGCGCCATGCTGACGTCATCGAGCGGGTTGATCAGCACGCGGAGATAGGCGAGCAGATCTTTGATCTCTCGACGCTCAAAGAACGTCTGACCGCCGACGATCTCGTACGGAACTCCTTTGTCCTTGAGCGCCTGCTCGAGGCCGCGTGACAGCCAGTGCGCACGATAGAACAGCGCGACCTCCTCAAGCGAAACGCCCTCGTCGACGAGGGCCATCATCCTGTCGACGATGGTGGTCGCCTCCTCCGTCGAGCCCGACGCCTTCAACCGCAAGATCGACGCGCCGTCCTCGGCGTCGGTGCGCAAGCGCTTGTCTTTGCGCATCGTGTTGTTCGCGATGACCGTCTCCGCCGCTCGCAGGATATTGGCGGTGCTGCGGTAATTCTGCTCCAGGCGCACGACCGAGCAGGGGTCGTACTCGGTCTCGAAGTCGAGGATGTTGCGCACCTCCGCGCCGCGGAAGCCGTAGATAGACTGGTCCGGATCGCCGACGACGCACATGTTACCGCTGCCGCCAGATGACCCCGGCGGACAGAGCAGCTTGAGCAAGTCGTACTGCACCCTGTTGGTGTCCTGGAACTCATCAACGAGGACCCACGGGAACCGCTCCTGGTAGCGCTCCGCGACGACCGGGTGCTCGCGCAGGATCTTGAGGAAGTTGAGCAACAGGTCGTCGAAGTCCATCGCCGACGCCTTCTTCATGCGCTCCTGATAAGGCGTCCACAGCCGCTGCACGAGCCGCTGCACGTCGCTGCTACCGATGACGCCGTCGTCAGGCGTCAGCGCGGCGTTCTTGAGCTTGCTGATCCAGTTCCCGATCAGGGCGGGCTTGGCCTCCTTAGGCGAGATGCGGCGCTCAGCTAGCAGCTCTTTGATCAAGGCGTCCCGATCCTGCGTGTCGTAGATCGAGTAATCGGGCGCGTAGCCGATCAGGTGCGCCTCGCTGCGCAGAAACCGCGCGCACGCCGAGTGAAACGTCGCAACGCGCACATAATCCCCCCCCAACAGCTCGACGCGACGGGCCATCTCGCCGGCGGCCTTGTTGGTGAAGGTCAGCGCCAAGATCTGGTGGGATCGCACCCCGTCCATCATCAACCGCGCGATCCGCCGAGTGACCACGCGCGTCTTGCCAGAGCCCGCGCCCGCCAAGACCATGAGCGGACCTTCTCCGTGCGCGACAGCGGCGGCCTGCTGCTCGTTGAGGTCTTCGTAGATCGAGTCTTGCATGGCCACCGTCGAGCATAGGGCCGGAGCGAGACGCGGCAACAGCGGCGATCAAGCTGGACCAGATCGCGCCAGGACGGTTCTCTAGTCCGTATGACTCACACCCCGCCCGAGGCCCGTGCTCCGCTCGGCAGCTGGCCGCTGCTCTACGTCGCGTGCTGCGCGCTCGCGGTCATGGTGATGGCGCTGCTTTACTGGTTCACGACGCACTTCAACGTGCGTATGGGAGCCTGAGCCGTGGGCACCCTCGACTGGCTCGTGTTCTTCGCGTTTCTAGGCTACGTGGTCTGGGACGGCGCGCGCCGTCGCAGCAAGGCCAACGACCTCGAGGGCTACTACGCGGCGGGGCGCCGGATCCCGTGGTGGGCTGCCGGCCTCTCGATCATGGCGACGCAAGCGAGCGCCATCACCGTCATCGGCACCACAGGCCAGGGTCACGACGGCGGCATGGAGTTCGTGCAGAGCTACTTCGGCCTGCCGTTCGCCATGGTGTTGTTGTGCATCTTCCTGGTGCCGTACTTCCGCAGCCGGAGCGTGCTGACGCCATATCAATTGCTCGAGGAGCGCTTCGGCCCGGCGTCGCGAACGCTCGCGAGCCTGATCTTCCTGTGCTCGCGCTGCCTCGCGCTGGGCGCAGTGATTTACGCGCCCTCCGTCGCGCTGAGCGCGATCCTCGGCGTCGACACGATGCTGGCCGTCTTCCTGATCGGCGGCCTGACCACCGCGTACACCATGCTCGGCGGCGTATCTGCGGTGATCTGGACCGACGTCAAGCAGATGAGCGTGATCATGGTCGGGCTCGCGGTCGTGTTCGTGACGCTCTTGTCAGACCTCCTGCCCGAGTTCGGCTCGCTGTCGAAGATGCTCGACGTCGCGGGGGCCGCGGACAAGCTCGGCGCGCTCGAGGTGACGCCAGCCAACGACGGCCTGCTGCCGCGCACCCACGCCGAGGTCGCCGCCGGCGAGGGGGAGCCGAGCTTCTGGGAGGAGAAATACAACGTCTGGGCAGGACTGTTCGGCGGCCTGTTCCTGCACCTCAGCTATTTCGGCTGCGACAACAGCCAGGCGCAGCGACTCCTGGCCAGCGCCGACGCCGACCAATCAAAGAAGAGCTTGCTGATGTCGGCCTTCGCCAAGGTCCCCATGCAAGGGTTCATCTTGCTCATCGGGGTCCTGATGTGGCTGTTCTACGCGACCCACGAGCAGCCGATGCTGTTCAAGCCAGAGCACGTCGTCAAGGCCGAGAGCCCCGCGCTGAAGCCGCAAGTCGAGCGGCTCCAGGCGCGGTTCGACGTCGCGCACGCCGAGCGCAAGGCCGCGATGTTCGCGCTCGCCGAGCGTGACGACCGGCCGACCGCGTCGCCCGCGGCGACCGAGCGTTACCAGCGCGCGGTCATCGACCTCGACGGGATCCGGCGCGAAGCCCGCACCTTGGTCGGCGGTAAGAAAGACGCCGCGGGCGTCGCCCGGGACGATAAAGACACCAACAACATCTTCTGTCGATACGTGCTCGACCAAATGCCGCCGATTCTGCTTGGCTTGATCATCGCGGCGATCTTCGCCGCGGCGATGTCGAGCATCGACTCGGTCCTCAACGCGTTGAGCGGGGCCACCGTCGTCGACCTCTACCGCAGGTGGATCCGTCCCGACGCGACCGACGCGCAGTCGCTGCGCGTCGGTCGATTCGTGACGCTCTTCTGGGGGGTCATCGCGACGTTCACGGCGCTCTTTTTCGCGGGCGGCGGTTCGATCATCGAGATGATCAACCGCGTCGGATCCTGGTTCTACGGCAGCCTGCTCGGCATCTTCGTGATGGCGCTGTTCTGCCGCCGCGCGGGCGACCTCGCTGGCGCGGCGGGCCTGTGCGGCGGCATGGCCGCGGTGGTATTGGTCCACAACACGGTCAAGGTGCAGTTCCTTTGGTACAACGTCGTCGGCTTGGTCGGCGTCTTAGTCGTCGGCGGGGTTACGTCGCTGATCTCCAAGCGCCCCATCCCAGAGCGAGCAGGCTGCCGCTAAACGCAGGCTTCTCTGGCGCGTCGCCGAGCACAGAAGACCGCTGAGTCAGCCGCGCCGCTGTCGGCGCACATTGCCCAACAAGATCGGCGCAACCGGGTTGCTGGCGTCAGCATTGACCACCTCTAGCAGCAGCGCCTCGGCCTCATCAAGGCGCTGATTGCGGACAAAGTACGTCGCGAGCGCCATCTTCGACTCCGGGAAGAACAAGCGGCCGAAGCCATCATAGAGCGCGGTCAGCTCCGCCTCGGCGTCACCGTGCCTGCCGACGCTGCCGCGTAAGAGCGCGCGCATCTCACGCAGCTGCGGGTCGGCCATCAACGCGAACGACGCCGCGCCCTCAACCTTCACCAGCGCGGCCTCAGCCTGCTGCTCGTTGAACGCTCGCGGGGAGTACATCTTAGCCCGAATCGGCGCAGCGGCGACCTCGACGGCTCCCTCGCGCAGACGCTGCCCCACGAACGTGTGCGCAGAGAAAAGCAGCCAACCTGCGATCATCAGTAGCGCGAGGCGACCCGCCCCCGTTAGCCGCCCCTCTTGCTTCATTCGGGTGTGCTGAAAAGACACGTCGCGACGCCACAAGAGCCGCAAGAAGAGCATCGAGAATACGGCGGTGATCGCACCCAAGCCGACGGACATCAAGAAGGGCACGCCCTCGCCGAACCAAGCGCCGCGGAAGGTCCATTGGACGGCCACGACCGCGACCGCCGCCATCAAGAACTCCTCTGCCCACAGAAAGTCCGCGCGCTTCTGGACGCGCTGGCGGCTGGTGGCGAACGGCTTCGGCATCGCGAGGCCGATCGACAGCGCGTCGACCGGGCACACAGAGACGCAGTCCAGGCACTTCATGCAGCCGGGATCGACGATCTGCTTGTGCTTGGCGACCTCCTCATGCACGAGCACGTTCGACGTGCAGGTGCTAGTGCAATGCCCGCAGCCGTTGCAGGCGTCGTTGACCTTGACCCGCACCGGCGCGACCCGATCGGCGAGGGTGAAGAAGGCGCCATACGGACAGCCGTAGGTGCAAAAGCCCTTGGCGCCCAGCCACCAGACGATCAAGAAGCCGACCACCAAGAAGGTCCCTACGGCCATCAACGGACCAGGGAAGGTCTTCCAGAGGTCCTCGGTCGTCAGCTCCCAGTGCCACTCGTCGGGCATCGGCTTCGCGACCGGGTCGAGCCAATGGTGCACGTGAGGCCAAACAAACATATGAAAGGCGACGACCCAAGGAGCTAACACCAGCAGCCGCGAGCGCAGGGGCCGAGGCTGCAGGTGGAACCTCTTCAGCAACCACGCGCACAGATCCTGCAGCGCAACCACGTGGCAGGCCCACCCACAGAACCAGCGCCCGAAGATCAGCGTCGTCGCGATCAGCCCAGCGAACAGCAGGAACCCTGCGTTGATCTTGCCCTCCTCGAAGGTCTGCATCGACTCGGACGGCTCGACCGGCGTGATCGACTCGCCGGTCGCGAGCCAGTGCCAGATGTGCAAACCGATCAGCACGTGCACCCCGATGAGCACCCATGCGCGCCGACGCGCCATCCTAGATTGCCGCGGTGATGCGCCCTTAGGACGGTGGTGACGGTCACGGGGGAGCGCGGCGAGCGGATCCCTGGCGTTGGTCAGTGGCTGAGTCGCCGTCATCGCACCCAGATCATACCGCACCACGAGTTCGCCGTCCGTTTGCATTCACGGCGCCGTAACGCGATCGTCTCCACAAGAGAACGATGACCGAACCCGCCGAGCACGATCACAACGCCCCTGCCACCGACTTCATCCGTGAACGGATCCAGCAAGACCTCGCCAGCGGGGCGACCCAAACGGTCGTCACACGCTTCCCACCCGAGCCAAACGGCTACTTACATATTGGCCACGCCAAGGCGATCACGCTGGGATTCTCGGTCGCCAAAGAGTTCGGCGGCCGGTGCAACCTGCGGATGGACGACACCAACCCCGAGAAGGAGGCCCAAGAGTATGTTGACGCCATACAAAATGACGTGCGATGGCTCGGCTTCCAGTGGGACGGGATGTTCTACGCATCGGATTATTTTCAGCAGCTGTTCACGTGGGCGGACCAGTTGATCGGGCAAGGGCTCGCCTACGTCGACGACCAGACCCCCGAAGAGATCGCTGAGCGCCGCGGCACCGTCCGTGAACCGGGCACCAACAGCCCCTTCCGTGATCGCAGCGTCGATGAGAACCGCGCCCTCTTCCGCCGCATGAAGGCGGGTGATTTCGAGGACGGCAGCAAGGTCCTTCGCGCCAAGATCGACATGGCGCACGACAACCTCAACATGCGCGACCCGGTCATGTACCGCGTCCGCAAACTGCACCATCAGCGCACGGGCGACGAGTGGTGCATCTATCCGATGTACGACTGGGCACACGGTCAGTCCGACTCGATCGAAGGGGTCACGCACTCGCTGTGCACGCTCGAGTTTGAAGCCCACCGCCCGCTCTACGACTGGTTCTGCGAGAGCCTGAGCATCCACCATCCACAGCAGATCGAGTTCGCGAGGCTCAACGTCGAGTACATGCTGACGAGCAAGCGCAAGCTCTTGCGCCTCGTCGATGAAGGACACGTCGAGGGCTGGGACGACCCACGCATGCCAACGATCCGTGGCCTGCGCCGCCGCGGCGTCCCAGCGCCAGCGCTGGTGTCGTTCTGCAAGCACGTCGGCGTCGCCAAGGTCAACGGGACCCACGAGATGCAGCTGCTCGACTACCACACCCGCGACTGGCTTAACCGCCACGCCGTGCGCCGCAGCGCCGTCTTGGACCCGATCAAGGTAGTCATCGAGAACTGGCCCGAGGGACACGTCGAGTGGCGCGACGTCGAGAACAACCCCGAGGACGAAGACGCGGGCACCCGCCCCGTACCGATGACGGGCGAGGTCTACATCCAGCGCGACGACTTCATGCTGGACCCGCCAAAGAAGTTTTTCCGGCTCGCGCCTGACCGAGAGGTCCGCTTGCGGTTTAGCTACGTCGTCAAGTGCGTCAGCTACGAGACGGACCAAGACGGCAACGTCACCTTGATCCGGTGCACCTACGACCCCGAGACGAAGAACGGCAAGCAGCCCGAGGGGCGCAAGGTGAAGGGCGTGATCCACTGGGTCTCGGCAGAGCACGCCATCGACGCTGAGGTGCAACTGTTCGAGCCGCTGTTCACCGACCCCGACCCTGCCAAGGCCGACGGGGACGACTTCGTCGCGACGCTGCGCGAACGCAGCAAGATTACGACGCGCGCCATGTGCGAGCAGGCGTTAAGCCAGGCTGCGCCAGAGGAGTCGTTCCAGTTCGTGCGCGTAGGCTACTTCTACTGCGACCCGAAGAACTCACGACCGGGCAAGCCGGTCTTCCATCGCACGGTCACGCTGAAGGACGCCTGGAAGAAGGCGCAGAAGCACTGAGGTCGTAGGCCGTCAACGGCCAGAACCAGCGAGCCCCGAAGACGTCAGGCGCCTAGAACGGGATGTCGCCGTAATCGACCTCACCGCCGGCCTCCTGAGCCTGCTGACGCCCGCCGCCGCGACGCTCGCCGCCGCCGCCGCCGCCGCCGCCGCCGCCTTCGCGGTTGCCGCTGCCCATGAACTGAAAGTTCTCGACGATGACTTCAAGCTTGCTGCGCTTGCCACCGTCTTGACTCTCCCAGGTCGAGAACTCCAGGCGGCCCTCGATAAACAACGGGCTGCCCTTGCGCACGTATTGGTTGAGCAGCTCGGCGCTCTTGCCGAACGCCGTCATATCGACGAAGCACGTCGACTCACGCTGCTCACCGTCCTTGGTTGACGTCCGACGATTGACCGCCATCCCGAACTTGGCGATGGCCATACCGCCTTGCGTATGGCGCAGTTCGATGTCGCGGGTCAGGTTTCCCATCAGGATGACTTTGTTGAAGTTCGCCACGAGGTGTTGCTCTCTGTCGTTGCTGACTGTCGAAGGTGCGCGCCGCGACGCCGCGGGCCGCGCAATCCCGAGATGGTAGCGGGACCAGATCGCAGGTTCCATCTCGCTCCAAGACCGCCCAGAAAGCATCCCGCTAGCCAAGACCTAGCGGCGAAGGCCTCGCCGCGCTAAGATCCGGGCGTGACCCAGCCTAGCCCGCAGTCCGACCGGCGCCGCGCGCCGCGCGCCGCCGCATCGTTTCCGGTAAATCTGTCCTCTGACTCCGTCGAAGAGCCAGCGCTGCTCCGGGACATCTCCGAGATCGGCATGGCGTGTGACGCCCCGGCCCCTATCGAAGAGATGACCATGGTCGGCATCACCTTCTCGCTGCCTGGACAGGTCACGAAACACGAAGTCACTGGCGCGGTGGTTCGATGCGAGCCCATCAGGGGGCGCGACGGGAAGCCTCGTTGGGACATCGCTATCTACTTCACCGAAATCACCCCTGTGACCAAGGCCTCGCTGAAGGGCTATGTGAGCAAGGGCGAGATCGTCTGAGGGCGAGGCTAGCTCGGCGATCGCTGCGCCAGCAGGAAGCGCGGCTTGCCTGAGGCATCTTGACGAAGTTGAGCGCCCTGCATGGCCGCGGTGGTAGACAGCACTTCTAACGCCGCCTCCGCCGCGCCGAGGCCGGTCTCAGCGACGAACCATCCCCCAGGCCTCAACCGCGTCGCCAACTCGGCGGCGATCTCTCGATAGCACGACGCAGGGTCCCCTGGCGCCGAAAACAACGCTAGCGGAGGCTCGAACTGCTTCACGTCATCCGCGAGGCCGACGGGGGCCTGCGGATCGATGTATGGCGGGTTGGTCACCACTAAATCGAAGGAACGCGACGCCTCGATCGGCTCCCACCACGAGCCGTGCGCGAACGCGACGCGCTCCGCGACGTCATTGCCAGCGGCGTTGCTACGCGCGACGGTCAACGCGTTCTGACTCGCATCCACGGCGACCACGCGAGCGCTGGGGAACTCACTCGCGATCGCGATCGCGATCGCGCCACTGCCGGTGCCCAAGTCCAGCACCTCAGGATCAGCAGCGTCGGCCAACAGCTCAAGCGCGACGTCGACCAACTCTTCCGTCTCAGGACGCGGGATGAGCACTGCAGGGCCGACCTCGAGCTCTAGCTGCCGGAAGCTCCAGCTGCCGAGCAGATGCGCGACCGGCTCGCCCTCGCCGCGGCGCACAAGCATCGCGCGCATGGCCGCGCGCTCCCGCTCGTCTAGAGGGCGATCGTGGTCGAGGTACAGCTGCAAACGATCCAAGCCCAGCACGTCACCGAGCAGCAACTCAGCAGAGCGCTTGGGCGCGTCCACACCGCGCTTGTCGAGCCAGCTCTCGGAGGCGCGCAGCACGGTCAAAACCGTGTGCTGCGCCTGCCCAGCTGGGCGCAAATCGCTCACTTGCGCTTGCGCTCAGCGGCCTTCGCGCGCTTCTCTTGCGTCGCCTTCTTGTTTTGCTGCATACCGCCAGCGACGCCCATGATCAGGACGACTTCGGCCAGCAACGCGCCCAACAAGATGAACAGGTTGCCACAACCATAGAGGCGCCAAAAGCCGCTGCATCGCTCAGCCGCCTCTGCGTCCTTCATCAACGCCGCCCACATATCACCGAAGGCCCCGCCGAGACCATCCGAGTGCGTGAACCCAGCGGCGGCGACCCACCCGTTGGTCACAGCGACTTCGTGGGCAGCCTCAACGTTAAAGCCGATGGTGTACCAAACCGACCCGATCAACGGGATCGCCGCGAGCAAGACCCACTTCGTGCCCATGGCGCGGTTATTGGCGATGGAACCCCACCACGACCAGACCAACCCGATCGCGATTAACAGGTAGAAGCCTCCGGACACGTTCTGATACCCAGCGACGCTGAGGTCCGCGGTGCGCGGCATCATGCAGCCGATAAACATCATCACGCCCGCAAACAAGAAGCGGTACATCGACGCGTCGGTGCAGTAGAGGTTGAACGCCGGCGCGCCAAGGCCAGCTCGCTGGCTTGCCATTGGATCTTGCGCCGCGGCCGCGGCGCCTGCGAGCGGCTCGAGAGGTTCGAGAGACGCGAGGTCTTGTTCAGTCATCAGTTATGGCTCCGTGAAGGTCGGACGAGAGAGGGGTTGGCTCCGATCGTCGCGGAAGCCAGGCCACCAGTCACGCAAGAATCTATTTGGCACGAATCAAAGCGCCCCTTGGTTCACATCAAATCGATGATTTACCAGCCTCATCGCCGATTCAGAGCTGCGCGATGCGCTGCTCGCGGAGGTTGAACTGCAGCGCGCCGATAATCGGGTCCATCTTGCCCTCCATGACCTGCGCCAAGGCGAAGTTCTTGCCGAGGCGATGATCGGTGAGTCGGTCTTGCGGGAAATTGTAGGTCCGCACACGGTCACTGCGGTCGCCGGTGCCGACTTGCTCCTTTCGCTCCGCGGCGCGCTCCGCCGCGACCCGCCGCTGCTCAGCCTCGTAGATACGGCTCCGCAGCAGCGTCATCGCCTTGGAGCGGTTCTTAATCTGACTGCGCTCCTCCTGGCATGCCACCACGGTACCCGTGGGTAGGTGCGTGATGCGCACCGCGGAGTCCGTCTTGTTCACGTGCTGACCGCCAGCGCCCGACGCCCGATACGTGTCGATCCGCAGATCGCCAGCGTCGATGTGCACGTCAACCTCTTCAACCTCTGGCAACACCGCGACGGTCGCCGCGGAGGTGTGCACGCGCCCTTTCGCCTCCGTCTCCGGAACGCGCTGCACCCGGTGCCCGCCAGACTCAAACTGCATCGCGTGGAAGACGTTCTTGCCCTTGATCGCGATCGTCGCTTCCTTGAAGCCGCCGGTCTCCGTCGGCACTGAGTTCATCGGTTCGACCGTCCAACCCATCCGAGACCCGTAGCGCTGATAGAGCGTCAACAGGTCTCGCACGAACAGGGCCGCCTCATCACCGCCGGTGCCAGCGCGGATCTCAACAATGCAGTTACGGCGGTCATCGCCAGACTCGGCCAACATCAAATCGAGCAGCTCGCCGGCCTCGCGCCCGAGCTCTTCTTCTAGCTCCGGGATCTCCATCCGCGCCAGCTCTGCGAGCTCCTTGTCGTCACCCGAGGCGAACACACGGTTGTCTTCAAGCTGCTGAGACTTCGCCTGAAAGCCCTGGTAGCGCTGGACCACCGGCGTGGCCTCGCCCAGTTCACGATGGATCGCAGAGAGCTTCTCCGGCTTATCAGCGAACTCAGGCGATGACGACTGCGCCATCAGTTCGTTCGCGCGCGCGACCATGCGGTCCAATCGCGCACGCACCTTTGGGTGCAACCCGGTCATAAGAGCGACTCCATCACGTCAGCGGGCCGAGCAGAGTCCGCGCGATGACCCGGTGCGTGCAATGCGACCGGCCTCGCCACGAGCGGACGAGGCCCCGCCTAAGCCTTGTCGGCGGGCTTGGCAGCGCCCTTCCGAGCGTAGCGCTTACGGAACTTGTCGACCCGGCCAGCGGTGTCGACGAACTTCTGTGATCCCGTGTAGAACGGGTGGCACTCAGAGCAGGTGTCGGTGCGGATCTCCGACTTGACCGACTTGGTCGTGAAGGTGGTGCCACAGGCACAGCTCACCTTGCAATCAATGTACTTGGGGTGGATTTCAGCTTTCATGGCACACCGACGGCGCCTGCCCGGCGCACTCGTAGGGCGAAACAGTGTAGGGCGGGCGTCAGCTAGGTCAACACCTACGATGCCTTCGTAGGCCCCGTTACGGCAACCACGGGAGCAGGCGGGCCAGATCGCCCGCTCGCAACCGATATCCATAAGGGCGCAGACGCGCGCTTGGCAGGGGCCGCTGAGGGAACCAGCGAAGCAACAAGCCGCAGAGCGCGCCCCTCGCCTCCGGGGAGAGGTCTGAGAGGCTCACGCCCGGGAGTATCAGGCCCGCGCCGTGGCCGTCCTTGCTAGGTGGCGGCCCGGCAGCGGGACCGCTGGCGAGCGGCACCGGCCGGCGCAAGGCCAGAGAGCCGTCGCTCAGGACCTCGATGACCGGCGCGACGTCAGACGGCAACGACGAGGCCACAGCGGAGACGGCCAACGTCCCCACCAGCGGCGTCACCTCGCACCCGAGCGCCTGACCGTGACGTGGCAAGCCAGGCTCGAACGCCGACGCGCCAGGCTGCCCCGCCCTCCCGACGAACCGATCACCCGCGCGTTGAGGCCCACCTCGCTGCGCACCCTTAAACTCACGGTCGATCACCTCCACCGTGTAGGCGAGACCTAAGACCACGAGCAAGGCGACTGCAAACGCAAGCGCCAACCTGTTCACCAAGTTTGCGGGCAAGCTCAAGCGCCCCCCTCAGCGACGGCGCGCCGCAATAAACGCCGAACGGCCGCGACGTGCACGCCAACGACGCCGTCGTAAGCTCCGGACTCAAGCTTGAGGAAGTCCTGCGCTTCGTCCTGAATCCCGTAAGCGCCAGCCTTGCCGCGCCACTCATCGGCGTCGAGGTACGCCGCTAGACGCGCAGCGCTGACAGGCGCGCAGCGCACCGTCGCGCTGACCAACTCCTCCCACTCTTGGCCACCCGAGACCAAGCAGTGCGCGGTGTGCACCGAGTGCGTCCGCCCGGCGAGTCGTCGCAACATCAACTCGGCAGCGGCACGGTCAGCCGCCTTACCAAGCTCTTGCCCGTCGAGGTCGACGACCGTGTCGACGCCCAAGATCGGCGCGCCCGCGCTATCGACAGCCGCGCCCCGAGCCTTGCGCCGCGCTCGCTCAGCGCATAGTCCGCGCGGGTCGCCAGCCTCGTTCGCGTGCTCATGGGCGCCCGCGAGATACTCGTCGCCTGGCGCGCAAACCGAAAAGCGCAGGCCCGCCGCGCTCAACAGCTGCCGCCTGCGGGGCGACTTTGAAGCCAGCATCAGGTCCAGGTCAGCGACCACGACCTCATCGTCCCGATCACGGCCAGCGCCGCAAGCAAATGCCTACCGCTGATGTCAATACGCGCCTATCGGCGCTTCTTGATCTTGACTGGCGGCGCGAGGCGCACCATCAGGCAAGCCGGCGACAATTCGTGCTTATTACTAGGCTTGCCGCCCTTCCCGTGCGGGCCCACGGTCAGCGGCAGGTGGCCATATGGCTTCACCAAAGCTCGGACCTCGTCGACCCACTTCTTGACCGCGCTGTTCTTTGGATCGAGGCCGAGCCGCTGCTGCGCGCGGATTGTCGACTTCTCCGAGAAGCAAACCTCTTCGACGGTCAACAGGTTGACTAAGAACCCCTGCACGTGCGGCAACACCGCGGGCACGCGCTGGAAGAACATGTTGCGATCACCGATCGAAGCCTCACGCAAGAAGGTGAGATGCACTCCGTTTTGATCGTTGTAGATCTGAGCGATCGACTCACGAACAGCGAAACAGCGGTCAAAGAGGTCTGGGATGCCGAGGTCGCGGAGCATGTCTTCGACCTCAAACGCCTCAGTCACCCGGAACTCGTTGCGATCGACGTAGCTCTCCTCGATACGGCGACGCACCTCTTGCCCGTAACCGCAGGGCAGCCCGTGCGCGAACGAAAGGTGAAGCAGCGCGTCGATGAAGTCGAGCTGAGGTAAGCGAAGGACCGGCTCCTTGGGCTTCTCGCTCTTCGCCTCGACCGGCTTCTCGGAGCCACCGTCTTGCGACTCACCATCCTGGCCATCCTCATGAATCGGGGCGACCTCCTTAGCCGGAGCAGCAGGCTCAGGCTCGACAACGATTGGCTCGGGGACTGGGATGTCGGCGAGCACTGCCTTCATCGCCTTGAGAGTAGCTGCGAGGTTGGCAGGCTTCGGCTCCAACGGCGAGCGTGGATCCGGCGGGGCGGATCCGGCCTCCGCCTTCTTCGCAGCAGCTTTGGTCTTTTTCTTCGTCGGCACGACGAGACTGGGCGTTGGAAACAGGTCGAGTAGCGTGGCCTTACACTAGGTCTCAGGCCGTGGTCACCGCGACACCAAGTCGCGGTCCGACGTAGGTCGCCTAAGAGTCGGCTTCCGGAGTGTCGCCGCCTTCGTCCGGGGCGGCCTTGGCTTTGGCCTCTTGGTGCTTAGCCAGCGCCGATGCGCGCTCCTCCATGGCCTTCGCCTTTGCGATGGCGCGTTGGTTGGAGCCACGGCCCTTCGGCGGCACGAACGGCTTTGGCTCGGCCTTGCTCTTGCCGCGCTTACGAGGCTTGCTCACCGGCAGCGCGACACCGCAGCGCTCGATCATCGAAGCGACCGTCTCCGAGGGCTTCGCGCCCACAGAGAGCCAATACTCGACCCGCTCCGTATTGAGCTTTACCTGCTCGCCCTCGCGGGGGAACAGCGGCAAGTAATAACCGAGGGACTCGATGATCCGACCATCGCGTGGAAAGCGAGGATCGGTCGCGACCACTCGATAAGTCGGGTGGTTCAGGCGTCCAAAGCGTTTAAGTCGAAGCGTGACTGCCAAGGGAAATGGTCTCCGTGCGTCGGGGTGCCGGCGAAAGGGCCGAACATCGAATCAGATACAGCGCTGCGTTGCCAGCGGTTTTTACCCAGTGGGAGCGGTCTCATAACCTCAGCGGCGACGGCCACCTGGGAAACCCCGCCCGCCGCCGGGGAAGCCGCGGCCCTTGCCGCGCCCCTTGCCGCCGAGCCCAGGCATCCCGCCAAGCCCGGGCATCCCGCCAAGCCCTGGCATGCCACCAAGACCACCCATCCCGCCGCCGCCCATCATCCCGCCGAGCCCACCGCCAGGGCCGCCGCCGCCCATCATCCCGCCGAGCCCGCCCTTACCGAGCTTCTTCATCATGTCCTGCATCGCCTTGAACTGCTTGATCAGTCCGTTGACGGCGTCCAGCTGGTTGCCAGAGCCCGCCGCGATGCGTCGGCGTCGCTGCACGTCGATCAACGCTGGCCGACGGCGCTCCTTCAGCGTCATCGACTGGATCATCGCCTCAATGCGCTTGAAGTGACCATCGTCTAGATCGACGCCCTTCAGCGCCGAACCGACGCCTGGGAGCATCCCTAGCACCTTCTTCAAGGGGCCCATCGAGCGGATCATGTTCAGCTGGCTGAGGAAGTCCTCAAAGTTAAAGCTGCCCTTCTGCAGCTTCTTCGCCTGCTTCTGCGCCTCACGCTCATCGATGACCTTCTCGGCCTTCTCAACGAGGCCGACCACGTCGCCCATGCCCAGGATCCGCCCCGCCATACGACCTGGATCGAACGCTTCAAAGTCGTCGGCCTTCTCACCGACGCCTTGAAACAAAATCGGACGCCCGGTGACCTTGACGATCGAAAGCGCCGCGCCGCCGCGCGAATCACCGTCAGTCTTGGTCAGGATCAAGCCGTGCAACGGCAAGCGGTCATGAAACTCCTTGGCAGAGTTAACGGCGTCCTGACCGAGCATCGCGTCGTTGACCAGCAACACCGCATGCGGTTGCGTCACCGCGTGCACCTGCTGCACCTCCTGCATCAGGTCTTCGTCGACATGGAGGCGACCGGCGGTGTCGAGGATTACGACGTCGTGGCCGTGCTTCTGCGCGTATTGCAGCCCCTTGAGGCAGACCTCGGGCGGTGACAATTTCTCGGTCGCTGCGAAGACGTCGACGCCCAGCTGTTTGCCGAGGGTCTTCAACTGATCCACGGCCGCCGGACGCTGCAAATCAGCCGCGACCATCAAGGCGCGCTTCTTCTTCTCTTCGCGCAGATAGCGCGCCAACTTGCCGCAGGTCGTCGTCTTACCGCTCCCCTGCAGGCCGCACATCATCAGGATCAACGGCTTCTTATCCGCGATCGGTAGACCGACGGCCTGGCCGCCGAGCAGGTCGGTCAGCGCGTCATGAAAACACTTGATGAATTGCTGGCCAGCCTCGACCGACTCGATGACCTTCTGCCCGACCACCCGGCTGCGAACGTCTGTGACGAACTCTTTCGCTACCTGGAAGTTCACGTCCGCCTCAAGCAACGCCTGCCGCACAGCACGGATCCCGTCTTCGACGTTCTTCTCGGTCAGCTTCTTCTGACCGACGATGCTATTGAAGGCGTTCCCGAATGCGGTTGCGAGCGTGTCAAACATGGTCGTCTCCCAACATGTTCGTCGTAAGACGAACCGTCAAAGGAAAAGGGGCTCGCCCAGGGGCATCGGGAAGTTAACGCCCCGAAGTTCGTCCCAACACTTGGCCCGCAAGTTGCATAGAATCGACGGAGGAAACCTATGACCGACCGCCTGAAGCTCATCACTCTGCCGCTCCTGATGTTCGTCACGTCCTGCGCAAGCTCAGTGCCCTTCGCGCCGTCGGAGCATCCTCTCGAAGCCGAACTGGACGCGTTCCAGACCGCCCAGCGAGTGTTTCGCGAGCAGAACATTGGCCAGCATCAATTCGACTTTAAAGGACACGGGCGCGTCACGGTGCGCGAGATCCTCCTCGAGGGATTCCCTGGGGGCGGATACTTAAAGTGTCGGTTTCACTACCAGAACCGGACCAAAAAGCCGGTCGTGCAGAGCTGGGTGAGCCTTGACGTGTTGGACGCCGACGGGCAGGTCGTGTCGTCACAGAGCTGCCACCTCGTCGTCCCGACGCCGCAGCCGATCGCGCGCGGCAGCTACTACGCCGACGAGCTGCGCACGCCCACCTACAACGTGCACCTAAAGGACGGCTGGAGCTGGCGGATCCGCTGCGACGCGGAGCTGGTCGAACCAGAAGAGCCGCTCGACCCGCCCGTCCAACAAACCGCACCGCCCAATCTCCGCGCACCGATCATCATTAAGAATCGTGGCCAGAACAACGGGTGAGTGACGAGCGCGCCCTCAGCGGCGACGCTGCGTGACGCGCTCGATCACCTTCGCGCCCTGTTCGTTCCACTCGGGCGGCGCGTCGCGGCTCGCGAGGTGCTTCGTCACGCTGTAGAGACCGCGGATGATCGCGGTCATGTGCGGCAAGTCGAGCTTCTCGACCTCATCGCTGGGCTGGTGATAGTCGGGGTGCAGAGAGCCCGCGCTGACCGAGTGCGCGATGACGCCCTTGCGAACAAACGAGGCGTTGTCGCTGGCCCAGAACAGCTGGTTCCCGCGCGGGAAATCTACGACCTCAACCTCGGCAGTGAGGAACGCCTCCGCGCAGATCGAAGCGAAGTCGCTGTAGCCAGCGCCCGTGAACCAACACTTCTTCTGCTTACCAGCCTCAGGCCGGCCGATCATCTCGATGTTGAGGTTCGCCACGACCTTCTCTAAAGGCAACGGCGGCTGTTCACAGAAGGCCCGCGAACCGCGCAGCCCTTTTTCCTCGGCCGAGAAGCAGACAAACAGCACGTTGCGCGACAGCCGCTCATCAGCGAGCGCCTCAGCGAGCAGCACCACCGCCGTAGTTCCGGTCGCGTTGTCATCGGCGCCGTTGTAGATGCTGTCCCCCGCCGCGCCGACGCCGACGCCGACGTGGTCATAGTGAGCACTCACGACCACGAACTCGTCCTTGCGCGGGCTGCTCGGATCCGCGGGGAGCAGGGCCATCACGTTCCGCTGCGGCATGTCGACGCTCTCGGGCGCCGCGACCGACCAGCTCGCAGTCCATTCTACGGCGCCCCGCCCCGGCGAAGCCTTCGGGAGCACCCCATCACGCACCAAAAATATTGGGCGCGCCGCCCGCCGTCGGCGCGTCAACAAGGTGTGCACGCCAGCACACTTCTCCCAAAACGCGTGATCCTCTGAGACCTCGATGATCACCGGCCGACGAGCAGAGCGCGCGTTCAGCAGGCGCTGCAGCGCGGCGTCTTGAGCCATCGCGACCGTGCACGGCTCCTCGCCTTCCAAGCCATCCGAGGCCAGCAGCTGGCGCACGTCCACGCCAGCCTTCAGCTCAAAGGCCTTGCTCGCCTCTCCCTCCTTACGGACCAGCTTGAGGCTGACCGCGTCGGAGTCGACCTGGAGCGCTGGCATGGTGAACTCGTGAAACCAGCTCCCCTCGCGGACCGGCTCAAGACCAGCCGCCTCAAAACGGGCCGCGATCCATAGGCCAGCCGCCGCTAGCTCATCGCTGCCCGTATCGCGACCTTTCCGCTCATCGCTGGCCAACCAAGTGACCGCCTCACGCACACGCTCCTCAGTGATCGTCTGCTCCTGAGCAGAGCTCGAGGCCACTGCCGACATGAACACCGTCGTCGTGATGGTGATTCGATTCATCGCTTTCATGGTTGCAGCATCTGATTCATGGCCCCTGATCGGTAACCGAACACATCGAGCGCGACGAAGGTATACCCACACGCCTGCAGATCCTGGCCGAGCGTCTCCCGCATCGAAAACGCGAGCTCGAGCTCATCGGGAGCGACCTCGACGCGTGCAAGCCGACCATGGTGGCGGACGCGGAACTGCGACAAGCCGCGGGCGCGAAGCGCTGCTTCTGCCTGTTCGATCTGCGTGAGCTTCTTGCGGTCGATGCGATCACCGTACGGGACCCGAGATGACAAACACGCAAAGCTCGGCTTCTCTGCGACAGATAAGCCAGCCGCGCGCGCATAGCGCCGCACGTCATCCTTTGCGAAGCCCGCGTCGACCAACGGCGCGAGCACCCCGTGCTCGTCAGCGGCGAGGTGACCGGGGCGGTGGTCGCCGAGGTCGTCGGTGATCGCGCCGTAGACGACGGCCCAGTCAGCCGGCGCGATCTCGCGGCGACGCTCCGCGACCCTCACGAAGAGCTCCTTCTTGCAGTGATAGCAACGGTCGGCTGCGTTCTCTCGATATCCATCACGTGACAGCTCATCTGTCTGTAACACGACATGCCTCACGCCCATCGCTGCGGCTAAGTCACGAGCCTCGCCGAGTTCGCTGCGCGGGAGCGACGGCGAGTCTGCGGTCACCGCGACGACGCGCTCACCCAGCGCCTCGCGCGACGCGTGTAGCAACGCCGTCGAGTCAACACCCGCCGAGAAGGCCACTACGACGCCACGCATCGAAGCCAGCTGCTCGCGCAACAGCGTGAGCTTCTCGTGATAGGGCAAGTTCGCGCTAGCCGGGAGCATGAGGCAACGTTCTACGTGCCGGGCGCCTGCCGCGCCAACAGCAACCGCCCCGAGCTCAATCTCCTCGGCCGTCAAAGACGATCCGGCCGCCAATTACCGTGAGCAGCACCTTGGCCTCAAGCAGCTCCGCGTCAGAGCACGCCAGCAGGTCACGGTCAAAGACGGTCAGGTCCGCGTATTTACGCACCTCGATCGTGCCGAGCTGCTGCTCACCGTGCATACCGTAGGCGGCGTCATGCGTGAACCCACGGAGCGCGCGCGCACGCCCCAGCTGCTGATCCGGCCGCAGCGCCACATCAGAGCCGAGCCCCTTGGTGGTCACGGCGGCGTAGATCCCTCGCCGTGGATCTACGGACTCCACCGGGAAGTCGCTGCCGAAGGGCACCACGACCCCCAGATCATGGAAACGACGCCAAGCATACGCGCGAAGCGTACGCTCCGCCCCCAGACGATCAGGCGCCCACGGCATGTCAGAGGTCAAGTGCGTCGGCTGCATCGACGGCAACACACCCAAATCAAAGAACCGCACGAAGTCCTCAGCCGCGATGACCTGCGCATGCTCCACCCTGAAACGTCGACCGCCGATGCCGCCGTCGACCTGCACCGCTGCGTAAGCGTCGAGCACCGTGCGGTTCGCCTTGTCTCCGATCGCATGCGTCGCTAGCTGCATGTCGTGATCGGCGCAGAACTGCGCCAGCGCCAAGATCGCGCCCTTGGGGAGCGAGACGAGGCCGCGTGAGCTCGGCCGGTCAGCGTAGGGCTCGAGCAGCGCGGCGCCGCGCGAACCGAGAGCGCCGTCTGCGTACGCCTTGACCCCACGAACCGTGATGATCCCGTCGGGCGTCTGCCACGGCCCGCGCGCGATCAAAGCTCGCTCCGACGGACTGAGCATCACGTATGTACGCAAGAACCACCGCTTGTCCCGGTGTAGTCGCACCAGCTGATCGAGCACCCGCTTGCTCACACCCATGTCGTGCACACAGGTGAGGCCATGGTGCAGGCACGACTCCTGCGCGAGCAGCAAGCGTCGCCGGATCTCATCGTCGTCGATAGGAGGCTCAGGCACCGTCGCCATCGCCGCGTCGACCAGCACCCCAGTCGGCTCACCGTCAGGGTCGAACAAGATCTCACCACCGCTCGGCGCGGTGCTAGCGCGGGTGATGCCGGCTGCCTCGAGGGCCCGCTGGTTGCCGAGGCCGGCGTGGCCGTCGATACGGGTCAACCAGACCGGGTGGTCAGGGATCGCTCTTGAGAGCGCTTGATGACTCGGCATGCGCTGCCCTTCCCAGTCGTTCTGATCCCAACCACGACCGATCACCCAGCTTCCCTTGGGGAGCCTCTCTGCTGCCGCGCGAGCCTTCGCCACCACCTCGAAGAAGCTGCGCGTCCCGACTAGGTCAACCTCGACCAAGGAGCTGCCGAGCCCCAGCAGGTGGCCGTGCGCGTCTTGGAGCCCCGGCATCACGAAGGCGTCGTCGGGCAGCTCTATGAGGACTTGGTCGAGAGCAGGCCCCGAAGCGGGCGCGAAGCGGCGATGGCGACAGTGAATGTCGACTCCCTGCTCCCACGGCGCTGCGCCCGTCCAGACCTGGCCGCCGCGGACAGCGAGCCCGTTCCAGTCATGCGCTGGTAAGGGCGACGGGACGGGCTCTTGCGGGGCTGCCAACCCCACCGCGAGCAATGCTGCGAGCGCGGAGGTCATGCCGCGCATCGTAGCCTGAGGGCCAGCGAGGGGCTCCCCCTCAGCCGGCCGTATCGGTCAGTTACCGACCGTGGCCTTACCAGCGTTAGAGACCGCGATCGACAAGCTGTTCACGCTCGGGTCCCAAATCGCCCACTGGTGGAAGACCTCAACACCGATCAGCGCCTGCTGGTTCGGTATCGCCAGAGATGACTGCGCGACGCCCGCGAACGACGTCACCGTGGTCGCGAGCACGTCGGCAGAGACGAGCAGGTTGCAGCCAGGCGCGCCGGGCAACGGCAGCGGCAAGAGTTGGCCCTGGTAGACCACGTCCGACATGCCTGAGATCAGCACCGCCGGGGTCACCGGCAGCGCGTCGCTGACCACCGGAGAATACGTCGTGCCGAGCTGCGGCAACCCGGTCGCGCTCATGCTCGGCGTCAGCGTAGACTGCGCCGTCGTGCACGCAACGCGCCACGACGGCCGCTGCACGAGACCAGACTGCGTCCACGTAGGGGTGCCGTTCGGCACGTCACGCCAGAAGCCGACGCCTGTCGCGCCGCTGGTAAGCGTGCTGATGTAGACGTTGTTGCTAGAGGTGTCGAAGCCCAGGTAATACGTGCCAGAGACGGACACCGGCTGACTGAACGTGGCCGTGTAGAAGCCCGGCGCCGCACCGACCGTGACCGTGGTGGTCGCGACGGGCGTCGCTGACGGCGCTCCGCCGACGTCCAAGTAAATCTGGGCTGGACAGACCACGCTGCCACCCGTCGACGTGCCCGAGTAGATGTCGAAGCCTGTCACTGCGTAGCTCTGAGAGTTCGTGACTTGGTAACAATACTCATTGTCTCGGAGCGAGTTCGCGAGCGCCCCGCCGTTGGGGTTAATCTGGGGGCAGTTAACCGCCGGCGCGCTCACCGATCCTGGGCATCCTTGCCCCAGGGTGAGGAAGGCAGCTCCATCGCTGAGCGTGTCGAGGAACTGCACCCCCGAGCCGATGGGGTCGAGCCAGTTCGAGAGGCGTGAGCTGTTCGTGCCTCCGCCGGTCCACGAGCGGTTGATGCGACCGTACCAGTCGGGCAGGTTGTTGCCGCACGCAGCGCTGCCGCCGTGCAGCTGGCCGATGATGCGGTGGTTGTTATCAAACAAAGGCGAGCCCGAGGAGCCAGGCTCCGTCGTGCCGAGGTCCCAGTCAGCGACCCGCACGTGCGTGCCGTTGGCGTTCGACGCGCTGCCGCCGTAGCTCGTGTGCGTCGTCGGCTGGTTCTCAAACGAGATCTTCTTGGCGTCACCGCTCGGGTGGTGGATCGCCACGGCCGACGGCGCCGTCGCGGCGACGCGGCTCCAGCCAGCGTAGGTGACGTCCCACGACGCGTTCGGCGTGCTGTTCAGCTCGACCAGGGTGAAGTCTGACGTGCTCCAACCAGCGCGGTAGGTAGAACCCGTCGTGAACTGGTTGAGCGGGGCGTTGTTGCCGCCGCAGCTCGTGTTGTCGTAGTTCCAGTAGCAGACCAGCGACGGCGCTTGACCAGGGCCCACGCCGCAGTGATTCGCCGTCAAGAAGAAGTCGCGGCCGTCTTGCGCGGTGTTATTAACCATCACGCCGGTGCAGAAGATCGAGCCGCCCGTTGAGATCGCCGCGACTGCAGAGATCTCCCCCTCCCAGCCGACGCCCTGCGAGCAGTTGACGTCGATGTTGCAAGAGCCACTGCCATCCGTGTTGCTGATCAGCGCCGTCGGGCCAGCGCCGAAGAAGCGGTAACCGCTCCCCACGTGCACCATGTTGAGCTGCAGCTGAGGGATCGCCGCGGTCGGGAGGTACACCTCGCAGGTCACCTCCTTCCCAAAGACGATCGGCGTCCAAAGCTGGCCTGTCGGCTGGTGATCGTCGCTCGTGAACGGCCGCACCACGCTGACGCCGTCCGAGCTGTAGAGCTGCATCCGGCCGCCAGCAGGCATCGAGAACGCGTCGAAGCCAAGGTTCACGTGGCTCGCGCCAGGACAGAGAACGCGGAGACGCCACAGCGACCAAGTCGCGTCGAGCGCTTCCCAAGTGCCGTGCGTGCTCGACGAGATCGACACGTCGTGCGCGATCGCGAACCGGGCAGGCTGACCGTTGCCTTCGCGGTTGATGTCCTCAACCGCGATCCGCGGCCGGTTCAGTGGCGGCAGCGCGACCCGTGCGACGCTCTGCCACGGGCCGGCGCTCGGGTGCGCGAGGCCCATGGGCTGCGGGCCCTGTCCGCTGAGGCTGACGGAGAGAGCGAGGGACAGCGCTGAGATCAGCGCCGCGGACGGAGGAGAGACGGTCAGCATGAGCATTCGAGGCGTTGCGGCGGGCGGCCGAAGCGCGCCTGCCTAAGGGACGGAGGATGATTTGCGTGAGGGCGGCTGCAGCGCACGACGCCGCAGCCTCGAGCCCACGCGAGGACCACGGTCAGTTGCCGACCGTGGCTTTGCCGGCGTTTGAGAAGACCAGTGACAGGCTGTTGACGGTCGGATCCCAAACGGCCCACTGGTGGAACACCTCGACGCCGAGCAAGGCTTGCTGGTTAGGCACGGTCAGGGATGACTGCGCAGCGCCAGCCTGTGACGTCACCGTCGAGGCGACCACGTCGGCGGCGATGAGCAAGTTGCAGCCAGGCGCGCCAGGGATCGACAACGGCAAGGGCTGACCCTGATAGACCGCGTCAGACATCCCCGATATCAGCACGGCAGGCGTGCTCGGCAAGGCGTCGCTTACGCGCGGCGAATAGGTCGCGCCGAGCTGCGGCAAGCCGACGGAGTTGATCGACGGCGTCAGCGATGTGCCCGCGCCGGTGCAATTCACCCGGTAGCTCGGGCGGTCTACCAACCCCGACTGGGTCCACACCTGGGGACCGTTGACCTGGTCCCTATAGAATCCAACGCCAGTCGTGCCAGCGGTCAACGAGCTGACGATGACGTTGTTCGACGAGCTGTCGAGGCCGACGTAGAAGGTCCCGCTCACCGGGACAGGGGATGAGAACGTGGCCGTGTAGAACTGCGCAGCAGGCCCGACGACGATCGTCGTGCTCGCGATCGGCGTCGCCGATGGCACGCCGCCGACGTCCGGGTAAATGTGAGCTGGGCGCGTCAAAGAGCCGCCAGTCGTGGTCCGCGTGAAGATGTCGAACGAGACGAGGCTGACGGGCGCATTGACGCTCGCGCGGTAACAGTACTCGTTATCTCGCAGGTCCCCCTCCAGCGCCCCGCCGTTCGGGTTCATCTCAGGACAAGTGACAGGGACGGTGATCGAGCCAGGGCAACCTTGCCCCTGGGGCAAGAACGACGCGTAGCCAGCGCCCGCGTCGATGTCACCGGTCGCGCAGACCGCGAAGCCAGAAGGCCCGGTCGGGATCGAAGCCGCGGTGACCTCAAAGGTCCACGCGCCGACCTGTGGCGCCGCGATGGCAACCCGCTCGACGTTGTTCTTGAGGTCTGCAGCGCCGCCGGTCGACGACCATCCCGCAGAGAAGATGTTGCCGCGGTACACCGCGCCGTTCGGAGCCGTGACGACCAGGTCGAGGTTGTTAACGACCGGGTTCGACGCGTTAACCGTGCCCGCATAGTCCGTGAAGCACAGCGTGACCTCAAGCGGACGCGAGGCGCTGAGCACCTGCACTTGGAAGGAGCGCACGTCGCCGGTCGAGACGCCGCCGCTGCGGCGCTGGTCGAAGACCCACAGCTTGTCGCTGTCGCCGTTGAAGTAGAGGGAGTCGTCGAGCACGACGCGCCCCCACCCCTCGGTGCTGTTCGGGTAGCCGCCGACGCCCGTCATGTCTCGGCACGTGTTGAGCAGCACCGCCTTGGTCAACGCGCCGGTCGGCGCGAGCGTGTTGCCCGGCGTCGCCACGCCCGTCGGGTAATAACCCTCGAGGAAGTACTGACGCACCAGCGCCGCAGCGCCAGTGGCGCCAGGGCAAGCCATGCTGGTCCCGGTCAGCGACGTCGTGCCGCACCCTGCCGTGCTCGACGAGATCAGGCTGCACCCGGGCGTAAACAGGTCCGGCTTCTGACGGCCGTCTGCGGTCGGGCCGACGCCGCCGCCGCACTTCGAGTTCGCCGAGTTGCCGTTCTGGCCGTTGCCGACCGCGACGAGGTTCTTAGCGTTCTCGGGGTTACGCAGCGTCGACTGGTTCGTCTCTGCGAAGAAGATCAGGTTGTCTTCGAAGTTCCACTGGAACAGGTCGATCGCGTTGCAGTGCGAGTTGTAAGCGGTCGTACCGTCGTTACCCCACGAGTTGGTGTGCAGACGCGCGCCGTTGTTGGAGTGCGTCGTCGCGCGCGAATAGAAAACGCTGGCCGAGTAGTCAGCGCTGTGCGCCAGCCTCGCCATGTAAGCGATACCGCGGTTGTTGGTGCTGCCGTTGACTGGCTGCGCGTCACCACAAGCAGTGCCCGCAGTGTGCATGCCGTGGGTGTTACCGTTGGTGCTGCCCGAGCGATAAACGATCTTGCGGTGGTTCGGGCCGATCGCGTTCGACGGGTCGCTGAAGTAGCAGGAGGACGCGTTCAGCCCGCCGTCCATGTGACCGATGATCTGACCTTCGCCATGCAGACCACGGTTCCAGATCGGGGTCTGCCCCGACGTGCCAGACTGGACCGTCCAGACCATTTGATTGTTTCGCGGCGTGACGACGCTCTCCGCCTCCACCCACTGCACATCCTGGCAACGCGCCAACCCCTTGAGGTCGTCTTGCGCGACCGTGGCGACGATCAACCAGCGACCGTCGACTGGGTTCTGCTCGACGACCGTCGCGCCAGCGGCCTCAAGCTGCGTGACGAGTTGCGCGGCGGGCACGCCGTCGAAGCCCAAGACCGTGACCCGACCCCTCAACGGGTTTTGCAGCAGCATCGGGTCGATGCGCCACGCCGGATGCAGCGGCGACGACCAGACGATCGCGCCGGCAGCCCGAGAAGCCGCGACCTGCGCGGTCGTCCCGCGGACGATGAAGGCGTTGTTTGGCACGTAGTCGAGCACGTCGAGCCCCCGGGATCGCAAGGCCTCCTTCTGCTGCTCTACGACCGGGCCGGTCAGCTGCACCACGAAGTAACCGTCACTGGACGCCGGCGCGCTGCGAAGCTCCGCAGGGATCTCGGGCGTCACGCCGGCGGTGTCAAAATCGCCATACTTAAGCGACAACCAAGTCGGCAACGCAGCCCGCCGGTTGGCCTCAGCAAACGTGATGGCTCCCTCGACTGGAAGGAGCTCTTGGGCTGCGGTGGAGACACAGAGGCCCAAAACTGCCGTGGCGGCAGAGATAAGATAACGCATGGGAGTTTTGATCAGAGGCCGCAGCGCGGCTGTGGTGAGGCGGGGCGGCATACAAGGATGCCACGCCAATCGCAGCCGTCAAGTCGGCCGCCCCCGCCCGCCGCGGATCCGCCCATCTGAACGGGCCTTCCGCGCCAAGCCTAGCTCTCAGGCTCGCAGCGGATCTCGGTCTCAGCGGTGAAGATCGTCCGTCGGCGAACCCGTCCTGCCGGAACGTTCGCGCCTGGGAAGCAGAGGCACTCTTCCAGCTGCGCGCCCGCGCCAATGCGAGAGTCGGCCATCACCACCGAGCGGACCAGCTGCGCGTCAGCACCCCGCTGGACCCCGTCTGCGACCCAACTGTCGTCGTCGCCCACCAACCGAAGGTTTAGGTCAAGCAGGTCTGCAGGGTAGCTGACGTTCATGTCAGCTTTAACGACCTCCGCCGCCGCGACCGAATAGCCGTCATCCAGGAAGATCTGGATGGCGTCGGTGATCTCATACTCATTGCGCAGCGCGGTCCGGGGCGTGCGCCGCACCGCGTCGAAGAACGCTTGATCAAATAAGTAGATGCCGCAACCCTTGAGATCGGTCCGCGGGAAACGCGGCTTCTCGACGACCCGCGTTACGACGCCGTCACCGTCAGCGATCACCGCGAAGTTGCGCTTCATCGCCTCAAGATCAGGCTCCCGCTTGCACGCCAACACCCCGCCGAGTTGATCACGACGGAAGCGCGTCAACATCTCGTCGAGGTTCTCAGTGACAAAGAAGATGTCGCCAAGGAACAAGAAGAAGGGCCTGTCCACGTACGATTCGAGGCGCCCGACCGCGTGAGCGATCCCGAGCATCTCGTCTTGCTCCACGTATTGAATCGAAACGCCCCACTCACTGCCGTCACCGAGCGCGCGGACGACCTCGTGTCCGAGGTGGCCAACGACGACCACGACCTTACGAATGCCCATGGCCGCCATCATCTCAAGCTGGTAAGCCATCAACGGCTTGCCGAGCACAGGCAAGATCGGCTTCGGCCAGTGCTCCGAGAACGGGCGCATCCGGGTGCCCTTGCCAGCGGCAAGGATGACCCCCATGAGTTCGTCAGTCACGTCAGGTGCAGGGTGGTTACGGTTCGCCAATGCAGCATGAGCGTGCCGTATTCGCGCCCCTAAATCACTGACGAATGTTCCGGACGAACGAGACCCTGTCGGTGACCAGGCTGGAGATCAGCAGCTCAGGCAGGCCATCACCGGTCATGTCCTGCAACACCGCGTCGCTGGCGCCAAGCGTGCCTGGAAAGCTCGGGAGCTGTGGGAACCCACCGCTCCCGTCGCCGACTAGGACGCGGAAGTCGCCGCTCGACAGCGACGCGACCAAGATGTCAATAAGGCCATCCCCCGTGAGGTCTTCCGCGAGCAGCGCCGTCGGCGCAGAGCCAGCAGGGTAATCCGCTCCCGTGAAGCCGTTTTGACCGCCGAACAAGACGGAGACCGTGCCCGAGACAGCGTTGCTCACCACGAGGTCCGCCAAGCCGTCACGGTTGAAGTCTGAAGTGACGAGGTAATTCGGCGAGACGCCGACCGGCACGGCTAAGACCTCAGTGAACTGATTACCGCCGTCATTACGCATGATCGCGATGTCAGACTGGTTTGTCCGCGAGACCGCGAAGTCTTTTAAGCCGTCACCCGTAAAATCAGCGGCCACGACGTCAACCGGGCCTCCCCCCACCACGACGATTTGCTCGGGGTCGAACTTGAAGGCCATCGCCGTACCTGGGATCAGGTGCAAGCCGCCGCCGACGTAGTCACAGAGGACGAGGTCGAGGTTTTGGTCGTCGTTATAGTCGACGACCTCGATGCCGAACGGGTAGGCCCCAGTGCCGATCAAGAACGGGGAGATCGGCATCACCGTGAAATCGTAAGAACCTGGGGTCGAGGTGTTCTGCAGCAACTTTAGGCCGCCCGCGACTCCGACGACGAGATCATCGAGGCCATCACCGTCAAGGTCCGCGGCCTTAAGCTGGTAGACATCCAGCTCTAGATCCAAGCTGTACTCGACCTCTAACTGACCGACGCCACCGAGGATCGCGATGCGGTTGTCGTTCGCGCTCGCGGTGATCACCTCAGTGTCACCGTCCCCGTCGAAGTCAGCCCCCTCGAGCCATGCCGCTGTCGAGAGCGTGGAGGCATAACTTTGGGCGCCCTTCAGCTCACCGGTCGCGGAAGCCAACCACATGTTGATGCGGTTACCGAGGCCGGACAACGCCGCAACGTCATTGCGCCCGTTCTGATCAAAGTCCCCGATGAAGGGACGCAGCGGCATACCCGTCGCGTCGTAGGTCCTGAGCTCGCCGAGCAAGCCGCCCGGCACTCCAGGAATCACCCCGACCGTCGCGTTAAAGGCCAAGCAGCAAACGATGTCGTTGAGGCCGTCACCAGTGACGTCCCCGATGGTCGCGAGGGACGGCTTCGCCGGAAGCTCGACGTCGAAAGACGAGTACGAGCACGTCGGCGGGCCGCTCGGCGGCGGCGGCTGGATGTCTGTGATCACGACGTAGCGGTTCGCGGTGAACGCCGACACGACTAAGTCATCAAGCCCGTCGCCGCTCACATCTCCCATCGTGACGGCGCCGGGTTGACCCGGCACATCCAGCGTGCAGACGTCATTTCCGATGCTGCCCCCGGCCTCACCAGTGAACAACACCAGCCGCGAGAAGTTGTTATCGGCGACCACGAGGTCGTCTAGGCCGTCACGGTTGGCGTCGCCCACCGTCAGGTTAAAGGCGGTCCCGCCGCCCGGCAGCGCAAGTGACGTCTGCCCGGAGAATCCGAGCGCGCCGTCGCCAAAGCCGCAAAGCACCTCAGGCTGGCGCGGACGCGAGATCGCGACGTCTAGCAAGCCGTCTTGGTTGAGGTCTCCGACTGACACAGCCAAAGCATCTCTACCGGCAGTCATCACACCCGCGACGGAGAAGTTGCCGGAGCCATCGTTCGCGAGCAGGTTGGTCTCGTCTGCGTCACTGCGCACCACCACCAAGTCCTGGTCGCCGTCTTGGTCAAAGTCGCCGCTCTGAATCCACGTCGGCATACCACCGAGCTGCAGCTCCTGCGCGACCGTGAAGATCGCGCCGTTCCCGATCATGACGCGGAGTTCACCGGTCAGACTAATGATCGCCATGTCCAAGATGGCGTCTCCGTCGAAGTCCGCGACGCAATAGTCGGCGTGCGTTGAGGAGTTGGACTCGATCTCTACGCGCGTCTCAAACGCCGGCGGAGAACCGATCGCGAGCCCCGCTGCGTCGCCAGAGTGCCGCGCACACCCGTTAGCCAAAGCGGCTAAGATCACGATGGACGGTCGAACGGCGAAATTGGTCATAATCAGCGGGCCCTTATTCCGAGCCGGCCATGGTTAAAGACTAACACAGTTACGTCAAGTGACGCTGGCCCTCATACGCCGCGAAGTAAAAGCACTGTGCGAGGACCTGAAGAGACCTTGCCAACGACGTTTCGGCGCGCGGCCACACGTCGTTGCGCCGTGAAAAATCTTGGCCAAAACAATGGCCGCGACAAACTTCCCGACGCGCCTGAAGCAACCTGACTCCTACAGATACGTTCGAGCGCGCTCGACGTAATGAGATGCACGCCAACGCATCCCCTCCATCTCCGCCTCGGTGACCTGTCGGACGACCTTTCCGGGCACCCCGAGCACGACGGAGCGCGGCGGGATCACGGCGTTCTCCGTGACCAACGCCCCTGCGCCGATGATTGAATAGCTGCCCACCTGCGCGCCCCCGAGGACCACAGCGCCCATGCCGATCAACGCGTAATCGCCGACCTCGACACCATGCAAGGTCACGCTGTGCCCGATCGTAACGCCGCGCCCCACTACCAGCGGGGCACCCACGTCCACGTGAACGCAGGTGTTGTCTTGTACGTTCGTCTGGTCGCCAATCGTGATGGAAGCGTCGTCACCGCGGATGGTCACCCCGAACCATACGCTGACATCTTCTCCGAGGCGCACGTCGCCGACGACGGCAGCGTTGTCCGCGACCAGCGCGCCGCCGCGCCGTGCAAACCTCCCGACCATATCAGGGTAGACCTTAAACTCACGCGCAGCATGATCAGCTGGCGGATAGCGGCTGGGCTTATCGTTACTCATAGGCGGCGCTCAGCGAGCATAGAACAGGTCCAACAGCTCGGGCCAGGTCAAGGACACGGTGACCATGATCCCGTTGTGGCATGCGTGCGCGAGGACCGAGGGCAGCAGCGAGCCGTGCTTCTCCCGTAGGTAGCCGAAGACCAACGACAGCACACCGATCGGCAACGCGTGGCCCAGACCATGCGCGAGGCCGAAGAGCGTCGCGACCACCAGGTGAGCCGCCCAACGGGGCGCCGCGCTACGGATTGACGTCAACAAATAGCCGCGGAAGATGATCTCCTCGACCAGCGGCGCGGCGACGACGATCATCAGCAGCAGCGGCCAGAACTGAGGTGTCGAGCCGCCCTGCCTCGCTAATTCTACCAGCGGCGGCTGGGGCTCAACGGCGTAGCCGAGCGCGCTCATCACGCGGAGATACGATGCCGCGAAGATCACCCAAATCAGCAGCCAGACGCCATAGGCAGCGAGCGATCGCAACGGGACGGCAGGGCGCCACGGCGCTGGCGCAGCAACGGCGACGCAAAACACCGCCACAGCGGTTGCAAGCCACGCGCCCGCACCCAGCAGGAGAATCAAGGCGACCGCGGTCGCGAACTGCGTGATCGACTTCGTGGCCTGGGTCATTCGCCGGCGATCACGCCGGTCGTCGGCGACGACGCGCTGGCATAGAGCTTCTTCGGGATGCGCCCCGCGAGGAACGCGTCACGGCCAGCGGCTGCGGCAGCCTTCATCGCGCGCGCCATGCGGACAGGGTCTTTGGCCAACGCCACCCCCGTGTTCAGCAGCACGCCCTCGGCGCCAAGTTCAAACGCGAAGGACACGTCGCTCGCGGTGCCGACGCCAGCGTCCACGATGATCGGCACCTCGGCGCGCTCCAGGATGATGCGGATGTTGTTCGGATTCTGGATCCCTTGACCTGAGCCGATGGGCGCGCCGGCGGGCATCACAGAGGTCACCCCGACGTCCTCCAGGCGCTTGGCCAGCACTGGATCATCATTGCTGTAACACAGCACAGTGAAGCCCTCCTTGACCAGCACCTGAGCCGCCTCCAGCGTGCCGACAGGGTCGGGCAACAGCGTCTGCGGGTCCGCCAACACCTCAAGCTTGACGAGGTCGCCGATGCCCAACTCTCGACCTAGCCGCGCCGTACGCACCGCGTGATCAGCGTCGAAGCAGCCTGCGGTGTTCGGCAACAGCGTGTATCGATCAGTCGGCAAGTAATCGAGGAGCGTCTTGCCTTCGGGCGCCCCCATCTGCATGCGGCGCACCGCGACGGTGACGCACTGCGTGCCGGACACGTCCAGCGCAGACACCATGGACTCCATGTCAGGGTATTTGCCGGTCCCGAGGAACAGGCGCGAGGTGAAGGTATGAGGCCCCAATACCAACGGCTCATCGACGATCGTCACGCCCTGATCGTGCGCCGCGACGGCCCGAGACACAATAGCCGGCTCCCTAGCCGCCGCCGAAGAAGGTCACGACTTCGACCTGATCCCCATGCTCAAGCAGCGTGGCCGCGTGGACATCGCGGCGCACGATGACCTTGTTGCGCTCGACCGCGACCTGCTTAGGGGCGAACCCTAGCGACGCGACGAGGTCGGCGACGGAGGCCCCAGCAGGCACCGCGCGTAGCTCTCCATTGACGTTCACCTCGAAGGCCTCTTCGTCTGCTTCGCTCATGCGCCCTCTATTCGCTGCAATCGCAGCACCTTCAAGTATTCGCTCTCAGGATGGGTCACCAATGCCGGATGATCCTCACCCGCACCGAGCCGCTGCCGCAGCGAAACACGGAACGGCAACCCCGCGGCTGCCTGCCGCACCAACCCCTCGAAGCGCGGCATGCTGACGTGGTGGCTGCACGTACACGTGACCAATTGCCCGTGCGGCGCCAACAAGCGCAGCGCCTGACGATTAAGGTCACGGTAACCGCGCTCGGCCCCAGGCAGCTCGCGCTTCGACTTCGCGAAGGCTGGCGGGTCCAGAACGATCAGGTCAAACTCACGACCGCGCTCTCGCAGCTCACGCACCACGTCAAACACGTCGCCGCAGCGCGTCTCGAGCCCTTGGAGTCGGTTGCGCTCCGCGTCGCGCTGCGCTTGGGAAAGGGCGCCCTCAGACTGATCTACCGCGAGCGCAAATGACGCACCTCCTCGCAAGGCGTGCAACGAGAAGCCGCCCTGGTAGCAGAAGAGGTCCAGGACCCGCTTACCCTTGGCCATTGACTGGACCAGCGCGCGGGCAGGTCGCTGGTCCAGGTAAAAGCCGGTCTTGTGACCGGTTAGCGGCCGCGCCGAATGACGCACCTCGCCCTCAAGGAAAGACACCTCTGCCTTGCGGTCGCCGTGCAGCAACGCAACGTGCTGGTCGAGCCGCTCGCGCCGTCGAGTCGGCAGGTCGTTGCGGGCCACCACGGACGACGCGCCGAGTCGCTCAGCGAGGTAGGGCACGATGGCGTCGAGCGACTGGTCCACGAACGCGCTGGTCACCTGGAGCACCAGCACGTCGGCGTAGCGATCCACCACCAGCCCAGGCAACCAATCGGCCTCAGCGTGCACCAGCCGCGCGCCGTGATCGGGGCCCAGTAAGCCAGCGCGCGCTCCGATCGCCGCGTCGAGCCGCGCGCGAAAAAAGGTCTCGCGATCGGGGACGCCTTCGTCGCCCCAAGGACCACACATGCGCAAGGCGAGCTTGCTGTCGGAGGTGACCGCGAGGCCGAGGTCACGACCGTGCTCGTCGCGACAGCGGACCAGCCGAGCAGGGGCGACGTCGCCGTCGACGAGGTCATCGCGGTAAAACCACGGCCGACCGCGCCGCGCGAAGCCGCTCGCGCGGGCAGTCAACTGCACGACCGCGGCCGCTGTCTCAGAGGAGCCATTCACTGCATCTAATCTGGTTGCCAGGGCGCACGACGGCCGCCGAGGGGGCGAAATACAGGGCAAGCTCACCAGCCTACCTGCAGATCCAAGTGGAGCGATTGTGCCCCCTGGAGGCGCGGGGGACGACGAAGATCTGGCCGTTGATCTGCGGAAGGCTCACCTCAGATCCAATTCACGAGTCACGCTCAGGTCATAGAAACGCTACGGTGCCTACATGCCATCGCCCCCTCCACAGCGCCGCTTCGCAGTCCTAATTGACGCCGACAACGTGTCCGCCAAGGCCCTCGACGGGCTCCTCGCAGAGGTCGCAAACTACGGCACCGCCATGGTCAAGCGCATCTACGGCGACTGGACCACGCCCTCGCTTAACTCATGGAAGAAGCAGCTCCTCGAACACGCGATCCAGCCGATCCAGCAGTTCCGCTACACGACCGGCAAGAACGCGACCGACAGCGCGCTGATCATCGACGCCATGGACCTGCTATACGAAGGCAAGCTCGACGGGTTCTGCCTAGTCAGCAGCGACAGCGACTTTACGCGCCTCGCGTCACGCATCCGCGAGGAGGGGCTGATGGTGATCGGCTTCGGCGAGCGCAAGACGCCCCGAGCGTTCGTCACGGCGTGTGACCGGTTCGTGCACACCGACATCCTGCGCGGGGCCCGGCGCCCGAGCGGTGACGAAGAAGAAGATACTCGCGGCCGCGACGAAACTCTGCCGATCGACGACGAGTTGATCGGCCTGCTGCGATGGGCCGTTGAACGGAGCGACGACGAAGAAGGGTGGGCGGACCTCGGCACCGTCGGCGCCAAGGTCATGGCGCAACAACCCGACTTTGACGCGCGCGGCTACGGTCACGGCAAACTCTCGAGCCTCGTCGAGGCGACCGCGGCATTCGACATCGAACGTGAGACCAGCAAAAACGGTCGGGTGGATATCCTCATTCGGAGCAAGCCCAAGAAGACGCGGCGGACGCGCGCCCGCCGCTGAGGAACCAGCGGCAAGCCATGGCATATGACCGCTCCCCCACGCGCATCCCGGCCCCCGGCCTGATAACGTGATCGGCATGCGCGAGTCGTCACTGCGTCGCAGCCGTCCCAGCGCATACAGTCAAACCGTGATGCGCACGAACACCCCAAAATGAGCGCCTTCCAGAGTTACCTGACGGAGATCGAAGCGAGGCAGGCAGATGGCCTCCAGGCCAAGCCGATTGACAGCGCGGAACTGACCACCGAGATCATTGAGATCATTCAAGATCCGGCCAGCCCGCACCGCGAAGAGGCGCTGCGGCTATTCACCTTCAACACCCTGCCAGGCACGACCAGCGCGGCCGGATCCAAGGCGCAGTTCCTCAAGCAACTCGTCACCGGCGAGGTGATCCTCGGCGAGATCTCGCCAGCGTTCGCGCTCGAGCAGCTCTCCCACATGAAGGGTGGCCCGTCGATCGAAGTCCTGCTGGACCTCGCCCTCGGCGGGGACGCAGAGATCGCGCGCCAGGCCGCTGAGGTGCTCAAGACGCAGGTGTTTCTTTACGAAGCCGACACGACCCGACTCACCCAGGCGCTAGCGGCGGGCCACGCGATCGCCAAAGACGTCCTGGAGAGCTATGCGCGCGCGGAGTTCTTCACGCGCCTCCCCGAGGTCCCCGAGACCATCGACATAGTCACCTACGTCGCGGGAGTCGGCGACATCTCGACCGACCTGCTCTCGCCCGGGAGCGAGGCGCACTCGCGCTCGGACCGCGAGCTGCACGGCCGCTGCCTGATCACACCCCAAGCGCAGCAAGAGCTCGTCGCGCTGCAGGAACAGCACCCCGGCAAGCGAGTGATGCTCATCGCCGAGAAGGGGACCATGGGCGTCGGATCATCGCGCATGTCTGGGGTGAACAACGTCGCGCTGTGGATCGGCAAACAAGCCAGCCCATACGTCCCGTTCATCAATATCGCGCCCGTCGTCGCCGGCTCCAACGGGATCTCCCCGATCTTCCTCACCACGGTCGGCGTGACCGGCGGCATCGGCATCGACCTAAAAAACTGGCGCAAGCAGCTCGATGAAAACGGCGACGTCGTGCTCGACGAAGACGGCGAGCCGCTGCTCCAACAGCAGTACGCGGTCGACACCGGCACCGTCTTGACGATCAACACCAAGGAGAAGCAGCTCTATAACGGCGAAACCGCGCTGATCGACATCTCGAGCGCGTTCACGCCGCAGAAGGTCGAGTTCATGAAGGCAGGCGGCTCATACGCGGTCGTCTTCGGCAAGAAGCTGCAGACCTTTGCTGCTAAGGCGCTCGGGATAGAAGCTCCGGAGGTGTTCGCGAGGTCCAAGGAGATCTCCCACGAAGGGCAAGGGCTGACAGCTGTTGAGAAGATCTTCAACAAGAACGCCGTCGGCATCGCGCCCGGCAGATACCTGCACGCGGGCTCTGACGTGCGCGTGGAAGTCAACATCGTCGGCTCGCAAGACACTACGGGACTGATGACCTCGCAGGAGCTAGAGATGATGGCGGCAACCACCATCTCACCGATCGTCGACGCCGCGTATCAATCAGGCTGCCACACCGCGTCCGTCTGGGACAAGAAGGCGCAGGCCAACATCCCCAAGCTGATGAAGTTCATGAATGACTTCGGCTTGATCACCGCGCGCGACCCAGACAAGAGCTACCACGCGATGACCGACGTCATCCACAAGGTGCTGAACGACATCACCGTCGACGACTGGTCGATCATCATCGGCGGCGACTCGCACACGCGCATGTCAAAGGGCGTCGCCTTCGGGGCAGACTCCGGTACCGTCGCGCTCGCGCTGGCGACCGGAGAGGCGTCCATGCCGATACCCGAGTCGGTAAAGGTCACCTTCAAGGGGCAGATGCAGCCCTACATGGACTTCCGCGACGTCGTGCACGCGACCCAAGCCCAGATGCTCCAGGAGTTCGGCGGCGACAACGTCTTCCAAGGCCGGGTCATCGAGGTCCACATCGGAACACTGCTGGCCGACCAAGCGTTCACGTTTACTGACTGGACCGCCGAGATGAAGGCGAAGGCCTCAATCTGCATTAGTCAGGACACGACCTTGATCGAGTCGCTGGAGATCGCGAAGGCGCGGATCCAGATCATGATCGACAAGGGCATGGACAACGAAAATCGCGTCCTGCGCGGCCTAGTTGATCTAGCGGACAAGCGCATCGAAGAGATTCGATCGGGCAGCACGCAGGCGCTGAGGCCCGACGCGGACGCCACCTACTTCGCTGAGTTCGTCGTGGACCTTGACGAGATCGACGAGCCGATGATCGCCGACCCCGACGTACATAACGAAGACGTCTCCAAGCGGTACACGCACGACACCATCCGCGACCTCACCTACTACGCGGGTGAAAAGAAGATCGACCTAGGCTTCATCGGGTCGTGCATGGTGCACAAGGGCGACATGCAGGTGCTCGCTCAAATGCTGCGCAACCTCGAGTCCGACCATGGCGAGGTCGAGTTCAAGGCGCCGCTCATCGTGGCGCCGCCCACCTACAACATCATCGACGAGCTTGACGCCGAGGGAGACTGGGAGCTGTTGAAGAAATACGCTGGCTTCGTCTTTGACGACGCATCACCGAAGAACGCTGCGCGCACTCAATACGACAACATGCTGTATCTGGAGCGACCGGGGTGCAACCTGTGCATGGGCAATCAGGAGAAGGCCGCCAAGGGCGACACCGTGATCGCGACGTCGACGCGCTTGTTCCAGGGCCGCGTGGTCGCAGACTCGACGACAAAGAAAGGCGAATCCCTGCTCGCGTCTACGCCGGTCGTCGTGTTGTCGGCGATCTTAGGTCGCACCCCGACCATCAGCGAATACCGGGAAGCGGTCGCGGGCATCAACCTGACCAGCTACGCACCGCCGACCGAGGCCATGATCGCCTCTGGTTAATTCCGACCCACGCCTACCTCCCCGGAGCGCTCCACTCGCCCCGCAGGTGAGTTTGGAGTTGGACGGGCTGATCACTGCGCGCGACCTGACTCTCGTCGAGCCCGCCGAGTGCGCTCGACACGGTGACCTTTAACGCCAGGCCGATTAGGCGGTAAGGACTGACCGGGTTAACCTGAAACTCAGTTCGCTGACGGTTGCCGTAGCGCTGGTCGTGCCACAACGGCCGCGCACCACCTGCGCCGACAGGGCCATACACCTCAAGTCGAAGCCCTACTTCAGCGAAGGTCATCGAACCCGCAATGCCCTCTTGCGCCCCGACCGAGAATGTCACCAAGCTAGGCTTGAGGACGATCGCCGCCGGCGACGCCTGATCGATGATGGACGCGAACAGCCGGCTCTGTTGGAGCTCTCGGTCCAAAACGTCGCTAACCATCGCAGCGACCGGGCGATCCCAGAAATCATCTGTCCCATAACGAATAGGCAAGCCGCGCTCATGCGCCGGCAGATCCGCTTGCGTGCGCGCGTCCTGGAGCGGCGCCACGAAGACGATGACGTCGCCCGGAGCATCGGTCTCGTAGGAGACGTCTGCGTAGATTAGCTCGTTCCTCGCGAGGTCCGCGGTGTGGTCCAGGCTGCCGCAACCTGACGGCACCACGGAGACGAAGATGACCCCCAGCGTCGAGAGCAAGGGCGTTTGAAGGTTGCTCGTCATGATTCCGCTGCCATCGGCAGATCGGGCCGTCCTCCTCAAGCCACGTCGTATTTTGCGCGCCCAAGTTCGGTTAGCGAGATGTCGGGCGGACCCGCTACGATTCGACGACGCGAACCATGTCCGCTCGGAGGCCGAACCTTCCATGACGCAGCACATTGATCGAACGAAGCCCAACGCCGACTTCGGGCGACCATCGGGCGGCGTGCGCCAATGGCTGCACGACGTCATTTTCGGGATTCACACGCCGGCAGGCCGCGGCTTCGACATCGCGCTCATCACGCTAATCGCGATAAGCGTCCTCGTCGTAATGGTCGACAGCGTCGCAGGAATCCATGCACGATACGGCGCGCTGCTCGACGGGCTAGAGTGGAGCTTTACGGCCGTGTTCACCGTGGAATATCTTGCGCGGCTCTCCTGCGTCGACAGGCCCACGCGATACGCGCGCAGCTTCTTCGGCGTCGTCGACTTGCTCGCTATCGTGCCGACGTACGTCGCGCTCTTAGCGCCTGGCGTATCAGCGCTCGTGGACGTGCGCGTGCTGCGCCTCCTGCGCGTGTTCCGAGTGCTGCGACTAGGTAAATTCGTCGCGGAGTTCGGCGCGCTCGGCCGCGCGCTGGCGGCATCTCGCCACAAGATCTTCGTGTTCTTGTTCTTCGTCGTGATCGTCGTGCTCGTCATGGGCACGCTGATGTACGTGATCGAGGGCGAGCAAAACGGCTTCAGCTCGATACCAGTAGGCGTCTACTGGGCGATCACGACGATGACCACCGTCGGCTTTGGCGACGTCACGCCACAGACCGACGCCGGGCGTTTTATCGCGGCGATCATGATGCTGCTTGGATGGGGCACGCTCGCTGTGCCGACCGGCATCGTGAGTTCAGAGTTCACCGCAGATCGCCTGACACGCACGGCCGACAGCAGGACGTGCGCCAGCTGCGGGCGCGTGGAAGACGATCCCGCCGCGCAGTTCTGTCGTTACTGCGGCGCCAGCCATTTAACGCAGTGACCATGAACAAAACCCGCGCCGCAGCGCTGCTCGCGCTGCTCCAGACGTCGTGCCAGGGCCCTCCCGATCTCGCGGGGCTGCAGGCACGCCTGGAAGCGCGTGTCGCCGCGTTGGAAGGCGACGTCGGGCTGTATGTGCACCACCTCGAGCATAGCCAGTCGATCGCGATCAACGCGGACACGGTGTTCCCCACCGCCAGCATGATCAAGGTGCCGATCTTGGCAGTGCTCCTAGACAAGGTCGAACGCGGCCAGCTGAACTACCTAGACAAGCTGAAATACACCAAAGACCGTCGGCTGGCGGGCGACGACCTGCTGAGCTCCTTCGCCGACGGCGAGGAGTTGACGCTCGACAGGCTGGCGTTCCTGATGATCACGACCAGCGACAACACCGCGGCCATCTGGTGCCAGGAGCTGGCCGGGACCGGCTCAGTCATCAACGAATGGCTCATGGACCACGGCTTCGTTCACACGCGCGTCAACTCTCGAACACCTGGTCGAGAAGCCGCGCGCGAACGCTACGGCTGGGGACAAACAACGCCGCGAGAGATGGCCCAGATGCTCGCTTGCGTTCGCGACCGCGCGTTGGTCTCGGCCGCGGCTGACGAAGAGATCGCTCGCGCCATGGGCCGCATCTACTGGGACGGCGAGGCGCTAGCCTCAATCCCGACAGCGGTCGCGACGATGAGCAAACAAGGCGCAATCAACGCGTCACGCAGCGAAGTCGTCCTCGCCCACGCCCCGCATGGTGACTACGTGTTCTGCTTGATAACGAACCACCAGCGAGACCAGTCCTGGGGACACGACAACCCGGGCTTCGCGCTGCTGAGGGACGTCTCTAGAATCATCTGGGAGCACTACGAGCCCGGATGGCCGCGTCTGCCCGCGGCCGACCATGAGCGCTTCAGATGACCGCCAAGAACGTAGACCAAGAGCCCGCCACAGGCACACGCGAGGTTCGCTACGGCGAGGCTCACTCAGCTAGACAATGAAGCTCGGCACTAGTCGGCGACAGACCGCGGACGAGTCAAGACACCGAGTAGCTCAGCATCGGCGCGCGCCACCTGCCCGGCCGATCAGAGGTGCAGACGCAGCAGTAAGAGCCACGCTTCGAGCGTAGGCAGGTCAAGCCCTGACCTCTCACCAGAGCTCGGCGGCGGCGAAGTCAACTCATGCGTTGGCGAATCATAGGATCGCGACGAACGCGCTCGTCGCCGATCTGCATCGCCTCCCGAGCGCGCGCCGCGGCGGCGACCGCCGCCGACTGCGTATTCGCATGCACAAACGCTAACGCTTCGCCGGCGCACACCTCATCCCCGACCACCTTCTGCAGCACGACCCCAACCGCAGGGTCGATCACGTCTGCCGGCTGCCGTCGGCCGCCGCCCAGATCGACGACGAGGTGACCCAGCGCCAGCGGGTCGACATCGCTCACGTAGCCGTTATGCGCAGCCTCTACCGCGACAACATGCGCCGCGCGCGGCAGCCTGCCGGGGTCATCGACGACCCGCGGGTCACCACCCTGCAACTCAAGATTGTCACAGAACACCTGACGGACGACGCCGTCCTCCCATAACCGCGTCAAGGCCGCCGCCGCGCTGTCGAGATCTTCGGCCACGCCGCCGAGCACGAGCATCTCGGCGCCCAACGCGAGGGTCAGCTCGCGTAAGTCGTTCGGGCAATCCCCGTCCAGCGCGCGCAAGACCTCGGCGACCTCCAGCGCGTTGCCGATCGCGAGACCCAGCGGATGGTCCATATCCGTCATCAACGCGCGCACCTCGACGCCCGCGGCGGCGCCGGTCGCGACTAAGCCTGCCATCAGGGCCGCGGCGTCATGCTCTTGCCTGACAAACGAGGCGCGGCCCACCTTGACGTCCATCACCAGGCCGTCGATGCCCTCGGCCAGCTTCTTCGACAAGATGGAGCTAGTGATGAGCGGGATACTCTCGACGGTGCCGCTGACATCTCGGGTCGCGTACATCCGACGGTCGGCAGGCGCGATCTCGGCGCTGGGCGCGAGCATCGCATATCCACACTTCTGCAGCACTACACCAAACCGCTCGAGGCTAAGGTCCGTCGAATAGCCGGGAAGCGACGCGAGCTTATCAATCGTGCCGCCCGTGTGACCGAGCCCCCGCCCACTGACCATCGGCACAGCGACGCCGGCCGCGGCGACCATCGGCGCCAACAACAGGCTGACCTTATCGCCGACGCCGCCAGTCGAGTGTTTATCAACCTTCTTGCGGTCTACCTGGTCGTGACACAGCACCCGACCAGAGTCACGCATCGCCAGCGTCAACGCCGCGGTCTCCTCCGCGGTCATGCCATTACAGCAGACGGCCATCAAGAACGCGCCGAGCTGCGCGTCGCCGAGCGACCCATCGACGACACCCCCAACAAGGTCCGCGATTTCGCTGGGTGACAACTCGACGCCGTCGCGTTTCTTCGCGATCAGGCGTGCCGGGTGCTCACGCATCAGGGGGCCACCGGGTGCCAAAGCGTCTTGGTCTCGACAAACGGCTCGACCCACCCAAGCTGCCGAAGCGCGCTACAGCGGCCCCAGCTCGCAGCAGGCACTTCGCAGTATCTAACGCGCTTAACGTTATCTGCCGCCGCCTTCGTCAGCGCCGCGTCTGGAGCGCCAGCGACCAACATCCCGTCGACGTCCCGATGCGCGGCGACTTGGCCGGCGAGCTCGTCACGGCGACCGCTCAAGAGGTTGAGCGCGCCGGCGGGCACGTCGCTCGACGCGCACACCTCGCCGAGCACCAACCCCGCAAACGGAGCCGCCTCGCTGACCAACGCCACCACGGCGTTGCCGCCGACCAAAAGCGGGAGCGCCAGCGCCAAGGTGCCGACCAACGACGGCTTATCTGGCGCGATCGCAGCGACGACACCAGTCGGCTCGATGGTCGAGAAGTTGAAGAAGGGACCCTGCACCGCGTTCTGACTGCCGAGCAAGCTCTGCGCCTTGTCACAAAGACCGGCATACCAGACCGTCAAGTCGATCGCCGTATCAAGCTCCTTCCGCGCGGCAGTCAACGTAACGCCGCCGAGCCGCAGCTCCTGCAACATCGCGTCACGGCGAGACTCAAGCATCTCTGCCATCCGGTAGAGGATCTGGCCGCGAAGATACCCGGTGCTGCCGCTCCACTTTACGAGCCCCGCTCGCGCGGCGACGACGGCGTCGCGCAGATCCTTGCGTGAGGCAAGCGCCACATTAACGCCCTCGTTCGTGTCGGGCTGATAGACCCGCCCCGACTCGCTGCGCGGGAACTTCCCCCCAACGAAGAGCTTATAGGTCTTTCTTACTGGGACGCTCATAGACGCACCGTGCCGCAACATCGACCGGCGGGCAACGGCCGGACGCCAGTTCTTCGATACCGATTTCCAATCACCCGATTATCCGGGCAGCAAGCCGGAGCGTAAACGCACATAGGCGCGCATACCTTGACGCCCGCCCTCGCGGCCGAAGCCGCTCTCTTGAAAGCCACCAAACGGCGACGCCGCGTCGAACCGGTTAAACGTGTTGTTCCAGACCACGCCAGCCCGCAGGCGCTCAGCGACCCAGAGGATGCGCGCCCCCTTATCTGTCCAAATACCTGCGGAGAGACCGTAGCTGGTGTCATTCGCCTTCTGCACAGCTTCATCAGGCGTTCGGAAGGTCGAAACGCTTAACACCGGCCCAAAGATCTCCTCGCGCGCGATCCGGTGCGTCTGTGACACACCCGTGAACATCGACGGCGCGAACCAGTAGCCCTTCCGAGGCAGCTTGCAGGCGGCCTGGTGCAGCTCGGCGCCTTCCGCGACGCCGCTCGCGACGAGGTCGCGGATCCGCTGCAGCTGCGCCTCACTGTGGATCGCGCCCATGTCCGTGTTCTTGTCCAACGGGTCTCCGACTCGGATCCGCGCCATGCGACGCTTCAGCTTCCGCACGAACGCGTCATGGACTCCCTCCTGGACCAGCAGCCGTGAGCCAGCGCAGCAGACGTGGCCTTGGTTGAAGTAGATCCCGCGGACCACCCCCTCGACGGCCTGGTCGAGGGCGGCGTCCTCAAACACAAGGTGCGCCGCCTTACCGCCGAGCTCGAGCGTCAGGTCTACCCGGCGACCGGCCACCGACCTCTGGATCTCTTTGCCGACCTCAGTGCTGCCCGTGAATGCGACCTTGTTCAGGTCCGGGTGGCGGACCAAAGCTTGGCCGGTCACGCCGTCTCCGGTGATCACGTTGACGACGCCTTTAGGCAGGCCGGCCTGCTGAAACACCTCGCAGAGCCGCAACGCGGTGAGCGGCGACGTCTCCGCTGGCTTGATGACCACCGTGTTCCCAGCGGCGATCGCCGGCGCGATCTTCCACGCCGCCATTAACAACGGGAAGTTCCACGGGATGATCTGACCGACGACGCCAACCGGTTCGACGTCCTCTCCAGGGAACAGCAGGTCGAGCTTGTCGGCCCACCCGGCGTGGTAGAAGAAGTGCTGCGCAGCGAGCGGCACGTCGACATCGCGCGTCTCCTTGATCGGCTTGCCGTTGTCTAACGTCTCAAGCACCGCGAACTCACGCGCGCGCTCTTGCAGCACGCGCGCGATCCGAAACAAGTAGCGCGCGCGGTCATCGCCCGAGAGCTTACGCCAGCTTGGCAGCGCTCGCTTCGCGGCGCTCACGGCCGCGTCCACATCCCTCTGGTTGGCCTGCGCCACCTTGCTGAGCGCCGCTTCCGTGGCCGGGTTCGTGGTCGCGAAATACTTGCCAGACTTTGGCCGGACGAAGCCACCGTCAATAAACAAGCCATAGCGGTCTGCGATCGCCACATGATCCGTGGCCTCTGGGGCTGGCGCGTAATCCCATGCGCTGCCAAAAGTCAGCTCCGGGCGCTGGCGACCGCGCGCCTTCTTATCGGTGTTGGCCATGTCAGTCTCGGCTGAAGTCCGTAGGTCGTTGATAGCGGCCAGTGCGCTGCTTCTCCAACTGCATCAACACGTCGTTGAGCAGCGAGCTCGCGCCGAAGCGGAACCACTTCGGCGTCATCCACGCGTCACCGCACACCTCGTTTACGAGCACGAGGTAACGGAGCGCGTCCTTGGCTGAACGAATGCCGCCGGCTGCCTTGACCCCGACCATCCGGCCGGTCTCGAGGTAGTGATCGCGCACCGCTTCGAGCATCAGCAACACCACGGGTCGCGTGCTAGCAGGAGAGACCTTTCCGGTGCTCGTCTTAATGAAATCAGCGCCGGCGAGCATGGCGACGTGACTCGCCCGCCGGATGTTGTCATAGGTCTTCAACTCACCGGTCTCGAGGATCACCTTGAGGTGCGCGCCGCCGCACGCCTGCTTGACCGCCTGGACCTCATCGTGCACCTGGCGATAGCGGCCGCAAAGGAACGCACCTCGATCGATCACCATGTCGATCTCAGCTGCGCCGGCCTTAACCGCGAGCTCGACCTCGCGCAGCTTCGTGCGACGATCCGTTCTTCCCGCAGGGAACCCAGTCGCCACAGATGCGACCTGCACGTCGCTGCCTGCCACTGCCTCGACGGCGACCTTGACCAGGTCAGGGTAGACACACACCGCCGCGCAGCTCGGGAGATCCGGACGCTGCGGCAGCGGGGCCACGGCCTTGCTGCACAAGTGCCTCACCTTGCCAGGCGAGTCCATCCCCTCAAGGGTCGTCAAGTCCATCATCGCGATGGCCAGATTGAGCCCCCGCTCCTTAGCGCCCTTCTTGATCGACCGAGTCGCGAGATCGGCGGCGCGCGTCTCAAGCGCGACCGCATCGACCGGCGGCGCGTGGAAATAGGAGCTTGTAGACGAGGCAGCCATACCGTCAGAGGATGTTGCCCCTACAACGCTTCGGAGTCGACTGGGTGAGAGCCATTCGAGCAAAGATCCGGACGAGCTGCGCGGCAGTCATGGACCATCGACCCCCAGCGCGCCACCCTCGGGGCCGTCAAACGTGAACGGATCCGGGAGCAAGGCCGACAACGAGAACTCGACCACCTGCTGCCCACGCCCGGCCAAGAAGACCTCCATGTCCTTACCAAACTCCGCGAGGACTTGCCGACAGGCGCCGCAAGGACGCGCTGGCTCCTCCAGGTCGGTCACAATCGCGACGGCTTCGATCCGCCGCTTGCCCGCGGCGACCGCCGCGCAGACGGCAGCCCGCTCGGCGCAGATGGTCAAGCCGTAGCTGGCGTTCTCGACGTTGCACCCGACGAAGGTCTGACCATCGTCGGTCAACAACGCAGCGCCCACCCGAAACCGAGAGGCTGGCGCGTACGCGTTCTCACGGACTGCCCGCGCCGCTGCGATCAGCGCGTCACGCCGCTCTGTCGTCAACGTCATGACGGCCACCTACCGGCAAGATCTAGGCTCAAGAAACAGTCCATCATCGGGATTGCGATCATGACAGCGCCAGGACGCGCAGGGAAGCACGACGCCCGCCGCGCCCTCGCTATCGACGCGGCTTTAAGCGAGAGTACCTCGGATTGCCGGGGTTACGCTGCTCGTATTCAGGCAGCAAGAAGGCCCCATCCGGCAGGTCAGACAACACCTCATCGAGCCGCTCGACTAGGTCCGGGTCGTCCCGCAGCGCTTGCCCGCGCAGCGCTTCGGCCGTTTGCATCGCGGTAATGCTCAAGCCGTCGACCGCCGCCGCCGCCAACGGCGCCAAGCGGAAGACCTGCTGCAGCTCAGAGAAGGTCAGGTCGAGGTCCCCGGCCTGCAGCGCGAGCCGCGCGAGGCCTCCGTGCGCCATCGCCTCATAGTGCCGGCCGTCCTCACCGCCGGTCTGCTCACGATACGAAGTAAAGCGACGCAACGCCTGGTTGTAGCTCTCGCCCGCGGCACCAGGCCTGGACCGGCGCCGATGCTGCTCTGCTGCCACCAGCGAAGCGTAGCCCGCGAACCAGGGCATCACGGCAGGAGCGCCGTCCTGCGCTAGCAACTTCGCGTACTCCCGCTCCATGCGCAGCACGCCGCCCTGACGCAGCCAAAGGCCGCGCAATCTCTGATGCAACGCAGGCGCCGCAGGGAATCGCTCGACGCCCTGCTGCAACACGACCTCTGCGTCGGGAGACCGGAAGAACTCGAGGAAGTCGTAATGATCCGCGGCGTGCTGAGGGGTCCCAAGCGGATGTCGCAGCAACAGCGTATAGGCAGTGTGCACGTCGCTGGTCCACTCACCCGGCCAATCCTCCTGCTGCCGGACGGCGTCCTGAATCGCGGCTTGGCGGCCGTGCGCGAACAGCTCCAACAATTCCTTAGCCAGGCGACCTGGGGCCTCGGGCGGGAGATCCGGCATCGCCTCCGTCGCGAGCGCAAAGGCACGACGCCGCTGACCGAGCTGCGAGCGAAGCACTGCCTCCAACGCTTTTTGGCGCCACCCAGTCGCCCCCGCCGCCGCGGCCGCCTGCAGGTGGCGCTTCGCGTCCTCTAGCAGCAAGGTGCGCTGCGCCTGGGCGAGCCGGACGCCGCCGCGAGCCTGACCGACCTGCACCTCCAGCGCCTGCAGCAAACTGCTCTCGGCGACGTCAAGGCGCGCGCCAGGGTCGCTCGGGGTCTTAGCCAAGACAGCGTCGCGCTGCGAGGCCTCCGCCGCGACGTCGGTGATCCCGGAGTAGGCCGGCCCCACGAGCACGCTCTGCCACTTCTGCCCATCGATCGCCGAAGCGCCTTGGTCGAGGCCGCGGTGCGCGGTCGCGAGCGTGCGCGCGCGAGTGCTCCGATCTCGGAAGCGATCGAGCGCGTCGACCAAACCTGTCCGCTCGTTGGCGGCGAGCGGTCCGCGGAGCGTGTCCGCGATCAACTCGACAGCGAGCAAGTCGTCTGACTGCGTCATGCCCTCGCGCGCCCGCTTCGCGAGGTCAGGGTCGAGCCCATAAGCCGCTTGCCGCAACAACTCCAACGGGACCTTGTCTCCGGCGTCGAGACCCAGCGCGAGCATGCGCGCGCGCAACGCAGCGCTCGCCGCGGCGAACTCAGCCTCGATCTCGTCACGATCGGCGCTGTCCGGGCTCTCGATCCGCTCTTTCAGTGACCTGTCTCCTCTGACGATCGGAGGCGCCTGGATCTTTCGGTCCTTGATCCCGCTCTCCAACGTGTCCAGCACGGACTTGACGTCCCACGTGTAGAACACGTCGTAGACCTCGCTGCCGTCCAGCTCGACCATGATGTGACGCGGCGAGATCCGCTTGCCGTCGAGGAACTTCTCGTAGACCAGCGGCTCAAGCGCGATGTGCTCACCGCAAGTCACGCAGCCCAACCTCGGGCACGGGATGCGGCGGCCCTGGTCGTCATAATCACGCGGGTTGTGTCGGTAGACCGATGCCATGACGCAGACGTAGGGCTCAAACAGCTTGGCGACCTCGGGGTCTCGGTAGCGCACGCCGGCGTAGTGCTCGCTGGCGATCTCGCCGTCCATGTTCACGCAGACCATGATCGGCTTCTTGGTCTGCTGCGACAGCCGGACGGCGTCGCCCCAGGTGCGCTGCCAGCGGATCAGCGGTGGCTTCTGCCAGTCAGCTGCGGTCGGCGCGTACCACATCTGCTCGGGCACCAACCCAGTCGGCTGCGGCACGCCCTCTTGCGCGGCGGCGGCGAGGCAGAGGGTCGTCAAGGTCAGCGGGGTCAGCGATCGGCGCATGCGCTCAGGATAGCCGAACGGCGGCTCCAAGGCATCGACGCCCCGCGACTCAGCAGTCCAGCAGCATGTCTGCGAGGCTGCGCGAAGCACGCCAACCGCCAGCCAACGAGACGTCGCGCGGCCTCAGCGGGTCATGACACTCCACGGCCGCGAGCAACTCCATCGGCAGGCCGTGGGCCGCGCACAGCCGCTGCGCCAGGCCCCATCGCGACACGCGCTCAGGTCCAGGCAGGTGAAAGACGTTCGGGCCAGCGGGATCAACGACCGCCGCGACCATCGCCGCAGCAGCGTCGGCGGCGTGCAGCGGCGTACGATATTCGTTGGTAAACAACCCCATCGTCCGCTGCTTTAGCAATCCGTCACGCAACGATGCCGTCGCGCCGCGGCCTCGCTCATCATGCCCAAAGAGGAGCGGCAAGCGCACGACGCGACCGCCGTGCAGGCGGACGCGCTCCTCGCCCTCCGCCTTGCTCGCGCCGTATGCCGACAGCGGCGCGACGAGCGCGCCTTCGCTGTAGGGGGCGCTGCGACCGTCAAAGACGAGGTCCGTCGACGCCATCAGCATGCGCGCGCCGAAGCGACTGGCGAGCTGCTCGGGAAGCCAAGCGTTCGCGCGCTCGGCTCCGGCGACGTCCCTCTCGCAGGCGCTCATGCGCGACATCGCCGCGAGGTGGATGACGAGGTCTGGCTGCAACCCCTCGATCACGGCAGCGATCATGCCCGGCGCCAGCAGGTCAACCGCCGCGTCACCCCCCGATCGTGACGTCGCGAGCACATCGTGACCCGCTGCCTGAACGGCGGCGACGGTGTAGCGGCCCAGAAATCCTTCAGAGCCCGTGACGAGGATGCGGAGCGCGCCCATACGTCGCCATATCGTTGCAGGTTCGAGTGGCTAACAAAAGCTCTCAAGTCGTATGGTCCGCTCAACGTGACCATCTCGACCGCCGCCGCCGCGCGCCAGCCCGGGCGCGTCTTGCTGATCGCCAACCCGATATCGGGCGGCGGCAAGGGCCGCGACCTCGCCCCGAAGTTGTCAACGGCCCTCCGCGAGCGCGGCGTCCGCGCCGAAATTTACTTCACGAAGACAGCCGGCGACGCCGCGCGTCGGGCCGCCCAGGCCGGGGAAGAGTCCTGGGACGGGCTGATCGCGCTCGGCGGCGACGGCACCGTCAACGAGGTGCTCAACGGCATGCCGGACCCGTCGCGGCCGTTAGGCGTATTGCCGGTCGGCACCGCGAACGTCCTCGCGCTCGAGCTCGGACTGCCCAGCGACGTCGACGCGGCGGCCGCGACCATCGCCGCTGGACACCTTCAAGACCTAGCGATCGGTTCATGCAACGGACGGCGCTTCCTACTTTTTATCGGGATCGGGGTCGACGGCGAGATCGTGAAGCGCCACAGCGAGGCCCGCAAAGGGACCATCGGTAAGCTCAGCTGGCTGCGGCCGCTGCTTCAGACCGTCTGGAGCTGGCCGCGCGCAGATCTGACGGTGACCTGCGACGGCGGCGCGCCGATCGTCGATGTCTCAAGCGTGCTCATCGCGCGGGTCAGCAACTACGGCGGGATCATGCGCCTGCCTGGCGTCGAACGGGGCAGCGGCGAACTGCACGTCCTAGCCTTCCACATGCGCTCACGCCTGCGATGGCTCTATCACGGCCTGCGCGCGACGCTCGGCCGGATGCGTCCTGGCAAACACCTAACGATCCAGCGCGCGCACACCGTGCGGGTCGACGGCAACGCCCCGCTCCAAGTCGACGGCGACTTCGGCGGAGGGGCTCCGGTGACGGCGTCCGTGCTGCCCAGCCCTGCTCGGCTATATGTGCCAACCTCGCCGACGTTTGGCCGCGGCTGACGACCCGACAAGCGCGCAGACGGCAGCGGCGAGGCGCAATGATCGCGCCCGAACTCGAGCGTGGACGGGGCGTTGACGTAGAAGATTACGCAGCGCAGCGCAGCCGAACGTCGCACCAGCGCGCGCCTCGCGGTTAGGATCGCCGCGATGAGTGACGGCCCAGTTGCCTGTGTCGAGGTCGGAGACGTGCCGTTCGGCGGCGACCACGGCTTCTCGCTAATCGCGGGACCCTGCGTCATGGAAGGCCGCGACCACGTGATGCGCCACGCCGAAGCGATCACGAAGACCTGTCGCGCTGAAGGCGTGCCGCTGGTGTTCAAGAGCAGCTTCGACAAAGCCAACCGTACATCGGGCGCCGCCTTCCGCGGTCCTGGGATCGACGAGGGGCTCAGCCTGCTCGCCGAGGTCAAGCGCGAGCTCGGCGTCCCGGTGCTGACCGACGTACACGCCGCCAGCCAGTGCGCGCCTGCGGCCGAGGTCGTCGACTGCCTACAGATCCCTGCTTTCTTATGCAGGCAGACCGACCTGCTGCTCGCGGCCGCCGCGACCGGCCGCGCGGTCAACGTCAAGAAAGGTCAGTTCCTGGCCCCAGAGGACACGGGCAACATCGTCAAGAAGGTGCGCGACGCCGGCAACCTTGACGTAATGCTCACCGAACGGGGCACGTCATTCGGCTACCGAGCGCTGGTCGTGGACTTCGCTGGCTTCCCCACGATGCGCGCCCACGGGCAACCGTTGATCTTCGACGCCACTCACTCGGTCCAGCGGCCAGGCGGCGCTGGGACCTCGACAGGCGGCGACCGCTCGAAGGTCCCGTTCTTAGCGCGCGCCGCGGTCGCATGCGGCGTCGACGGGTTGTTCCTTGAGGTGCACGAAGACCCTGACAACGCCCCCAGCGACGGCCCGAACATGCTGCCGCTCGAAGCGCTGGCGCCGCTGCTCAATCAGCTACGCCGCGTCGAACAGGCCGCCCAGACGCCTTAGTCGACCGCTGCAGCGACGGCAGCAGGCCTGATGCACAGCAGCACCCCAAAGTTCGGAGCGCCGTTGAGCGCCGACGCCCTCGAGGCCTCTACCAGGCGCCGACCCGCCCCATGCCAAGGGCGATTCTTCGTCGACGCAGCCTACTAAGCTAAGGCGCATAGGCGCGGCAGGCGGGGCATCGGCGGAAGCAAGGGGCCGCGCGAGCATCCCTGAGCGTCTCAGCGCGAGGCGAACCCAGGGCAGATACGAGATCGACCTCGCAGTTGCCCTGCCGCTGTGGGTTACTATGTACGGTGGACCAGGTACACCTGCTCCCCGTCAGCATGAACCAGCGCAACCTCTCAATCCTGCTCGGGACCACCTGCCTCGGCATCGCCGCAGGCCTGATGTTCTTAAGCCAGGACACCCTCGCGACGTCATCGCTTAGCGATGTGGATTACCTCCAAGCGACGCCAACCGAGCCGGTCGTCTCGCGCAAAGACATGCCTATAACGCCAGCTGAGGGAGCATTCAGCAAGAGCGCCGGCCCAGTCGCGGTCGCCGAGACGCCCCGACGACGCGACACCTCTGGCTGGACCTCCGGGATCATCCGCGGTGACGTGCAGCTAGCGGTCTCGATCCTCGACAAACTCGGATCGATGACGGTCATCGTAGAAGAGCTGCGTGCCGCAGGGGCGGCCAACAGCTCCGCGCCGCGACGGATTATGCAAGCGGTCGAGCGCGGGCGCGGCACGCCGACGTTTGAGGTCCGCGACGTGCCCTTTTCCGAATATCCGTATCGGGTCACCCTGCACGCCGCTGGGCTCAACACGAGCGCGCGAACGCTGAGCATCAACAAGGACCAACCGCTCCACGAAGATGTGGTGCTCGCAGTCACTCCGGGAGCCCCTTACTCGGTGTTGCTGCGCGACCAAGACGGGGGACCTCACCGAGACGTCGACTTATTGCTTCGACCTCATGGACTGCCGCACGGGCGACCGCGCCTCGCAGGCAAGACCGACAACTTCGGCAGCGTCGTGTTCGAGAGCGTCCTGGCCGGCCAGTATGAGCTCTCAGCGACGCTACAAGGCCAATCTTTCGGCGAGCCTGAGCTCGTCGTCGTGCTACCGGGCAAGCGCAATTTCGGCACCAAGATTCAAGGGCAAGGTCACCGCATGACCGTCGCGCGCGGGGTTCAGCTAGAGGTTGAAGTCGGCGACGGCGCCTACGGCATCGAAGGCGCCACGGTGACCCTGGTCCGCACCGACCAACGTAGACTGAAGCAGCTGAAGGGCACGACCAACGGGATCGGACGCATCCGCTTCCCGCACCTACAACCAGGCAAATGGCAGCTGACGATTGAGCGGCCTCACTTCCAGAGAGTTGACCGGCAGCTCACGCTGCGGGCGGATATGGAGCCACAGTTCAAGCGGATCAAGATGTCGCGCGGCGGCTACTAACGGTCGAATGCGACGATTCTGCTCGGACAACGACGCGCCGGAGGGGTAACGTCCCCGGACGTATGGGCCAACCAATCGTCGATCTCAAAACTCTGGACCTCACCAAGTGCGTCGTCCCAGAAGCGGAGCTGCGCCGATGCCTACCTCAACGCGACACGTTCCAACTACTTGACGGCATCGTCCACCTCGACGTCCCGAACAACGTCGCCGTTGGCTACAAGGACTGGGACGATGACCCTTGGTGGGGCAAAGCGCACGTGCCAGGACGCCCCCTTTTCCCCGGTGTGCTGATGATCGAAGGCGGCGCGCAGATCGCGACGTTCTTGGTCAAGCAGCAGATCGGCTGGACCAGCGACGAGATGATCGGCCTCGCCGGCATCGACGGTGTGCGCGTCCGCGGCCAAGTCACCCCTCCTGCGAGGGTTTATTTCGTCAGCAGCATCGAGAAAATCAGCGGCCGCCGCCTCGCGCGGATGAACGCGCAGGTGTTCTGTGACGACGCGATGGTGATGGAGATGCAAGTCATGGGCGCGATGCTCTAGGCGACCCGAACAAAGGCTGCGAGTGACCTCGAAGGACATGTCTGCGATGCCGCGTTGGCTCTGGTTGTTGCCAGTGCTGAGCGCCGTGATGTGGTGGCCTGTAGCTCCCTACTTCGCGAGCGACGACTTCATCGCGATGGCCTACGCACGCGACCTCGACGCCGTCGCGCGAGACTTCGTCGGCCCTCAATACGGCGCGACTGACGTGTGGGCCTTTTACCGACCGCTTATCACCTTGAGCTTCTGGTTGGACCAGGCGCTTGGCGGCGCGTGGCCACCGACCGGCCACATCAACAACGTGCTGGCGCACGCCGCGAGTTCGCTGTTGGTCGCCGACCTCTGGCGGCGCTACCTGCCTGACTTCCAAGCCTTCTTCGCTGGGGTCTTGTGGGCGATGATGGCTGGCCACGTCGGCTCGATCGCCTGGGTCGTCGGCCGCGTCGACAGCCACACCGCCCTTTGGATCCTGCTGGCGCTATGGCTGTGCCTCAGGAGCGTCGAGCAGCGAGGCCCACGCTGGCCGGCCGCGCTGGCGACCGTTGCGGCGTTGATGAGCAAAGAGTTGGCGCTGGTCGTGCCGGCCTTATGCACCTGGCTCAGCATCCTCCGCGCCGACGGAGGACTGAGCGCGCGGCTGAAAGCTGCGTGGCGAGCTAGCTGGCCGACCTGGCTCGTGCTCGCCGCCTATCTGCCGTTCCGCCTGATCGTGCTCGGCAGCTTCGGCGGCTACAGCGCCAGCACCTACGACGCCGAAGCCGCAGCGCTCGGGCTGGGCAGCATCGTGCTAGACCAGCTGGTGCCGCTCCGCTGGGTCGGCGGCCCGCAGACCTTGTCGACATCGACCTTGTTCCTCTGGGCGGGCGCCGCCCCCGTAGCGGTCGCCGCGCTGGCTGCGTTCGCGCGTCGCCCAGCGCTCGTCCTAAGCGCGCTGGCGGCGTGGACGATCTCCTTGGCGCCAATGGCCACGTTCCTGCAGGACTGTGACAACCACCACAACCTGCGCTACCAGTATCTCCCCTCGATCGCGCTCGCGGGCGTCTTGGCGGCTGGGCATCGCTGGCTCGCCCCAGCGGTCGCATTGGCTTGGCTCTGGCCGCTGATCTCTGTGCGCGCGGAACAATACGACGCCGACCAGGAGTCTGCGCAGATGCACGCCGCGCTGCTCAGCGAGGCATCGGACGCTCCCGAAGGCCCGATGTTCATCGGCGGCCTTCCCCACCGCAGCGCCGCCGGGACCGCGATCCAACTCCACTTCGGAGTCGACCGGCTCCTCCGGCCCCCGTTCGACGATTCAGACGTCGCATTGTACGCGTGGCGACCGCTGCGAGTTGGACCGAACACCGTGCACCTCGAAGGACCCGACGGGTCGCCCTTCGAGCTAGCAGAGGGGTCGACGTGGCGGTTCACCGACCCAACAACACTCGCTATGGCGCCAGCGCCGACGCCGCTCGCCGACCTAAAGCTCATCGGAGACGTCGACGGGGTCGTCGACCTGACCACGCCGACCCTCGACGAGATGCTCGCGCGCCACGCACAGGGACTGGCCGCCGAGTCGAGCGGGCCGCGCCTCGAGATGCCTGGCGTCGACGCGATGGGGTTCCGCGTCACCATCTTCACCGCCAACGGCTACCTGAGCTGTTGGTGCCCCAACCACGCAGCCGCAGGCGCCACATCGGCGCGGCTTGAGTTCTCGCGGTTCTTCGGCGGCGACCCTCAACACCCATTTTGGAGACAGCCCGCGATGGTGACTCGCACGCTCGACGCGGACGTCGGCAGCGCGCTGGTCGTCCCCACAACGATGGACCTGAACACAGCGTTCCCGACGCTTATCGAGGCGGGCAGCTTCGACCTCAACGAGCGCGCCTTCCAACCGAGCCATCGAGCGAGGCGCCTCATCCGCCTGAAGTTTGACCGCGGCTACCCCAGCTGGCGGCGACGCTGCATGGGGCGATAGCTGACGCGACTGTCTGGGAAAACTAAGGCTCAGCCTGACGCCGCCTCATCGAGACGCGGCCCATCGACGCCAGGCGTGAGGATCTCCTCTACGTCCAAGACCGCGCACCGGCAGCCGACGCCGAGCAACTTCGCCAACGACGGCGTAGTGCGCTCCTCGTCCCCCGAGATCCACTCCTTGACGTAGGTCCCGTGTTGACAGACCACCCGCAGCTCAAGCGTCGCGTCGTCGCTAGGCTCCAAACTGAGGACACGCAGCCGACGCTCCCGCTCAAGGTCCGCGCGTCGATGCGCGACACGCTTAGGCGTGCGCTGCACAATGGCGGCCGCGAACGCCCGCACCGCGTCCAGCTGCTCAGCGGCGGGCGGCGCGTCGAGCGCGACGTCCGCGCGATAGACCTTGTCGAAGTGCGTCTCCTTCCAGTAGACGACGCGCTTTCGCTCAACACGCTCAAAAGGAGCGAGCTCAATGGCGCCCTCCGCGCGCTCTTCAATGTCCCGTCGCAGCTCTTCGAGGTCGAGATTAGGGTTCCGTGCGCCGACGACTTCGAACACGAACGGGCGGCCGCGCCCGAGCATCAAGACGTCGATGTCTTCACGACCGGCGCCGTGGAACTTGCCGGTCTTCGCCTGCATCTGCGGGATCATCCGGCGCCCGATAAGCTCCTGCACCGAATCCTTGGTTAGCTTGCCGAAGCCATCGCAGTGCTTGCAGCCGCGCCGACGGCGCCGATCCCCCTTGCACGTTGGACAGAAGAAGATCGTCTGAGGTAGCCCGCGCCGCAGCTTGCGGTAACGACTCTCCAGATAGAGGTTGCTGCGCGGGCGAGCGCTGCCTTGGTGCACCGGGCGGTCCATGCTCTAAGCAGCAAAGCCGACAACTAGCTCATAGGCAAGCAAGCGCCTTGAGACCGCGCTCAGCGCAGGGACGGCGCGAGACCGCGAGCGCTCTCGCCCGGCGCGCACTCGCTGCAGCACGGCGCTCCAAGAAGCGCCCGCACCCACCCAGCAGCCGCTGGGTAGAGATGGGCGTCGGCAAGAGCGAACAGACGTCATATTTTCCTGTCTGAGGCCATGCCTTGGACCTCTCGCTGCTCGGTCAGCACAACCGGGGCGGCACCCTGCTCAAACGAACATAAGCGCAGCAGCAACTGAGTAGATCGCTGCACGCGCGGGCTGACTTCGCGGAAGACGCCGTCGAAGCGCTTAGACCAGGCGAAGTTGGCGCCGGCGTAACCGCGGCCGGGGGTCACGCAGACCCCAGAGGACTGCTGGAGGACGACCTATACCAGATCACGTGACAACGGGTCCTCTGCCGCGAGCACTACGTCCATGCGGTATGTATCGGCACGTTTGGACGAGGCCCAGAGCAGCGGCACCACGCGGGGCCCGCATCGTGACTTGACGCCAGAGAGCGGTTGGGATGTCCTGCGGAGGTGAACTACCTCGCCGGCGTCGACGAAGCAGGGCTCGGACCGATCCTAGGACCGCTGGTCGTCGGTGGCGTCACGATGTCGGGGCCCGAAGGCACAGCCCCTTGGCGCCTGCTACAGCGCCACGTCAGCAAGCTGAAGCACGTCCAAGGAAAAGTCCGCGTCGCCGACAGCAAGAAGGTCAAAGCTGGGCCGCACGGCCTCCGCCGCCTCGAAGAGACAGCCTTGGTGTTCTGGACAGCCCTGCATGGCGAGCCGCCGACCTCGCTCCGCGACTGGCTGGTCGCGCTGGGCCACGACCTCGAGCCGCTGCAGCGCTGCCCGTGGTATGAAGACCTCTCGCTCCAACTGCCGCGAGTCGCGGACCGTGACTGGGTGTCGCTGACAGGCGAGCTCGTCGCGCGCACGCTGCGGGGAGGTGACGCGGAGCTGCTCGACATCGCCGTCCGCGCCGTCGACGTCGAGGAGTGGAACCTGCTGATCGCTGACACCGACAACAAGAGCAAGGCGCACTTTCACGCTTACAGCGCGGTGCTCGCAGAATTGGTCGGGAAGCTCTACCCGCGGGTCAGCGAACAAGACGCCTGCCAGCTGATCGCCGACCGATGCGGCGGTCGCATGCGCTACCAGCGAGATCTCGCGCGGATCTATCCTGACGCAGCGGTGCACATCCTCGACGAGCGCGCAGGCAAGTCGAGCTACCGGATCAGCCAAGGCGACCGCGACGTGACCATCACGTTCGCGGAGCGCGCGGAGGACCGCGCTTTTCCGACAGCGCTGGCGAGTTGCTTCGCCAAGTATTTACGCGAGTTGATGATCGAATGCCTGAACCGCTGGTTCCAATCACGCGTACCCGGTCTGAAGCCGACGGCCGGATACTACGTCGACGGTCACCGGTTCCTCGCCGACGTCGCCCGACAAGTGGACGAACTAGCCCTACCCCGACATCGCCTCGTGCGCGTCCGCTGACGCGCAGACGGACGGTCACGCGTCGAAGCCGTCGTCCTCGAGCAACTCCGCGCCGTTAGCTGCCTCGACCGCCAAGGTGTCACAGCGCTCGTTCTCGGGCTCGCCGCTGTGACCCTTCACCCAATGCCAGCTCACCTCATGATCGCCGACCGCGGCGACAAGGCGTCGCCAGAGATCCTGGTTCTTCACCGGCTGCTTCGAGCTGGTCTTCCACCCCCTTCGTTGCCACCCAGCAAGCCAACCCTTGGCCATGGCATTCACCACGTAGGTTGAGTCGGAGTATAGGTCGACGATGCAAGGCCTGCTGAGCGCCTCAAGCCCGGTGATCGCACCGAGTAGCTCCATGCGATTGTTGGTCGTCATTCGATAGCCCCGATGCAACTCCTTACGGTGGTCACCGAACAACATCACCGTCCCGTACCCACCGCGGCCAGGGTTACCCAAGCACGCGCCGTCGCTGTAGATCGTGACTCGGTCGGTAGTCATGCACCGGACATACCCGCGCCGCGGCTGCGGCTCAACGTATCATTGCTCCCTAAGGTCAAGCGACTGAGCTGAGCCGTCGTCGGAGCGCGCGGCGAACGCCGTCAACTCAGGCCACAGCTCGACGAAGTCGGCCTCAAACGTGTCGTAGTGACGACGGAGCTCAGAGGCCGCCGTCGCGAGGGGATGCGCCCGTGGGCTGCGCTGAGACATGGCCACAAGCACTCCCTCGACGCCCTCGACGGTGCCGTATCGGCGCAGCCAGCCGTGCCGACGCATCTGAGCGTGGATCCTACGCAGGTCAGGGGGCAGCAACGCGCGATGCCGCGCAAGCTCCTCGTGGACCCCCTCGACGAAGTCGTCGAGGGGGTCCGAGCCCCCGTGCCTAGACCAGTCGCGCGCCAAGTAGTGATCATAAAAAACGTCGAGCGCCACTCCGGCGAAGCGACGCCACGGCGGCGCGAAGCGGCCGCGCCCCCGGCGACACACCGGGTGAGCGTCGACGAAGCGATCGATCGCGCGGTGCTGCTCGATGCCGCGCCGCAACTCTGGGTGCAGATCCCGCAGCTCAACGCCACGCACAAAGTCACCGGCGAGGTTGCCAAGCCGGACCAGCGGCGCGCGGGGCGCCAACCGCAGGTGCGCCAACCAGTTCACGCGTCGAACTCCTCAGCGCCGACCTCTCGCCGGAGCGCGCGGCCCGACACGCGAGCGATCCAGAGGATCACGACCAACGTGGCGACGATCGCCAGCGCGGTCGCCCAAGCGCTGCCGCCAGCGCGCCAATCGAGCTCTGACAGCTGCGCCCCGACCAACGCGACGCCGATAGAGCGCGGGAGAAGGCCGATCGCCGTCGCGCAAAAGAACGCGCCTGCGCGGACGCCGAGCGACGCCATCATCAAGTTGGAGACTGCGAACGGCATCAGCGGAGACAGCCGCACGAGCGCGATCAGCCAGACCGTCCGCCAAAATCCCCGGCCGAGCAGCGCCGCGTGCACGCGCTGCGCGTTAGGGGACGCTGCGATCGCGTCGAGCACCCGCCCGCCGACCAACCTCGACCACAGGGCGAAGCCGACGAGCGCCGCGATGACGACCACGACAAAGCCGACGACCACGCCGATCTCCGCGCCGAACATATAGCCAGCGATAAGGGAGGTCGCGTGCGTCGGCGCCAGACAGCACGCGGCAACGACGACACCCGCGGCCACGAACAGGAGCACCGAAGCGAGCCCCCCGCCGTCGAAATACGGCATCCAAGCGGCCGAGGTAGCAGCCATCGCCAGCACGCCTAAGACGGGCCCGCCTGTCGCGACGAACAGCAACGGGCCGACTGGCCCGAGAGCCCGCCAAAGCCGGCTCAGACGAGCAATAAAGCCCGCCCTGCCTCTGGATGCTGGTTCGGCGGTCATCACCTAGAACCTTCCCCATCGCGTCAGGGGAAGCAAGCGCCGGGGCGCATCCGTGATCGAGAAGCCGGCGAACCGCGCACTATGCTCCGCTCTCGCCGATGGCTCTGGCTCTTCATCCCCGCAGCAGCGGCGAGCTTGCTCGCCGCGAGCTCGTGCTCGACGACATGGCCCCGACGCGATCCCAGCGGGGAGCAGCTACCACAGGTCCGAGGGACCTCCCTCGCCAGCGCTGAGGTCACGCTCCCCGACGCCGCCAGCGGGCAGCCGCTGCTGCTCCTGATCGGCTACGTCCAAGACGCACAGTTTGACCTGGACCGGTGGCTGCTCGGGCTCGACCAGCTTGGCTGGGCCACTAAGTCTTACGAGGTCCCGACGATGCCCGGCATGCTGCCGCGCATGTTCCGAGGCTTCATCGACAACGGCATGCGGAGCGGCATCCCCGAGGAAGACTGGGCCGCGGTGGTCACCGTTTATCGTGAAGCCGACAAGCTGGCTGCGTTCACCGGCAACGAGGGGACGCGCAACGGCCGCATCCTGCTGCTCGACGGAGCCGGCAAGGTCGTCTTCTACCACGACCGTGGCTACTCCGTCAGCGCGCTCAAGAAGCTCGTCGCGGCGCGCGGCGCGCTCTAGTAGCGCCCAGAAGCGCTGGCCACAGAGCCACCCGGGCGGGTAGCCTCCGGGCCCTCCGATGAGCACCGAACTGCCCGACCGATACGACCCCCAGACGCTTGAGCCTGCCGTAAACCAGCGGTGGCTCGACGCCAAGGCTTTCGCAGCCACCCCTGACGCGCGAGATGATCGCTACGTCGTGATGATGCCGCTGCCAAACGTCACCGGCGCGCTGCACATGGGGCACGCCATGGACAACGTCATGCAAGACCTGCTGACGCGTTGGCACCGCATGCGCGGCGCCAACGCACTGTGGCAGCCTGGCCTCGACCACGCGGGCATCGCCACCCAAGCGGTCGTCGAGAAGAGGCTCAAGGAGATCGACGGCAAGACTCGACACGACATCGGCCGCGAAGCTCTCGTAGAGCGCATCCACGAGTGGGCAGACAAGTCCAAGCGACGCATCGTCTCGCAGCAGCAAGGCATGGGCTGTTCGTGTGACTGGGACCGCGCGCGGTTCACGATGGACGCCGTCTGCGCGAGATCGGTCCGGCATACGTTCTTCAAGATGTTCCAAGACGGGCTGATCTTCCGCGGCAACCGACTCGTTAACTGGGACTGTTCGCTGCAGACCGCCGTCGCCGATGACGAGCTCTACAAGGAGAGCGTCGCCGGCAAGTTCCACTACTTCCGATACCCCATCGTCGACGCCGTCGACGGCGGCCCGACGCACGTGGCGATCGCGACCACCCGGCCCGAGACGATGCTCGGAGACACAGCCGTCGCGGTGCACCCCGACCCCAAAGGCGCCCTCCAGGAGGTCATCACCGCGCAGCGAGCGTTGGTCGAAGCGGCTCCAGACAAGGACAGAGCCGTCGCTCAGGCAGAGCTCGAGCGCCTGCAAGCCCGCATGACCGAGGTCATCCCAGCGCTGACGCAGGTCTCGGAGCTCGCCAAGAACGGCGGCCGAGTGCGCCTACCGCTGGTAGAGCGCGAGATCCCGCTCGTCGCCGACGAGTGGGCCGACCCGACGCTCGGGACCGGCTGCGTCAAGATCACCCCGGCGCACGACCCCAACGACTACGCAGTCTGGCAGCGTCACCCTGAGATCGGCGCGGTCAACATGCTCAACCCCGACGGCACGGTCTCCAAGGCGGGCGGAAAATACGCTGGCCTAGACCGCTTCGAGGCGCGCAAGGAAGTGCTCGCAGACCTCGACGCGGCCGGGCTGCTCGACCGCATTGAGGATCGACAGCTTGAGGTCGACCACTCAGATCGATCAAAGACGATCATCGAACCTTACCTCTCCAAGCAGTGGTTCGTGCACATGGGAGACGTCGAGGGAGGCGTCCTGATGGGACGGGGCACCGCCAAGGAGTTCCGCAGCCCAGGCCTCGCGCAGGCGGCGCTCGACGCCACCGCAGGCGCGCTCCCGGCCTTCGCCGACGGCGCCGGGCGCGCGCAGGTAGCGTTCCACCCCGACCCCGAGCGCTACCGCAACATGCACGACCGCTGGCTGGGCGAGAAACGCGACTGGTGCATCAGCCGACAGCTCTGGTGGGGTCACCGGATCCCCGTCTGGCGCGGCGAGATGGCCGCGCAGCAGCTGCTGATGCTCGAGCCCATGCTGCAGGGCCAGCTCGACCGTGACGACGTCTGCGCGTGGATCCTGCTCCCCGACGGCGCGCGGCTCTCCCCTAACGAGGCGTTCTCGCACCTGAAGGGCCCTAACGCTCCCACCGCCGTGGAGGTCCAGATCTGCTTCTTGGAGCAACAAGCCGATGACGCGATCGCGCCGATCCTGCAGGGCGCCGGGCTCGAGCTCGACCCCGACGTGCTCGACACTTGGTTCAGCTCTGCGCTGTGGCCGCACAGTACGCTCGGCTGGCCCAACCCTAACGACGCCGCGGTAAACGCGGGTCAGACCTCACTCGGCACTGAGGACGGTCGGCCTGACTCGCTCAGCTATTACTACCCTGGTAGCTGCTTGGTCACAGGGCGCGACATCATCACCCTCTGGGTGGCGCGGATGATCATTGGAGGCCTCTACAACCTCGGCGACGTCCCGTTCACCGACGTGTTCCTGCACGCGACGATCCTCGACGGCAAGGGCGTTCGCATGTCGAAGTCCAAGGGCAACGGCATCGACCCGCTCGACATCATCCAGCGCTACGGCGCAGACGCCCTGCGATACGTGGTCTGCGAGCTGCAGACCGGCACTCAGGACGTGCGGCTGCCAGTGCAAGCGATCTCGCCATTCACTGAGGAGGGCGGCGAAGAGCGCCTCGTCGACCTCGCGACCGCGGACGCTGGCCCCTACCTCGGCACGTTCATCGACCCGGTCGCGAAGGAGCCGATGGACCTGATCGGCCAATACAGCAAAGAGGGAATCACACCGGCGAAGGCGACCAGCGAACGCTTCACCGTAGGCGCAAACTTCTGCAACAAGCTGTTCAACGCCGCCCGCTTCGCGTTCCTCAACCTGGACGGGACGACCTTCGAGCCGCTCGACGTCAACACGCTCGCCGTCGAGGACCGCTGGGTCCTGTCGAGGTTACGAACCGCTATCGACGCAGTAGATCACCACCTCGAATCCTACAACCCGTCGGCCGCGATCCAGACGGCGCGCGACTTCTTCTGGAGCGAGCTCTGCGACTGGTACCTTGAGATGGTTAAGCCGCGCATGAAGGACGGCGCCGACGCCGCCGGCAAGCAGACGGCGCAGCAGGTGCTCGCCGCAGTGCTGGACCAAACCCTGCGCCTGCTGCACCCGTTCGTGCCGTTCTTGACCGAGACGCTGTGGACCAAGCTCAACGAGCTCGCGCCTGCGCGCGGCGTGGAGGCACCCTTCCACGCCAGCGAGCTCGTGGTGCACGCCGCGTGGCCCGCTGCCGAAGAGGCGTGGCGAGCAGCGGACGTCGAAGCCAATGTCGGGACCATGCAAGAGTGGTGCGTCGCGATCCGAGAGGCTCGGGCGCGCTACCAAGTCGCCCCGCGCGAGCTCGTGGAGGCGCGATTCCAGGCTGACGGCGCGACCGCCGAGGTGCTGCGCGCGACCGCGGGGCTGCTCGCCAACATGGCAGGCTTAGGAGCCACCACGATCGGCCCTGACGAGCAACGGACCAAGGACAGCGCGACGGTCGTGTTGGGCGACAGCAAGGTCTACCTGCTCGGCGTCGTCGACCTGGACAAAGAGCGACAGAAGCTCCAGAAGGAGCAGCAGACCCTGCAAGGCCGCATCGGCGGCGTCGAGAAGAAGCTGTCCAACGAGGGGTTCCTGGCCAAGGCGCCAGCCGCAGTCGTCGACAAAGAACGCGCCAACCTCGAAGCCATGCGAGCGCAGCTCGCGGGCGTCCAGCAAAGCTTGACAGAGCTAGACTGACTGCGGCGTGAACGACCTCAACAAGTCCCTCCAAGACCTCTACGGGTTCGCCGATTTCCGCGGACCGCAGCGCGAGATCATTGAGCGCTACTTAGCTGGCGAGAGTGGGATGGTGCTGATGGCGACAGGCGACGGCAAGTCGCTGTGCTTCCAGCTGCCGGCCTTCGTCGGCGACGGGCTCACGATCGTCGTCTCGCCGCTCATCGCGCTGATGGACGACCAAGTCAACGCGCTCGAAGCGCGCGGGCTGCCCGCGACCTGTATCCACAGCATGCTCGACAAGGACGAGCGGCAAGCACGGCTCGACGCGACGCTGCGCGGCGAGGTGAAGCTGCTCTACTGCACACCGGAGCGCTTCCGCGTGCCGGACTTCCTCGAGCGCATCCGCGGCGCCGACGTGCGCCGGCTAGCGGTCGACGAGGCCCACTGCCTGAGCCAGTGGGGCCACGACTTCCGCCCTGATTACCAACGCCTCGGCGAGGTTCGAGCGACGCTGGGGTCGGTCCCGTGCTTAGCGCTCACGGCGACCGCGACGCCGCAGGTGCAGCAGGACATCCGCGCGGCGCTCGGGATCGAAGACGCGCCGCTCTACCACACCGGCATCTCGCGCGACAACCTGGCGCTGTCTGTGCACCACGCGCTGACCGACCAAGACAAGCTCGACCGCCTCGAGCACGTCCTGAGAAAGACCGGCGGCCCCGCCATCGTCTACTGCGCCCTCATTAAGGACCTGCGCATGCTCGAGACCGAGCTGCAGCGCCGTGACTTCTGGCCCATGGTCTACCACGGCGACCTGTCAGCGCATGAGCGACGCACCCAACAGGCTAAGTTTCAGCGCCGAGACGACGCCTTAATGCTCGCGACCAACGCGTTCGGCATGGGCGTAGACAAGGCCGACATCCGGGCGATCGTGCACTGGCAGATACCACGCACCCTCGAGGCCTATTACCAAGAGGTCGGCCGCGCAGGACGAGACGGACAGGGCTCCTTCTGCGAGCTCCTCTACCGGGAAGAGGACCTCGTCATCCAGCGCAACTTCACAGAGTGGGCGAATCCAACCGCGGACTTCGCGTGTGGCATGATCGATCACATGGTCTCCCTCGGAGACCGCCTCCACGCAGCCGACGTCGCGACCTTGCGCGAGACGTTCTTGACGAAGAACCGCCACGACGGCCGCGTAGACACCGTCCTGCGCCTCCTCAGAGCCGCCGGCTGCACCACCGGCGAAGCAGGGCTCGACCTCGCGCTGACGCGCGTACCGGACGCCCGCGAGATCGAAGCTTGGCTACCCGAAGACAAGCGCCAGAACGACTTAATGGGGCTGCTGAAGATGGTCCACTACGCGAGCAAGCTGGAGTGCCGCAAGCAAACCATCCACGCTCACTTCGGCTTCGGTGACGACTTCGAGGACGGCTGCGGCTCTTGCGACGTGTGCGTCGACGTGACCGCTTGGCAAGACGAGAGCATGCCGAGCTCCAAGACGTTAACGCGCGGCCGACCCGACGAGGAGGTTGACGAGGACGACCCGACGCACGGCCTAGCGCGCGGAGACTGGCTCGAGGTGCGCGGTCTTGGCCTTTGCTGCGTCGTGCGTGTGCACCGACACGGCAACCGCGCGCGGGTCGACGTCGAACGCGCGTCCGACCTCAAGCCTCGGTCCCTCGACCTCCGCCGCAAGCAGTGGCGCCGCGTCGAACGCTGAGCTACGACCGCGCCGCCGGCGAGCTGCGCTCATCGACGCCGGCGGCGGTCGTCACGGCGCCGCCGCCCCAGGCGCGGCCGCGCGCTCTGACGCTCCTCCAATTCACGCTGATGACGACGCTGCAGCAAGAACTCACCGACCTCGCGGATTAACTGATCCGGGCTCTGGAAGCGCATCTCGACGTCCTTGGCCATCATCTTCTCCAAGAAGTAACGCAGCTGGGGCGACAGGCCGAGCGCGCGGATGCGATCCCCGCTCAGCGACTCCAACACTTGCTTAGCCAACACCTCCTCCGAGGTCTTACCCTGAAACGGCAGCGAGCCAGTGGTCAGGTGATACAGCGTCGCGCCGAGCGCGTAGATGTCCGCGCGAACGTCGAGGCTGCATTCGCCCCGCGCCTGCTCAGGGGCGATGTAATGCACGGTCCCAGCGGTGATCTCGCCGCCAGCAGCATCGTCACCGTGCAGCGCAAAGCCAAGGTCGATCAGCACGCCGCCGCGCTCCTCAGACCAGATCACGTTGCCGGGCTTGACGTCACGGTGCACCAGCCCCTCAGCGTGCAGCGCTGCCAGCGCCCCCGCGATATCGACCACAACCTCGAGGGCAGCCTCCTCAGCGAGCCGCCCCCCGCCGCCCTCAACGGGCAACCCGAAGGCGTCGTCAGCGATGGCGTCCTGCAGGCAACGCCCCTGGAGCCGCTCCATGGCGAAGAAAATCGTGTCACCCTCCTTCGCAACGCGCAGCCCCTTGACCACGTGCGCGTGGTCCAAGCCCATCAGCAGGCGCGCCTCACGGATAAACCGCTCGGCCTGCACGGCGTCGGCGGCGAGCTCAGGCCTCAGCACCTTAAGCGCGACCTCGGTGCCATCGGACTTGTCCGTCGCTGCGAACACCCGCCCGACCCCGCCTTCGCCGATGAGCTCACCGAGCTCATAGCGAGTCAGCGTGGGCCGAGCGCCCGCCTCGGTCGCCGCCCATTCTCGCCACTGCACCTCGCTGCAAACCCCCTGCTGCACCAGATGTCGTCCGGGGTCACCGGACTCAAGCGCCACGCGAGCGACGTCTGGCGACAGAACGCCCCGATGCACGAGCAGAGCGAGCAGCTTCGTCGAGGAGATCAATGGCGTTGTAGGGTCAAGTAATGGCGATACTTGGGGCGATCCGCAAGTTGTCCGTCAAGTCAACCGGCCACCGCGCCCGATCACAAGGGGGTCAAGAACGAGGATACAGGGACATACACTTGAAGCATCCAGGGGCAGCTTTCGTGATCAAGTATTTCGACTTGATCGACGAGTTCATCAAGGTTCGGTGCTGCAGCGATGAGCTGCTGCAAGAACTCCACAAAGCTCCGATCACCAACAAGTCGGACTATCGACACCGCGTCGTAACCTCGTGCGTCCCGACGTTCGAATCTACCGTGCTGGAGGCCGTGCGCCGCATGGACGAGGGCTACGACCCGGAGATCGTCGAGGAGCTGCTCTACCAGATCTGCATCGACGTCAACCCGTCGCTCGAGATCCATCAAGTCAGCATCCCGACCAACGAAGATGGTCAGCCCGAAGCCAACAGCGAGGACCCGTTCATGTCCCGCCCAGGCAACGAGCAAGCACGCCAATCCTTATTCCGCCGTGTGACGAGCCTTGAGCGGAGCCTCCGCCAACAAATCATCGGTCAAGATGAAGCTATCACCGCGCTGTCGCGAGCCGTCAAGAAGGCCGCCGTCGGCCTTAAGCGACCGAGTCACCCGGTCGGGACCTTCCTGCTCGTCGGCCGGACTGGCACCGGCAAGACGGAGCTCGCAAAGTCCCTCGCGCGCAGTCTCTTTGACGACCCAAGCGCGATGATCCGCGTTGACTGCAGTGAATATGCGCTCCCACATGAATACGCCAAGCTGATCGGTTCGCCGCCGGGATACATCGGACACAACGAGGGCGGCTTCTTGACCGAGGGGATTAAGAAGAAGCCGACCAGTGTGGTGCTGTTCGACGAAGTCGAGAAGGCGCATAGCAAGGTCCACAACTTGCTCCTTCAGCTGCTGGATGAAGGCATCATCACGGACAGCAAGGGTCAAACGGTCTCGTTCAACCAGGCGTTGATCTTGATGACCAGCAACCTCGGCATCGAGAAGATCGACGCGGTCCGCACGCGAATGGGCTTCTCGGCAGCCCACAAGCGCCAGAGCCTGCACGACATCGACCTGCGCGACGTGACCAACGACGCGCTGCGCGAGTTTTTCCGCCCCGAGTTCGTCAACCGAATCGACGAAGTCATCATGTTCAACCCGCTGGATGAGAAGGTCTGCCAGCGCATCGCCGGCAACATGCTCCGCGAAGTATCGAGCCTGCTTGCCCGGCGCGGCATCAAGGCGACGTTCTCGCCGCAGGTGCGCGTGCGGATCGCCAAGGACGGCTTCAGCGAAGAGTTCGGCGCCCGTGAATTGCGCCGCCTGATCAAGCGAAACATCGAGGACCCCCTGACCGAGATGATCCTCGATCACGACCTAGGCCAGGGCGCCAAGGTCTCGGTGCGGGTGCGTAACGGGCAATACACCTTCTCCTGCGAGGAGTCGAAGGCGACGCAGTCCGCCTAACGTCACCGCGGCATCCGCCCATATTGGTTGGACCTTACGCCGCGACCACCATACCGTGACGCCGCCTGCCCGGCAGGCCCTGATCGATGCTACTGCTCGTTCTCGCCGTCACATTCTCGCTGGTCTTCTCCTTCGTCTGCTCGATCTCCGAGGCAACGCTGCTCAGCGTCGGACCGGCGCGCGTCGAGCAGCTCGCGCAAGGAGGCTCTCGACTAGGCAAACTGCTGCAGCGGTTCCGCGCCGAGCCTGACCGCCCCATCGCCGCGATCTTGATCGTCAATACGATCAGCAACTCAGGCGGCGCCGCGATCGCGACCGCGCAGTTCACGACCGCCTTCCCCGGCGTCTCAGAGGCTTGGTTCGCGGCGTTCTTCGTGATCACGGTGCTAGCCGTGACCGAGATTGTGCCTAAGACCATCGGCGTCGTTCACGCCGACAGCCTCGCGACTCCGATCACGGGGATCGTGCAGGTGATGATCTTCATCGTCTGGCCGATGCTCTTCCTGACGCGCGGGCTCGCGCGCATGTTCGCGCGCGCCGATGGTAGCCCGTCGACCTCGCTCGACGAGATCCGCGTGATGGCGACCGCAGGCATGAGCCAGGGCGCGTTCGGAAAGATCACCGGTGAGCTGATCCAAAACGCGACCAAGCTGCGAGACCTAACGGCCAAGGACGTCATGGTCTCGCGTGACCGGGTCACCTATCTGTCCGGAAACCAGCCGACGGAGGACAACCTTAAGCGAGTCCATCGCACCGGGCACAGTCGCTTCCCTTACACACCGACAGGCGAGCTCGACGACGTCAAAGGCGTCGTGCTGACCAAGGAGTTGCTGTTTTACCTGCGCGACCACGCAGAGCCCGACTGGGAGTCGCTGATGGTCGAGCTTTTGATCGTGCCCGAGTCCGCGACGCTCAACCACGTGCTCCGCAAGTTCCAGGTCAGCAAGCGTCACATGGCGATCGTCGTCGACGAGTACGGATCCACGGAGGGCATCGTCACCCTGGAGGACGTGCTCGAAGAGATCGTGGGCGAGATCGAGGACGAGTTTGACACTGAAGTCCCCGAGATCATCGAGCGACCCGACGGCGCGCTTATGTGTCGAGGCGTCGCGGAGGTCGCAGACGTGTTCTCTCGGCTGTCTCTCAAAGACATCGAGACCGAGAGCAAGACGCTCTCAGGCTTCTTATCCGAGCGCCTCGACAACATCCCAACCGCCGGCGCCCACGTGGACGTAGAGGGCTACCGCTTCGAGGTCCTCAAGGCGAACAACCGACGGGCTGAGCGCGTACGCGCGACCAAGATCGCCGCCGCCGACGATTAACAGGCTAAGGACGCGGCGGCGGACTGCGCCCCCCACCCACAGCGCGCGCCAACAAGGAGATCAGCGCCGACCCTGCTGCTCGCCCGCGCCGTCAGTCGAAGACAAGAACTGGTAGACCGCCGCTGCGACAGACCCCGGAATCCCTGGCGTCGCCAGCAAATCCTCCTTCGTCGCCTGCTTAAGGCGGGTCAGCGATCCAAAATGACGAAGCAGCGCCCGACGCCGCGTCGGGCCAACACCAGGGATCTCGTCAATTTCACTCGCGATCTTTCCGCGCTGTTTTCGGTGGTATGTGATCGCGAAGCGGTGCGCCTCATCGCGGATCGCCGCCACGAGCAGCATCTCTGCGGCGTCCTTACCCAGCGCAATCGGCGCCTCTTGCCCAGGCAAGAAGATGCGCTCACCGCTCTCTCGACGACCGTCGCCTTCGCCTTTCAGCCGGCTCTTCGCCAGACCGCACAAGGACACGCCGCCGCTAAGCCCAAGCTCATCGACCGCACGCTCGGCCGCCGCCAACTGACCACGGCCGCCGTCGACGATCAACAGATCCGGCAACTCCTCGTCGTCACGCTCGATGCACAGCCGCAAGCTACGGCGCACGGCCTCCTCCATCGCCGAGAAGTCGTCACCGGCGTGGTCCTTGCTGATCTTAAAGCGCCGATACTGGGCCTTGTGCGGTCGCCCATCGGAGAAGCAAACGCGCGAAGCCACCGTGTTAGCACCCTGCATCGTGGAGACATCGAGACAGTGCAGCAGCGCAGGCGTGCCCTCGAGGCTGAGCAGGGACGCGAGCCGCGCGGCTCCGCGGCGCCGCCGAGCGTCGGCATCGACCTCGACCGCGTCGCCGAGCTCGGCGTTCTGCATAGCTAGCGCGAGGTGCTTCCTGCGCTCGCCGCGGCGCGGCACGTTCAGTTCGACGCGGCCGCCGCGCTTCTTCTCAAGCCACTCGCGCAGGATCGCGGGCTCCTCGGGGAGCTGCGGCAACAACAGCAACCGCGGGACGAAGCGATCGCCCTCGTAGAGCCTGGCGAGCACGTCTGCCAATAACAACCCGTCCGGCAACTCGCTCTTAAGCGTGTGCCGCGTGCACTGCTCAAGCAAGCCGTCGCGGAAGGCGAGGTAAGCGACCGTGACCTCGTCGCCGCGACGGAACACCCCCACAGCGTCTTCATCACCAGCGCTCGCGACGACTGACTGTCGCTCGGCGACCAACTGCAGCGCTTCTACCTGCTCCTTCATCGCCTGCGCGCGCTCGAACTCGAGCCGCTCGGCGGCCTCACCCATACGCGCTTGCAGGTCCTGCACGACCGGGCGGATCTCGCCCCGAAGGATCCGCACCGCCCCATCGAGGAGCCGCCCATAATCCTCGCGCGTCACCTCACCAACGCATGGCGCCGGGCAACGGCCGATCTGATGCTTCACGCAGGCGCGCGTACGGTTGTGGAAGACGGCGTCCGTGCAGTCGCGCAGCGGCACGACCTTGTGCAGCAGCCGGAGCATGCGTCGCACAGCCTTCGCCGAAGCGAACGGCCCAAAATACATCGCGCCGTCGTCACGACGTCGCCGGACGAACCTGAACCACGGCCAATCCTCTTTGCGGTCAAGCCGCAACAGCAGGAACGCCTTATCGTCCTTTAGCTTGATGTTGTAGCGCGGCTTGTGCTTCTTGATGACCGTGTTCTCCAGCAACAGCGCCTCGGCCTCTGTCGACGTCGCGATGAACTCAACGTCGCGCGCGTCGCGCTCCAAGAAGCGCAGCTGGTAGCGGCCGTCGCCGCCAGGAGTCAGATAGCTGCGCACCCGCGCACGCAAGTCAGCCGCCTTACCGGCGTAGAGCACCGCGGACCGCTCATCCCGGAACAAATAGACCCCGGGCTCCCTGGGGAAGCGGCTCACCTTGTCGCGGATGCTCTGGTCCATGTCGACTTACAGACCATGCGCCACGAACCCCAAGTCAGCAAGCGGCTGTCCGCCAAGAGGCACCTTCGCTACAGCAACTCCATGTCAGCGCGCTCCAGGCGGTAGACCTCATCCCGGATCTCCGCGGCCAACTCGAAGTCCAGGTCCTTAGCGGCTGTGATCATCTGCTGACGCAGCTGCTTGACGTGTCGCAGCAGGTCTTGGTGACTCTCAAACTGGCGTCGCTGGTCGATCTGTGGGGCCTCAGCGCCCCCTTTAGGCTGCTTGCCGCGCCCCTTCTTCCCTTTGCCTTTACCTTTGCCCTTACCGCCCTTACCGGCGCCCTGATCGTCCTCATCCGCGGCGAGCTCTAACATCTCACGCACCGGCTTGACGATCGTACGTGGGACGACGCCGTGCTCTTCATTGTGCGCCACCTGCTTCGCGCGACGGCGCTCCATCTCGCCCAGCGCGCCGTCGATAGACGCGGTGCGCTTGTCAGCATAGAGGATCACGCGGCCCTCAGCGTTGCGGGCGGCGCGGCCGCACGTCTGGATCAAAGAGGTCTTGCTGCGCAGGTAGCCCTCCTTGTCGGCGTCAAGCACCGCGACCAGAGTCACCTCAGGGATGTCGAGGCCCTCACGCAATAAGTTGATGCCGACCAAGACGTCGAACACGCCGAGCCGCAGATCGCGGATCAACACGGTGCGCTCGATCGAGTCAATGTCGCTGTGGAGGTAGCGGACCTTGACGCCGAGGTCGCGCAAGTAATCGGTCAGCTCTTCCGCCGCGCGCTTGGTGAGCGTCGTGATCAGCACGCGCTCCTTCTTCTCCGTGCGGAGACGCACCTCGTCGACGACGTCGTCGACCTGCCCTTGGGCCGGGCGGATGTCGACCGGAGGGTCAACCAAGCCGGTCGGTCGCACGACTAGCTCTACGACGCAACCATCGCTCTGCTCCAGCTCATAGCCGCCAGGAGTCGCCGAGACAAAAACGACCTGCTGCAGAAGCCCGCGGAACTCATCAAACTTGAGTGGTCGATTGTCGATCGCGCTGGGCAAGCGGAAGCCGTGCTTAACCAAGGTCTCCTTGCGAGACCGGTCGCCCCGATACATGCCGCCAGCCTGCGGCATCGCGACGTGCGACTCGTCGACGATCATTAAAAAGTCGTCGGGGAAATAATGCAGCAGCGTCGCCGCAGGCTGCCCCTCGGCACGACCGTCGAAGTGCCGACTGTAGTTCTCGATGCCGTTGCACATCCCGGTCGCGCGCAACATCTCTAGATCGTGACGCGTGCGCTGCCCGAGCCGCTGCGCCTCCAACAACTTCTTCTTCGCCTCCAGCTCAGCCACCCGCGCCTCGAGCTCCTGCTCGATCAGCGAGCATGCCCGCTTGGTCTGATCGCCGGTCGCGATGTAGTGCGTCGTCGGGTAGATCGTGACCTCATCGAGCTCCTGCAGCACCTCTCCGCGCAGCGGATCTATCGCGAACAGCCCCTCGACCTCATCGCCCCACATCTCGACGCGGATCGCGCGCGCGTCCTCATAGGACGGGTAGATCTCGACGACGTCGCCGCGCACGCGGAACCGACCCGCCTGGAAGTCGTAATTGTCGCGGACAAACTGAATCGACGTCAGCTGGCGCAGCAGCACGTCGCGATCAATCGTCATCCCCTTCTGCACCTGCACCGACAGCTCGCGGTAATTGTCCGGCGAACCGAGTCCGTAGATGCAGCTGATCGACGCGACGATCAATACGTCTCGACGCTCCATCAACGACCGCGTCGCCGAGTTGCGCATGCGCTCGATCGATTCATTGATCAAGGCGTCCTTCTCGATGAACGTGTCCGTCGTCGCGACGTACGCCTCGGGCTGATAATAGTCGTAGTAACTAACGAAGTACTCGACGGCGTTATCCGGGAAGAAGGCCTTAAACTCAGCGAAGAGCTGGGCGGCGAGGATCTTGTTGGGCGCGAGCACCAGCGCCGGACGTTGCAGTTGCTCGATCAGCTTGGCGGTCGTGAAGGTCTTCCCAGAGCCGGTGACGCCCAACAGCGTGGTCGCCTTGGCGCCGCCTTGGATCCAGCCTGCCAAGGTTTCAATCGCGTGCGGCTGATCGCCAGCTGGCTGCATGTCGCTGTGCAAACGGAAACGCATGCTCTCGGTTTACTCGATCTGCGCGCCGCTGCGAGCACGCGCTGCACCGAACTGGCAAGCCCCTCGGGCCTTGGGGCGTTGATCCTCAGCCCATACCGCCTTACCGTCAAAGCAGCCCCTTACCCCTCTGACCCCTACCCGGCAGGTTCCTCAGTGGCCAGACGCCGTCCTTCCGCCTCCCGCCGCAGCGGCTCCGGCCGCGCAGCCTCGTCCCGCTCAGGCGCCCGATCATCGACGTCGGCCCGGTCCCCGCGGGTCCGATCCGACGGCAAGGTCGACATCCAGTGCCCTCAGTGCGGCGCCGGCTACCGCGTCGCCGAGGAGATGCTCGACGAGAAGATCGAGTGCAGCCAGTGCTACCGCGTGTTCTTCGCGAAGTCGACCGCCGGCCGGCGCGTGCAGAAGCCTGACCACACCAAGGCCTACGTCGGCTTCGGCGTCGCCGCGGTCGTCCTGGTCGGCATCTTCGCCATCAGCGGAGGAAGCTCGACACCCGTGCCCCGCAAAAAGACCGCGGTGACGGCGCCCAAGACGCCCCAATTTGGCCGCGGCGATCATCCGCGCGCGATCGAGCTCAAGTCCTGGGCGGAGGCGATGGCCTCGAACAACCAACTGACGCTATCCCGACACACGGATCTGCGCGCGATCGCCCAGCAGCTGAAGCTCGAGAGCAGCGACTCCGCCGCCGTCGTCGCGGGGCTGCTCAAAGCGCCCTCCACGGCGCTGTTCCGAACCATGGAAGCGAGCGCGACGCTCGACTCAAACCAGGACATGACCAGCCAGACGGGCAGCGCGCAAATCTACGTCACGCCGCGTTCTGGTGACGTGACCTTCAAGCGCAACACCAACGGCATCTTCTCGGTCACCTTCCAGATGGAGGACAACACGACAAAGGTGACGAGCTTCCAGATGATCCGCGAGCCAATCTATGCGCCCGGTCAAGACCCGAGCGTGAAGCGATACGAGGTCAATAAGAACATCGCTAAGAGCGAGACCGTGACGATCACAGACTCAGGCGGAACCAGAAAGGTTCAGGAGTCGAAACCCGGCCCGATGCCGCACTGGGAAGAGGCGACTCCGCAGCAGCGCGAGATGGCGGACCAATGTGTCGCAGGCATCATCGCGAGCGCGGACGACAACTCGCCTGGCGGTCTATTTATGCGCGCGACTCTGAAGGTCCGTGAGATGACGGACAAGCAAGCAGCCATCCCGCGCGCCCTCAACGCGATGTTCGAGCGCTACGAAGACCCCAACTCTAGCAACATGGAGTTGAGCCAGCTCAACCGCGCGATCGCCAACTGGACCGGCTTCGCCGTGAACTATCAGGTTCGCGACAGCGGCGACCCGGAGAAAGACAAGAAGGAGCGCCAGTCCTGCATCAGGCAGTGGTTCGCGTTCTGGCGGCGCTACCACAAGGACCTAAGCGAGTTCATCGACGACAGCGAAGACCTCCTAGAGAACGAAGACGCCGGCGGCGAGTAGCCCCGACCCTGACACACCACTGCACATACGACCTCCGATCGACCAGGAAACTCCGACCATGAACGTCATCGCGATCACCTGTGACAACTGCGGCGCGAAATACAAGCTGCCGCCGACCTTCAAAGGCGCCCAGGCAAAGTGCCAAAAATGCGGCAGCATCATCGACGTCGCCAAGCAGCGCGCGGCAGCGGAGGCTGGCGACGGCGCCAAGCCAGCGGCGGCCGCGAAGCCAGCGTCGAAGGCCCGCCCCGCCGTCGATCGCAGCAAGCGCAGCGCGGGCGCGAGCTCACGCAAAGCCGCCGCAGGCAAGCCCGCTCGCTCAACGCGCGGCCGCGGGCGCGGCGCCAAAGAAGACAACGACGAGGAGCGGCCACGCCGCGGGCGCCAAGCCAAGAAAGCAGACAACACGCCGCTGATTCTGGGCGGCGTCGGGCTGCTCGTGATCCTGGTCGCTGGCGGGTTCTTCTTGCTGTCAGGTGACGACGAGAAGAAGGCTGATGAGCAGGCCAAGAGCAGCGCAGCCGCTAAGGCGGACGAGACGCCTGCAGGTGACAACGCAGCCGCTGCGGCCAGCGACAAATCCTCGGACGCGGCTAGCGCAGGCGACGCCAACGTCGACGCGCTCGTCAACTTGGTGAAGGATGAGCTAGCCAAGCTCGGCGCAGACGCTGGCGCGATCTCCGACGCCGCGATCAAGCAGAAGCTCCAGGAGCAAGCCCAGCAGGCGGGGATCCTCGTCGCCACGATGTCAGAGACCCAACACCCAAAGGTTGCGGAGGCTGTCGCCAAGGCCCTGGCCCCTAGCCGAGGCGACGCCGCTGCGGACAAACCGGCGGAGGCCGTCGCGGCCCCCAACCCGGACGCGGTGCCGATGCCTGAAGGTAAGTCCGAGCCTTGGATGCGCCAAAAGAACCCCGCCGAGACCATGGCCGACGTGAGGTCGGCGGCGGAGCAGTTCGGCGACGTGCGCTGGCCCGAGAGCATCGACGACGCAGCAAAAGCTGAGGTCAAGGGCGTCGCCGAGGACCTCGACGTCAACGGCGGCATCCGCCACATCCGCGCCAAGCGCAAGATCGTCGACGCCGGCTTCGCCGGGCTGTTCGCGATCCTCGAGCGCCTGCACGGCCTCAACTACGGCAACGCCGACGACGCGGCCTTCGGCTTCGAGCTGAACAAGATGATCGAGGAGATCACGGGCGGCTTGAACGCGAAATACTCCGCCGTCCAGGCGGGCGAGGACGTCCACCCCGCGAAGGCCCAGTGGAACACCAAGAACGTCGGGGCTTGGATGAAGCAGTTCGCTAAGTGGCCCGACGAGGCGGCGTTCAAGAAGTTCAAGAAAGAATACGCCAAGAAGAACGCGGGCAAGTAACCGCGCGCTTACCCGGCAAAGCCCGCGAGACGGGGAGCGCGGCAGCGCCTATGCTGCCCCCCCCTCATGAGCGACTTCGCAGCCGACCTCACCCCCCGCGAGATCACCCGGCGGCTCGACGACTACATCGTCGGCCAGCCCAAGGCCAAGCGCGCCGTCGCGGTCGCGCTGCGCAACCGCTGGCGCCGGCGCCAGCTTGGCGCCGAGCTCGCCGCCGACGTCTACCCCAAGAACATCCTGCTGATCGGCCCCACGGGCGTCGGCAAGACCGAGATCGCCAGACGCCTCGCGACGCTGGCGCGGGCGCCCTTCGTCAAGGTGGAGGCCACCAAGTACAGCGAGACCGGCTACCACGGCCGCGACGTCGAGTCGATGGTCCGGGACATGGTCGACGCCGCCATCGCCTTGGTGCGCTCGGAGAAGATCAAGGAGGTCGAGCACAAGGCGAGCGAGGCCGCGGAGCACCGCATCTATGAGGCGCTGCTCGAAGAGCTCGGCCTGGAGGATTACCAAGACGGCAACCTCGGCATGCCCGGGATGATGGAGGGCGGCTTCTGGAAGCCGCTGAAGAGCCCGGCCGAGGCAGGAGAAGACGACGACGGCCAAGCGCACGACTCCCCGAAAGACCTCGCCGAGCGCGAGCAGGCCCGCGTCCGGCTGCGCGACGACCTGCGCGAGCGGCGCCTTGAGGTGCGCGTCGTCGAGGTCGAGGTGCGCGACTCCGCGACGCCGACGCTGAGCGTCATGGGCCCGCAGGGCAACGAGACCATGGGCATCGACGCCGCGGCCCTGCAAGAGATGTGGGGACGGTCCCCTGGCGCCAAGACCAAGGTCCGCAAGCTGACCATCAAGGAGGCCCGCGCGATCCTCCACGACGAGGAGGCCGACAAGCTGCTCGATCAAGACCAAATCGTCCAGGACGCGCTCGACCGGGCGCAGAACGACGGCATCGTCTTCGTCGACGAGATCGACAAGATCGTCAGCGCTGGCGGCAGCGACGGCCCGGACGTCTCTCGAGAGGGCGTGCAGCGTGACCTGCTATCGGTCGTAGAGGGCTGCGCGGTCTACACCCGCTACGGCCACGTCCGCACCGACCACATGCTGTTCTTGGCGGCGGGCGCCTTCCACTTCCACAAGCCGAGCGAGCTGATCCCAGAGCTGCAAGGCCGCTTCCCCGTGCGCGTCGCGCTGCAGTCGCTGACCGAAGACGACTTCGTGCGTATCCTCAGCGAGCCGAAGAACGCGCTAACCCGCCAATACGTCGCGCTGTTTGAGACGGAGGACGTAACGCTCGAGTTCACCGAGTGCGGTCTGCGCCGCCTCGCAGGGATCGCCTTCCGCGCCAACAAGTCCACCCAAGACATCGGCGCCCGGCGCTTGATGACGATCCTTGAGAAGTGCCTCGAGGACCTCTCCTTCGAGGCGAGCGAGCGCGCGGGTGACAAGGTCGTCGTCGATGAGAAGCTCGTCAACGACCTGCTCGGCGAGACCGGGGACGACGAGGACCTGATCCGCTACGACATGTAGGCGCTGCAGCTCCTCTCCGAAGCCCTCCCCTGGACCGCCGTGGACACCACGCAACCGCTACCCCCGCGACGCCCGCAGGCGCTGCCGCGATGGCTGGTCGTCGTGGCCTCGGCCTCGCTCGCGCTCGGCTGCGACAAGGCAGGCGCCATCAAGCTCGGAGACCCTGAGACCGTGGTGCGAGAACGTATGGGCTCTCCGACGGCGGTCTACCGCTCCCGGGCAGCGATCGAAGCGGCGCGCTTCGGGCACTTCTGGTTCACAAACCGGAACGAGCCGGGCGCCGAGCCCACCCACGCCGACCTCCTGCCACCGGTCGAGGGCCGCGCGCTCTGGTTCCGGTTTCTCACGACCGCGGGCACGCTCGTCTACCTCGACGCCGACGACCGCGTCTCAGGGGTCTTCTCAGCTGGCACCTGATGACCCTCGCCGCTCCTGCTGCTCAACGAACTGCGCGATCAACTTCGGCCGGCTAAGACCCGGCCCGAGGCGACTTATAGCGACCGCCGCGTGACTCCACCGACCTGACCAACGACGATGAGGTCTATGCACTACTCCGCCGCCTTCTGCCTAGCGCTGCTAGCCTCATCCATCGCGCTGAGCGCTCAAGCCGACGCCAACAAGCAACCACCCACCCTGCGCGTCTACCTGCTTGCCGGGCAGTCCAACATGGAGGGCCAAGCCGTCGTCGACCTCGACCACGAGAAGCACTACAACGGCGGCCGCGGCAACCTCGAAGAGGTCCTGTCGCGAAAGGCAGAAGCCAAGCGCTTCGCCCACCTCCGCGACAAAGACGGCGCGTGGACGACGCGCGACGACGTGTTCGTGTGGTACCGCAAAGCTGGCAAGCGGCTGAGCTACGGCCCGCTGGGGATCGGCTTCGCGGTCTACGAGGACCCACACCACTTCGGTCCGGAGCTGCAGTTCGGCCACATCGTCGGTGACCAAAGTGACGATCCAGTATTGCTGATCAAGACCTGCTGGGGCGGCAAGAGCCTGTTCAAGGACTTCCGCCCGCCATCGGCCGACGGCGAGACCGGCCCCTACTACACCCAGATGATCAACGAATATCGCGAGGCGCTCGGCGACATCGACGCGCGCTTCCCGACGCTCAAGGGCCACAAACCCGAGCTCTGCGGCTTCGTCTGGTTCCAAGGATGGAACGACATGTGCGACGCGCAGGGCCGCGAAGAATACGCAGCCAACCTCGAACGACTGATCCGTGACGTCCGCAAAGACCTCGCAGCGCCGCAGCTGCCGGTCGTCGTCGGCGAGACCGGCAACGCCGACCACGAAGGTTTCCGCGCGTCACAGGCGGCAGGCACCCGCCACCAAGACTTCCGCGGCAACGTGACGTTCGTACCGACCCGCCGCTTCTTGCGTAAAGCCGAAGACTCGCCCAACACAGGCCACGGCCACCACTGGTATGGCAACGCGGAGAGCTACCTGCTGGTCGGCGACGCCCTCGGCGCGTCGATGCTCAAGTTGGCGAAGCGTTCGCGGTAACCCTCCGGACGGCTAACGCGCTTTTGGCACCAACTCAGGGCCACGGTCAGGCGGCATCGATCGGTGCCAGCCCAGCAGGTGGTCGCGGAGCCGCATGACCACGTCAGGATGATCCCGCGCCAAGTCCCGCGTCTCGCCGCGGTCTCCCGCGAGGTCGTAGAGCTGCGGGTCGCCGCCGTCATACTCGCACAAGAGCTTCCAGCGACCGTCGCGGATGGCGAGGTCGGGCAGGTCGTCGACGCCGTAGAAGCGGTCACGATCCGGCGGCCTCCGAAAGCAGATCGGCGCACGCCGCGACCGTTGTTCGCGGCCGAGCAGCGCCTGCGTCAGCGGTTCGCCGTCGAAAGACACCCCGGCAGGAGCCGCTGCGCCGGCGACCTCAAGCAGGCTCGGGACTAAGTCGATCGCTGAGAAGACCGAGCGCTGATTGACGACGCCGGCGCCGTTGACGAGGCCGGGGCCCCACACGACCAGCGACGATCGCACGCCGCCCTCAAACAGCTGGGTCTTGTGACCGCGCAGCGGTCCGGCTGAACCCGCGCCCTTCTCAGGGCCGTTGTCTGAGCAGATCAATACCAGCGTGTTGTCGCGCAGCCTTGGATCCTGCTCGATTCGCGCGAACAGCCGCCCGAGCTGACGGTCCATTTCCTCAAGCACAGCGAGATACAACGCGCGCCGGCTGTCCGCCCACCGCGTGACCGGCGGCCAAAACGGGCTGTGCACATCGTCGGGCCACACGTTGACGTAGAACGGCTTGCCCTTAGCCGCGGCCTCATCGACGAATCGCACCGCCGCGTCGACGAAGCCGCCCGTGATCTCTGAGCGAAGCATCCAACGGTGCCCGTCACCGAGCCGCTCCGCGCCAGCCCAGATCTTCTTAGGCGCCGCCTGGCCAGGCTTCAGGGTCAACGGCAGCAGCTTCGGCCCCATGCCCTCGAAGTTCGTCAGCGACCGGTCAAAGCCATACGCGGTGATCGGCGGCGCGTCGTCGACGTCGCGCTGGCCGCCCATATGCCACTTGCCGAAGTGGCCGGTCGCGTAGCCGCGGCGCTGTAGCGCGCGCGCCAACATGGGCGCGGCAGGGTCGAGCCACTGCGCCATGCCGCGCCGCGCGTTCTGCTTACGATGCGCGAGGTACGACGTGATCCGCCAGCGCTGCGGATACTGCCCCGTCGAGATCGCGACCCGCGACGGCGAACAGATCGGCGAGTTGACGTAGAACTGCTCGAAGCGGAGCCCCTCGCGAGCCAAGCGGTCGACGTTGGGCGTCGCGGCGGCCTCGTTGCCAAAGCATGAAAAGTCGCCCCATCCCATGTCGTCGATGAACACCAACACAATATTGGGCGGCGGAGCCAGGCCCGCTCCTGGATCAAGCGCGCAAGCGCAGGCGAGGAGCGACGAAGCGAGGAGGCTGAGGCGACAAAGACGGCCCGGCATGCCGCCGACCCTAAGGCATCAGGCGACGTAGCAAAGGCTTGCCCGACGCTGGTCGTTGTCTAAGACCTAGAAAATCCCGAGACTGTCCCGAGCGTGGGCCCTCAAGTTGGGGCGACAGCCACGCGCGGCCAGCACAGATGACAACGATCACCAAAGCCATAGTCCTGCGAGCGCAGCAGGGCGACGAAGGAGCAGAACGAACCATCGTCGATGAGCTCCAGCGCCCGGTGATCGCGACCATCTACCGCTGCCTCGGCCCGGCGCGCGGGGCCGACGTAGAGGCCATCGCGCAAGAGCTGTTCCTCGACCTCTTCCGCAACATCGGTCGCTTCGACGCGCGCCGCATGAAGTTCACGACGTGGGTCTACGAGCTCGTCCGAGACCGATGCGCAGACGTCCTCGCGAGCCAACCGCGCGCGCCGAGCGGCGCCGCCGCGACGCGCGACCACAGCGACGTCGGCGCGCTCCAGAAGTCGCAGGCCGGCGAGGCCACAGAGCTTGACCGGCGCATCGCCGAGGTCCTCTCGACGCTCAGCGAAGAGCAGCGCATGGCGTTCGTTCTCCACGAATACGAGCGCCTCGAGCACAGCGAGATCGCGACGATCACCGGCGTCAACGAGACGACCGTGAAGTCTCGATTGGCCCGCGCCAAAGAGTCGCTGCGGGTGCAGCTCCAGCCCTATCTCAACGCCGAGGCATGAGCGGCTCGCATCAGACCGGCTCGAGCGATGCGCTGTCACTCCCGCCTGGGAAGACATGGCTAGATCTGCCGATGCCCAGCGACGAGGCGCTCTGCAGCCAAGGACGCGGCGCGTTCACTGAGCGCGTGCTGCGCGCGCGCCGACAAGAACGTCAGCTCGACGCGAAGCTCGCGCGCCTCGCCGGTGCCCTGCCAGCCGCGGTGCTAGAGCAGTTCGCCGCGCCGACCCCGAGCGCCACCTTCAGCGAAGATACCGCGCGTCGCGTCGGCGCCAAGCGGCGTCAACGATGGGCAGAGACCTTAGCCCGTCACGTCGCACCCGCGCCGTGTAACGAGCTCTCAGACCGCACGCTCGCAGCGCTCGCGCCCGACCCGACGCTGTCGCGGACCGTCGGGAGGACCAGGCGCCAGCGGACTTGGGGCGTGCCTGCGCACTGGGCGCTCCTGGCGACCGCGGCTGCTGTGCTACTCTGGGACGGCGAGGACCAGCCCGCGCCACCGCGAACGTCGATCGACGACATCTACCAGGCCAGCGCCTCGCTCGAGGGCAACCGTGATCGCAGGCGCGGCGCTGAGCGCTCCCTGCGCCACCTCCTCAACGGCAGCCCCGACGGCGACCGATACGAGAACTCCCGCCATCGCGTGAGCTTCACGCCCCCCGGAGGCTGGCGGCGTGATCGCCACCTCAGCGTCGTCAGCTTCGGCGCGCGATGGAGCGCCCCAGACGGCAGCCGCGTGCAGCTCCAGGGCTTGCCGCCCCCACCCGGCGTCGCCGCGTGGACCAAAACGGCCGCAGACCTCTGGATCGAGCAGAAGCTCCTGACAGATGGCCTCCGTCTCGTCGACGAGCAGCCCGCGGACGTCATCGCGCCTTGGCGCGCAGGCGCGAAGGGCGCGCCAGAACGGTCCATGAAGCTTCGCGCGATGAGTGCGTCCTCTCCGGCGACGCGCAGACGACGGCTCCTTCACGTCCAACTGCACGACGACCTACTGCTGATCCTCGACGGGGACAGCGCGACGGCAGCCTCCGAAGACGCCGTGCTGTCGGCCCGGGGGACGATATCTCGCACCCGCTGAGGCCCGATACACGCCAATCCGATGGCACCGCCCTGACAGCACGCGGTAAACTTTCCTCGTGAATGTTCCGGCAGGCATGCAGGTGGCCTTCCAAGGGAAGGCGGCGTCGATGCGTGAGATCGCGCAGCAGCTCTCCGCCGCTGGCATCGAGACGCTCACCGGCCCGCTGCCCGGCGGGTGAGGCCCAAACGCCTGGCTCGCGGTCGCGAGCGACGAGCGGACGCGGGCGATGGAGGTGCATCAAACTCACCTCGACGCGATGACTCGAAAGCAAGGCCTGCCAGTCCAAGACATCGTCTGCGACCTCGACGCAGAAGAGACGCAGTGCCCCGCTTGCCTAGCGACGTTCACGACCGCGGGCGTAACCCGATGCCCCCACTGTGGCCTCAACTTCGGCGGCTGACCCAATGAACCTACGCCTCACCTCTATTGGCGCGCTGCTGCTCGCCGCCACCGCGAGCGCGCAGCAGATGGCGTGGGACATCCCGCTGCGCGGGGCCCACGTCTTCGACCGCGTCACCCAACGGTTTGAAGTGACGCCGCCGCCGTCAAAGTACCAGCCGCTGGTCGCGATCCAGGGCGGCCGCTCGCCGACGCCTCACCAGTGGCGTTACCGCGAATGCGCGCAGGCGCAGCTCCCCAAGGGATTCCAGCTCACAGATTACGACGACTCCACCTGGGCCCTCGGCGCTGGCGGCTTCGGCGACCCAAGCACGACCGGTCATCATCACACCGCGTGGACCGCCGACGTCTGCTGCCTGCGAACGACGATCGACCTCGGGCGCACGAAGCCAAAGGCGCTTTGGCTCCAGCTTGAGCACGACGACGGCGTCCGCGTCTGGCTCAACGGCGAGATGGTGGTCGCAAACGACGGCTACGGCACCGGGCGCGAATACTTCGTGACGGGCAAGGCCCTAAACGCATGGAGACGCGGCGAGAACGTCATCGCCGTGAAGTGCAACAACGTAGGCGGCGCGCAGTACCTCGACGTCTCGCTCAAATACTTCCAAAAGCTCGCTCGCGGCCAGCGTCGCGTCGAAGACCTAAAGGAGGCCTTACGCGCCGAGCGCAACCAAGCCGACCGCGTCCGCCGCGCCCTCTTCGGCTCCTTCCGGCCGCCGCCGATGCTGCTGCAGGGCGAGCTCGACGACGAACGCCAGCGAGTCAAGCACCGGGCCGTCGACCTCCGCGAGGTCGCGTGGGGGTCGCGACCGACCTCAGCTGCGGCCCGCTAGGCGGCGCCGTCAAGCTCGACGCGTGGCGCATGTGGGAGCTGGGCGACTTGAAGATCCGCGGTCGTGCGCAGCCCGTTGACGAGCTCGGCTGGCAAACGATCAAGGTCAAGCTCAAGACCGCCAAGACGCCCGATCGCGGCAAGGACAGCAAGCGCTACATGCAGAGCACGGTGCTGCGCTTCATCCACCACGGCTTCGAGGGCGACCTCGTGATCCGACGACGCCTCGACATACGTCCCGAGGGCACCCGCGTCGCAGCGTTCGAGACCCACCTCGCTGGCACAATCTCCAGCGGCGAAGGCTTCAAAGAGGTCGCCGCGGGTCTCATCCAAGACGAGACCTGGAAGCTGACCAGCACGCACGAGAACCAAGACATGGCGTTCCGCCTGCTCGTGAAGAACGCGATCGAGAAGGGCACCGCGCGCATGCGTGAGCTGCTCGTCAAGCCGAACGAAGGGCAGTTCCTGAAGTCCAACGGACCGAAGGCAGCCCGCAGCTACAACTCTGGGAGGCTCGCGATCGGCCTGCTGGCGCTGATCAAAGGCGGCGTCCCTAAAGACGACGAGGTCCTACAGCGCTGCCTCACAGAGCTGCGCGGCCGGCCGCTGATTGACACCTACACGCTCGGCAACGCGCTGATGGCCCTCGAGAGCTACTACCAGCCGGCGACCGAGATGAGCCTACTCCGGTCCGGCTCGATCGATCGCCCGCGCAAACGTTCGGTGCCAGACAGCGACAAAGCGCTGATGCAGAAGTGGACCGACCGGCTGATGCAAAACGTCGACACGCGCGTCGACCCCGCCTACCTGCTGCGGTTCAACTACGTGCGCGGCGGCCGCTTCGATAACTCGCTGCACCAATACGGGCTGCTGGGGCTCTATGCGGCGCACCTGTGCGGCATCGAGGTTTCGCCGGTGACCTGGGAAGCCGCGGCCAACCACCTGCTGGACGTCCAGCAAGAAGACGGCCCCAAGCTGACGCTGCAGTTGATGGACTATCGGACCCACAACAAGCTGCAGTTCGACCCAGAAGCGAACGTCACGGTCGCTAGCGCGCCCAGTTACGCCAACGGCTGGAGCTACATCAACCCTAAATACAGCGGCGCCGAGAACGGCATCTGGGGCAGCATGACGTGCGCCGGGATCACCGGGCTCGCCATCTGCCAAGCGGCCCTGCTCGACTACCAGGAGGTCAAGCGCCGCAAGCTGCAGAGCGAGGCGTCACGCGCCCGCAACGACGGCTTCGCGTGGCTCGCCGAGCACATGACGGTGCGCTATCACCCAGGCGCGATGATCCGTCAGCAACGGTGGCTTTATTACTACCTCTACGGCCTCGAACGCGCTGCGCTGCTCAGCGGCGTCGCGCTCATTCAAGACCGAGATTGGTACTTTGAAGGCGCGCTGATGCTCGTCCTGACGCAGCTCGAGAAAGGTGACTGGCCGGGAGAGCTAGGCCCTGACGAAGAGATCGAGCGCAACGCGATGGCGATCCTATTCCTGAAACAGAGCACCAGCCCGGTGCTCACAGGCAAATGATGCGAAGGGCTGGCCTGTCGCTCCTGCTGACATTGGCATCGTGCGCGACGCCGCCGGCGCCCGGGCCGTGGAGGGAGCTGTTCGACGGCGCGACGACGACGGGATGGGCCGCGACCAACTTCGGCGGGGAAGGCGAGGTCGCGGTGATCGACGGCGCGCTCGAGCTCGACTTCGGCAGCCCGTTGACCGGGCTCACCTGGACCGGCGAGGCGCCGCGCGGCGCGTTTGACCTCGAGGTCACCGCCGCGCGCGTCGACGGCACCGACTTCTTCTGCGGGCTGACGTTCCCCGTCAAAGGCGCCCACCTGACGCTCGTGCTCGGGGGCTGGGGCGGCAGCCTCTGCGGCTTATCTAGCCTCGACGGCGAAGACGCCGCCAACAACGACTCGCGCACGCTGTTCAGCTTCGAGAACGGCCGGGATTACCACATCCTGCTACGAGTGCGCGAAGGCTACGTGAGCGCCTCGATTGACGGCGCACCGCTCCTAAACGTTCCGATCGCGGGCCGAACGCTCTCACTGAGACCTGAGGTCGAGCTGAGCTGCCCGCTCGGGATCGCGAGCTTCGCGACCCGCGCGCGCGTCCAACAGATCAGGTGGCGACCAGTGATCGAAGCTGGCGACGACTAACGGCGACGCACCATGCCGCGCCGCGCCTTCGCGCGCGCTGACGCCTTCTGCGCAGCGGTCGGCGTCGCGTCGCCGACCTGTAGGTGCTTCGCGAGCGCCCGGACCGTCGTGAAACGGAACAAATCGGTCACCGCTAAATCCACTTGCAGCCGCTGCGTGATCTCTCGATGGACCTTGACCGCGAGGATGCTGTGGCCCCCAGAGTCAAAGAAGTTGTCTTCGACGCCGACGTCCTCCCTCCCGAGGGCCTCCTTCCAGACGCTCAAGATGGCGTCCTCAGTGTCGTCGGCAGCGGCCGCGACCTCGCGCTCAACCTCTACCGACTCCGGCGCTGGTAGCGCCTTGCGGTCAACCTTCATGTTCGGCGTGCGCGGCAAATCCGACATCACAACGAAGGCGCTCGGCACCATGAACTCGGGCAACGTAGCGCGCAGTCGGGCGCGCAGGGCGTCGACGGTCGGGGGCGCCCCATTCGGTACGACATAGGCGACCAAGCGGTCTTCACCGTTGTCCGTGCGCGCCACGACCACGGCCTCTTGCACGCCATCACACGGCGCCAGCGACGACTCGATCTCGCCGAGTTCGATGCGATAACCACGCACCTTCACCTGCAAGTCCTTGCGGCCCAAATATTCGAGGACGCCGTCTGCGCGCCACCGCACGAGGTCGCCGGTCGCGTAGATCTTCGCGCCAGCGGCGGCCGTGAACGGGTCCGGCCGGAACTTATCATCCGTGAGGTCAGGACGCTTGAAGTAGCCTGCGGTCACGCCATCGCCCCCGATCCACAGCTCGCCAACGCTGCCCGTCGCTACGGGCTGCAGGTGGTCATCGAGCACGTAGACCCGCTGATTCGCCAGCGGCCTACCGATCGGGACCGGGTCCTCGTCACAGACCTTCCATGAGGTCGACCAGACCGTCGTCTCCGTAGGCCCATAGACGTTGTGTAGGTCGGGCGCGACCGCGACCAGGTCCTTCGCGAGCGCCGACGGCAGCGCCTCACCGCCCACCAGCAAGTGCTTGAGGCGACCGAACGCAGACGCCGCCTCGGGGTCGAGCATGAGCATGCCAGCCATTGACGGCGTGCACTGGAAGTGCGTCACGCCGTGACGCCCGATCAACTGAGGGATCGTGGCTGACGGCACAGAGGCGACCTCGACACGGTCTAGCGGAGTCACCGCCGAAGACTTCGCATCACAGCGCTCCTTTAACGCTAGCAGATGCGGGAGGCTCTCCATGACCGCAGCTGTCGGAACGCCAAAGTCCACCAAGCAGGCGATCTCGTCGATCTTTAGCCGACGCAGCCTATCGACGATAGCGACGCAGCTCGCTGGCGTGCCGAAGAGACCGCTCTGCTGGTAATAACGCTCGAACGAGAAGTCGAGCAGCGCGTCGAAGTCTTCAGGGGTCAGGCCGCCGTCCAGCAACGCGTCCAACTCACCAGGCTTATCGACGCGGTTCTTAAACGCAGGGAACGACCACGCTGCCTGCTTCACGAGATCAAGGCTCGAGCGCAGGTACGCCTTCATCGGTCCGCGCACCACCTCTCGCACCGCGTCCTCGTCTTCGCCGACGAAGGTGTGCAACATCAGCGTCACGTGACCGTCGCCCGCGTGGCCCGCCTCACGCCACGCCGAGCGGTAGATCTCGAGCTTGCTGTCTAGCTCGCCCAAGCTCTGACCGAGCAAATGCGTGAGCACGTGGCTCCCGGACGCCCCAGCCATCCGATAGGTCTCTGGGTTACCCGCGACGGTCACCCAAGTCGGCAGCCGCTGCTGGACAGGGCGCGGCAGCGTCCGGATTTTGTGCTTGGCGCCGTCAGGCCCAGCAAACTCAAGCTCCTCGCCACGCCACAACGCATGCACTTGATCCATCGTGCGCTGCAGCGCGCCCTTGCGATCTTCGAAGTTCTCCGGCCGCAGCACGAAGTCGCGGCCGTGCCAACCTGCAGCAAACGCGAGCCCGACGCGGCCGCGTGACAAGTTATCGACCAGCGCCCAGTCCTCAGCGATGCGGATCGGGTGATGCAGAGGAGCGACGCAAGAGCCGGCGCGGATCTTGACGTTTTCGGTGATCGTCGCCAACGCCGCGCCAGCGACTGCTGGGTTTGGATAAAGCCCGCCGAACGCGTGGAAGTGACGCTCTGGCGTCCAGACGGCCTCAAAGCCGTTGGCGTCAGCGAACTTCGCGCCCTCTATGAGCAAGCGATACTTATCTTCAGCGTGCTCTCCCTCGTCGCTCGCGAAGTAGAACATGCTGAACGAGATCGGTCGCGCAGGCGCAGCGGTCGTCGACGGATGGTGATCACCTCCGCCTTGGTAGAGCACGACCTCAAATCCGCGGCACAAGGTCCACAACAGCTCCAAAACGGAGATGTCAAAAGAGAGGCTCGTGACCGCTAACCACTTGCCGGGCTCGTAGTCAGGCTGGTCCGCCCCAAGCACACGGTCCATGCCTAAGAAGAAGTTCGCGACGTTACGGTGACGAACCATGACCCCTTTCGGGCGCCCCGTCGAGCCCGAGGTGTAGATCATGTAGGCGAGGTCTTCGCCGCAAGTCGAGTCGTCGCCCAAGGTCGCGCCAGCGGCAATGGATGCCGAGTCGGCGTCGAGATCTACGCGCGGACATGACACCTTCGGCGCGGACGAGCGGCTCTCAGCATCGACCACCAACGCCGCGAGCTCGGCGTCACCCGCCATGAACGTGATCCGGTCGCGCGGGTAATCCGGGTCCAGCGGCACGTATGCAGCGCCGCACCGTTGCGTCGCGAGCGCAGCGGTCACCATCCCGAAGCCGCGTCGCGCACAGATGCCGACGCGGTCCCCGCGCCGCACTCCACAGCGCCTCAAGTGACCAGCCAAGCGCTCGACCGCCTCCGCGAGTTCGCCATAGGTCTGGCGCGCGTCGCCACACGAGAGCGCGACGCGACCTTCAAAGCGCGACGCGGCCGCCGCGAATTGGCGATGGACACATGGCTCGTCGGCCGCGCTGACAGAGGTGTCGTTCCAGCCGCGCAGCAGCCGCTCGAGCTCCTCCTCGTGCAACAGCGGCACGCGGACCACGGGCTGACAGCTGTCCTTGACCGCTGCGCGCGCGAACACGCTAAGGCGAGCGGCCAGCGCCTCGGCGTCGGCGCGCTCGAGGGCCCCGGCGTCATAACGCAGCACCGCGTCGCCTTGAAGCCCGACCATGAACGCCATCGAGCCCGCCCCTACCGGCTCATCGACGCCCAACGTCACTCGAACCGGCACGTCCAACGCGACGTCAGAGGCGATCACGTCGCTACGCCGCGACACCAACTCACGCAACAACGGTCCACGATCCGCCGCGCCGACGAAGTCAGCCTCGATGGCCGCCAGCGCCTGCTCGACCGAGTCGCCGGCGCGAAGGCGGAAGCGAACCGGGGGGCACGCGACCGCGAGGTCGACGGCGTCCCCCACCACCCCGCGCGTTGCAGCATCCGTGTAGCCGATATCAGCCGTCAACGAGCCGGCGTCGCGCAGCAGAAAAGCGACACAGAGAGACGCTGCTCGGACCCCTTCTAGGCCACCAAGCGACACAGGTAGCTCAGCTGCGACGACCTCGGTGTCGTTCTGACGGAAAAATGAGCACGACAACGGCGCGCTGCGTGAGAGCGCGGCCACCCACGATGATTCACGACGCGCAGATGCGCGCCCTAACTCAGTCAACCGGTCAAGATCGGCCGGCCCGAGCGCTGGCAGCACCGCTCCTTCCACTACCCCCATTTGCTGCAGCGCTGCAGCGTCGAGGTCACCGCCACGCAGACACCGCAGACGACCAAAGCGAACGTCGCCACCCGCGCAAGCGATCTGGACGCCACGCTCATCGAGCGCCACGACGGCTCCCGGAGACATGCTGCTCGCGGGCAAAACGCTCACAACACTAGGCACGAAGACGCCGCCAGGCGCGCGCACCTTCGCGACAGTTACTTGGTTAGGGTGGCCGCCATGATCGAACGAGCGCACGAGGCGCGCGACGTCCTCCGCCGGCTGACGAAAGTCGACGAGCGCGAGCGCATCAGGCCGCGCGGTCCGCCCGAAGTATGAGCGCTCTGACAGATCTTGCGGTCGACGCTGCAGTTCTCCGTGTGCCAGCTGCTGACAGAGCGCCGCGAAGCTTCGCATCCCATAATCAAAGCAACGGGCGTTCAAGGTGTACGCCGTATCATCCGGCTCCACCGCGAACTTCGACTGGACGACCACGCCGCCGACGTCTGCCTCTCGCTCGATCACGTGCCATGTGACCGCGTGCTCAACCTCTCCATGGAACAGGGCCCAAGCGGGCGCGTTCAGCCCCGCATAGCGCGGCAACGGCCCGTCGTGAAAGTTGATCGCCGCCACCCGAGGCAGCTCAAGAACCGACTCTGGCAACAGCTTCAACCAGGTGATCGCGAACAGGTAGTCGCAGCCTTGATCGGCCGCGCGCGACGCGTCAGAGCCAAGGCCGGACACGCATCGAATCCCGTGGGCGCTGCAATGATCTCGGACGGGTTGCGCGTCCGTAGCGACCGCGACGACCTCATTTCCTTGCTCGCGCCATAACTCCACGCATTGGATCAGCAGGGAGTCCGATCCAATAAATACTGCGGACAGCGATGACACGATGTAAGTCTAAACAGATCCAAGTGTTGCCTGACCTCAGCCCCACTTCTAGGCAGCCAGAATGGCTCAATTGATCCATGTTCGCCAGGGCCACGTACGGCGCGATCAGAACTCCACGGCTCAAGCCTCCGACAGCATCGGGCGATCGGTCAATCAAGGCCGCACAGAATCACGTCAGATAACGACAGCGGACGGCGGCGTCACAGGTGCCAATGGCTACTCAGTTCGAAACGCCACAGGGCCGATCGCCTCGCCGCGGCCGAGCAAGGCCGTCGGCGCCGTCCAACGCACCTCGATCAAACGCCCGGCAGGCAGCGGCTGCGCCGGCACGAACGCGAAGCAACCGGGGACATCGTCTGAATAATCGACCAAGACACCGACGATCGCTCCACGGCCATCAAAGACCTCACATCGGATCGACGACCGGTGCGCTTGGGCGACGGCGCGCGCGAAGTGGATGGTCAAGGGCATCCCGACCTCAGTCGTGTCCTCGAGACCTGCAGCGACCAACGCTCTCTGGGCTCGACGGTCGAGGTCAACGACTGATAGCGACGACTGGACGCCTGGCTGGCCGTCGCGCGGCCACTGTATCGGCGGACCAGAGACGGTCGCCTGCGCCGGCAGCGACACGCCGAGCATGAACCCGCCGGCGTCCGACGGCACCGCGACCAGGTCTCGGCCCGGCGCGAGCAGTCGATCTCGCTGAGCTGGATGGGTCAACCAAGCAGCGACGGCTTCATCCGGGCCTGACGCGCGCGACCACATCACAGTAGCGCCGATGGCATCCGGCGCCGGTGGCATGACGACTGGATCGACCTTTCGGCCTGCCTTTGCCCGCTTGTCACGTCTCGCCTGCTCCCGCTCCGCCTTCGCGAGCGCTTGCTCATAACGCCGCACGGCGCGGAAGTCCGGCGTCGTATCCACGTAATAACCGAGAGGTCCGAGATGCGCGTCAGCGCGCGCCTGGTTCAAGGCGTCCACGACCGATCGCGAGCGCTCGATCGCCTTGCGCGCCTTGCTCTTTTTGTTTGGCAGTGGATCGCGGGCCATCACCGCGCGCAGCGCAGCCCCGCGCCCCCAAAACGTCCGCCACTCAGCGTCGATCTTCGGCAGCGAATACTGCGTCCTGCGCAGGAACTCAGCCTCAACTTCCGGAGCTGCGCGCAAGGTCCCTCGGCTCGCGTCGAGCTCAAACAAGAGCTCTGGCCGCCAATGCGCGAGGTAATGGCAAATAGCCCACGCCTTAACACGCTGCTCATTGGTGAAGCGCGCGGCCTGGATCAACACTAGCTCGCTGCTGCGCGTGTCACTCTTGGACCACGCCGACTCAGTCGCGATCTTCATCCAGGTCTCGAGGTCGGGCGCCAAGCGCCGGCTAGTGTGCCCCGCGGAGGTGCGCTCAGTCAGTTGCTCCTCAAGGAAGCAGAGCGTCTGCTTGAGCAAGAAGCCGCACGCTGCGTGGCCGACCCCCTCCCATATGCCGTCGGACTTCGGACCGATCGCGTCTTGCATCACGCCTCTGACCACGTGATCTCTGCTGACGGCGAGCCCCAACTCGCCCTTGTAGACGCGTAAGGACTCGCCGTTGTGCTCCAAGAAGCACATATCCACAGCGTCGCGCAAAAACACGAAGCGGTCCTCGGTGAACGCGCTGCGACACACCTGCATCGTCTCCGCATACTCGCTCTGATTTTGAACGAAGACGATGTTGCGGATTCGCTGCGGCTTCGTCACATACCCCGGCGCCACGCCGAACCAAGTCCGGAACAGCAAGAGGGCACGCTCGCAGTCCTGCGCAAGCGACCTCATCGTCTCGATCGGCAAGGAGCCCCAGACCTTGAAGTGCTCCGAGCGAACTCCGCCGTGCTCGATACCGGCAGCATCTAGCAGAGGTAGCCGCGCGTCCTCCATCACTTCAACGGGGAAGCCGGTCCGGCTGAGCCAATCGCAGGCGAGGTGGATCGCGCGGCCCCGCCGCAACATGCGTAGCTCGAACGCCGTACCAGCGAAGCCTTCAAACTCACGGATCGCGAGCGCCTCGGCCGCCGCAGGGTCGCCCGGGGCCAAGGTCAAAACGCGCCGCCAATGGCGCGTGGCTCGCTCGGGCTGACCAAGCGCAGACCAGGCCACGGCCAGCGCCCGATGCTCCTCAAGCAACTGATCGCTGAGCTCCTTAAGCGCCCGCTCGACCTTCCGCAGCTTGCTGCGCTTGGCCTGCAGGTCCCGATCTAAGACCAGGGCGCTGTCGTCGACGCGCCAGAGCCTGCCGATCTGGATAAAACCCGTCTTCTCGCGAGCGCGCGCGTCATCCTCATCATAGTCCATCCAGATCACGCGCCGCAGCTCCAACGCCCGCGCGTGCTGCCGCTGCGCCTGCAGGCCGTCCGCCGCGCTGTGCAGCCCAGCGACCGCGAGCCGCTCCAGTTTTTGCTCTCGCGCCGCGAGCGCCGCCTCGTCCTGCGCGCTCACCAGCGCGGTCAGCGAGAAGATCATCGTGAGAGCGCAGGCAGAGGGTCGCATCACGAGCAAGCTACGCGATGATGGCGCTTCATGCATCGCGCCCGACATGTCCTGACGATTCTGGCGACGACCTCGTGCATCGCAGCCTCAATGATCAGCCAGGAGCCCGGCGCAGCCGCGCCCGCTGGCCCGCGGGTCATCACGGTGCAGAACCTGGCGCCCCACGCTCGGCGACAGCCGGTCGCCTGCGTCGTCCCGTTCGCGCCGGGCATGGCGTTCGCGAACCCCGGGCTTAACGTCGATGACCGGCCGACGATCTGGCAACCGTTCGGCGCGCGCTGGCCCGACGGCTCCTGGCGGCAGGCGCTGTGCCTCTTCCGCGTCGACATCCCGCCGCTGAGCGAGCAGCAGCTCAGGATCTTCGCCGGCACCAGGACGCCGAGCCCGAAGCGAATCGAGACCCCGCAGGCCAAGCTCGAGTTCATCTGCCGCCGCGGCGAGCGCGTCAGTCGGGCCGAACCAACGCGCGTCCGGGACCTGGAGAGCAACCGGTTTCGTCGCGTCGAGCTGCGCCGCGCGCGCATCGGCGACACAGGCATCGTCGCCGAGGTCATCGTGACCGCTTGGCGAGACCAACCGTTCGCAGACGTCAGCGTCGCCGCGTTCTTCTCAGACCCGACGTCCACCGACATGCAGCGTCGCGTCGACGAACTCGCGATCGAGTGCCGCGGCATGGGGCTCATATTCCGGCACGCCGGCTACCTAGGCCTCGAACAGCGCGCGACCCCCTACGGCAGCCGGGCCGTGCTCCTCAAGGACAGCGTGCTCGGCGACGGCCAGGGGATCCGTCGAGTGGGCGCGATGGTGCCGCCCCTGAAGGGCGACCAGCGGGTCGATGAGACGGTGCGGGCAGCCGCCGTCGCGCCGTTGCTAGCGGCGACGTCGTGGCGTAGGGCCGGCGCGTTCGGCCCCTTTGGGGTCGTATCCCCGCCGCCTCCTTGGCTGGCCGGGGATCAACTGCGCGTGCACTTAGCGCGGCGACACCGCGAGTTCGTGCGGCGTGAGACTCCTGGCGGCGACCCATTCGGCGTCTTCGCGCACAGCCTGGAGCGCTTCGCGGGGCAAACGGGTGACCAAGCCGACTTCGGCGTCTGCAAGCTCTCGCAGGTGGCCTGGAGTGGCTTACCCAGCATGCTGCTTGAGGTCGAGCTCTCGGTCCTCCAAGAGGCCTGCCGACCGGTTCACTTTTTCGAGCCTGACGGCGCGCCAGTAGATCCAGCGAAGCACCCCGAGTGGGTCGTTTGGAGCGGCCGGACGCACTGGCATGGCGTCGAGAGCGTCGACAGGCTCGGCAAGCCGCACCCCGAGCCAGCTCACGAGACGCACGGTTGGACCGGCAAAGACCGACAACATTGGTCCAGCAATTACCTGTCGGCTTTCGCGCTGCTCACAGGATCGCACTGGGCCCGCCGAGAGCTTGAGAACGAGGCCCGACTGTTCCTCGCCGGGCAAACGCTCGACAAGCGTTACAGCACTTCCTCCAGCGGCGCGCCGCGCGGCGCTGGGCGCACGATGCTCGCGGCTGCCTGGAACCTCTGCGTCAGTGGTGACGAGTTGCTCCGCGCGCGCATGGACGCGCGCACCGACAAGGTGCATATCAGCCAATGGCGAGACCGCGAGCTGAGCCCTGACCGAGTACGCCCGATGGCCGTCAGCCGCCCCGATGGACGCTACCTGCAGGGCAAGCACGAGTACTGGAGCCCGTGGCAAGATGCGATCGCTGCCGTCGGGTTCGCGGCCCAACACCGGATGACCGGCAACCCGCGCGCGCGCGTGCTCGCAGAAGGGCTCTCCGAGAACGTGCTCCGCCACGGATGGCGCGTCGACAGTGACGGCAGCGTCGTCGCGTTAGCGATCAGATGGCTCGACGGAGAGCCGTTCTCCGCTGCTCAGTGGCTCGCGCGAGACGCGACCCTGGCCCAGTGGAGCCCCGCGCTGTCCACGTGGTCGATCGCCGCCGTCGAGATCGCGCGTGTCGCGGCCACCAGGGACAAAGACGCCGAGCTACGTGAAAAGGCGATCCAGGTGCAGCGCTACATGCGCGACGGTCGGCGTCGCCCTGCGAGCAGCTACCCAGATCTCTCCGGCGTCGACCGATTCAGCGAGTGGGACGCAGTCCGTTGGACGCCCAAATAGCATCGCCCCGGCATCGGACCACGAGCCCATGACCGACAGCTACCGAACGATTGGACAGCCGCTCGAGCACGAGCCTGAGAAGATCAAAGGCTCGCGCCACATCGCGAATCTCTTCCCAGTTCAACGCGTGGCGCAGATCACCGAGGCGCTAGCGTCCATACGCGCGCGCATGCCCGACGCCAACCATCACGCCTTCGCGTGGCGACTCGGGCGCGGAGAGAACGACTTTCGCTACAGCGACGACGGCGAACCAAGCGGGTCGGCGGGGCGCCCGATGCTGCAGCAGCTGGACGGCCATGAGCTCACCGACGTCCTCGTGGTCGTCACGCGTTACTTCGGCGGCACCAAGCTGGGCACAGGCGGCCTCGTGCGCGCGTACGGCGGCGCCGTCAAGGAGGCGTTAGCCCACGCCGAGATCATCGAGGTGATCCCTCACGCGCGGCTCATCGTCACACACGCTTATGAAGACTCTGGCGCGCTCGCTGGCGTCCTCAACCAGTTCGACGTTCCAACCAGCGACGCCGATTACGGCGCCGACGTCACCGTGACGCTCTCGGTGCCCCAAAACCAAGCCGACGCGCTAGCGCGAGCGATCCGAGACGCCACCGCTGCCCGCGCGACGGTGTGCGTCATGCCGAGCGACAGAGCGACCTGAGGAGCGCGGCAGACCCGAGGCGGGTCGCGACGAGCCGGTTAACGACCCGATCGATCCGCACCCGCCCTCGCCATCGTGATTTCCACCGCGGCGCGAAGTGGCACACCCGTCAGGAGTCGAACCTGAAACCTCCTGATCCGTAGTCAGGTGCTCTATCCAATTGAGCTACGGGTGCGCAGTTGGGGCGCGGACGCTAACGGCCGGAATTGGCCCTTGCAAGCGCTTTTCATCGACCGGATATCACGGAGCCGACCTGCACTGGATACCCCACGCGACAACGGCTAACCTGCTTCGCCTCAATTGGCTCACGAGCCTTTACGCTGGCATCGCCCAAACTTTCCACATGTCCACCGTCGATCTCTCTAAGTACGGCATCAAGGTCGCCAACGTCCTCCGCAACGCCCCCCCCTCGGTCCTGTACGAGCAAGCCATGGCTCGCGGAGAGGGCGAGATCGTCAGCAACGGTGCGCTCGCGGCCCAATCCGGCGACAAGACAGGCCGCTCACCGAAGGACAAGCGCATCGTCGATGAAGCGTCCACGACCGACGACATCTGGTGGAGCGACGTCAACATCAAGCTGACCGAGAAGACGTTCGATGTTAATCGGCGCCGCGCGGTCGACTTCCTCAACACCCGCGATCAGCTCTACGTCATCGACGGCCTCGCTGGCTGGGACGAAAAGCACCAGATCAAGATCCGCATCATCTGCCTGAACGCTTACCACGCGCTGTTCATGCACAACATGCTCATCCGTCCGACGCCCGAGCAGTTGTCGGACTTCGGCGAGCCAGACTACGTGATCTTCAACGCCGGCTTGTTCCCCGCGAACCCCCTCACCAACGAGATGAGCAGCTCGACCTCGGTCGACCTAAACTTTGAGAAGGGTGAGTTCGTGATCCTCGGCACGCAGTACGCCGGCGAGATGAAGAAGGGTGTGTTCACGATCATGAACTACCTGCTGCCCAAGAAGGGCGTGATGTCGATGCACTGCTCGGCTAACGAAGGTCATGACGGCGACGTATCACTGTTCTTCGGCCTCTCAGGCACTGGCAAGACGACGCTCTCGGCTGACCCTGGCCGCAACCTGATCGGCGACGACGAGCACGGCTGGTCGGACGACGGCGTGTTCAACGTCGAAGGCGGCTGCTACGCAAAATGCATCGACTTGAGCCAGGAGAAAGAGCCGGAGATCTGGGACGCCATCCGCTTCGGTTCCGTGGTCGAGAACGTCGTCTACGACCCGATCACTCGCGTCGTGGACTACAGCGATGGCTCGATCACCGAGAACACGCGCTGCAGCTATCCCGTCGAGTACATCCCCAACGTCAAGATGCCTTGCGTCGGCGGCCACCCCAAGAACGTGATCTTCTTGACGTGCGACGCCTTCGGCGTGCTCCCGCCGGTCAGCAAGCTGACCCCCGAACAGGCGATGTATCACTTCATCTCGGGCTACACCGCGAAGGTCGCTGGCACAGAGATGGGCGTGACCGAGCCCGAGGCGACCTTCTCAGCCTGCTTCGGCGCAGCCTTCATGGTCTGGCACCCGGCGAAGTACGCAGAGCTGCTAGCAGAAAAAATCGCGAAGAACGGATCGACAGCTTGGCTCGTCAACACGGGCTGGAGCGGCGGCGCCCACGGCACCGGCGCGCGCATGAGCCTCAAGCACACCCGCGCGATGCTTGACGCGATCCACGACGGCTCCCTCGAGAGAGCTCCGACCGAGGTCGACCCTATCTTTGGGATTCAGGTGCCGACCGTCTGCGCCAACGTGCCTAGCGAGATCTTGGTCGCGCGGAACACCTGGAGCGATAAAGCGGCCTACGACGAGAAAGCCAAACACCTCGCTGGGCTATTCCACAAGAACTTCGAGAAGTTCGCGGACCAGGCGAGCGACGCGATCAAAGGCGCTAGCCCCAAGCGTTAGCGCGAAGCGCGCAAGCGCTGAGATCAACCAGCGCCTGCACACAAAGACTGGACTCCGGCGCTGCGACGAGGATCATTCGTTGAGCAGATATCGAGGCCGACAAGCCTCAAGCACCTTCGGCGTGCTTGGCCCGCCCATGACGCCAACTGGGTGGTCAATGCACGAGATCGTCCGAGCACGCTTTGACCGAACCGCAACAAAGCAAACATGAGCCGTCCTGAGATCCTTGACGTCCCCACCAACGTCATCACCGGCTTTTTAGGCGCGGGGAAGTCGACCGCGATCCTGCACCTCCTCCGGCAAAAGCCTGCGGACGAGCGCTGGGCAATACTGGTCAACGAGTTCGGAGAGGTCGGCGTCGACGGCGGGCTGCTCGGCGGGCGCGATCGAAGAGCGCAGAGCGTCTTCATTCGCGAAGTCGCCGGCGGCTGCATGTGCTGCGCAGCCGGCGTGCCGATGCAGATCGCGCTGACGAGCCTGCTCTCGGAGGCCCGGCCAGATCGCCTGCTCATTGAACCTACGGGCCTCGGCCACCCCAAAGAGGTGCTCGCTGTGCTGACGGCAGACCACTATCGACGCGCCCTCGATCTACGCGCGACCATCACCCTCGTGGACGCGCTCAAGATCAGAGACCCCCGCTACGCCGAGCATCCGACGTTCTTGCAGCAGCTCGCCGTCGCCGACGCCATCGTCGCGAACAAAATCGACCGCTACGACGACCAAGCCGTGCCGGATCTCCAGGCCTTCATGGCGCGCAATGAGGGGCTGCGAGACAAGCCGCTGCACCAAGTCCGACACGGCGCGATCGAGCAAGAGTGGCTCGCCGCTCCAGCCGGAAAACATAACCAGCCACATCATCACCACCACGACGCGCACGCTGCCTCATCGCTGCCACCCGCTCCAGAGATCCCCGAATCAGGGATGCTGCGCGTCGACAACGAGGGCGACGGCTTCTTTAGCCAGGGCTGGATGTTCACCCCTGCTTGGTCCTTCGACGAGAGCAAGCTCGACGCCTTGCTGATGGGCGTCGAGGCTGACCGGTTAAAGGCCGTGTTCATCACGCTGGAAGGCGTGACGACCTACAACATGGCCGACGGCGTGATGACCAAGTCCGAGGTGCAGGACACGCTCGATAGCCGCGTCGAGATCATCAGCTCAGACAAGGCGCAGTTCATGGACCTTGAGGCGGCGCTGCTCCGCTGCGTCGCCGCGCGCGCTTAACGTCGACCGAGCTAGCAGCGCGCGCAGCAGCGAATATTCGCCGCATGGGCGATGACGAGCGAGATGCCGCCCACCAAGGTGATGATGCTCGCCGGGGGAATATTCAGCCTCTCTTCGCCGGTGACCTCATCGACGACGTAGGAAGGGCAGCACTGATCACACCCAGAGGCGCACTCAGCCCCCGCGCCGCCGAGGTAAGGGTAAGCAGCCCCCACCAGCACCATGAGGATCCCTAACCCGCCGAGCGTGACGACCCAGCGCAGGCCGTGGGCGCGGAAGCCTTTCCGCAAGGCAAAGCCCGCGACCGGCAGCACCAAAGCCGCGATGCTGAGGTGCGCGATCGGATGCACCCAAAGCCCTCCAAAGGTCGGCGCCACGATGAGCAACAGCGGCGCCACCGCACAGTGAATCGCGCAGACCACCGAGGCGATGACGCCAGTTCGGTCGAGGTTGTGATAAGTCGAGGACACGTAGTTATGTTGCCAGACTCCGGCTCGTGGTTCCTCAAAATCGACGATCGGTCCTAGAGAGCTTCTGTGAGTCGGGCCCTGGCCGTTAGCGTCTAGACATGGATTGCGTGATCGCAGACGGGCTCCAAGTATCTATCCATTATCGGCTCACGCTCGACGACGGAACGGTCGCCGACGACTCGTTCGACGGTGATCCGATGGTGTATGTCCACGGTGCCGGCCAGATCGTGCCGGGCCTCGAACGGCAGCTCGCCGGCAAAAGCGCAGGCGATGACTGTCAGTTCCAAGTTGACGCAGCCGACGCTTACGGCGAATACGATCCTGCAGCCGAGCAAACGGTGCCTCGGGACAAGCTCCCTGCTGCCGCCAAGATCCAGCCCGGCATGTCGTTAAAGGCGCGAGGCCCGCATGGACCCGTGACCGTCTGGATCAGCAAGGTCCAAGGTGACGACGTCATCCTCTCGACCAACCACCCGCTCGCGGGTCAGCGCCTGTCGTTCCAAGTTCAAATCGTCGACGTGCGAGCAGCGACCGCTGAGCAGAGCGCGTCGGATGAGTCGGGTTGATGCAAGAAGTGCTGAGCGCAGCCGGGTCCGGCTGACCAACAAACATCGAGCAAGGCGGCTCGTCACTGCGCGACGCGCCGCCTAAGATCGAGTGCATGCATACCCATGCAGCTCTTAAGGCTCACCTGCTTGGGCTCCTGGCGTTAGCGTCTGCGGTTGCTCAACGCCCGCCACAACCAATCAAGGCACCTGCAGACGTCGCATTCCGAACGGCGACGATCGTCAGTGAAGGCACGCGCATCGCGGCAGAGGTCTTCGCGCCGAAGCGCGCCCAAGGCAAGCTACCAACGATCCTGATGGCGCACGGCTGGGGTGGCACCGCCCTGGGCCTGCGACCGGACGCGATCTGCTTCGCCAAAGCTGGCTACTTAGTCGTGACCTTCGATTACCGAGGCTGGGGCAACAGCGACGGCCGATTACTACTAGAAGCGCCGTCGCCCGTCGGCGCCGCAGGCCGACCGTTCTCTGCTATGGTTCGCGAGGTTCGCGAGGTCATAGACCCGATCGAGCAGACCACGGATTGGCTCAACGCGCTGCATTGGCTGCACGGCGAGCCGCGCTGCGACCAGCGGCGCATCGGGCTGTGGGGTAGCAGCTACTCGGGCGGCCACGTCGTCTGGGTCGCGGCGCATGACCCCAGGGTCCGCGCGATCTTCAGCCAAGTCGGCCAAATGGACTCGCGGTTCGTGGTCACCGACCCCGCCCAACGCACCATGACCACCAAGCAAGCCACGGCGAGAAGCCGCGGCGAGCTCGGCTATCCGCAGCCAGGCGCGAACGTGCTAGGCAACCTCAAGGGCGCGCCGATCCGCGAGCGCTTGATGCATTACGCGCCGATTGAACACGTCAGCGCGCTCAGACAATGCGCGGCGATGTTTGTCATCGCTGAGCGCGAGGAGCTCTTCGACAACCGCCAGCACGGCGTGCTGGCCCACAAGCTCACGACAGGCCCGAAGCGGTTGGTGACGATCCCCGAGATCGATCACTACGGCATCTACGGAGCAGCCCGGGCGCGCGCTCAGAGCTTGGCCATCGAATGGTTCGACGAACACCTCAAGCAGCGATGAACGTCGCGCGACCGCCGGTGCCTGACAGGTCCGCGCCCGCCCGGCCAAGCGCCCAGGATCATCGCCGTAACCACGAGCAGGCGATCCAGACGCCGCACCGCATGCCCCGAGACGCCGGCGGTCGCTTTAACCTATTTTCTAACTTTGGTTTACATCACATCAGAGCGATCGACCGAGCCTCTCAAAGCCTGATCTCGCGGCGACTTTGAGCGCATCCGGGACAGTCGATCGCTCGTAATGGCTACGGAAGGTGGTCGGGGGTTTGCCCCGACAATCGCAATCGACGATAACAGTGCTCCTGACCTGCTATTTGCAGCCTCAGGCAAAATAAGGAATGAGAATGATGCGACTGACTGCAAGTGCCGTGCTTGCGGTGTTCGCGCTAGCAGCATCGGCCGCGACCCAGACGAAGGGTCAAGAGGTCGAGGCGAAGGCGAACACTGAGAAGCTCTGGCGTATCGAGTGCTCCGGACTATCTGGTTGAGGCGCTGCCTCACAGGCAAAGAGGGTCAGTTCGATCCTCACCAAGCACAAAGACATCCAGGACCTGATCTTCGACACCACGGGCGTTGGCTACTTCGCGCAGAAGAGCAGCAAGCGCGTGCCTGAGCTCGCGGACCTCAACCTGTGGCTCGAGAAGAAGCGCGCGGGGAAGATCCGCGTCAAGGCGCTCAAGGAGGTCGACGTCGATAAGGCGGCGATCGTCTACGAGTGCTCGGTCTCAGGCCTTGGTTGAATGGGCACCGCCATCGAGACGCGTGACGTCTTGAGTAAACTGGACGGTGTCATCCGGGTCCACCCGAACGGCCTTAACGGCAAAGCTCTGGTCTTCGTCAAGGACAAGAAGTCCGTGACCAAGGAGAAGGTCGAGTCGGCGCTCGCAGGGACCAAGAAGCTGCGCCTACGAAAGATGAAGAAGGCTGGCGTCTAAGCCGCCTCCATCCCTCGGGAAACGGGCCGCGACGTCAGATGGCGTCGCGGCCCGTTTTCGTTCGGCCCGAAAGATCAAGCCGGAGAGGCGCGCTGCCCGACGACATCCTCAGCGACAGTCCGGACACTCTCCGCTTAATTGCACGGCCGCCTCTTGGATCACCTCAGCCCATGGTCCGTCTAGCGACAACGTGAAGCTCACCGGTAGGCATTCCACGCGGCCGCAGTCGTCGCAGATGAAGTGCGGGTGACGATGATCTTCGTCGTGCTCACCTGCTAACGCATACCGATCGACCCCGTTGACGCGGGTCACCACGTTGGCGACCCCAGCGTCTCGGAGCTTCACCAAGTTTCGGTAAATCGTTGCCTGGTCCCACCGCAGCTGCCCAAGACGATCGAGCACATCCGTGTGCGAGAGCGCTCCCCCGGCGTCCGCGAGGACTCGCAGCACCGCCACGCGAGGCGCCGTGACCCGCAGTCGATGCGCCTTAAGCAAACGTCGCGCTTCCTCATTGGTGATGATCATCGCCGCAATCCGACTCTGGGGTTTAGACACAGGCGTCGCTAGCCGCTCTGTCATTTGAACTCTAACGCTCCCGGCTTGCATCAACGAGCCGCCTACGCGTAGATTCTTGCAAGTGACTTGCAAAAACTCAGACGGGCCTCCCAGCGGGAAGCACCCTGAGCAGCGCGCCGAGTTGAAGACCCGAATGTCGCCGCGCTGAGCGCGCCGCGTGCGACAGGGTGCGCGGTGCCAGAGACGAGGCGCAAGAGCAACGAGCTAACCAACGCCCGCCCAAAACGACGACCGAACGACCAGAGAAAGATGAGCCAGAAAATACCCGTAACGATCCTCACCGGCTTCCTGGGCTCAGGCAAGACGACCCTCCTCAACCGAATCCTCAGCGAAGAACACGGCAAACGAATCGCCGTTATCGAAAACGAATTCGGCGAAGTCGGCATCGATCAAGCCCTCGTCATTGAGGCGGACGAAGAGATCTTCGAGATGTCCAACGGCTGCATCTGCTGCACCGTGCGCGGCGACCTGATCCGCGTCCTCGGCAACCTCATGAAGCGCCGCGACAAGTTCGACTACGTGCTGGTCGAGACGACGGGGCTCGCCGATCCGGGGCCGGTGGCTCAGACGTTCTTCATGGACGACGAGATTCGCGAGGAGTTCATGCTCGACGGCATCGTGACGCTCGTTGACGCGGCCCACATCGATCAGCAGCTCGGACGCAGTGATGAGAGCACCGAGCAAATCGCCTTCGCAGACGTTCTCGTGCTCAATAAGACCGATCTCGTAAGCGACGAGACCCTCGATGGCATCGAATCACGGCTCCGAGACATCAACCGAATGTCGCGGGTCATCCGCTGTCAGCAGGGGAACGTTCCGATCGATACGGTGCTCAACCTCGGCGCATTCGACCTAGATCAAGTGCTTGAGCGCCGCCCGACCTTCCTCGAGCCCGAGTACCCGTTCGAATGGACGGGCGTCTACTGCCTAGAGAGCGGCCGCCATGAGATCAGCCTAGCCGAAGGACCAGACCCGACCATGTCGCTCGTCGCCGCCGGCGATCAAGGCACAGAAGACGAAGACCTACGTGCGGGCGCTGAATGGTGTGTGCGACGTTACGCCGAAACCAGCGCGCCCCTACATCCGGGAGAAGCGATCTCGCTAGGCGCACACCTAAATCTTCAGCTCGAGTCGTCAGGACGTAAGTCGTTCCCGTTAGAGGTCGACTCACGGGTTCAAATTGGCCTCTATGCACAGCACACCGCAGAAGAGTTCGACCTGCAGGTGAAGGATGCGGAGGGGAACGCGATCGAGCCGAAGGTCGAACGCACGTGGGTCGCGCAACATGAACACGACGACGAAGTCGGCTCCATCGCGATCGAGTGCGACGGCGACGTCGACGCCGATCGCCTCAACGACTGGCTCTCCAAGCTGCTCCGAGAGAACGGCGTGGACATCTACCGGATGAAGGGATTCATCAGCATCGCCAATGACCCAGAGCGCTTCGTCTTCCAGGGCGTCCACATGCTGTTTGACGGGCGACCAGACCGGCCCTGGGGCGAAACTCCCCGCCGAAACCAGCTCGTCTTCATCGGTCGAAACCTCGACGAGCAAGGCATGCGTGAGGGCTTCAAAGCATGCCTAACCTAAGCATCGCGAAGCCCAGCGGCGTCCTCCGATCAGGCTGGTCCGCGACGGTCGGCGACTACGCGATCGCAGGGGGCTGGGCGCTTGGCGGTGAGGCGTTGGTCGTCGCTGATGCTGCCGGCGGGGTCAGTGTCCTCGACGGAAAATCGGGCGACGCCATTTGGTCGCACGACAAGACCCATGATGGCGGCTGCCTCGCGGCCGCCGTTCACCCGATCGGAACAAAGTTCGCGACCGCTGGTCAAGACGGACGAGTATGCATCTGGCGCGCTAACGACCCGCAAGCCGAACACGCCCTCAGCGTCGGCACCGACTGGGTCGAGCACGTCGCGTGGTCACCAGATGGCCGAAGGCTGGCGGTCACCTGCTCTCGCCAAGCCATCGTGTACGAAGCAGACGGCTCAGAGTTATGGCGCTCGGAGGATCACCCGAGCACGATCAGCGCGATCGCGTGGGCAAGCTCAGACGAGCTGGCCACGGCCTGCTATGGGCGCGTAACCTTCACGGACATCTCCACCAACGAGCCCCGCCAGAAGTTGGAATGGCAGGGATCGCTCGTCTCGATGGTGCTCAGCGCCGACGGCGACATCGTCGCTTGTGGTAGCCAAGACAACTCGGTGCACTTCTGGCGTCGCTCGTCAGGCGAAGACTCGATGATGCACGGCTATCCATCAAAGCCGTCCTCCCTCGCCTTCGATGATTCCGGCCAGCTCTTAGCTACCAGCGGCGGTCAAGCGGTGACTGTCTGGAGCTTCACGGGGGAGGGACCCGAAGGCACCGAACCGGGAGTCTTGAAACACCACGCCCGGACGGTCTCCGCGCTCGCCTTCGCGCGCAGAGGGCGAACCCTCGCGTCTGCCTGTAGAGGTGGGCGAGTCGCTGTGTGGTCGCTATCAAGCGACGGGAGCGGGCAAGAGGTCGGGGCCGCGCGACTGCTGGATGCGGTCGCCGAGTTGTATTGGCGACCTGACGGCAGGGCCCTGGCGGCGCTCGACGCTCGCGGCGGCGTACACGTCTGGAGAGCGAGCAGCTGATGGCCCCCGCTACACCATCCTCGCTCGTCGACGAACGCAATGCGACGCCACACACGGAAGTGGCGCCGCCAAACGTCTCGGTGACCGACAGCAGCCAGCGCCAAGTGGCAGCCGATACGCTCGTAAACGCGCAGCTGATTGTATGTAGGGGATGCTGTTGTGGGCGCGTCGACCGCGGGCACCCGGAAGTGCCGGTGGATGCGCTCAAAGCCGCGTGGAAGGAGCACGGGCTACGCCAGCGCGTACATCTCACCGTGTCGGGGTGCCTCGGCCCGTGCAAACGCAGCAACGTCGCGCTGCTGATCACCGGCGGCGAGCAGATCTGGCTCGGCGAGCTCCGGGAAGCCGCGCACTACGAAGCGCTCGTAGGGTGGGCTCGCGCAGTCTTCGAGCACGGCGAGAACGCTGAGCTGCCTACGATCCTGCAAGCGCGCCGCTTCGAGCGCTGGGCAGACTCCATCTAACTCGCGCGCGCGGCGGCGCTGCAGACGCCCGCGCGGCCTCGCCCTCCGGATCCTGTGAGGGCCGGCGCCAACCGCTCGCGGCAAGACGCGCCTCCGCGGACGCGAGCCAACGCCCGCTCATTCGCGGGTCGAAGCGATCCATCACCGCTGCTCGCGGCGGTGCGCGCGGACCCCGCGCTCGGAGTTGACGAGCGCTGCGAGCTTGGCCTTCATCGCGGCGAGGCGCCCAGGATGTTCCGCCGAAAGATCGACCTGCTCGCCTACGTCCTCAGACAAGTCGTACAGCTCCGGTCGCCCCTTCTTGCCGCGGCGCTGCACAAACTTCCAATCTCCCACGCGCAGCGCCAAACGGCGCGCCTCCTCGATCATGAACGACAACCCGACCTCGTCTTCGCCCAGGAACGCCGACATCGTGTCGCGCGAATCAACCGCCTGATCATCGGGGAGGTCGTAGCCAAGCATCGCGGCGAACGACGCGAGCAGGTCGATTTGGTTGACGGTCGCGTCGCTGACGCCGGGCTGGACGCGCCCCGGCCAGCGGACCAGCAGCGGGACGCGCGTACCGCCTTCGTAGACCTGATACTTCCCGCCGCGGTACGGCCCAGAGCCGTCGTGGCCGCGATCGGACTCCTGCGTCGAGGTCCGCACGGTCGTGCCGTCCTCGTAACCGTCGTCGTAGACCGGCCCGTTGTCCGAAGAGAAAATTACGATCGTGTCCTGAGAGAGCCCCTGTTGCTCAAGCGCCTCTAGGATCCGACCGCAGGCCCAGTCGAGCTGCACCATCGCGTCGCCGCGGTAACCGAGGGCGCTCTTATCGCGGAAGCGCGGGTGCGGCGCGCGCGGCACGTGGATGTCCTGGCTGCTGAAATAGAGAAAGAAGGGCTCGCCCTGCTTCTGCTCGCCGAGCCAAGCGACGGCCCTCTCAACGAAGACATCCGCCATCGTCTCGTCGTCCCAGAGCGCGCTCTTACCTCCCCACATGTAGCCGATGCGGCCGATGCCGTTGATCACCGATTGATTGTGTCCGTGACTCGACGCGTAGTACGTCATCGCTGCGCGATCCTGCTTGCCATCTGGATAGACGGTGCCGTCAAAGCCGTCAGGCCGCGGTCCGACGAACAGCGGGTCCTCGGGGTCGAGGCCGACGACGCGGTGCCCTTCCAAATAAACACACGGGACCCGGTCGTTGGTCGACGGCATCAAGAACGAGTAGTCGAAGCCGACCTCCAACGGACCCGGCGAAACCTCACCGCTCCAATCGACCTGCTGCCCCTTCGCGCCGATGCCGAGGTGCCACTTACCCACCACCGCCGTGCGGTAGCCCTCGGCGCGAAAAACTGCGGGCAGCGTGAGCATGTCCGGCTGGATGGTCATCGGCGCGTTCGGCGGCAGCACCCGCACCTTATGGCGAAACCCGTGGACGCCGGTCAGCAACGAGAACCTCGACGGCGTGCACGTCGCCGCCGAGCAGTGGCCGTCGGTGAACCGCAGCCCCTGGCTCGCGAGGCGATCGAGGTTCGGCGTCGGGATTTTCTCGGCGCCGTAGCACCCGAGGTCGGCGTAGCCGACGTCATCGCCATAGAGCACAACGACGTTTGGGCGCTGCTGCTGCGACGTCGCGAAACCGACGACCAGCAGCGCGGAGAGCAACAGGCAACGGACGCGCATGCCCTTAGCCTAAGGTGTCCGTCGCGCTACGGCCCGTCCAGGGACCTCACTTTTGCGCGGCGCCTGCTATGAGCCGACCGAGCCACACGACGCCCGCTGTGTCGAAGACCAGCTGCTTTGGCTGCGGCGGCGGATCGAACGCCTCGACGTGATCCATATACTTGTCAGCCGCGCAGAGCGCCTTGACCATCGCGACCGCGTCGACGCGGTTGACGTCCTTATGATCGGTTGGCCGCTGCTGGCTGACGATCCAGCGCAGCGTTGGCAGCTCCAGGTCCTTCCGCAGCTGGGTCACCACCTCCCCCAGCCGCCGCGCGGCGTTCTCGCGGAAGGGCGTCCAAGACATGTCGTTCTCACCGAGGTGATACACGACCGCGCGAAGTCGAACCTTGTGTCCGCGGCGCGTCAAGTCATCGATCGCCTCGCGGATGAACGTCAAGAAGCGCGGGTAGAGGTTGCGAGACTTCGCGACGCTGCCCTCAGGCGTCCAGTCTATGACCTGCGAGCCGCTGTGCGTGAACTTAGCGACGGCGAACGGCGGCGCGTCCGCGTCGCGCAATGCGTGCGCGAACGAGAGCTCTGGCCCAAACGTGTCGAACAGCCCGGCGGGCCCCATCGGCTCCCAGCCACCTGAGACCTTGGCGCCGCCGCCGACCTCGTAGCGGAACGCGACGCTGTTGAGGTCGCGGAGCAACCGCTTACTGCGCTTCGCGTCGACGTCGCGCAGCTCTTGCACGAAGGCGCGCTCGCCTTCCATATTCCGGTGGCCTGCGAGCACATACAGGTCGACGGGCTTGCCCTTCTTGTAAGGCCAACGCGCGAGCGGTCGCGGCACAGCCGGAGGCGCCTCGATGTTGCGTAGATACGCGTCCGCATAGCACTCGCCATGCTCAAGCTGACCAAGCGTGCCGTAGTGATAATGCAGACCGACGCCGCCGCCGATCTCGACACCGATATGCGCGTTGGCCACGTATTGCGCGAGCGGGTCCGCCGCTGTCGCCGCGCGCTGCCCGACGCTGATCTCGTACATGCGCGGGCGCAGATCCATGCCCCAAATCGTCTTGGTGCAAAGCTCGCCGATGTAGAAGCGCAAGCCAGGGGCGTCGAGGTCCTCGCGCCACCGCCTCATGTAGGCCACCAGGTTGTCCCCATAGGACGCGCGGTAACCATCGTTGAACATGTCGTTCTCGCCTTGGTGCCAACAAAAGCCTTCCAGACGCCAGCGCACGCGCTGCTTATCCAGCGCCTGCAGAGCGCGCTGGACGTGGTCGAGCGCCAACGGATAGAGCTCGAAGCCCTGAGGGTCGACCGGATTCCAGTCGCCACCCAGCGTCGTTCCGCCAGCCGCGACCTTGATGATGGCGATCGGCGCCTTGATGTTGGCCGTGACCTTGCGCGCGAAGCTCAGCTCCGGGCCGACCATGCCGCGCACCGGCTGCAGCGCCGTCCAGCCGTCCGACGTGGCCTTGTCCTCTCGGCCGATGCAGTGCCAAAAACGCACCTTAGGCTGCGCCTCGCCAAGCCCTGAGAACGGCGGGAACCGTTCGATGTCGGCGACCTTCGAATCGGCGCCCTCCATGTTGGACTGCCCGGCGAAGATGAAGACGCGCACCGTTTTATCGTCAGCCTTTTGCGCGCACGCGCAGGCAGCGAAGAAGAACGCGGCGAAGAGTGAAACGAGTTTGGATATCATCGCTGGTTGTCCGGCAAGTTATGGATGGTCCCGTGGATCACTGCGCGCAACGGCGCTCCGACTGCGGTGTCGACGTCGACGTTGATCTCCATGCACATCGTCGGCTGCAGATCCTCGATGATTAGGCGGACCGTTCGCCCGTCCGGCAGCAGCGTCGCCGACGTCACGTTGAGTGGGCGCTCGTCGACGTGGCGGCTGCCGTAGTTCTTGCTGCGGCGGAGCGACCAGATGTCGACGCCGTAGCTCTCGGGGTCGCCCGCGGTCTCGGGGTCCAAGGCAGCGCCGAAGCGGAGCTCGAGCCCGTCAGGCTGCGCGCGCATGGCGACCGGCATGTCGATCGCTCCTCCGCGGTAACGCACCCGGTAGAACCCGCCCGGCCGCGTGCGCGCTCCGGACCACCCGTAGAGGCCGCAGCAGTAGAGCTGCCCGTCGCCAGGATGGAACCGTCCGCGCATCACGCCCGTCGCGAACGGGCCGACCGGCAAGGCGACCATACCGCCCTGATGGACGCCCGTGACCTCGTCCTCGAGCACTAAGAAGGCCTTGCCCATGCCGTAGCTGATCTCGAGCAGTGAACCGTCAGGGAGTCCCCAGCGGTCGCCCTGGACCCGCACCAGCTCGGCGGGTGAGCGGTCGAAGGCGTTGGTGATCCAGCAGAGCGGCTGCTCCATGTCTTCGTCCTTCGACGACTCACGCTCGTGGTAGCCCATCATGTTGCCGTAGAAACCACCGGGCACGACCCGGTTGATGCGGTTCTTCGGCGTCCAGTGGCCCTCCTGGTCGGTCACGTAGAACGAGCCGTCGCCGTTGACGCAGACGCCGTTGGCGGCGCGGAAGCCGTTAGCGACGATCGTCGTCGCGCTGCCGTCCTTAGCGACCTTGAGCAACGTGCCGTGGTGCGGCACCAGCGCCGTCTTGGCGTGGCGCGCCGACTTGGCGTAGTAGAAGTTGCCGTCCGCGTCGGTCTGCAGCCCCATCGCGAACTCGTGGAAGTGCTCAGTGACCTGGTGGTCGTTGTTAAGGCAACGGTAGTAATCGGCCTCGCCGTCACCATCGGTGTCCTCGAGCACGCAGATCTGGTCGCGGCAGCCGACGTAGACCGTCTCGTCGATCACGCGCACCCCGAGCGGCTGATACAGGCCCGCGGCGAAGCGACGCCAGCTCAACGTGCCCTGCTGCTGATCGACACCCGAGACGATCCAGACGTCTCCGTTCCACGTCGACACCGCGGCGCGCTTGCCGTCGGCGAAGAAATCGAACGCGCCGAGCCGCATCCAGCTGAGATACGGGTTGCGGTCGGTGTCCGGCAGCTGGAACTCGTCAACCGTCCAGACGCCTTCTTCGTCGCCGCGGCGGACCGCGGAGCGCGCGGTCCCGCTCCATCGCTCACGCGGGGCCACACCCATCGCTTCGAGTTCGTCCAACAAGCTGAGCTGGTTCTGCTGCGTCACGGCCGCGAGCGTGGCTTGCTTGGCGCCGAACAGGACCTGCATCCGCATCGGCTGGTCACCGGGCGCGATCACCAAGACTCTGCGACCGTTGTCCACGCCGTGCGCGACGATCTGCCTACCGCCTCCTTCGTGTCGAACGGAGTAGCCGCGCCCTCCCGCAATCGGCCCTACGCTCACCCGGAGCTCGACCGCGCTCGGCCCGATCTCCAGCGTGCGCGAGAACACGAACTCACCGTTGACCTCGACGGCGCCCGGTAACTCCCGAACCGCGGCCGACCCGACGGTGTACTCCAAGAGGGTTCGGCCGCCGACGTCGCGCCTGCCGCGGAACTGCGCCCAGTCGCGCGCGATCGGCCCGAAGCGACGGCCGTCGCGGCCGACGAAGCGCTGGTCGGTGAAGTCGTCGGTGCCAGGCTTCGCCCAGCCCGGCCCGATCGGGTTAATTACCGCGACGTCCCCAACGATGCTCGCGTGCGAGTTGTGAGAACCGTCGAACGCGACCCCCTTCCAGTCGATAAAGCCCTGGCCGCTCCAAGCCGCCGCCATCGACATCGTGTCCAGGTCGTAAACCATGAACGCGTGACCGCGTGCTAGGCCGCCTTCGCCGCCGTCTAGGCGCACCGCGACGCCCTTCTGCACGATGTTGCGGTCCTCACCGACCTGATAGGTCCAGTGCAACGCGTCGCCATAGTCCATCTTGCGGTATTCCGGCCAGTCCGAGTCATCGACCGCCGCGCGCGGCGCTTCGACCCCGGCGACGTCTTCGAGCGGCGCGACCCAAATGTTCGCGAAACGCACCGCCGAGCAGTCCGCCTGCAGCCGGATCGGCGCCTCGACGACGTCGACCTCGGGCGCTTGCTCCTCGCCAACCGACGCCGCTTGCGGTGCCCACGCGAGCGCGGGGGCCCCCATGTTGATCACCTCTCCGCGCGTCCACTGCTCCGCCTTGTCCTCGGGCACGTTGTGCTCGAAGACCGTGACGTCAGAGATCTCGCCGCGGTAGGCCAAGCCGAAGTCGGGCGACGCCGCGCCGATCTTGAAGACGTGCCCCTCGGCGTCCCCTTGGACGAAGTCCTCGCGCTCGCAGACCAGTTCGCCGTCTACGAACAAGAACGCCGTGCCGTGCTCGTCGTGGGTCAGCAGGACCCGGTGCCACTTGCCGTCGTTGTAGCGGCGCTCGGACTCCATCTGGCCGACCCAGCCGATGTCGTAGACGAGACGGCCGCCGCGCAGAAACAGCGCCTTGGCGTCGGGCTTCCAGTCACCCGACGGCGGCGACTTGGACGCGAGCGTACCGTTGGCGCCGGTTTTGAACCGCGCGGCGATCGTGAACTCTCCCTCGCCAAACTCGAACGACTCACCTGCTGCGCGCGCGTAGCGCACGCCGCCGTTGAAGAGGGTGCCACGTGAGCCGGGTGACTCGTCGCGGAAGCCATATGGCGTACGGTCGCGCAGCACGACGCGGTCGTGGATACGCTCGCCGTTCCACCACGCGCTCAGCACCGGGTCGCGGTCCTGGACGTGGCTGAAGTGCACGTCGAGTTGGTGCCACGCGCCGGGCTCGGCGCGCAGGTCGACGTCTGGATCGTGCTGCTGCGAGATCGAGCCCAAGCCGGCGTCGCCGTCCGACTCCGCGGCGATCTCCAGCTCGTAGCGTCCTGCTAAGTAGACGCCGCTCCGCGCGCGGGCGCTGGACGCGACCCAAGCCTGCTCGCCCGGGATGTAGACGTCGGCGTGCAGGTGGTAGTTGCCGAAGGCCTGCTCGGACACCACGTCCCCGAAGCCCGGCCGCGCGACCATCATGCCGCGCTCGACGCGCCACCGCGCCGCCTCGTAGGTCTCGCCGCCACTCGACGAGTCCGCGCGTCCGTCGATCCCGATCGCGAGTGGCTCGATGCTCGGGTCCCAGTGCCGCCACGCCGACAGATCCCCTCCGTCGAACAGCACCGTCGCCCCCGCCGGCGCGTCGAGCGCCGGCGGCGCGACCGGCGCCTGGCCGCCAAGCTTGGGCCCCGGCCGGGGCTCGCCTCCGCCGAACGCGCCCTCGTACGGCACTTCCAGCCCGAGCGTCCAGAGCACGGCGTTGCCCAGCATCCGCTGAAAGTCCTCGCGTTCGAAGTTCTCGCGGCTGCCAAGCGACGTGTAGAAGATGCGCGACTCAGGGCGATATCGGTTGATCCACGCGATCGGCTCGCTCGGCAGGTCCCCGGTGCGACCGAACAGCAGCGGCGTCGCCGTGTCGGCGAGCGGCTGGGCGTTGTAAGTGCCACCGTGGCCCATCTCGACCTCACCGCGCAGCCCCCGCAAGATCGGGTGGGCGTCCTGCCGCGGGTCCACGTAGGCGACCGTGCCCTCGCCGTTAGGCGCGTGCGCCTTGTAGTGGCCGCCGAAAAACGGCGGGAACCAACCCTTGTCGGCGGTGAACGCGTGACTGGTCGTGCGCAGCGCGACGCACGGCTTGCCGTCGTCGAACCAGCGCTTCAGGCGCGCGAACTGCGCGTCGGTCGCCTCTCGGAACCGCAGGAACATCACCAGGAGATCCGCGTCGTCGAGCGCCTCCAGGCCGGGAAGCTCACGTCTCCGGCTCTGCAACAAGGTCACCCGCAAGCCGAGCTGTTCTTCCAACAACCCCGCGAACTCGGGCATCGTCTGGTCAGATCCGTATTCCCGCTCGCCAACGAGGAAGACCACGTGCGGCGGCGCTTGCGCTGAGAGCACGCCCGTCACGAACAAGACACAGATGGCGAGCAAGGAACGCATCGCGACAGCGTAGCCGCATCGACTCAAACCACCTACGATGAGCCCAGCCGTTGACCCCTCGACTCCATGCAACAGCCCGCTAATCAACAGGCGCTCGGCGTAGCCTTTTTGGGCGCCGGCGACGTCTCAGAGCTACACGCCGCGGCCGTGGCTTCTTGCCCCGACGCGACGCTACGCGGCCTCTGGCACCTAGATCCAGCGCAAGGCCACGCCAAAGCTGCTCGCTATCGATGCCGTAGTTATGCGTCGGCAGATGACGCAATCGCAGATCCCGACGTAAACGTCGTGGCAGTGCTCACAAACCTAGAGACCCACCGCGAGTTCGCGGAGCTCGCTATGCGCGCGGGCAAGCATGTGCTGGTTGAAAAGCCCGCTGGCGCGTCACTCGAGGAGATCGCGTCGATGCAGCGATGCGCGCGCGAGCACGGAGTCCAGTGTGTGCCGGTACACAACTACGTGTACGAGCCCGCGCTCGAGCGGACCCGCGCGCTGCTGGATCGCGGCGACCTTGGCAAGCTCGTGTCTCTGCACGTGCTCTACAACATCCACCATCCCGAGACGGTCGCCCAACGCTACCCCGGCGTGATCCGCCAGATCATGACGCACCACGCCTACGTCCTGCTCTACCTGGCAGGCGTCCCGCGCTCGGTCGCCGGGATGAGGGCCACAATCAACGACGGCTCTGTCCTCCAAGAAAACCTAGCGGTCGCCACGCTACAGCTGACAGGCGGCGCGATCGCGCACCTCCAGGCGAGCTTTGCCGCAGACGACCACTCAGCGGACCCGTGGACCTTCATGGTCAAAGTCATTGGCACCGAAGGATCAACCCGCTTCAGCTACCGCGACTGGGTGCAAAACCAGAAGGCGCAGGTCCACAGCCACACATTCAGCGCCTATCCGTTCCACATTGAACGCACCGTGCACCACTTCTTAGACCGATGCGTCCGACGCGGTGAAGCGCCGCTATCCAGCATGCAAGACGCATACGACGCGCAGCGCGTCATCGAGGCCGTCGAGGCCTCGATCAAACAGCAACGCATCCTCCAACTCTCATGAGCAAGCACTTCGACCTCTCTGGCCGCGTGGCCGTAATCACTGGCGGCGCCCGCGGCATCGGGCGCGCCGCCGCCGAGCGCATGGCTGACGCCGGCGCGGACATCGCCATCGTCGACCGCGACGCAGATGCGACGGCTGCAGCGGTCCAGGACATTGAGTCCCGCGGCCGCAAGGCGCTCGGTTGCTCGATCGAGCTAACCGATGAGCAGGCGGTGATCGCGATGACCGACGAGGTCGTCGAGAAGCTCGGCGGCTACCACATCCTCGTCTGCGCAGCGGCTATCGTGGGCCGCAACGCCTTCGCCTGGGAGACCACGGCGGAGGAGTGGCGCAACGTCATGGAGATCAACACGACTGCGCTCTGGCTCTGCAACCGCGAGGCGTTAAGGCCGATGCGAGCCCAGGACTACGGCCGGATCGTCAACATCGCGTCGATCGCCGGCAAGGAAGGCAACCCCAAACTAGGGCCTTACTCAGCCTCGAAAGCCGCCGTCATCGGGATGACCAAGTCGCTCGGCAAGGAGGTCGCGGACACAGGCATCCGAATCAATTCGATCGCTCCTGCAGTCATCCAGACGCCGATGCTCGATCAGGTCAACCAAGAGACCATCGACTACATGGTCAGCAAGATCCCTTGCGGTCGCACCGGTAAAACCGAAGAGGTCGCAGCGCTCGTTCACTACCTCGCGAGCGAAGAATGCGGCTTCTCAACTGGTGCCTGCTTTGACATCTCGGGCGGCCGCGCGACCTACTAAAATCGAATCGCAAGACAGAGCGAGGCAGATTAGAGCGAGACGCCGAAGTCGCCCCGCGTCAGCTGAAAACGTACGTTCCCGGCGACCAACGAACGCGGCCGGTAGCGTCGAGACAGAGTGTCGGCCAACCGCTCAACGAGCAAAGCGCGCGTCAAGTCAGGTAGATCTGCGTCTTCGCCAGGCCCAACCTGCAACATAGGGATCATCGGGTGGCCCTGTATCGATGCGCCATCAACCAAGGCGATCATCACCTCGACGCCTGATCCGCCGAGGCCCGTGACGGTCTCGCTGAGGTTTGCAGTCGGCGCTTGCATCACATGCAGTCCTGAGCGCTCCGCAAGCTCGCCATATCGAAGCGTCGGCACCACGGACGCAGCGAACAGCTCCGACGCGAAGCTCGGCGCAGACATCAGCGCATCGTTCTCCGGTAGGACCACGGTCGCGCCGGCGGCGACTGCGGCGCCGCAGAAGCCCGCGAGCGCGCGCGCCTGGCCGACGTCCAAGGCCCCTAAGGAGAGCACGCCCAGCCGCAGGTCCGCAGCGGTCGCCGACAGCTCCTGGGCCGGCGCGGCTCCTCCCAGTTGCTGCTCGAACCAGTCGACAATACGAGCGCGCACGCGCTCAATACCGCCGTCGAGCTGCACGCTGGCGTACCCGAAGTCGCTGGCGTCTACGCCCCGCTCACGCAGCCAACCTTTGACCGCGTCGTTATGCGTCTTTTCGCAGCCGTGCTCCAACAACAACGCGCGCTGCGTAAATGGATGCCGCAGATGCCCCGCGAGGGTCTCCAAGTAAAGGTCATCCGCGTTCGCGGCGCCGCAACCTTCGGTGTGCGCAAGCGCGACGAAGCGCGTGAGGCCGAGCGGGAGTTCGCCGCGGGCGTTGAGATCCTGCGCGACCAGCTCCGCGACCTGCCCCGAGCAAATACTGGTTGGCATCACTAACCCAACACGATCCGCGCACGGCCCGGCAGCGCCCGAGAGGGCGAGATAACTCAGCTCTAGGGGCTCCGTTGGAGACGCCTCCAACGGTTCGCCCGAGGGCCGGGGGCCCGAACGCAGACGTCCGAGCTCTTGCGCGTCTTGCTGCTGCCACTCGCGCCAAATCGAGACCTGCGCGTGACCAGCTGACTCCCCCTTACTCCGCGCTCCCGAGGCGACCCGCCGCACCAGCTCGAAGGTCTCTGCGCCGAGCTCCTCCATCGGGGTGCCGTCGTTATAACGGCCGGCGTTGACGTCCATCTCGTCCGCCAACATCTCGAAGCGCCCGGTCGTTGTGACAAACTTCAGCGTCGGCACGAACGGAAAGTTCGTGATTGAGCCGTTGCCGGTGATGAACAGGATGAGGTTACACCCAGACGCGACCTGACCGGCGATCGACTCCAGGTCGTTGCCGGGGCTGTCCATGAAGTAGAAGCCGCCGCCCTGCATCGGTTGGCCATAATCGAGCACCTCATCGAGACGCACGTCCGGGTCCTTCTTGCGGGCGGCGCCGAGCGACTTCAACGCGATGTTGTAGAGGCCCCGGAAGTTGTTACCGCCCGATGGGTTGCCCTCAGCGCTCGCGCCGTGGCGCTCGGCGCGCTCCTTGAACACGTCAATCTTCTGCAGGAAGCGAGCGGCGACCTCGCGGCTGCGCACGTTCTGCAGCACGTATGACTCAGCGCCGATCAGCTCATCGGTCTCTGCGAGGTTGGCAGCGCCACCATGCCGGATCAACTCCTTGGCGACCCAGCCCGCGAGCGCGTTACCCGACACGCCAGAGAACGCATCCGACCCTCCGCACTGCAACGCGATCTTGAGCCCGCTGAGCGGTTCTTCGGTGCGCTCGCAACGAGCTGCCGCTTCCAGCATCGACACCGCGCGCGCTGAGGCTTGCTCTGCCGCGTCGCTGAAGGAACCTCGCGCTTGAATGAACGTGTGCGGAACCGAGTCGATCGGATAGCCGCGCTCCCGCATAAACCTCTCGAGGTCGGCGCTCTGGAAGCTGCCGCGCCCGTGATCCACGACGACGAACGCGCCCGTGTTGCCGTGCACGCACCAACCCGCCAAGGTCCGCAAGACGAACTCTAGGTTGTGAGGCCGATGATCCCCGCCGCCCTCCGTATGCGTGACCGCGGCGACTTCGCATTGACCCGATATTTCCTCTGCTACCGAACGCGCTCGGGCTGCGACTGCCGTCGCGAGCGCAGCGTCGTTCGAGGTCAACCCGATCACGATCAAGAAGTTGCGGGTGCCGACGCCTCGCGGTTCGGGCCGCTTGTAGCCCATGAAGGTGCCTGGCAATGCGACCGGTGCGACCTGACTACCCGGAACCAAACCCTCCGCCCGCAGCTCAAAGCGATCAAAACGGTCACGAAAATTCGGCGCGCTGGGCAACGCAAAGTCGAGCTCGCGGCCGCCGAGAGCGTCGAGGATCCGCTCGTTACATAGGTAGTCGCCCGGGGCGAGCTCTCGCAGCGCGTCACCAAACGGAAGCCCCCAAGAGAGCAGTGGTTGCCCCGACGGCACGTCCTCAAAGACGAACCGGTGGCCCTCCAACACGGTGTGGCCCATCACGAACTCGCGCTCGCCATGACGGACCCGCGTGCCGGCCTCCAAGCGCTGCACGGCGATCGCGACGTTGTCACCAGACAACGGCAGCCGGCTGCAATCCTCGAGACGGAGCATTCGATCAGCTTAACCGCCATCCCCGACCAGCTGCATGATCGAACAGCACAGCTTGACGACCGACGTCCTGGAGTTGACCATAGATATGGAGCCCCCCCCCACCACTCCGTGCTCAACTGTTCGTCAATCACCCGTGCCGCCCTTGGCCCAGCGTTGATCGCTGCGCTGGCGTCCGTGCATGCTGCCGCGCAAGCGAAGGTCCACCCTGAGGAGCTCAAGCTCAAGCCACAGATCGATCAAGCGATCGAACGCGGCGTCGAATACTTGATCAACGAGCAGCTGCGAGACGGATCATGGGGCCTGCACGGTGACTACATCGGGGGCCGCGGCGGACTCGCTCTATATACGCTGCTGCAATGTGGCGTCAGTAGAAACCATCCGGCGGTGCAGAGAGCGGTCGCGTACCTCGACGGTTGCGAACCGGACCGCACCTACGCGACGACCACGATGCTGCTGGCGTATGACGCGCTGCGCGATCAACGCAAAGAGCGCATCGAAAAGCTCGTCGAGAACATCCTGCTCTGGCAAAAGCCTGGCGGAGACTGGGGCTACCCACACGCCGGCCCAGACCTCTCTTGCACTCAATACGCTGCGCTCGGGCTCTACATCGGCCAGAAGCACGGCCTGAAGATCGACCCGTCACACTTCCTCGACCTGCTTGAATCGCTCGAGGACTACCAGGTTGACGTCCAGAAGATCGCCAACCCTAACCTTAACGGTCGCACCGGCGCCGCTAAGGTCGAGATGACGGGTTACGGGTATCGCCCACACGACGCCAACCAGAAGAGCACGGGTTCCATGACGACCGCGGCGTTGGCGGTCATGCAAATCTGCAAGGCGGGCCTAGGTCGAAAGCTGAGGCGCACTACGCGCAACAACATCGAGCGCCAAGTAGATGCAGCCATGATCTGGATGGGGCAGCATTTCAAGCCTGGCAGCAACCCGAATGGCGGGCACAAGTACTACTACCTCTACGGATGCGAACGTGTCGGCGCCCTGCTGAACACCGAGCGGTTTGGACAACACTGGTGGTACATCGACGGCGCGAAGCACCTGATCAAAGATCAAAACAAGGATAACGGCAACTGGAGCGGCGTAACCGAGACCTGCTTCGCCCTGCTGTTTCTGCGGCGTGCGACCCGCGGGCACGCGCCGACCACTGGCATCGGCGGCGGCAACACGCACAGCTTCGCCGCCGGCGACGCAGAGAGTGACCTGCGCCTCCGCGGGGCAGGCCAACAGCCGCTGTCGCTCTGGATCGACGGCTTCGGCGCGAACCTCCTAGACCTGCACAGCGAATACGGGCTGCGCGTTGAGTCGATCGTCTACGAAGACGACCAAGGAACCGTCCTCGGCAAGGTCGCCGCCGACCCGACGAAGACCTGGAACAAGGAGACGTTCCTGTACAGGGACAAGGCCATCGGCCGCGGCAACCACAAGATCCGCGCGCGCGTGCGGATCTTGGCCAACGATTGCGCCCCCGGCCAGACAGAGCCCATCGAAGACCTCACGTCCGCATGGATGGAGGTCAAGATACGCGACGTCCTCGAACCGTGGATGGAGACCGCGACGAACGCTTATCGCGAGAACATCCTGCGCCTCCAGCAGGCGAAGGTCACGGTGTCGAGCGCCGCGAAAAACAACCCTGGTAAGAACCTGATCGACGGCTTTGAGTCGCGCCGCTGGATCGCCGACAAAGAAGACGATGCGCCGACGGTCACGCTCTCGTGGCGTAAAGCGCAGCGAGTCGGCCGCATCATGATCACGGGCCTAGCCCAGCACGAGCGTGAGCGGTCTCGCTATGACCACTTCGCGATCGAGTTCGCCGTCGGCAACGACCGCAGGCGGTGGACTCGCATCGAGATGCCGAAGGCCTCGCTCGATCCGGTCATCTTCGACCTGCCCAAGGCGCGAAAGATGCGCAGCATCAAGCTTCGCTTCATCGATCGCGAAAAGCGCAACGGCGAGCTAGGCCTCTCCGAGTTCGTCCTGCTGCCTGAAGCCAAGTCCAGCCGCTGAACGGGCGGCGGCCGACTCCTCACCGCGCCGACCTAAGCGGGCGGAGGCGAAGGAGGACCGCGCACCGCGCGGCAGAGGTCATTCGCCGCCAACCCTGGATCTCATCGACGGTGCGACCACAGCCGCGACAGGCCCGCTTCGCGTCATCGAGCGAGCACAATTTCACGCAGGGCGACGAGACAACGCCGAGTGAGCACGCCGCGCACAAGCGCCCTCCGTCTAGGCCGTGAGCATCGACGAACTCCCGCACATCGGCCGCAACTGGGCGCCCAGGCTGAACGTCGCCCGACAACGCTTCCCCGCATATCGAACACCTAAGCCCTGCCTCCATCAGGGATACACAAAAACGGATCAGGGCGCGCTTGGCAACCACGCCGTGTCCTAGGTGAGCAGCGGGCGCCGCGGCCGCTGCGCTGCTACACTCTCGACATGCGTGCAGCACCGCTAGCCCCCCTGCTCGTCGCCATGACCGCGTTCGCGCAGGATCAAGCGCCGGTCCAGCCCGTTCCTGCAAAGGTCGCGCGAGCCCGCCCGCTCGCTCCCGCCGACGCGATCGCCTCCATAGAGCTGCCGCCCGGATACCGCCTCGAGGTGGTCGCGAGCGAGCCGATGATCCACGAGCCAGCAGTCCTCGCGTGGGACGGCAACGGCCGGATGTATGTGGCCGAGATGCGGACCTACATGCAGGACATCGACGGCTCGGATGAACTCACGCCGCGGAGCCGCATCAGCCTGCTCGACGACACTGACGGGGACGGCAAAATGGACGAGCACTCGGTGTTCGTCGACGACCTCGTGCTGCCCCGAATGCTCTTGCCGCTGCAGGACGGCGTCATTGTGCGTGAGACCGGCACGCTCGACCTGCACCTATATCGAGACACCGACGGGGACGGCGTCGCCGACGACAAGCAGCTCGTCTACGCCGGCGGCAAGCGCGGCGGCAACCTCGAACACCAACCAACGGGCCTCGACTGGAACGTCGACAACTACCTCTACGTCACCTACACGAACAAACGCTACCGCTGGCGGGACGGAAAGATCGAAGCCCACCCTATGCCCGCTGGCGACGGCCAATGGGGCATCACCCACGACGACTGGGGGCAGTGCTTCTACTCTCGCGCAGGCGGCGAGGTGGTCGCAGCGAACTTCCAGCAGAACATGCAATACGGCAAGCTGGGCTTGCCAGGTCAGTTCGAAGACGGCTTTAGCGAGTGCTGGCCGATCGATGACATCCCTGACGTCCAAGGCGGCCTGCGCCGCGTGCGCGACGACGGCTCGCTCAATCACTTCACAGGATGCTGTGGCCAGAGCATCTACAGGGGTGATCGGCTACCCAAAGAACTCCGCGGCAACCTGTTCGTCCCAGAGCCCGTAGGCCGCCTGATCCGTCGAGCCACCGTGGCAGACGTAGACGGCACCCGGGTGCTCAACAACCCCCACGGCGAGTCGGAGTTCCTGCGCACCAAAGACGCCAACTTCCGCCCGATCAACACCTACACCGCGCCCGATGGGACGCTGTACATCGTCGACATGTACCGCGGCATCATCCAAGAGGGCAACTGGGTGCGCAAAGGCAGTTATCTGCGGGGCGTCGTGCAGGAATACTCCCTCGACAAGAACATCGGCCGCGGCCGTATCTACAGGCTGACGCACGAGGACTTCGAACGCGGGCCACGGCCCCGCATGCTCGACGAAGCGAGCGCGACGCTGGTGCAGCACCTCGCCCACCCCAACGGATGGTGGCGAGACAACGCACAGAAGCTCCTGGTTATCCGCGGAGACCGCACCGTCGCCTCGGCGCTGCGAGAAATGATGACCAACCACGAGAGCGAGTTGGCGCGCATGCACGCCATGTGGACCCTGCACGGCCTCGACTTATGGACCGTCGCAGACGCGTTGACGTGCCTCGCAGACGAAGATCCGAGCTGTCGCGCCGCGGCCATACGAGCCGGCGAACGCTTCCTGGTAGTCGCTCAGTCAACGGACGTGCGCAACGCAGTCGCCGCCCTGGCTGGTGATGTCGACATCCAGGTGGCCCTGCAAGTCGTGCGCACCGCGCTCTACACCAAGCTCCCGGGGTACGAGTCGCTGGTCAAGGCCGTCGTGACCGCGCACCCTGGTAACGCGGCGGTGACCGGGACCGCGAAGAGCTACTTCGACCGAATCGCGCGTGAACAAGCCGAGGCGGCAGAGCGCGCGGCCATCGCCGAGGAGAACGCGGCGCTGGCGTCCGCCATTCAACGCGGCGCGACCATCTATAGGTCGCTTTGCTTCACCTGCCACGGCAGCAACGGCGAGGGCGCGCCCGTCGTCGGGCTCAAAGATTTGAAGCAAGCTCCGACGCTGATCGGCTCACCGCGCGTCCTCGGATCCCACGAGCGGTTAGGGCGCATCGTGCTGAACGGCTTGAAGGGGCCCATCGACGGCGAGACCTACATCGCTGCCATGGCATCTATGGCGGCGAATGACGACGCGTGGATCGCCGACGTCCTCACGTATGTCCGCAACAGCTGGGGCAATCAAGCCGAGCGGATCACTGCGGCGCAGATCGCCGACGTCCGCGCGGCGTGCAAAGACCGCGCGCAACCATGGACGATCGAAGAGCTCACGCCGTTTGACCCCGTCCTCACCGGCCGCGAACGATGGAAGCTGACTTCAGATCGCAACCAAAGCGCGCTCGGCGGTTGCGTCGACGGCGATGCGTCGACGCGATGGACAACAGGTGAGCCCCAGCGACCAGGGAGGTGGCTCGTGATCGAGTTGCCTGAGGCGGTCGAGGTCGCCGAGATCGACCTAGAAGCCGGGGCGTCACCTGGTGACTGGCCCAAGCGATACGAAGTGCGCACGTCGAGCGATGGCCGCTCATGGAGCAAGCCGATCGCAAACGGCAAGGGTGCGCAGGCCGATTCGCGCATCCGCTTCCATCCCACCACGACCCGCTGGCTAAAGATCACGCAAAAGGGCAAGAAGAGCGGTCTTTGGTGGTCGATCCACGAGCTCAACCTCTACGGACCAAAGGCCAGCGACGATCGATAACTCCGACCGGTGAAGGGATCGACGCCGGAGCCCGCTCTCGCAAGCGTCGTCGCCCGCGACGGCCTAAAACCAAAAACGCCCTGCGATCGTGCAGGGCGTTTTTGAACGGCGAAGCTACGCCGAAGTGGCTCCTCGAGCAGGACTTGAACCTGCGACCCAGTGATTAACAGTCACTTGCTCTACCAACTGAGCTATCGAGGATCGCTCCGATAGGGTTCGACCGAATCGGGGCGCAAACCTTAGCCGAGGTCAAGAACAGTTCAAGACCGGACTCAAGATCAGGCCTGCGAAGACCGCTGCCCCCAAACTTCGTCAAGAGCAGAGCTTTGCGCCGTCATTGTGCCGCCCGACCGCGTCCGAGCACACCCGGCCGGGTATGGTGCCGGGGTGAACGCCATCTTCACACGGTTGTCTGCCGCGTGCCTCCCGCTCGCGCTGGCCCTCGGCCAGCAAGACGGCGCAGACGTTTATATGGCCAACGGCATAAAGGTCGGGGATGCGCGCGCCGACCAGTGCGCGGTGTGGGTCAGGCTGACCGCGGTCGCCAGCGCCAATCGAGGCGGCGCCAAGTTCCCGCAGCGCAAGGCGCACCTGCCGCAGACCCCAGACGGCGCGACCCTCGCGCAGATGGCTGGCGCCGTGCCGGGCGCAGCTGGCGAGGTGCGGGTCCGCTACTGGCCAGAAGGTGAAGGCGACGACGAACGCAGCACGACGTGGGCCCCCGTCTCGTCGTCGCAGAACTACGCGCGCACCTTCGCGTTGACCGGCCTCAAGCAAGGACGGCGCTATCGCATCATCGCAGAGGGGCGACGAGCGCGGTCCGATCAGGTGTCCTGCGCTGTGCCAGGGTGGATTCAGCTCCCCTACCGAGCCAGCCGACGAGAGGCGGTGTCCTTCTGCGTGATCTGCGGCCAGGACTACCATCGGCGCGACGATGACGCCCGCGGTCACCTCATCTACGGGGCTATGCCCGAAGCAGCACCCGATTTCATCGCGAACGTCGGTGACGCGGTCTACTACGACAAGCCCAAACCGTGGGCGGACACCGTCGACCTCGCGCGCTTCAAGTGGAACCGCTTCTATGGCCTGCAGCTCCAGCGCGACTTCCACGCGCAGGTCGGGGCCTACTTCGTCAAAGACGACCATGACACGCTGAAGAACGACTGCTGGCCCGGACAGCGCTACGGGCAGCTGACCTGGGCGCGGGGGCTTGAGCTCTACCGAGAGCAGCTGCCGTTGTTGGCTGGCACGCCATATCGCCGCGTGCGCTGGGGCGAGCTCCTAGAGGTCTGGCTCCTCGAAGGCAGGGAGTTCCGCTCGGCGAACCGTTCGCCCGACGGCCCCGATAAGACCATCCTCGGCGCCGAACAGTGGCGCTGGCTTGAACAGACCATCACCTCGAGCGACGCGGTCTTCAAGGTGATCATCTCCGCGACGCCCATCGTCGGCCCCGACCGAAAGAATAAGAACGACAACCACGCCAACAGCGGGTTCCAGCACGAGGGTGATCGGCTACGCCAGCTGCTCGCAGCGAACGGAGCGCACGTCGTCTGCGGAGATCGCCACTGGCAATACGCCTCGCACGACCCTCAGACGGGTCTGCGCGAGTGGTGCTGCGGCCCGACGACCGACAAACACAGCGGCGGCTTCTCGTTAAAGCAGCGGACCGAAGAGCACGACTTCCTCAGGATTCGCGGCGGCTTCCTCCATGTAACCGTCGCGCCGAGGGAGGATTCCGCGGTGATGGTGCTCCGCCACGTCGGCGTCGACGGGGCGGTGCATCACGAGGACACGCTCAGCCCACGCGCTCCTAAATAATCTCATGCGTTGCCTCTTAAACCTGACCCTCCTGCTGCTCTGTGCAGCGTGCGCGAGTGATTCGCATCGATACTACAAGGGCAACTTGCACACCCACACGCTGTGGAGCGACGGCAATCACTTCCCCGAAATGGTCGTCGATTGGTATGCGCAGCACGGCTACGACTTCCTCGCGCTGACCGACCACAACGTCCTCGCAGACCACGACAAGTGGATGCAGAACGATCAAGTCGTCCGCCGAGGGGGCCGGGCTGCGTTAGCCAGCTACCGCGAGCGCTTCGGCGACCAGTGGGTCGACGAGCGTCAACGCGACGGCAAGCTTGAGGTCCGGCTGAGGAGGCTCGACGAGTTCGCGCCCTTATTCAAAGACCTGCTGCTCATCCCGGCGGAAGAGGTCACCTCTTCGTTCGAGAGCAAGCCGATCCACATCAACGCCAGTAACGTCGCCTCGAAGATCGCGCCGCAGCGAGGATCCAGCGTACAAGCGGTGATGCGCAAGACGATGCAGGCGGTCGCTGCGCACGCGGCCGAGCACGATCGGCCTGTGATCGCGCACCTAAACCACCCCAACTTCGGGTGGGGCGTCAGCGCTGACGACATCGCCCAGGTCACCGAGGAGCGCTTCTTCGAGGTCTACAACGGCCACCCGAGCGTGAACCACCGAGGCGACGCCGACCGCCCCGGGACCGAGCGCCTGTGGGACATCGCCAACACGACCCGGCGCCGCGACCTCGACGGCCCGCTGCTCTACGGCCTCGGCACCGACGACTGCCACAACTATCACAACGCCGCCGGATCAACCCCAGGCCGCGGTTGGGTGATGGTGCGAGCGCGCTCTTGCACGACGCGGGCGCTCCTAGCGGCGATCGAGCGCGGTGACTTCTACGCTTCGAGCGGCGTCACGCTGGAAGACGTCAGCTTTGACGGTGCGGCTCTAGCGATCGAGATCTGCGGCCAAGCTGGCGCCGACTACGTGACCGAGTTCATTGGCACGACAAAGACCGGCGAGCCGGGCGAGGTCCTCGCGCGCGCGCGGGGCCTCAACCCGAGTTACCGGCTACGCGGCGACGAGTTGTTCGTCCGCGCGACGATCACGTCGACGCTGCTCGCCCAAAATCCCGTCTGGAAGGACCAACGACGTCAGGCGTGGGTGCAGCCTGTCACGCCGAACAGCGCCCCCCGGTGAGCATCCTTCGCGCGGCGGATCAGCCCAGATACTTGCCGATCAACAGGTTCAAGCGCCGCCGGGCGTCGGGCGTGATCTTGTCGGGCGCGGTCATGACCGCGTGCTCCATGCAGCCGTGCGCGCTGATCGGCGCGTCTAGCTCGCTGATTGCTCGCGCCAACTCCACCACCGTGCGCTGCGCGAGGTCGGCGTTGGCCTTGAGCACCGCCAGCACGGCGGCGACGTCGACGTCGCCCTCAGCCTCATGCCAGCAGTCGTAGTCGGTGACCAGCGCTACCGTCGAATACGCGAGCTCAGCCTCACGAGCGAGCTTGGCCTCCTGCAGGTTGGTCATCCCGATCACGTCGACGTCCCAGCTGCGATACAGGCGAGACTCAGCGCGCGTGCTGAACAGCGGGCCTTCCATGCATAGATAGGTGCCACCGTCATGCGCGACCGCGCCAGCTGCCCGCGCCGCCTTGAGCGCGACCTGTCGCAGCGGCTCCCAAATGGGGTCGGCGAAGTGCGCGTGCGCGACGCAACCATCACCGAAGAACGTGGACTCCTTAGTGCGGCCGCGGGTGCGATCAATGAACTGATCTACGAGCACCAACTCGCCGGGGCGCAGGTCGATCTTCATCGAGCCGACGGCCGAGATGCCGACCACCGCGCTCATGCCGAGCTGCTTCATCGCGTAGATGTTCGCGCGGAACGGTAACTCGCTCGGCGCGAGCCGGTGACCCCGACCATGCCGTGGCAGGAACGCCATCCGAACCCCGTGCAGGCTGCCGGTCACGATCACGTCGCTCGGCTTGCCGAACGGCGTCTCCAGCTCGACGGTCTCGCGGTCCTTGAGTCCAGGCAGGTCGTAAAGACCCGACCCCCCAATAATGCCCAACGTCTTCTCGCTCATCTTCCGTCCTGATCGTCGTCATAGCGCAGCACCGAGCGCGCGCGGAGGTCGCGACCACCTCGCCCTCGGACACGGTCGCGCGGACCCGGGTCCTCCGCGCCGTCACTTGGCCGGCTATACCAGCTCGGCGCGAACAAGCGCTTGATCAACATCGTGGCGTAGGCGCCGCGCGGCAACGAGAACTGGAGCGTCGCCTTGACCTGCCCTTCGTACATCTCGTCGGGCTCGATGCGCGCGGCCGCGACATCCGCCGGCTTCACGAACGCGTCCCGCTGCTCGTGCTTCCAGATCATGCCCGGGACCTCATTCTCGACGAAATCGCTGCGACGCAGATCGGCGCGCTTCAGCTCGTCGATCATGGCCTTCTTGAATGGCGGGCTGCCGCCGTCCCCATCAATCCCGAAGAGCGGCGTGCGCAGAGCCTTGAGCCTCTCTTCGCGTTCCGGCGAGAGGTACTTCCAGGCGAGCAGGTCTCCGGCGAGGGTCGACAAACGCAGGCGCTGCGCCCCGTGCACGCCGGCGCGCAGCAGGTTGCTGACGGCTCGGTTCCACAAGAAGCTCTGGAAGGCGAACGCATGGATGACGCGCAGCCGCAACGGCACGAATTGAAGCGCGCGCCGGAAGTCGCGGGGACGGTGACAGAGGTGCTCAAACAGCGGCTCGTATGCAGGCCCGCGGGCGATTCGGAGACACGCCTCCCAGTCACCCCAGCGCAGCTGCAGCGCCTTCTTGAGCTTGACGTCGCCGCTGATCGCGACCGGCGAGGGCTCCGCGACGAGCTGCTGCAAGGCGCGCTCATAGTTGCCGTGCAAGACGCTCTGCATCGGGAAGCCCTGACCGTGTCGGAGGCTGCCGAAGCGCTGATCGTCGAAGTAATTCGGAAAGCCCGTCTTTACCAGGGAAGGCAAGCTGCGGCGCAAGGTCGCGGCCTCGGTCGGGCGCAGGTCCCGCACCGTCACGGTGAAGGCGTTTCCATCCGACTGCTTCGAGGTGATCGGCCGATTGGTCGTCCCGCACGGCGTCACCCGGAGGTTCGCGAGCTTCAACTCGACGGCGCGACGTTCGATCGTGATGAACTGATCTGTAATCGCTTGGCGGTCTTTCAGTCCCGCGTAGGCGATCTTGGCGCGCTCAACATCGGCGTCGCGAGCGAGCATCGTCAGCGCTTCAGGCGTCGACAGCTTCTCCTTATGAAGCTTGTGGACCACGAAGTCACCGTCGGGGACCTCGTCCCACTGTAGCAATTCACGGACTCGGAAGTCGTCAGGCGTGGTCTTCAGTCGCAATGGGGTCTCCGCGCGCTGGCGTGCTTCTCAACGTGTCGCAACGCGACAGCTAGATCTTCGGGCAATGGGGCTTCGACTTCCAACTCCGCGCCGTCAACATCAAGGAAGTTGACCTGCTCCGCGTGAAGGAACATCCGCTTCAGCAACGGGCGCTCTTCGACGCCCGCCCGCTTCTTGTAGTCTGGCTTCAAGCGCGACAGCAACAAGCGTTCTCCAGCATAGTCCTCATCGCAAACGATAGGGTGCCCGATCGACTGGAGATGAACCCGGAGTTGGTGGCCTCGCCCCGTCTTGGGAGACAGCGCCACGAGGGCGTGACGACGGAACCGCCGCCGGACCTCAACGTCCGTGTGCGCCTCCCGATAGCCCTTCTTCTCGCGATCGGCGGCGACAACCATCCCTGGCCGCCGACGATCAGGCCCCAGCCAGGCGTCGATCGCGAACGCATCGTGATGCGGCACACCGCCTACGAGCGCGATATAGGTCTTTTGAACCCGCCGCTCTCGGAACTGAGCGTCGAGGTGACGAGCCGCCTCGACCCCCTTAGCGAGGACGAGGCACCCCGAGGTGTTGCGGTCCAGGCGGTGCACGATCCTTAGATCGTCGCTCGGGCGCAGGTCCTTCAGCTGTCCATGGACACCCCGCTCGTTGCCGTGGCGCGCCGGGACCGAGGGCGTCCCAGCCGGCTTATCGACGACGAGCACGGAGTCCGTCTCCGCGAGGACGACGAGGGGCGGCGCAGGCGGCTTCGAGGCGCTGCTGATGAGCGCTGCTGGCGCCTCACCCACGATCACGACGTCACCAACCCGCAGCTTACGGTCGCTAGTGCAGGCCTCACCGTTGACGCTTACCTTACCGCTGGCAATAAGTTGGCGTAAATCGGCGCGTCGGACCCCTGGCCACGAGCGGGCCAAGAGGTCGTTTAGACGGATCCCAGACAGCTCGCGCTCGACGACCAGGACTTCGGGCTCGGGCGAGGACAACGGGCCGAGAGAATACGGAGCTAGCGGCCGGGCTCAAGCCCTGATAAGTCACGGAGTCCGTTGCAGCCTGACCTCCGCGGCCGCCGAAACAGCGACTCTGACCAACGGGACAAGGCCACCCCAAGGCTGAGGCTGAGACCGCCCGCCCGCGACCAAGATCAGCCATAAGTCGCTGCAAAAATTTGCCTTAAGAAATCACCGCGCGCACGGCGTGGGGTTCCCACGTCAGCATCCATGCGGACGGATTCCTCCAACTCCGCATCAGGCCGGCGTGATCCCAAGGCCTGCCGAGCCCAAGCGTGGCGGAGGGAAGTTTGCAGAGAGTGGTTCGGCGTCGACGCGGCGCTGGCCGGCTGGATAGGCGAGGCCCAACCGCTTGGCGTCGCACGATGATTCGGTTGGCTACCAGCGAGGCGCGAGTCGCTGTCCCGAGCAAAGCATCAAAGAGGCTGAGCAATTTGAGACCGGGGATGAGGGGTAGCGCCCGCCTCGTGCTGCCCGGCGTCCGCGAGGACGCCGGGCAGTTTTTCCGCGGCTTGGAGGAACCGCGCGCCAAACGCCGCCCTATCGCCAGCCCGAACCTCCAGGTCCGAGTGACTGGCAGCGGTCAAGATCGTCGACGGGAACTACAGGGTCGAGTTGGCAGCGCGCTGCTGGCTTAACGCGGCAGCGCGCTCGTAGGCGACGACATCGTCGACGATCGAGCGCAACGAAGCGTCCGGCACCCAACCGTTCGCAGCCCTGAGGCGGTCTAACGATGGGACCCTACGCGGGGGGTCCGCGAAGCCAGGCGGGAAGATCTCTTGGAACGGGACATGACGGATCACAGAGCCGCTGTCGGTCGCGGAGATGACTAACTCCGCGAGCTCCCCGACGGAGGTCTCTAACGCGCTCCCAACGTTGATTACCCGCCCGGCAGAGACCGTCGCCTGCGCGAGGTCGACGAGCGCGCGGGCGGTTTCGCGGACATGCGCGAAACAGCGAGTCTGGACGCCCTCGCCGTAGACGGTGAGCGGCTCACCCCGCAGCGCCTGCTGCACAAAGCGTGGCAGCACCATGCCGTGATCGCCGGTCTGGCGCGGCCCGACCGTATTAAATAAGCGCGCGACGACGACCGGGAGCCCCGATTGCTCGGCATGTGCGCTGGCCAACCATTCCCCCATCGCCTTGGCGCACGCGTAGCCACCGCGGAGCCCCTCAGTGGAGCCTGGCATCACTGGCGCCCCCTCAACGAACGGTACAGGACCGTCACCGTAGACCTCGCTGCTCGAAGCGATCAGCACCGACACGTCACGATCTGCCGCAGCCTGCAAGATGACCTCTGTAGATCGGAGGTTGGCCTGCATGACGTCGAGCGGCTCTGCCGCGAGGCGACGGACGCCGACCACGCCCGCGAGGTGAAAGACGACGTCCGCGGCGCCGACCGCGTCCCGAGCGACCTTCGAAGAGGCCACCGAGGCAACGGTGACATGCAGCGACGGGTGCTGACGGACGTCAGCGAGGTTCGCGAGGCAGCCGGACGAGAGGTCGTCGACGACATGCACGCTGAAGCCCGCTGCGAGCAATTCCTCGACCAAGTGCGACCCGATAAACCCGGCGCCACCGGTGACCACAGCGCGGCATGCGCCAGCGCAGAGGGGGTTAGCCGATAAGTCAGCTCGGGTTGACGTCGATCGAGTCATAAGCAGCCAGCAACATAGGGCGTCGATGACGCGACGTCGCCAGTCCATATCCACGAGAGCGCAATTGCCGCGACCTCCGCTTGGCAGCTGGGACGCCAGCAACCGAAAACTATTCCCACGCCTTGCACGACGCCGCAACGTGCAGAAATAAGGTCGCGGCCGTCAAACGGCCGCGCGGTTCCGACGTTCGTCGTTGCCGCTCCAGGCTCGGTATGCGAACTTGTCGGTGCATGGTCTGGTTACGCCGTGAGGACCACGAAGACCGCGAGCTCCACTCGCTGAGCCCCTGGGCGACACCGAGCCGCAGCGCTGGTGGCCGACGACGCCCCGAGGCAGACGACCCGCTGAGGACCGTGTTCCAGCGTGATCGAGACCGGATCGTGCACTCGACGGCGTTCCGCCGGTTGCAGCACAAGACGCAGGTGATGGCGGCCTTTGAAGGCGACCACTTCCGCAGCCGCATGACCCACTCCCTCGAGGTCGCGCAAATGTCACGGGGGCTCGCGCGAGCGCTGCGCTGCAACGACGAACTCTCAGAGGCGATCGCGCTAGCGCACGACCTCGGCCACCCGCCGTTCGGGCACGTGGGCGAAGAAGCCCTCAATGAGAAGATGGCCGACTACGGCGGCTTCCGACACAACGCGCAAGGGGCGCGGACCGTGGACTACCTCGAGGACCGATACGATCACGGCCTCGGCCTCAACCTGACATTGGCGCTGCGGAAGAGCCTCTTAAAGGGCCGCGTCCCCGACGGCTTCCCGCTCAGTGACGACCTGCTCCCGCTCGGACGCGTCCCGATCGAAGCGCACCTCGTCGACCTCTGTGACAAGATCGCCTACCTCAGCCACGACCTTGACGACGGCCTCCGCGCCGGCATGTTCGCCGAAGCAGAGGCCGCGGAGCTCGAGCTCTGGAAGGACGCGCGGCAAGCCTGCGGGAGCGATAACCGGCAGAGGATCGTCAGCGAGGTGACGTCTCTGCTCATCCATGACCTCGTCGCGACCTCTGACGCGGCGCTCGCCAACGCCCCCGCTGGCGGCGAGCCGCCGCGCGTCCGCCACAGCGACGCGATGATCACGAAGGCCCACGAGCTCCTGACCTTCCTGCGCGCGCGTTTCTATCGAGCCCCCCGCGTGCTCGAGGTGATGCAAGACGGAGCGCTTCGCATTCAGCGCGTCTTCGACCGCCTCCGCAAAGACCCTTCGCCGATGAGCGAGCGACGCCTTCGAAGAGTCGAACACGACGGCCTCGAGCGCACCATCTGCGACTACATCGCAGGCATGACCGACCGCTTCTTGATGAAACTGCAGGCCGAATGATGACCCAGACCGCGCGCTTCTTCTTGTCCGCGCTCGCCGCGCTGCTCGCCGCTCACGCTCAAGCCCAAGGCGGCACGCAGCGGCCGCCAAACGTGGTCTATGTCCTGCTGGACGACGCTGGCTGGGGCGACCTTGGCTGCTACGGCCAACAAAAGCTCAAAACTCCAAACATGGACAGGCTCGCGACCGAAGGCATGCGCTTCACGCAGCACTACGCTGGGAGCACGGTCTGCGCGCCCACGCGCAGCTGCCTGATGACCGGACAACACACCGGGCACACGCCGATCCGCGGCAACGGCAGCGCCAAAGACGAGCCGGAGAACGTATTGCCGATCGGCGCAGGCACGACCACCGTCGCGTCGCTGCTAAAGCAGCAGGGCTACGCCACGGGCGCGTTCGGCAAGTGGGGCATCGGCGGGCCAGGCAGCGAGAGCGACGCGCTGAAGCTCGGCTTCGACCACTTCACCGGCTTCTACAACCAGGCCTACGCGCACGACTACTTCCCGAGGTGGCTGTGGCGTGACGGCGAGAAGCTCGAAATCAACCGGACCCGCTACGCGCACGACGTCTACATGGACGACGCGCTGCAGTTCATTCGGGACAACCAGGGCGGGCCGTTCTTCTGCTACCTGCCCGTGATCATCCCGCACGCGGCGATGCAGGCCCCCGCGGAATACCACGCCAGGTTCCGGGCGCAGTACCCGCAATTCGATGAGAAGGTCGGCAAATACGGCGGCGACGGTCGCCAGACCAAGGTGCAGAACCCGATCGCGGGCTTCGCGGCCATGATGACCAAGCTCGACGACGACGTCGGCCGCCTGCTAGCGCTCCTCGAGGAGCTCAAGATCGCCGACGACACGCTCGTGATGCTCTCATCGGACAACGGCCCCCATCACGAAGGCGGCCACGACCCGAAGTTCTGGGACAGCAACGGCCCGTTCACCGGCACCAAGCGCAGCCTCTACGACGGCGGCATCCGGGTGCCGCTGCTCGCTCGCTGGCCTGGCAAGGTCGAGGCCGGCGCGACCAGCGATCTGATCAGCGCGCACTGGGATCTGCTGCCGACCCTATGCGACCTCGCGGGCGCCGAGGTGCCCGCGAGCGTTGACGGCCTTTCGATGAGGCCCACGCTGCTAGGCGCGAACGGTCAGCAGCTGCATGACTATCTCTACTGGGAGTTCTACGAGTTCGGCGGTAAGCGGGCGCTCCGCTTCGGCAAGTGGAAGGCCGTGCGCAACAACCTCGCCAAGGACCCCGCCGCGCCCATCGAGCTCTACGACATCACCACCGACCTCGCCGAGAAGCGAGACGTGAGCGCCGCGCACCTGGAGGTGGTGGCGCGCGCTCGCCGCTACTTCGATGACGCACATACGCCGAGCGCGCGATGGCAACACCGACGCCCTAAGGCGAAAAAAAAGGGCTAGCCGAGGACAGACGCAGCCATCAGTTGTGCCTTCGCGCCGAGGCCATCGCCCCACCACCTCAGCGCGAGCGCTCCCAGCACCAAGACCAGCGCGAACAGGCGCGACGCGCGGAGCCAGAGGGGTCGCTGCTTCACCCTCATCGTGCTCTGCCCGACAGCGAAGCGAACCCCGGGGGAGAAAAGCACTCGCGTTGGCAGCCCCGTGAAGAGCCACCAACGCGATTGGTTACCCCGCCTGGACTTGAACCAGGAACCAACAGTACCAAAAACTGCTGTGCTACCGATTACACCACGGGGCAGTGCGGGCGGAGAGCATAGCAGCCTCAACGATCAGGGCAAGAACTCGCAGCCCGAGGATCGACCCGCCCTCGCTGCCCCGCTCCGGCGGCCTCATGAACCCCAAACATACGCCGCCTCCGCGGCCGGCGGTGCGCGCTGCGAAATAACCTGCTGCAACCAGGGCGGTGGCGGTAGTTCGACGCCGCCGCCACCGGGAGACCACCGCGCTGGCGACCTCCCGCCGGGCCTCGCGTGGGCATGCAGCCCGTCTCCTGGACCATGCCAGCGCTCCCGACCGCTGCACGGTTGGCGCCGGCGCCCTATCGGGGGCTCACTCCTCCTGAGCCGAGACCAGGGTCGCCACGTTCGCGATCAACCACGCGAGCGCGGCGCAGATCTGCAGGTAGTCGCCAGCGGACTCGACGCCGTAGCACAGCACGCTCCCGATCCAGCAAAGGCTGGCGACCGTCTGCCCGAGCCATTCAACCCGCAGCGCCGAAGACAGGAGCCCCCCGCGGCTCAGCCCTCGCGACCCCGCATGATCTCCCGATGAAGCCGCTGCCTGCGCGGACGATTTCTTGACGACGCCGGACGCGACGGCCTTCTCCCCGCTTTGCTCTAGCACGACGCGCATTCCTCTCCGCAGCACGAGAGGTCATCCAGATACATACCCCACTGGCGATACTGTTCGAGCTGCTCAGCGGGCAACCCGAGCGAGGTCGCGATCGCCTTAGCGACGACCGCGAAGCGCTGCCTGTATTTGTAGATGAAGCAGAAGACGAGGTTGTCGTGCCGGACGGCCGGCCCACAAAGGAACATCCCGGGCGTGACCGTGGACTCGTCGTGCTCGCTCAAGAGCGGGAAACCATCGTCCCGATGCGCGAACAGGTCTGCCACCAGCTTGTGGCTGCCTTCAAATCCGCCAGCAAAGAGAGGTGGCTGTGGAGACTCGAAGCGGCGGCCATCTTGCACCTCGACCACATACATCGAACCTTCGCGGGTGACGGCCGTAACCGGGCTATCAGGTAGCAGCTCTACGTTCTTCTCGAAGGGCTCTTCGCGCATCCGCTCGAGCGAGTAGGTCGACAAAGCGACGCTCGGATCACTAGACTCGCTCGCCCACGGGCTCTCCCGATCCAACAGCTTCACGCGCTTTTCGCACCACGCCAAGTGGTACGCCGCGTCGACCCCACTTTCGTAGCCACCGATGATGATGAAGTCGTCGCCTTCAAGCTCGTCGAAGCTCGCGACCGACGCCGTGTGACGGCAGAGCTCGCTGCCAACAAATCCATCGAGGCGCGGATACTGGAACTCCCCGGCGGCCCAGATCACATGTTTGGCGCGCAGCGTCTCGCCAGCGGTCTCGATACGAAAATCGTCTCCGTCTTTCGTGATCCGCTTCACGTCCGTGTTGTCGCGCACCGGCAGCTCAAGGAAGTCCGCGATTCCTCGCAAGTGGGCTGCAAACTCTTCACCTGACGGGTGCTCGACCTGCAGGGTGAATGCGGGAGAGAAGCCGATGCCGATCGAGTTCAAGTCGAGCATGCCGATTGAATTCGTCGGAAACGACGGCGTGATAAACCGCGTCTCCGCGGGCCACGCTGCAAACGACGCGCCGATCGTCTGCCGATCCAAGATCACGAACTTCTCGACGCCAGCGTGCCCGAGCGCGATCGACACCCCCACGCCCGCTGCCCCGCCACCTACAACAACGACGTCGAAGACGTCGGCATCCTCTACTCTTGCCATGGTTCGTTCTCCGCTCGGTTTGCCTGCTCCGTGCGTATGGGCCGGGTGCTGCGATCACCCGCAAAGGAACCGAGGTCGCCCTTCACGCAAAGGCGCGCGACGCCCACCAACCCAACACGAAACAAGTCGAGGGTTCGTTGCCTCTCGCTCCGAAGAAGTTCCCTCATAGCTAACATTTTCTCACGGGTGAGGCTGACGAGCGGCTTCCGCCATTGGCGCAGCGGCGCCAACGCGGCAGCCCCGCTCAGTCTGATCGAGTCACGTAGTTGTCAGGCCAGGGGTCCGCGAACTCCTCGCCCGCTTGCCAGCGAATGATCTCGTCCTCCGTCAAGAAGCACTTCATGAGCGACGCCGTGAACTGGTCTACCTGCCCCTGATCTCCGATCACCGTTAAGTGGCAATGGCGATCACCAAAGCGCCCCGTCTCCTTCGCTAGACGCTCCCGGAGCCCAGCGCGCTCACGCTCATCCAGTCGATTCCCGTCATCCTCGACAATCCCGGCGCGCCAATGACCAACGAGCTCGAGGCTGATCCCAGCCGCGGCCTGATTCCAAAGCAGCGAGACGCCAGCGCGACTACATAGGTAAAAGAACCCCTTGCTGCGGTAGATGTGCTGGCCGAGGTGCTTCGTGCACGTCTCCCATAGCCGTTGAGGGTGAAAGGGTCGATCATCCTTGATGACTCGAGTAGCCAAATCGTAGGGACGGTCATCCTGGGCCTCTACTTCCAAGCAAGGCGCCAACTCCTCGATCAGCTTTTGCACCCGATGATAGTCGTAGTCGGGCATAGCCCGAAGATCGTCGAGGGGGAGATTCCCCCACGGCAACGACATGACTGGGACCAGCGGGTTTAAGCCGTGGAGGCACTCCGCGACCCCTTGGATTCTATCGCTGTCAATCCGATCGGTCTTGGTCAGCAATACGTGGCTAGAAAAGAGGATCTGCTCCACCAAGAGGTTGGTCGTGTCTCGCCGCGCGCTCTGCATATTCCGCTGCATCGCGGCGAAGATCTCCCGACCACGGTCGTAGTCTTGATCAATCATTGCGGCGTCCACCAGCGTCAGCAGCCCTGTCAACTTGAACCGCGGTTGCGTGGCGAAGAACTCCACGAGCGGCATCGGGTGGCAGCTGCCGCTGGTCTCGACGATTACCAGCGCTGGCGGAGTCTCAGAAAGCATCACCGTGAGCGCGCGCTCTAGCTCTTTAAGCCCCCGCTTGCTGCTCAGCACACAGGAATAGATGGACTGAAAGTGGCTGTTGCCCTGATCGAAGAGCTCGGTCTGGGCGACAATCTGGCCGTCGACGTCGAGCTCGCTCATGTCGTTGACGACGGCGCCAACGTCGAGGCCCTGTTTGCGAGCCTGCACGAGCAAGCTCCGAAGAAGCGTGGTCTTGCCCGAGCCCAAGAAGCCATTCAGGATCACGATTGGAACCCTGGCCGTCGGTGTGTTAGCCGCCTGATCCTCAGTCATCATGTTGTTCTGGCTGCCGGGCGCCCGTCGATTGCAGCCAAGCCCGCTCGAGGCTCTACGCGCGCGACAAACTGGCAGCCTCTACTGCGCGAACATGTCTCACTAGAGAGCCCCGGCGATCCCGCGAACTACGCGTTCACCGGCTCCGGGTGCTTTATAAGTCCCCTAAAGACCAAACGCCCCAGGGTCAAAGACCCCAGGGCGTTCGAATCGTGATGATTGGTAGCGGGGACAGGATTCGAACCTGTGACCTTCGGGTTATGAGCCCGACGAGCTACCGGACTGCTCCACCCCGCGACACGTGGGCAGCAAGATAGCGGCCCGCCCCATGGATACAAGTCTACGGTCGCTGCTTCTGCGAGCGCAGCTGCTCGAACTCCTCGCGGAGCCGCTCCGGGCAATCAGCAGCCATAAAGAGCGCTTCATGCCGGTCAGCCTCGGCGAGCGCTGCAGCCCTGCCGTCAGGGAGCCTGAGGCTGCACCTCACCCACTCCAGCAAGCGCCCCCGAAACAACGGGTCCTCCGTCGCGGTCGCACGCATCGCCCGCTCAAACACAGCGGCAGCGCGCGCTGCGTCCGACTCGACGAGAGCGCGCGCGATGCGCGAGGAGAGTTCGAGCGCTGCCGGCTCTGAGGCCGCCTCGGACGAGCGCGCCTCCGCCAGCGCTAGCGCCTCGACCGGCTGATTGAGCGCCAACTGCGCCTCCGCTGCACAAAGTCGTAATTGGTCCTGATAGCTGACCTCGATGGCGTCTGGCTCATTTAACCACTCGCTGACTCTCTGCACGACGTCCTGGTGCTTACCAGATGCGAGGTCGACAACAGCGCGCAGCGTCCGATGACGCGGCTCATCCAAACGCGATTCTGCGGCGAGCTGATCGAGCGCGCCGAAGGCCGTGCGCACATGCCGGGCCTCTTCCTTGTTGGCCTCTGCAGCCCAGTCGGTGTCGAGCGGCTGCAACACCGCCGCGCCGATCAGATAACACATCGCGCTGCGCGCGCTGGCTGCTAGCTCGGCATCCGTGCTGGCGACGTCTTTCGCCATCTCGATAGCCTTCTGAGTCTGCAAAACCTGCCGAACAGCCGTCCGCTTCTGATAGCGAAGCAGCGATTCACACGCCGCCAACCACTGCTTGGTGTTGGTCTTGCTCCCCGCAGCCAGGGTCGCCAGCGCCCGCAGCAGGGGATCGACGCGGAACTCCTGCTCCTTGGGGGTCGGATATCCTAGTTGCCCGACAACCTGCTCGAGCGCGTCGATGGCAGGATCTGCCATGCCAGCCTCGCGCCCTAACTCCTGCGTGCAGTCGACGAGCGCCCCGAGCACCGCGGCGTCTTGTTCAACCAAGAGCCGGTCGCGCAAGGCCACCAACGTCGCAGGCAGCCACTCCGCGCGACGGTCATCGTTGACCTCTCTCAGCCGCGACAGCGAGGTCGCGGCCTGCGTACGCATACCACCCTCGTCGTCAGACAGCGCGCCCTGCAGCGCGGTCAACCAAGCCTCAGCTAAGTCCGCGTCTGCCCGCCAAGCATCTAAGTAAATGAGGCAGTTGGACCGGAACTTCGTGTCAAGCTTTGGATCTTCAGCGAGCTCGCGCAGCACATGGAAGGCCTCAGGGACATATCGCTTGGACGCGTCCAAGGTCTGCGCCAACAAAAGCCCACGATCGCGCAGGTCACGCTCCGGGGCGCTCCGGCAGCTCTGATCAACCAAAGCGACCCAAGCGATCTTGTCGGCGGCGTCCGGCCCTGGCGCCATCCAACGCGGCTCGGTGACCGAAGCTAACGTGTCTAAGATGACCTGCAGTTGTCGATGATTGATGGACAGGTCGGCGAACAGCGCGCGCCCGCGCTGAACGAGCGCCTGCCTAGCCTGCTCCGACGGGAACCGGCGCAATCCACGCAACGCGGCGACCTGCCCGTCGGCTGACGCGACCGCGAGCTCAGCCAGCAACAGGGACCGGATCTCACCGGCTAGCTCAGCCTCCTCGGGCCGGATCAAATACGCCGAGACTTCAAGCAACAGCGCGCGGCGACGCTGCACGTCTGGCTGCTGCGAATCTGGCACCTGACCGAAGCGATCCAACAGCGACCGGAAGAACGCGTGTCGCGCCGCGGCCACACCGTCAACACTTGGCGCTCGCGACAGCGCTTCTTGGAGCGCTGAGAGGCACGCGTCAAGGACCGCCGGGCCGTCAGAGGTCGTCCTCGCCGCCACGGCTGCCCAGTCGACACCCGTCCGCCGCGCGACGTGAACCGCGACAAATTCGCGAGCTCCTTCGACGCGCATCCGCTGCATTTGATCGCGGAGTTGCTGATATGCGCGCGGACCGAGCCGCGCCGAGCGCTGCACTAAGTCGACGTAGCTGCTCGACCCATGTTTCTCAGACCACACCTCGAACTCGGCCCGGGTACGGATCGTGTTGTCTGGGTAGACCAACAAGTCGAGCGCCTTCTGCGCCGCCGTACGCACGATCGCTTCCGGCGCCTCGAGCTGCCGGGCGATGGTGCGAGCGAGCAGCGTCTGCTGCATGTCTGCGAGGCACCGGAGCACCTGCGCACGCCCTGCAGGCTCGAGCACCTCCATCAGCGTAGAGGCGGCCATGTCAAGCTCACGGACAGGGACGCGCTGGAGCGCGCGTCGCGCCGCGGCGCACACTGGCGCTGCGTCGTCTTCGACGACGTCCGACGCGTTCGCCCAAAAAGGCGCGCACGCGCCCAGATAACCGGTCACGAGCTCTCGCCGCACCTCGGCATCAGCGCCGCCAAACTGTGAAGAGCGGCTCCCCAGCAGGTGTGCCTGCAGAGCAACGAGGATACTCAACCGCAGCTCGTCGGGGTCCTGGGACAGGCGTAAGCAGTTCTGCAACAACCGATGGGCGTTGGCGTCGGGCGTCCCGAGGAGCTGAGCAACCGCGCTCTCGCGCTCGACCCTGCCCTCCGGCCCAGAGCGCCGCAACATGCTGCGCAGCTCATCATAAGGGTCTTGCGCCTCGCTCGGCTCTTGGCCGTTGACTCGCAGCGCGCGACCTTCGCCTCGAGGGTGCTCAACGCCGTCCAGCGCAGATGAGCGCTCGCTCGCGGCCGCGACGGCCCCACAGAGGCCCACAAAGCCGAGGAACGCTCCCATCAAGTTCTGGATGCCAAGCCTCATCACCCTCACCTACGCCCTGGTGCCATGACCATCAAACGAAACGCCCCCTACGCCGGCCGCTTCGCGCCTCCATCTTAGCAGAGGTCACGTTCGGGAAACCATCACCGACACCGCGCCGATCACCCAACCGACCGTCACCGAAGCGGGGCGAACAGGCGCGGCCCCCGCAAAAGGTCGCCTAGAACCCGGCTGGCGCCGGATCCACCGGTGCCCCGGAGCCCGCAGAGCGGCGGGATCAGGACGGTTACGAGATCTTCCAGCGCGCCGCTCGGGACTTACCTACCTGGACGACGTAGTCGCCAGGCCCGAACTCCGCTTTCACGTCAGCGACGACCTCTCCGTCGACGCGGACGCCGCGACCTTGGATGAGCCGCCGAGCCTCGCTGCTCGAGCTGCACAGCTTCGAAGCCGCGAGCCCTGTCGGCAGTTGGACGCCGCCCGCATCCGTGCGGCGAATGTCAGCGTCCGGGATCCACTCAGGCAGGTCGTCTGGCAGGCCGCCCTCCCGGTGCACGCGATCATATTCCGCGCGGGCGGACGCCGCGGCGTCACCCCCGTGGTAGTCCCCGACCACGGCCGCCGCGAGGGCGAACTTAGCGTCGAGCGGTCTCCCTAGCAGCGCCCGAATCTCGGCTTCAGGAACGTCGGTCAGCAGCGTGAAGTACTTCTCAAGGAGCTCGTTGGGCACCTTCATCAGCTTGCTGAATTGCTTCGAAGCTGACTCCGCGACGCCGACGTAATTATCGAGCGACTTCGACATCTTCTGGGCGCCGTCCAAACCTTCGATCAACGGTGTCGTCAGACAGATCTGCGCTTGCTGGCCTTCTTGCACCTGCAGGTCACGACCGACCAAAAGATTGAATAACTGCTCCGTCCCGCCGATCTCGATATCCGACCTCAGCTCAACCGAGTCCCACCCCTGCAGCAGCGGATAAAGGAACTCGTGGACGCTGATTGGCAAGCCGCCCTTGTAGCGCTTCGTGAAGTCATCGCGCTCGATCATGCGCGCGACCGTGTATCTGCTCGCGAGGCTGACGCAATCCATGAAGGACTGGCCGAGGAACCACTCGCCGTTCTCGCGCTCCTCGATCGCGTCGACATCGAGCACCGCGCCGATCTGCTGGCGATAGGTCTGCTTATTAGCCTCGACCTGCTCGCGGGTAAGCGCCGGCCGTGTCTTATTCTTACCGGTGGGGTCGCCAACCATCGCCGTCGCGGTCCCCCACAGGACAATCGGCGTGTGACCGAGACGCTGGAAGTCTCGCATCTTCCGGAGCGGCACCGTGTGCCCGAGATGAATATCTGGCGCGCTCGGGTCAATCCCGAACTTGACGCGCAGCGGGACGCCCGACTCACGACTCTGCTCGAGCCGCTTACGGAGGTCGTCTTCGTCGACCAGGTCAACGAGTCCGCGCCGGATGACGGCCAGCTGCTCTTCAACGGGGGGGAACTGCACGCAGGAGGTCTATCCCCCAGCGGCCCCGCAAGCAACGACAAGCGGCGATCGAAGGACCTTCGGCCCAACATCGCCCAGGACACCCAGGCCTAGAGCGAGAGCTATCGCTTGGTCTGCCACCACAGCAACCAGGCGTCGCGGTCCCCGACGGCGATCTCAACCCCAGCCACGTGACGCAAAGCGGCCATCGCGACCTGCGCTTGATCCGCGCGGCCGAAGCGGACCTGGTCAATCAACAGCGAGGTCGCCTCACGCCGCTGGGGAGCGGGGATCAACATCGCGCTCAGGTATGCGCTCGCGTAGCTCTTCTGGCTGAAGTCTTTGAGCGCGGCTTTGAGACCGGCCAGCGGTCGCGCCGCGAGGACCTCGTAGCCCTTCGGCCACTGAGTGCATGTCATCGCGCCTGCCGTGACGCGCTGGATCGGGGCGCGCATTCCTTCGATGACGACATAGCCTGGCATCAAATCAACACGCACGACGACACTGCGCCGCACCGCGTCCCCAACGTCCGCGTTAATCGCGACAGGCAACCTCAAGCGACGTTCACCGACGAGTTCAAACGCCCTCGGGAGCCACAGGAACTCCTTGGACTGGAACTCGCGGCGGCTGCCGTCGACGTATTCGTCGTCGAGCGTCACCGCGACAGAGAACCCGACCGAATCAGGCTCACCCTGCGCGCCGAGCCGCAGCGGCGCAGCCATCGCGGGCAACTCCAACTCAAGCAGCAACGGCTCACCCAGAGCTGGCGTCTTCTCGACGGCCTCATCGTCCTTCGACAGCAACTTCAGCTGCGCGTTTTGCGCGACATGGACCTGAAATTCGATGCCGCGCGCGATCGCGCGGTATCCGTCAAGGTGCTCCATGAACGCCTCCGGCAAGTCGGGGCGCTCGAAGCTCTCAATGAGGTTGCCGAGCAGCGCCGCGTCGCCTTCGTCGGCCGCGTCCTGCAGCCGCCGCAGGATCCCGTTGAAGAACTCTGCTCGCGCGCGGCTGCCGCCGCCCGCCGCGAAATCCGGCAGCGGGATCGAGACCGGGGCAGCTACTGGCATGCCGGGCCCCGCGGTCGCAGGCTCGCCCGACTCATGCGTGATCACACAAGCGGCGCCGAGCGACGCCAAGCCAACGGCGGCGAGACGCGCTCGCCGCCGATTAGGCCCGGTCGTCGCCGCCGCGAAGACCACTACTCTTCGCCCTTGTCGCCCTCGTCGCTCGTGTCTCCAGTGCCTTCGACTTCGGGCTCGTCCGCAGCTTCGCGCTCGCTGACGCGCTGGCCGATGCCCTTGAGCTGATCGGCGAGCGAGCCGAGAGCGGGGTGCGTGGGCTCCGGCGTCGGCTCCGTCGTCGGCGACGCCTCGGTGCCAGCTTCGCCTTCCTCGAAGTGCGTCTGGATCAACGTCAAGCCGATCTTCCGATCGTCGGTGTCGATCTTGATGATGCGGACCTCTACGCGCTGACCGACCTTGACCACGTCCTCCGGGTTCTCGACCTTGTGGTCCGCCAACTCCGAGATGTGCAGCAGGCCTTCGAGGCCTTGCTCCAACTCGACGAAGACACCGAAGTTGGTGATCTTGGTGACCGTGCCCGGCACCGAGTCACCGATGTGGTAACGCGCCGGGATGTCGCCGCTCCACGGGTCAGCCTGCAGCTGCTTGAGGCCGAGCGCGATGCGCTTCTTCTCCTGATCGACCGACAGCACCACGCACTCGATCTCGTCGCCCTTCTTCACCACCTCGTTCGGGTTGGTGATCTTGCGGGTCCACGACATATCGGTGATGTGCAGCAAGCCGTCGATGCCTTCCTGCAGCTCGATGAACGCGCCGTAGTTCGTGAGGTTGCGCACCTTGCCGCGGATGACCGTGCCCGGCGGGTAGTTCTCCGCCACCATGTCCCACGGGTTGACCTCGGTCTGCTTCATGCCGAGCGAGATTGTCTGCTTCTCGGTGTCAATCTCGAGCACGACCACCTCCACCTGCTCGCCCTGATTGACGACTTCATTCGGGTGGTTGACGCGCTTCGTCCACGACATCTCCGAGATGTGCACCAAGCCTTCGACTCCGTCTTCGAGCTTGACGAACGCGCCGTAGCTCATGAGGTTGACCACCTCACCGTTGATCCGTTGGCCGATCGGGTACTTGTCCGCGATGTTATCCCACGGCGACGCGGTCTTCTGCTTCATGCCGAGCGCGATGCGCTCCCGCTCGTGGTCGATCTTGAGGACCTTGACCTCGACCTCGTCGTCGAGCTTGACCATCTCCGACGGGTGGTTGATGCGACCCCACGACATGTCCGTGATGTGCAGCAGTCCGTCGATGCCGCCGAGGTCGACGAACACGCCGAAGTCGGCGATGTTCTTGACCACGCCCATCCGGACTTGGCCTTCCTCGAGCTCCTTGAGCAGGGCTTCCTTCTTCGCCTCGCGCTCCTCTTCGATCAGCTTGCGGCGCGAGATGACGATGTTCATCCGCTCCTCATCGATCTTGATGATGCGCGCCTCGATGTCCTTACCGATCCAGTCGCCGATGTCGCCAGCGCGCCGGATGTTGACCTGCGAGGCAGGCAGGAAGACCGGGACGCCGATGTCCACGAGCAGGCCGCCCTTGATCTTGCGAAGCGCCATGCCCTTGACCGTGTCACCTTCCTTGTGGGTAAGGATGATGTTCTCCCAGCCCCGGATGCGATCGGCCTTCCGCTTGCTCAGCAGGATGTAGCCTTCGGCGTCATTGATCGCCTCGACGAGGCACTCGACCTCGGCGCCCGGCTGGACCTCGAGCGGGTCAGGGAACTCATCGATCGAGATCTGCCCTTCCGCCTTGTAGCTAACATCGACGATCACGGTGCCGTCTTCTTGCACCTTGATGACCTTGCCGCTGACGATCTTGTGCGGGGCTAACTCCGCGACGGTCTTGCCGATGGCGTGATCGATCTGGTCTAGCGTGGTGGAACCGAGCGCTTCGGTGGTGAGCCGCGACAACTCGTCGTCGGGCAGGGCGAATTTCTTGATTAGGCTCTTGCCGGTCATCAAAAACTGAGGGTTAGGAGTGAAATTGAAACGGGGAACGAATCAATGAGGAACGAAGTGCCGCGCAGCGATCTGCTACGCGGCGATCATAATCTGACGGCCGGACCACCCAGTCGCCAGTTGTCTTAAGAGAGGCTCACGCCCCTCCGTCGACGGGTTGTTTCTGCGCGCGCGACGGCGGGGCCGTCGTGCGCGCGGAAGGTTGTAATGAAGGATCTTCAAGATCGGATGCGGGCGCACGCGCTTGGGCTGCCTCGCCGGCTAGCGGCAAGCGAGCGAGCTCGGCGACCCGACGGCGTAGCGCCTCGACGCCGCCTTCTGCGAGCACCTGCTCCCAACTCCACGGCTCGCCGACGCGCACGACGACCTTGGTCGGGCGCGGGAACCAGGCCTTGCGCGGATAGGCTCGGTGCGTGCCGTCGATGCCGATCGGCACCACGGTCGCCTTCGAACGACGCGCGAGAAACTCAACGCCGCTCTTAAACGGCGACACCTTGCCATCATAGCTGCGCGTGCCTTCTGGGAAGAGCCCGACGACCTCGCCGGCCTTGAGCCGCTGGCCAATCCACCGCATCGCATCCTTGGAGGGCGCGTCGCGATTGATGAGCGTGACCCCGACTTGGCGCAGCCACCAGCGCAACGGACCAAAGGAGGCAAGCCCGGCCTGCGCTAGAAAGTTCACTTGCCGCCCCACGCTCATACCCATGACCGGCGGGTCGAGGTAGCTAGCGTGGTTCCCGACGAGCAGGACTGGTCCTTCCGCGGGGAGGTGCTCTGCGCCCTCGGCAGAGAACCGAAACCAGAGCTTGCTGACCAGCAACATCGCCGCCCGAGAGACGGCGTAAACGAAACGGTTCCGAGCGGCGGGCTGCTGCAGTGTCACAGGACCTCCCGCTCAGCGCCGCGCACGTGCTGCATCAACTGCTCCACGACGTCGGCTGCGGCCACGCCAGTGGTGTCCAAATACACCGCATCAGCGGCCTGCTTGAGGGGCGCGTCCGACCGCGTGGAGTCGAGCCGATCGCGCACCAGGATCTCCTGCAGCACATCTTGCTCGCTGACTTCTCGCCCCTGGCGGGTGAAATCTTCACAGCGGCGGCGAGCGCGCTCGGTCGCGGAGGCGTCTAAAAACACCTTCCATCGTGCGCGTGGGAACACCACCGAGCCCATATCACGGCCTTCGGCGACCACCGGTCCCTGCATCGCAACGAGTCGCTGCAAGTCGCCCATTCGCGCGCGCACGAACGGCAATGCGGACACGGCGGAGACCTGCGACTCGACCTCGCGGGTGCGCAGGTGCGAAGTGACGTCCTGCCCGTTGAGCAGGACCACGTCGCCGCGCAACTGCAACTCCGCGCCAGCGAGCGCGGCCCTCATTCGACCCTCGCCTTGATCTGGCTCAGCGGAGATGCTCCCGGGCGCCAGCCCGTTGGCGAGGAAGTGCCACGTGATGGCGCGATACATCGCGCCAGTGTCCAAGAACCCGTAGCCGAGACGCTGCGCGAGCGACCGAGCGATCGTGCTCTTACCAGCTCCCGACGGGCCATCGATCGCCACGACATCCGTCGGAGCGTTTCGGTTTGCGTCGTCGACAGTGGGCAAAATGTCCTGCGTAATCGTCTGTATGACAGCCAGCTACGCTGACTATTGATCTTGTCGATCCGGATTGACAAAGAGCGACCGGATGAAGGCCGCTGGCACAGCTCCGGAGCCGACGCAGTACCTGCGTCAGCGAAATTTCGAGCGGGATAGTCTACCGATCGGCGCGCCCTGCTGGCAACGTCGAAAGGCTCAATCAACGTAGGTTACGGCGACCATGGGCAAGGTTGGGGCTCCTCGGCGAGCACCTCGACGCGACCCGCCGCGAAACGCACCGAGTCGCAGCGCCCCGGGCCAATTGCCAAGCCGACCGGCTGATCGTCAAACGCAGGCAGAACCCGGTACTCGGTGTCACCGAAATGACCGCCCGATTGCCGGTGAATATGGCCGAAGACCACCCTGCTGACGCCGGACGTAACCACTTTCTTCATAGCGCGCTCTGACGGCAAGAAGCGCTGCTGATCGCCGCTAAAGACCACCGCCTTACTCTTCTTACGGGCCCGCTCCGCGGCCCAGCGGGCGACCGGCAACGGCAGGCTACGCGCCACGCCGCGGGTCAGCGGATGCCGCAGCCAACGCTTCGCCCGCTGGTACGGCAGATCATTCTGGCAGAGCTCGTCACCGTGCAGGAGCAGCGTGTCGACGCCCCCCACGGCCGCGCGATAACCCCCGTGGACTAGCTCAGCGGCGCTCGCCCGCGCGAACTCATCGCCGAGCAGAAAGTCGCGGTTACCGACCAAGACCACCACCCGCAGGCCTCTGACGGCCGCGCGCGCGAAGCAATCGGCGACGTCACGCCAGATGCCGACGCGGACCTGCGCGCGACTCACATAGCTGTCGAACAAGTCACCGAGCACGAACAGCGCGTCGGCATGTTCCCGCGCGTGTTCGACGGCAGCGTAGAGCGCCTCGAGCACTGCGCCGCCATCGGCGCGCACGTGCAGATCTGAGATCATCACTGCGCGCTCGACGTCAGGGCCACCCTGAACCGTAGTGCCGAGCACGTTCAAGGTCCGACCTCCAAGAAGGCCGCCCCAAACGCGTCTAAGGTGACCTTGCAGCGGTCGGACCGGCCGAAGTCCTCGCCGTCTAAAAGACGCAGCGACCGCGACCGCGGCCAGATTAACTCGACCTCCAAGGGGCCGCGCTCGGCCAGCTGCTGCAGCAGCTGCGGCCGCTCGAGCGCGTTAAAACGAACCCCGAGGACCCGACGACCATCCCTCAATCGCAGCATCACGCGCTCGACGATCGTGGGGACCCGCGCTGCCGAAACTTCACACGGCGGCATAACGCCGGCGCGCTGCAATGAAGCGCGCACCCGTCGGCGCAGCTCGCGCGCTGGGCCGATGCGCGCCGGCTCTAAGCGCCAACCCAGATACGCGCAAACCGGTACGTTGAGGTAATAAGCGCGGCCGCGCCGCACGACGTTCTCAAAGAAGCTCGCGTTGTCCTGACTACGCACGCCGGCCGCGCCGCGTAATTCGCGCTCGGCCTGCGGCAAGCCCTCACGACGGTCCACCGCGCGCCCCTCACGGACCAGCAAGTCATCCCAAGTGAACGAGCGCTGCCGGACGCCGAACAACCGATCGAGCGCGCCCTCTTCGCGGCGCCGCAGGTGCTCGTCGTAGAGCCCCACAGAGTGGTCTGCGATCAACGTCCCGCCCTTCTCAACGTAGATCGTCATCGCTCGCGCAGCTCGGTCTGAGAGCGCGAGCATCGCGGGCAACACGACGCAGCGCGGCTGCTCGATCAGCAACCGCTCAGGCAAATCGCGCGCAGCGACAAACTGCGGCTGCTCGCCGAGGTCCTGCAGCAACCGAATCCAACCGCGCCTAGTCGCCTGACTGGTGCTGTGCGTAGCCTCATAAGACGCGAGCCGTCGGATCCAGGTCATGCCGTCTCTGGCCGAGTCGAGCATCCACCAAGCGCGCACCGACTCGTGCGACTCGACCAACCAGATCTCGGAAGGCTCCAAGGTCGCGCCCGCGAGCGCGTCAAGATTAGAGCTCAGACGCTCGAAGCCCTCTTGCACCGCGCGACCGAACGACGTCTGCGCCCCGTCCGCGCCTTGGATGGTGCGGTCGTTCCAAATCACGACGCCAGCGCAGCCACGACAAGCCATCGCGGCGAGCCGTGCGCGGACATAGCACGAGATCGGCAACCGCCCACCCGCGTCGCCATCGGCAGGCGGCGCCAACGTCTCATAGCGGTGCACGCTCGCGGGCAGCAGCCCTCGGGCGAGCTCGATCGAGCCACCGATATCGTACGGCTCGGCCAAGGTGTGCCCCGCCAGCAGAGCCGCGTAGTCGTGGCCACCATAGGGGCCTGGCGCGGCGAGTCCCGTCAACCCGACAGGCACGCCGGGCACCGCGCGCGCGACGCACTGCTGGATCTCGCCTACCGCGACCGCGAACTGCTGGTCGACGAAGTCCAGCCACAAAGACCACGCGCGCAGGTCCGCTGGCAACTGGCGCTCACCCAGCTCGCGAGTCCGCACTTGGTCGGTGCCGAGCGGGACCACGTCCTCAAATCGAGCGAAGCTAGTTCCGAGCGCCCCGTTGAGGCTGCCGACGTCGACGAACCGCGCCCGGCAAAACGCGCGAAACGCGGCGAGGCAGTGCGCGCACCGGCAGGTGTCGAGCGGAGCGTTATGGCGGGTCGAGGACGCCTCATCCGCGAGCGCGACGAACAGCATGCCGTCATCGCCGACACGGCGAGCCTCTCGCGCCGCTGCAGCAGCGGCTTCAGCGACGCGCCCTGGCTCCTGAAAACAAGTTGGCCGCACCAACGTCGACGGGTCTCGCGTGCGCTCGAACCGCTGGGCGACAGGGCGCCACTGCACGTCCCGAAGCTCAAGCAGCCCCTTGCCGATCGGCTGGTCGAGGTAAAAGGCCAAACCAGCCGCCCGGAGCGGCGCCGGGTCGCCGCCGCGGCCTAGCTGGACCGCCGTGTAGCCACCGCGGCGCGCGAGGGCAGGGCCTGACTCGCCGTCGCTGCACCAAAGCACCTTCTCGAACCTGCGCGGCGGCGCGACCTCACCTTGCGCAGGCAGCGTCGCCAACGTCAACAGCGCCAGCCACGACACGAGGCTAACTGATGCCATAGTCCTTGAGCTTCTCCCAGAGCACCTTCCGAGAGATGCCTAGCACCGACGCGGCCTTCGTGCGGTGACCTCCCACGGCCCGCAAAACCTGCTCAAGGTGCGCGCGCTCAGCATCGACCATGACCTCACGCAAAGACTGCATCTCATGTGGCGGCTCAAGCGCGGCGCGGCGAGACTTGTCGACTGGCAACAGGTGCTCCTTCTTCAGCACCTTCGCGCCGCCAGCCAACGCGATCGCCTGGGCGCAACGGTTCTCTAACTCGCGCACGTTGCCCGGCCAAGAATAAGCGCTCATCGCCTCTAGCACGTCCGTCTTGACCGTAAAGGCACGCCCCCCGCCGAGCTTGTCGATGAAATGCCGCACTAAGAGTGGCACGTCGCCGTCACGATCGCGCAACCCTGGCAACTTCAACGGCACGACATTCAGGCGGTAATACAGGTCTTCGCGGAACTTCCCCTCGCGCACCTGATCAAGCAACGACACCTTCGTCGCCGCGACCACGCGGATGTCGACCTGGATCAGGTCTTCGCCGCCGACACGCTCAAACTCACGTTCCTGCAGAACCCGCAGCATCTTGACCTGAACAGACATCGGCATGTCATCGATATCGTCAAGGAAGATCGTCCCGCCGTCTGCGACCTCGAATCGCCCCCGCCGCTGACGACCCGCGTCGGTGAAAGCGCCTTTTTCGTGGCCGAACAACTCGGTCTCTAGCAACGTCTCTGGCAAAGCGCCGCACGACAAGGCGACGAACGCACGGTCCTGCCGGTTGCTGAGCGCGTGGATGGCGCGAGCGACCCGCTCCTTACCCGTGCCGCTCTCGCCCTCAATCAGCACCGACGCGTCGGTCACTGCTACGGTCCGCACCGTCTTAACGACCGACTGCATCACCCGGCTCTGACCGATCACGCCTGGGAGCCCGCCCTCCTTCGCGTGCAGCTGCTCCTTGAGCCGCTGGTTCTCGTCAACCAGAGCGCGGAACTTCCGGATCCGCCGCAATCGATCGAGAACGTGCTCATTGAGAAAAGGCTTCTGGATGTAATCGTCGGCGCCGAACCGCATCGCCTCGACTGCGTGCTCTACGGTCGCGTAGGCGGTCATCATCACCACCTCCGTCTCGAGCCTCGACTGCTTGGCGGCCTTGAGAACCTCGATGCCATCCGCGCCAGGGAGGCGCACATCGGTGATCACTACGTCGAAGCTCGTCCGTCGCAGTTCTGCGATCGCTTGCTTGCCGTCAGGCACGTGTAGGACCTCGTGGCCCGCGCTCTCCAGATCATCGGCGAGGGTCACCGCGATCGTCTGCTCGTCCTCGACGAGCAGGATACGCATGCCCCCCTCAGTCATCCCGTCGGTCCTGAGAACTCGAGGGGGCGTCGCCCTCCCCCAAGTCGACGAGAGGGTCTTCACCCAGCGGCAAATCTCCGCCTTCTCTCAGACGCATCTCGCCAAACGAGGCGACCTGATCACCTCCGGCACCGCAGGCATACTCAAGCGCCGACTCAGCCTGCGACAACACCGAGTCGAAGAACAAGGTCCCACGGTCATCGCACGCGGTCATGCCCACGCTCATCGACAGGTGCAACGGGCGGCCTTCAACGCTCACCTCAACGCCGGAAAACACTTGATGCAAACGGTCTGCGACGATCCTGGTTTGCTCAGCGTCCGTGTGTGGCATGACCAACAGGTAGCGATCGTCGCTGGTCGTTCCGATCAAGTCTGAGCCGCGAGTCTTCTCCCGCACGATGCGAGCGACCGTCTGCTTCACAGCCGTGCGCAAGCCAACACCGTGCAGATCGACCAGCTGAGGCAGGCGATCGACCTGCATCAGGATGACGCCAAGAGGTATCCCGTGGCGCCGGGCGCGAGCGAACTCGTTCTTCATCAGGTGCATGATCTGCGCCTGAGAAAAAAGAGAGTTGCTGAGGAAGCCGTCGGTCTTGGCGGCCGGTCCCCGCCCCCCTCCGGGACGGCTCTTGCGAAAGCCTGGTCTGGTCATCGTCTGTCGGTCGACCCGAGATGTCGCGGATCGCTCGAAAGCTAGCCCCTTCGCGACCGCGTGGCTACGCAGCTTAGCTCAGGACAAAAAAGTACGGGCCTCAGCCGGTCAGAACTGAGGCCCGTGAATGCGGGTCAGGCTACGCAATGGAGAGGGCGGTTAGGGAGGGGGAAACTGGTCTCCACCACACAGCCACGACCCGACGGTGTCTGCTGGATCGAGATCGGGTCAGGACCTCGATTCACTCCCAATGGTCAATCAGGAGCATCCAACCAAAACAGTCAGAGAGCATTTCGCAGCAAAGATGCCCGAAGGCGTCTTTGCCCGGTCCTCACCTCAGGTAGCTAGGCTAGCTGCCTTTGGATCAGTCCGCGGGTGAATGATGCCACCTGTCCACTAGATTTCAACACCCAGTGCACGCAATTTTTGACATCTTATATCAAGCTGAGACGCCCGCAGGCTCGACACAATGCCGTTCGCAAGGCGTTTTGAGCATTCGTTTTATCACTTTTCAAGGAGTTCAAGATGCGGGCATCGCTCCCCAGGGAGCGCAAAACTTTCCGCCCCATCGAACTTCCCCAACAAACTGCCAAGGCGACACGCGACGCGCCAGTCGAACCCTGCGACGAGAGATGAGCTAACGCCGCCCTTGCTCTCATCCGAAACACGCCGCGGCAGGGGCGCTCATGCGCGAGCGCCGATCCCGAGCGAGCGCGGAGTCAGCCCGGCAGCCGCTCTGCGCCGAACAGCTCAAGCGCCTGGTCTAGCAGCCAGTCGATATCCACAGCCGGGAAACGATACTCAAGCAGCAAGAGCCCGAGGATGATCACGAAGGTGAAGATGGCCCCGAAGACCAGCTGCGCCATCAAGCGAGCGATCAGGCCCTTGGCCCGCCGCGTGACGGAAGGCCCCTTCGCCACCCGGCCGCCGCGCAGGATCCAATCACGTTGTGACAGAAGCCCCTGCTGCATCAAGCGTTGCTCATCGACCGACTCTGAGAGGATCGCCTGAGTGATGGCCTGCCACGGATAATCAACCTCGCTCGACTGAGCCGTGATCTTGAGCTGAGCCAGCTTGGGCTTGCTCACCGAGCCGGCCATCAAACGGAGGCTAGCGTCGCTGACGGCGCGGAGGGCCTCGTCGCCTTGCTCGAGGTCCGGCTTCGGCGGCGAGTCTGACATAGGCAGGTCGATCGCGCGCTAGCGAGCAGCGGCGCGAGGATAAAAGCTACTGCTTCTGCGCCTTCGTAAACGCCCGGTTGCGGCCCCGGATCGCCTTAACCAGCGGGAAAGAGACCGTCTTGTCACCCTTCTGAAGGGTGATCACACCGCGCTTGATGACCTTGGTCGACAGCTTCAGCGTCATCACCGTGCCCTCAGGCGTGAGGATACGGACCGGCTGCAAGTTCGGCTTAAACTTACGCTTGGAGCGGCCGGTCACTCGTCGACCGACGCCGCCGTCCTTCTTGGCAAGACCGCGGCGCTTGACCTTGTTTCCAACACGGGTGCGACGACCGGTAACTGCGCAGACTCTGGACATAGCGGGCTCGTAGTTTCGAGGGGGCGAAGAGGATAGCCAGCCAATCTCTGGGCGCAACCCCCGAGGTCGTCTTCTTACCGGCTTATCGCGCCGACCGCTTGCGGTAGGCCTCGTACCGGGCCAATCGCTCAAAGTATGCTGCCTCTTGCAGGCCACCTTGCTCGATCGCTGACTCCTGCAAGTCGATCGCGTCACCCAGCCGACCGACAAGGAACATCGCCAACGCCGCAGTGTCGAACTCGAAATAGTCCATCGCGACCGGATCCACGAGCAAGCGCTCCACCAATCCGACGGCGAACCAATCGTATCGCCCTATCGTCGGCAGCTGGGTTAGGAAGGCCCACGCGTCGTTGTTGATGCTGTAGAGCTCTTGCTGCGCCACCATATATCGCGCCATGAGCTTAGCAGCCGCGGCGCCGTCCTCCGCGCACCGTAGCGCGACGATATAGCTCGCCGCCGCAACCAAGCGCGCATCGCCGCCGAGTTGCTCAGCGCGCGACACGGCGCTCTCAGCGAGATCCCGATGGACCATCGGAGACTCGTCTTGAACGAGCAGCATCGCAAAGTCCAGGCAGCCAGCGGCGGTCGCGCACGCCACCTTACGACAGGTCATCGCGAGACGACCAGCAGCGCGATGATCCCGGTCAGCGACCCGCGCGCGCAACAACGCTAACTGCACCAACGGATCATGGAGCGCCACCGGAGCGACCCGCTCAAGGGCTGGCCGCAGATCGGTCCAGACTTCTCGCCTTAGCGGATCGCCGCGAAGCGCTAAATCGGCGAATACCGCCAACGCGCGCGGCGCGTCTGCCATCGCGGTGATTGCTCGCTTACGCAGGGCGCGCGCCGCGACGACGTCGTCAGCCTTCGTCGCGTAGGTTAGATAGAGCAGACCTGCCAGCAAGCCATCACGTGGAGACTGCTCGACCATCGGCGCCAACAAATCGATCGTGGGACCGCTCGCGAGATCGTCATAGTTCTCAGCCAGCTGGACACGCCAGCGACCCAGTCGCTCTTCGTAATCCGGATCAGGCCGATCAGAGAGGGCGCGCTCGATCATGTCCTGCAACCCACAGCCAGGGGCTCCGACGAACACGACGACCCCGTCCTGATCTACCGCGACCAAGTTGCAGGGCTCGGACGGCGACAGGTGGCGCCACTCGGTCTCGCCGAGGCCGCCATCGTCGACGAGGACGCAGCGGTCCAAGAGACCCGCGCTCGGGCCATCTCGCGGCGCGAGGACCACGACGAACTGCACCCCTTGATCGCCGTAGCGCTGCGCCAGCGCGTCGAGGTAACCGACGTCCCCCGCGAGCAGCTCCGGCCGCCCGCGGTAGAACGCGACGACCGTCAAGCGGGCCGCGTCGAGGCTCATACACGCAGACCCCTCGCAACGAACCTGCTCTGTCGCGGGCAACTCGGGCGCGTACATGCCAATACGAAGCTGGCCAGGCAGCCAGACGCTCAACGCGAGCAACGCCACGCCAAGGCGACCCAAGCTCAGCTTTCGACTCGGCACATTCATATAAGGCTCGCCCCCGAGAGGGATATCGACCGCGCTCGGCAGCGAGCTTGACCTCCGAAAGGCGCGCGCGAGCGACCTCAGCCCTTCCGCTCCGCGCCCGAAGCCGCAACAATGCGGGCGTCGCGTCCTCTCTATCGCGTGCTCTCAACCGAGCCACGCCCGGCCCTACGGCTGGGCCACGACACATGAAGCCAATGACCCCTCTGTGGTGCGCCGCCGTCATGGTGGCCGCCTGTGCCAGCATCAACGCCCCGACTCCGGTCGAGGCCGGACAGCTCGACGCGATCCGCGCCTTGATGCCGCGAGATCCAGACCAGGCGGCGATGGCCGCCGAGCGGCTGCTCAAACAAAACAGCGCCTTGAAGGAGGCGCGCCTGCTGCTCGCCGAGTGCTCGCTACAGATGGCCAACGAGCCAGAGCGCTCCGGCAAGCGATTTTTGCTGCTCGACGCTCTGCGCAACTTCGAGGTCGCGCTCGACGACTCGGAAGAGGAAAAATGGGCGCGTGAGTGGCGCCTGTGTGCCGAGACCCACTACGCGCTCGGCGAATATGAAGCAGGGAGCGAGGCGGCGGCCCACGCGGCCAACGGGTTCGCGAGCAAACAAGGGGTCGACAGCCAGAAGGACTACTCGCGATCTCGCCTGATCGGCGCGCGCTGCGATTACCGCGCTTTCGTCGCCGCGCGCCAGGCAGAGCTAAGCGAAGGATCTCCGGACAGCTCCGGCGTTGTGACGCCGAGCCCGCGGGTCATGCAATTTGCCCAGGTCGCGTCAGCCGGCTTCGCCGCGGCCCGCGTCGATCACCCCGCGGAAGCGAACAATACAACGGCCGACATCTACAAGTGGCTCAACCAGAGCAGCGAGGTCGTACGCACCTACGAAGCGGCGCTGGTCAACTGGCCGGCCGAGACCGCGATCCATGACGCTTACATCAACTGGATGATCCAAAGCCGCCAGCACGACGCGCTCGTCGGCGGCTACCGACGGTTCGTCCGCGAGAAGCCTGACGCCCCGGTCCTCAGATGGTTCGAAGGTCGCGCAGTCTATTCCCGGGCCGACAAGCTGCGCGGCGAGGGCAACTACCAAGGTGCGATCGCGATCTACAAGAAGTCGAGGGGCGTCTTCAGCGAATATGTGGCGCTGATGCCGCAGCACCGCGAGGCGTCCGCCCAATGGCAGGCGCTCTGCGACCTCGCCATGGCCCGCTGCGCCGCCGACAGCGGCGACCTAGACCGCGCCGCCGAGCTCATGTTCCGCGCGGCAGAGACATCTGCGGCGACGACAAACTACGTAGACGGCCAACCGCAGCTGGTTGACACCTTCGGCAATCACTTCACTGGCGCGGCCTTCGCCATCCACGTCGCGCTAGCCCAATCGCCCGAAGACGCGCTGCAACGCACGCTCGCCTTCAACGAACAAGTGTTTCAGAAGTACCCCGGCCAATGGGGCTTCCTCTACAACAACGCCGCGCTCGCAGCGCGAGACCTCGGCGTGCAAGTCGCCAACGCAGGAGATGGTGAGACGGCGATGGAGCTGTGGGAGCGCAGCTACCGCTACTACGAAGAAGCCGTGGCGCTGTCGCCTTCCGACGCGCGCATCGTCAACGACTGCGGGCTGATGCTGATCTACCACCTCGACCGCGACTTCGAGCGCGCGCGCGAATGCTTCGACCAGGCCATCAAGCTCGGCACAGCCCAGCTCGCCGCGCTGCCAGAGGATACGCCCGCGCGGGAGCGCGAACTCCTAGAGGAGGCCGTCGGCGACGCGTGGCAGAACATCGCGGTGCTGCTACGCGAACACCAGCAAGCGTCATTCGAGGACTACAAAGAATACTGCGAACAGGCCGTCAAGTACTTCCCGTATCAACGCCGCGAGGCGGCGGCGCTCCTGCGCAACGAGGGCGCAAACGCCCTCGGCTCGACAGCACGCGCGCAGCTACAAAACCGGCTCGGCGGCTCCTCGCAGGGCCAAGGCAGCGCAGCCGAAGCGCTAAAGCAGGCGCAGCCGAAGGTCGACGAAGCCATCTCGAACCAGGACTTCGACGCCGCGTTGAACGCCCTCGACGGCATCTCCAAAGACTGCAAGAGCTACGCCCCCTACCACTTCTTGAAGGGCAAGGTCACGTGGATGCTCGCCAACCAGGCCCGCGACACCAACCGTAAGGGCACCGCGTTCTTCTACCAAGACGCCGTCACCGCGCTTGCGCGCGCTGTCGAACTCGACGCCGAACCAAACGGGCCCCGACAATTCCTAGCGCAAGCGCAGTATGACGCAGGGGACCTGGCCAAGGCGAGCGAGACCGCGTCGGCGCTGCTGCTCCACATGCAATCGCAGGGAGGCGGCTCAGAAGAAGATAACCGCGCCGCCCACGCCTTACGCGCCAACGCCGCGGGGCGCGCCTACGCGCAGAAGAAGAGCAACGAGGAAGAGGACCCGGCGCTGCTCTCCGCGGCGCGGACCTCGATGCGTTGGCTAGAGCAGAAAGGCCACGTCGATGCGAAGCTGCTTTCGCTCTGGTCTGCCACCGAGGCTTGGGCCGGCGCCCCCGCCGAAGCGGTCAACGTCTATGTCCGCGCCGCCGAACGCGCGCCTGACGACTTCACCTTACTCGAGCAGATCATCAACACCGGCTACAGCCAGAAGCAGCTACCGCTCGCGGTCGAAGCGCTTAGCAAGCGCGAAGACGCAGGCACCCTTTGGTATCGCGGCAAAGCGCAGTTCTACCTAGCGCAGGCCGAGCGCCAAGCGGCCAAGGCCGGTGAGGCGATGAAGACGCTAGAGACCTCGAAGGCGAGCTTTGAGCTGTCGATGCAAAAGAACGCCGGCTACGCCGACACCTGCAACCAATGGATCGCGATGGTCCTTGGCAAGCAGGGGTGCATCACCCTCAACGTGCAAGAGGACCGAGATGCCGCCGAGGCCCTGCTCATTGAAGCCATGCGCTTACGACCTGACGTGATTAATCAAGACCTCGGCCTGACTGAGACGATCAAGCGCGGCGTCCTCGGCCTGGTTGACCACTACTACCGCAAGAACGACCTCAAGAAGGTCGAGCAAATCAGCCGCGCGGCGGCCGACGCTGCCAGCAGCGACGTCGATCTCCTCAATAACTCCGGACTGTTCGCCCGTGATTATGGAAACATCATCGAACGACGAGGCGACGCCGAGACGGCCAAGGAGATGTACGAGCAGAGCTACAAGGCCTACACACGGGCGCAGCAGCTCGACCCGGCGAACGTGCGCCTCCGCAACGACTGTGCGCTGATCGCGATTTACCACCTCGAGCGCGACTGGGACCTCGTCAAGAAGCTGCTCGACTCAGCCATTACCGACGGCGACGAGGCGCTGGCCAACAACCCACCCGACAACGAGAACGCCAAGCAGCAACTCGAAGAGGCTGTCGGAGACTGCTACGAGAACCTCGCGTTGTGGCACCTCAAACACAGCAAGGATGCGAACGCCGCCAAGGCGGCCGCCAAGAAGAGTCAGGGCTATCACCCGGGTGCGCTCAGGCCAGGCGCGCGCCGGCACCTGCGCACTGCGGAACGCATCTTGCAAGGCAAGTAGGCATGATCGGACGCCGTGACCCCTGGGCGTGGGCGCTCGCCCTGCTCCTGCTGCTCGCGCCGCTGCACGCGCAAGTAGAAGCGGCGAAGCGTAGGCCGCAGGATCCCGCTGTCGTAACGCAGCGGGAACAAAACGCGCTGCGCTCCAAGGCCTTTAAGGCGCAGAATGAAGCCCGCTACAGCGCAGCCGCCGACGCGTTCCTACAGCTAGCCCGCGCCGAACCCGACCGGATCGAATGGATCGTCGCTGCGGGGAATTGCCTCGGCCGGAGCGGCCGCTTCAGCGAAGCCGTCGACTTGCTCGACAAGGCGCGCAAGCGCTTTGCTGGCGACCTCGAGATCAGCGCGATCCTGGCGCGGACGCTGCTGCTGCAGACCGAGCGCGACAGCGGCGTCGTGCAGCCGGAGATCTCCTGGACCGAGGCCGCGGACATCTGCGAAGACGTCCTAAAGCGCGACCCAACGTACGCCGACTGTCGCCTGCTGCTCGCGCAGTCTCGCTACCTGCTCGGCCAATGGGACGAGGCACAGCGCCATGCGGAGGAGGCCGTACGCCGACACCCGGAGCGGGCAGGAGCCCACGTGCTCGTCGGTCGCCTCGCCAAAGACCGCCTCAGCCTCTACTTCGGCGAGCTAGAAAAGGTCGGCGGCGACGAGCCAGCTCGCGCGCAGGTGATCAAGAAGCTGCACGAGCAGCGCATCAGAGCGCAGAGCGCCTACGAGACCGCGGCGGAGCTCGACCCTTCGCGCGCACACCCGCACGTCGCATTGAGCCAGCTCGCGAGCATCGACGGCAAGCCACAAGCTGCAAGAGAGCACCTCCACGACGCGCTGGCGATCGATCCAGAGGTCGCAGTCGATCACGCGGCGCTGACCCATGGAATGAACTGGCGAGCGCGCCGCGACCTCTATCAGGCCCTGCGCGCGCGTTACACGGCGTCGGCGCGCCACCCGCAAGACCTCGCACGCCGCAAGGCTGCGGCGCTGCGCTTCCACGAGGCGCGCGCCCTGCTCGATGGCCTGCAGTTCCAGCCATCGCTAGAGGCGTTCTTAGCCGTCAAGCAAGATGACCCTAGCGCAGACAACGCCGACTACTACGCGTTCCTCTGCGCGTATTACCTAGACGATCACGACGCCGCAGAGCGCTACGCAGCGGCGTTCGCGCGGCACAGCGCGGCAGGCTTCGCCGACGTCCTCCGAGAGCGTCAAACCGAGCAGCGCGTCCAAATCGCTGCGATCGTGCAATATCTGGCAGACCGCGCCTACCAGCAGCTACGCGTCGAGAGCAGCCGTGACCTTAACCACGTGACCGCGTGCCTAAAGGACTCGGCCGACGCCTGGAACAACCACGCGTTCCTTTGCAGGGAGACGGGCGCGTTCCAACGCGCCTACACCTCATACCAATACGCCATCCAAAGAGAACCAAGCTCGCCGCAGCTGTGGAATGACGGCGGCGTCGTCCTGCATTACCACCTCGCGACGCCCGAGAACTTGGCGAAGGCGCGGCAGATGTACCTCAAAGCGATCGCGCTCGCTGAGGCGGCGCTGGCGGACCAAAAGACGACCGTTGAAAAACGCGCCGCCGCGAAAGCCGCCGCCGCGAACGCGCGCCTGAACCTGAGCGAGCTCGACAAATAGCGCGAGCGTCGCGCGTCAACCCGACAAGCGCGCCGCGAGGTTGCCGTAGCTGCGGTACGTGGTGACGTCAGGAGGGCCCGCCGCGTAGAGCCACGTCATCGCAGTGACCCCATCGCGCGGTAACGAGATCAGAGAACTAGAGACGGTGCGGTAGTCATCACCGTGCTTGCAGACTGCATGATGCCCCTCGCCGCCACGGTCACGCAGGCAGTCGGCCAGCCGCTCGAGACGATGCGCCGCGTCGATCCGGGGCGCGAGCGCCGCCGCCAAACCACGCGGCGACCACGCGCCTGCCGCGTGCTCATTGGTCAGCGCGATCACTGCATCCGACCACTCGACGCAGCTCGTCGAACCTGCCGCGTGACGAATCACGAAGGCCTGGGCGATGTCAGCGACGACCAGCTGAAACGCGGAGTGCGGGGCACCTGCGACCCGCGCGAGCACCGCGTCGACTCCCTGCTGCAGGTCTTCGTGGTCCAAGGCGAGGTGCGGCAAGTGACCGCGTGACGGCGCGCCGTTCACGGCGGGCTCACCTATGACGTTCGTGAGCCCCGCGACCCGGCCAGCGTCGTCGACCGCCAACCAAGTGCCGCCAGCGACGCGGTCTCGGGGGGACAAGATCCGTCGCCGCTGGCCGTGCCAGATCCCGGGCGGTGACGACTTGCGATCCGTACGCTCGTCGCGGTTGGCGGCGACGAGCAGGGGCTGCGATGTGGCGCCCCCCCGAATGACAATCAACGAACACATGGTGATTAGCTCTGCGTGTAACGCTCCAAGCGGCGCAGAAACAACATCCCTACCCCCGCGATAGCGCACAACACCGCGGCAGCGCCAAACGCCCGGCGGAAGTCGGTGCCGCCCTCGATCGCTGCGACCGTAGTGCCAAGCAGCGGACCGAAGGCGAGGCCGAGCTGTGTACAGCTCTGCACAAGGGCGAACGCCAAGGTCCGATGCTCATCAGCGACGCGCTTGCTCACCGACGAGAACGCCAAGGTCAACGAGCCCGCCATCAAGCACGCCACCACGACGCGGAGCAGCAAGAACTGATCAATCGATGTCACTGTCACCATCAACGCCTGCGTCACGAACATCCCAAAGCTCAACACCGTCAGACATCGCAGCGGGCCGCGGCGGTCGGCCATCCGCCCCCACCACGGCGTAAAGCACCACTGCCCGATCGCTAGCACCCCGAATGCCACGGCGATGGTGCGATCAAGGGCGAGCGACTCAGAGGCGCTCCACGCCGCGATCCAACGCTGAGGACCGAGGTCACGCACGAACAAAGACAACATCGGCTCGAGCATGCTCTGACCGAGCCGCAGCACCAGCAGCAGCAGCAGCAGCAGGGTGAACGCGCGCTTGCCGAGCAAGTCCGCTACGCCGCGGCGGAACCCGGCGAAGAACGTCACGGCGCGCGCGGCGGGCGCCTGCGGTGAGTCGACCGCGCTGACCATGATCCGCACTGCCGCCAAGGCTGACATCGCCGACGCGATCCAGAACAACGACGTTCGTCCAAACCAGCTCGTCAACTCTGCGCCGACGTATGGACCGACGAATGAGCCGAGCGCCATCGCGACCTGTAGCCTCGCGATGATCCGGCCGTGCACATATTTGGGTAAGTGCCCAGAGACCAGCGCCATCGCCGGCGCCACATAACCAGCGAACATCCCCTGGAGGACGCGCAGCGCGACCAGCCACGTCGTCGTGGTCGCGAACGGCATCAGGGCGGTGGTGAACGCGATCGCGAGGTTGGCGCGCACCGCCATGCGCTTCTTCCCGTACCGGTCCCCCATCGCGCCCCAGAGAGGCCCCATGCACGCCGCTGCGAGCGGCCCAGCCCCGTAGATCACGCTCGCCCAAAACGCGACCTCCTGCGGGTCAGAGACCCCCAGCTCTTCTTCTACGTAGAGCGCGAGCACAGGCAGAAACGCCATCAACCCGAGCGAGGTGGTGAACAACGCCAGCCATACCGCGCGGAAGTTTCTACGCCCAGGGTGCACGCCTTCGTTCTAGACTGCGGACGCCGTAGACGACAGCAGAAGATTCCCGACGTCTGTCAGCGCTGCGCGCGAAAGCGCAGGACGACGCGCTCCGTCGCTATCGGCAGGCCCTCGCCCGCGGCAGCGGGCGGCGACAACGGCAAGCGGCGCTTCTCTTCACCGCGGACGATCTCACCCTCGACCTCGCGCGTGCAGCGCGCCAGCTTCTCCAGCAGCGACCGCACTTGAGCCCGCGATCCTTCCACGACCCACGCTCGCGAACCAGGTAAATCCGCCGGCGTGGATGCCGCTCGCGTAACGCGCAGCGCGCCGAACAGCGAGGCGCTTGAGGCCTCGGATCTCGCCTCCCCGGCTCGCCCTCTCTCTAGGCGATCAGGTCGCGCACCGACGGTCTCCAGGGCCTCTGCCGCGAACCAGCCGCGAACAGCGACGTCGTCCAGCACCGCTTCACGATCAACAGGGTTGTTGGCGTCAGCGTCCGAGCCTCGCGCCTCTACTTTCGCGCGCCGCTGCGCCGCGGCGACCGCGACCCAATCGGCGAACGCCTCGCGCCCAGCGCCCGCGAGCTCGAAGGTGACGTACGGGTCAGACGTGCCCTCGCCGCCGAATAATGTCGTGTCCGCCGCGATCAGATTGGTCGCCTTGTGTAAGGTGACGGTGATGTTGGCGAGGGTATGCTTACGCCTTACCTCCGCGGCCATCTGCGGCATATTCCACATCTCACTCACGATCGACATCTTACCACCAGAGCCGAACATAATCTCGCTCGCCTCATAAAAGGTAGGGATGACGAGGTCAATCAGCGCAA
>Ga0163179_10000018_pt1 | contig 156635 bp, 163 predicted proteins | sample AtlANTMetagenome_FD_109643 | JGI IMG/M metagenome (GOLD analysis project Ga0163179, IMG submission 109643) | Marine eukaryotic phytoplankton communities from the Atlantic Ocean - Atlantic ANT 2 Metagenome | ecosystem: Environmental > Aquatic > Marine > Oceanic | place: North Atlantic Ocean...
TGACCATTGAAATAACAATAGTGTCGGGATGTAATGTGTGGCCCGCAATCTTTCGACTATCAGTCAACTCCATCAAGGATTGGCGAACATCATTGTTTGCACGATCGACTTCGTCAAAGAATAGTATACACGGTTGTGAACATGCTTGTGCAAACCACCCCATTGGGGCAAACGTAGTGATTCTGCCATGCTCAGATTCCCTTGGCTCCGGGACACCAATAACATCGCCAGTATCCGCCATCTGGCTTGCACGACGCTCAACAACAGGAAAAACATAATCTTTTCCATACTTTACAGTAAAGTCATCGCCAAGAATACCCGCTAACTTATCTGCTAACTGATAAACAAGCTCTGACTTGCCAATGCCATGCTTGCCATGACCCATAATGGGCTTCCGACTGCGAATGATATATGGTGCAATCTTGCTGAATTGTGCGAATGAAATACCGAGTGTAGCCATGTTTATAATCTCCTTTGACCTATTTAGTAAACCTATTGTCTCATATTATTTAGAAAATGTCAACAACAAAAGGTTAAATATTTATCTTTTTTGTTGAAACCCTTAAATTAAATTGGGTAAATGCCAGTCGGCAGAGTCATATCCAGAATGCCATTCAAGGGGGCGGTTAGACCCCACTTTCTCAGCATCTACTTGTGCGATGATTTCAAACTGTGGGGCTGCAAACTCATCCATCAAAGAGGCAAACTCAATGGGCAACAAGAACGAGCGTTTAACACCAGTTGGAAATGCAACCAACATTACCTGTTGTGCTCGTGATTCCTGACGGTGATCTAGGTGATGCCAAAGAAGCTCCGTTACCATTGCGTATTGACCATGTTTGGCTATAATATCTTTCAAGCGATTCTTTATCCAGCTTCCCGATTTAATATCATCCATGCTCCTAAACTTTAACAGAGTGCCCGGAGCAAACCCAGTTTCTTGGCAAGTTTTCAAGAACTCTGCCCTCCAAGTTCGTGACTTTTCGGCCTGGTATTGCCGATCTTTTGCTAGTGAAGGACAAGTTCTTTTTGTGTGACCTTCCTCTCGGCAATAAGAGCATCTGCGAGGTTTTTTAATTTTTGTACTTTGCTTCATTCGCTTCTCCTTCATGGCATAGTAACTATCAGGATTCTCACGAATATATTTCTTCAAATCTGGGCATGTTCGCCTGTTGTGGCCCGTCTTATAACACCAACTGCATCTTACTGACATTTATTTCACCTTTTAGCTTCCGCTAATCTCAAAATCGTTTATACTAACCAATTCTACATCAGGTGAATCAAATATGTCAAGTGATTTATTGTTTTTCTCCAGTGATTCTTCAGAAAGTTTTCTAATCTCAACAATATCTACAGGGTTTTTACCTATGATATCTAAATAATCCAATTCGTCGTCGGTAAGTGGGGAGTCCAGGTCAAGCCCTTCAAAGATGTTATCTAAATTCATAAATGTATTATTCCACATAAGATTAAAAAAAGCAATAAAAAAACGCATGATGCAAATCACACCATGCGTTTTTCGTTTATACCCTGTAGGGATTTTCCCTATTTTTATTCTTTGCTATCTTCTTTTGGCATTTCATCAACTGCCTTGATTAGTCTCATGAAGTTTTCATACCCTTTTTTCTCTGTAGGTGACATTGTGGCATAGTGAACATCAGCGAAACGATCCAATTCTTCGATCCACTCCTTCATTTTTTTATCTTGCTTATATTGTTTTAGGTTTACTACCTTCTTCATTAAATCTCCCTCAATAGTTTTTCAATATCTTCTATCAACTCTAGCTTGGATTGTTCACCACAAAGAGGTTCTGAGCGATAGGATACTGTGGCTGTTGAAGTGATCAACATTTTTTTTGCCCTCTTTAATACCTCTTTAAGTTTATCATTTGTTTCCTGTGCTCGAAAGTAGTCTTCCGCCGTAGCATAACATTCTTTACTCATTTTTGCCTCCAAAACCCGATAAATCCAGGCTTCGATTTCATTTTGTGATAGTGTTTCATAATCCTCAAGTCGCTTTAATTCTTTCGCGATAAATGGAATCATTTTTTATGCTTTCGCAAAACATCATTTGTCACTTCAAACTCTTCTCCTGAAAAATCGTAAGTTGGTTTCGCTCTTGACTTACTGATGCCGACTCCCTTCACTCGACGAATATCGGTTCTTCCAGACTCATCATGTGGGTGGAACTGGGCCATCCAATCGTTGTGTTGTTTGTATGGGTCCTTGTTTGAGTTAATGGTGTGATTCCCACAGCCACACCAAGTGACAGTCCGTATCTCTGGCTCTGTCGTCTCCTCTTTGTCTTGTGTTTCCTCGGGTTCGCTTGGTTCCGACGGCGATGAGTCCATGTTCCCCAGTAAGTTTGTCATATTCATTTTAAATCCTCGTTTTAAACTCTAGCCTTATTGATTCTATAAGCTCTTTGTAATATTTATGAAGCATTCGGTTTCTTTCTTCAACTTTTTTTCCATATCTGATTATTTTATCTTTGTTCTTCGACCGTGGCCAACCTTGCCCACCATTATAACATCGGTAGGCCAATCGACCGCGACATTGTCTATAGTTGTCCCTAAAAGAGTTCAAGATATAAATGCCCTTTGATATGTTCAAGTTGGGCTCAAGCAAAGCAGCTTCGCAATGGCTAATGGATTTATATTTAAATTTCTTATACCACCATTTACAATTAACCTGAAACAATCCTGTGTCTTTTGTGTGAGAGTATGCTCTGGGATTCAGAGAAGATTCGGTGATTGCTATAGCTAACAACTCATAAGGATCTTGCTTTTTTTCCTCTGCTTGTCTAATAATCTCTCTAACGTATTTATGTTTGGATTTTTTCTCCAAACTGTAAGGGTCACATGCCACGACCAAAGCAGAAACATGTAAGACAGAAACTAACCAATCCATTAATCCTCCGAATCATATAAGGGTTGATCGAAAGGCCAATCGCCTTCATAATAATAGTCATCCCACATATCATCTTCGCGAGAATCATAACTATTTTGAAACAGTTCTTCGAGTTCTATTTCTTCTTCGATAACTTCCTCATCTAATAGTTGTTCAATCATTAAAGCATTTATTTCATCATATTTTTCATCTGAGATTTTCTCTCGACACTCTTGTAAATTTGACCAAGCCTCTTTCGCTGTCATATCCCCTGAGATGAAGTCTTCAATAATCTTGTTTGCTAAAAAGTCATTCATTTTTTGTCTCCTTTGACTTGCACACCATATTATAGATTTTTGTGTGACGTTTGTCAAGTATTAAATACAAATGTTTTGAAAGATATTCCTCAATAAATCAGTATAACGTGTTGGATCCGGTGGATAAATGTTCACTAGTCTATCTAATTCGTTGTTCACAACATCATCCCACATATAGAAAAGGCTAGTATTAGTAATGATATACGACTCATACATGTCTCCCGGCATACATTCTCCGACTCGACAGTTTATATTTCTTGTTTGGACTTGTGGCTCTTGAATGCCGACCCAACTTTGACCAGGTTCATCAGTAACCATGACGATATAGGGGTACGCATCTGCTCGCCATCCAATACCCACAGGATCTGCGGGGTCAGTTAAATTGTACATCACATCCCAACTTGGTTCATTACCCCCACCATTACAGGTTAAGCCAAGCAAGATGGAACGGAAGGTCCCCACATCAACTAAAGCAGGCATGGTTCGCAGCTCTTGAGTTAAATTGCTGTTATTGGGATAAACACCTGGGAAAGCGACCAGTGCGAAGCGATGCTCGGTGGTTTGGAACTGATCCACATATTGTGCGATTCCTTGGGCAAGGGCTGTGATAAAAGGACACATTGAACCAGATATATCAATAGCGAACACCATGTCCACCTTGTCATGCGGGTTTAGATCTTCGTCTATTGCACCATCACAATCATTATCAAGCTGGTCGCATATCTCTTGTTGGGGCGAGACTGCTCCAATGCAAGGCGACCATTGACCGGCAGAACAGGAACTGGTTCCTACTCGACACTCTCCCACTCCTGCTGTGGTGGTGTTTCCACAAACTTGTGACATTCCATCGACCACACCATCGCAATCGTCATCCCAGTTGTTACACGTTTCCGGTGATGTATTAAAGAAGTAGCATGGACCCCATACACCGTATTCATCACATATCTCTACTCCAGCACCACAATCTACAACTTGGTTGGTCGCTGGGTTTATGACATTTTGATTACAGATTCTTGCTTGGCCTTCTAAACAGTTGCAACCCTCATCGACTTCGCCATCGCAATCATTATCAAGGCCATCACAAATTTCTGTTTCTGGCTGTGGTGCGTCACAGTTTTCCCAAGTGCCAGCGTTACACTCCTCAACACCATTGCCACAAGCTGTGGCACAACGTCGAATGATACCCTCATCTACTGCACCATCGCAGTCATTGTCGGCTCCATCACAGGTTTCAGCTTCAGGATAAATTGCATCAATACATTTTGATTCTCCGCCATCACAAATAGTGCGACCATATTCGCAAATGCCGACTGCTCGACCGGGGCCACATATTGTAAATCTTATATTATCTACAACACCATCACAATCGTCGTCCATTTGGTTGCATGTTTCTGCACCTGGTAAGACCTGATTGTTGCATGGACTCCACCCACCATTTATGCAATATTGTTCGCCCTTTTTGCACGAAGTGGTTCCATCCAAAATCACGTTGCTTGGACCAGACCAACACTCTAAGGGCTTGATATCGTTATCAATACTCTCGTCGCAGTTATTATCTAATCCGTCGCAAGTCTCTGGTGCTCCCGGATGGATGAAACGTGAGCGATCGTTGCAATCACCTTCACATGTAGTGTATCCATCGTTGTCAAGATCGAAGGGTTCGTCGATCAAGCCATCACAGTTATTATCTAAGCCATCACAAACTTCTTCAGTCGGAGGAACAAACCCCACGCACACCTCTTTACCGTCGTCGTCGCATTCAAACTTACCAAACTGGCATTGCCCCGTGGAGTAGAGCGGGCTATTTTTGAATTCTTCGGCTGAGATGCCGCTCCCATCTTGTGTGATGCCACAAGGATAGTTGATACGACAATACTGTGATAATCCACCGGATTCATCACAACTCGCACAACCTTGAATCATGGTCGCTACCGCGATTGTGATGAATAATATTTTTCGGTGGGAAAATTTATTTCCCATACTAGTACATATTACCCTATTTACTAAAAGTCTTTAAATTTATTTTTTAAAATCCGAAAGATTTTAGTTCTTTAATAGCTTGACGTGTGTTTTTGTAAAGAATGGTGAGCCCACCGTTCCCCTTAAACTTACTTGTGTTACTCTCAAAATCATCAATGAGGACTCCAATCTTGCCATTGTATTTGGCGTATGGAGCCTTATCATATCTAATCTGAACTCGCTCTTTCGGTAAACCGATGTGGTCCTTTACCCACTTCTTTTTTCCTATGACGGCTTGAAGGTCAGTTGGTTTGGACAAGATGATTGGGTCATATCTTTCTATGTATTCCCATAACTCTTTTCCACCTGGAAGCCACTCTAGTCCCATCCAAAATCTGCGGTTATCCATCAGAACTCTGTAAAGAAAGTTTCTTGCCTCTTTCTTAAACAGTTTGTGTGTCTTGTCCAGATGCTCGGAAGTCAATGTTTGACCTTCAAGAACCTCTCGGGCTTTTGCCTGCACTTTTCTGTAGTTATCAGAAGCCGATTCTGGTGGTTCTGAATATAGAGCTTCGTTAACTCCACCAACGAGATCAACAAGGACTCCGTCCATGTCACAGAATATTTGATATTTGTTTGTTATTTCCATAAAATCCATCTCCAACGCGGTCTTATCTGCAAATAGTTTTCAGTCTCATCATGCTTATATGCTTCTTTTTCTGCCCTAATATTATAGTAAGCTATGATTCCGCTCCTGAAGCGGGTATAGTTTTTAATATAGTCATAAACATACAACACAATGAAACCAATAAAACATGTTTCTAAGAACTGTTGGAAGTGAATGGTTTCATGTTGTCGGGTCTTCTTTGACATCGTGCCTCGACTGAAGACAACGAACCCTAGAGTGATAGCTCCGATATTTATCGGAGCAACGTAAGATAATAAACGTGGAACCCAAGAGTTTTCCACAAAGATTGGTTTCCAATTTCTCATGAGTTATTTTTTGATTCCGTGCTGGTCCTTGACTTTGAGGACACAGGATTCATATTTATCCTTGTCTTTTCTGCCAACAGACTTTGTACAAATCGCCCATGGATTAGGTTTTGCGTCTTCCTCAAGTTCATCTATTACTCTACCTGTCTCTCCATGCACTTTGATTAAGTTAATCTTTGGATAATCTTGTTCAAGTTCTCTCCAAGTTTTATCACTATCGTCAATGTGCGTTTCACTTCCAAGCTCATCTATGATCTTACCTTTATTTTGCCAACTTGTCAAGTGAATTTGTTCTACGGGCAAACTATAATCATTAATAAATGATTGTATTTCTTCTTCAGCGGATTCAAACCCTGATTCATAGACTTCACTAGGTTTTCTCCTAGAGACGATGTGGATCTTTGCGCCATTATTTGCTAACCTTTTTATCCTATTAATGATAGGACCGTTGGCAGTGTTGGTGTCCTTCATCTTCAACGTGTTGTCAAAGTCAACAGTCACAACAGATTCATTAAGAAATCTTTTCCATTTTTCTAATAAGAGTTTCATTCCTTAAAGTCTTCCGGTGTTTCTAAGCCGGATCTCCTGGTTCTTTTATCTAGTTGTTGCAGCGTTTTGACATTTCCTAGTTGACCCTTGCTCTTGAGTGTAAAAAGGGCGCTTACAGTATCAGAATCTACTCCTTTGGGAATGGTGTATTCTTGATTAGGTTTGGTTTTTTGAACCAGATTGAGTGCCTGAATGAATGAGGGCGATAAGCTCAACAATCCAGCCAAAGCTGCTGACGCGATCACATTCTCCTCAAGACCCTCTTTGTTCATTCTCTTTGTTTTTTCTTTTGATGCTTCTTTTCTTTGCTCGGCATACGCAAGAGCTTTCTTTAATCTTGCTTTAACTTTAGGATCTTTAGCGTTTTTATGTGCAGCTCTAACTCTCTGATGAATCAAATTGATGACCTGTGATTGTCTTGCATGTGATTTTGATTTAAACGATGCTTTGGATAAAGTGTCTTTGATATCTTGTACGGAAGAGAACTTGACTGAGACTGTATCTTTTGGGTTCTCATCGGTGTACAGTCTTCTGCTTGAACCCTTTGGTTTCTTGCCTGTTCCTTTTTTGGGTTCTTTTCCCTCTTCAGCCTTTACACAATTCCTATATGTTTTTCCAAACATCTCTTTTGTTTTTTGAGTTGGATGAGTTTTGTAACCTTTTTGGCAACGCTCTTCAAGAACCTCTTCTATGATTTCTAACAGATTTTGTTCGTTCAGTTTCACTTTAATTTAACCTTAAACCTCACGGGTTCTTTTTTGGCGAATGGTCAACTCTCTTTAATCTCATCGTCAGAACCAAAGTAGCGTTCTGGATCAACTTTGATAACTGGGAAGTTCATCAATTCATGCAGCTCTTGGGCAAACGCAAACACAGCATCATGAACTCTGTTTTCCATATCACTATTTTTATCATACCCAGGCATCAACTTGCTTAACCCATCTTGCATAGCGTCTGCCATCATTTCTGGTCCAGATGGTGAGTTTTCATCATAATCATCCTCTGTTAAGTTTGACAGCTCTTCTTTGATGATTTGTTGTAGTTTTTCTTTAGTTATTTTCATTTTTTTTGTTCCCGTTTTGTGGTAAAGACTTCTCCAGATGGAGAGAACTTAGCCTATCATTCCTTATAATTAGTTTCCTTTCTGTATCATAGATATAAAATACTGTTTTTGTAAGACCAGTGCGTATTATTCTTGCTTTCTTTACTCCATTAATATAGACGATATCATCGGCATTGTAATCATTTCCAAGAAAGAACATGATTCCCTCAACAAACCTTTGAATGATATTTTTGAAAGTTAATACTGTGACACCCGCAACAAACATCCAACCATATTGTCCCAATAAATCAGAGACTATCTTTTGTATTTGCTGTTCGGTCATGGCTATTCATTCGGGACTAACTTCTTAGTGCGCGTTGCAACTTCTTCTGAGTTTTGGATTGCCGCTCTACCAGATTTTTTAGAGTTTCTTATGAAATACCTATTGATATTTAATGATAGTTCTTCTAGTGCGTTGTATACTGAAGTGACATCTTCACCAAGCTGATCAGCATAGTTTGCTGCGATGTTTTTCATTTCCTCTGGCGAGCCAAAGTTTAAGGTTGCAATGGGTTCAATCTGTGCCACTGTTTTGCCCGTTAGAACTGTTGTTGGGATTGAAAATTTTGTTCCCTTTTTCCATTTCGGATTTGAATCAATATTGAAATCTCCACCCATGCCTTCGGGTACACCCTCGGTTGCTCCAACAGTGAACTCATAAAAATCTATATTTGTGACGCTCGCATCATCACCCATTTTTTTGATAGCGACAAGGTACGGAATGGGCATACCATATTCATTAATGCTTGCCCTCAAATCCTTTAACGAACCTTTGATGGCCTTGCTTCCGCCCGACGCACCTCCTTTGAAAAACTTCAAACTCATAGGTCTTCCGCTAGCATCTTTAATATCTGCAATGTCGCCGCCTGCATCGCCAGATCTGCCTTGGGTTGCAATAACTTGTTGTGCATCTGCTCCGAGAAGGGCTGCCACAAACACCTCGAACAAGAAACCTCCGGTGGAAGCATTAAAATCATAAACAATGGAAGTGAAGATCTCAAGAGCCATCAATCTTGAAAGGATGGTAGAAGCTGCCATTTTTCGACAACTAACGATGTTGTCTCCTTTACAGTTATTTACAAATTCATTGATCTTATTAACTTTATTTGAAAAATCACCGCCACGTGCCACTCTGGACAAGAGAGCTTCAATCTCTTTCCTATCCTCCGAACTAGGTTGTCCCCACTGCTCAGATAGTTTAGGGGTTGGTAGCGTTATTGTTTTCTTGTTTTCCTTTGTTTTTACTTGCGATTTTTGTTCTCGCAAGATACTTGAGCCTTTCTCTTTTTCTTCTACCAAAAAGTTTTTCCATTTGTGGTTCATATAATCATTCATAATCTTTTTCCTTATTTACCTAAATATTTTCTCCAAGATTCAAATAGTATCTTATCAGATGTTTTGGGTTTTTTTGATTCATTTGTTTGCTTAGAGAAGGGCGCGGCACCTTTTTCAATATCTTTCAATAGATCATAATACGCATAAGCTGATTGTTGTCTGAGCCCGTTTTGGTAAGAACTTTTGTTAAACTCTTCAAGAAACTTTGATGCCCTATACAAATCATCTTCGTTAAAATACAGCAAATCAAAATCCATAATTCCATAAACGCCATCAAGTTCAGGCGATAGTCTTTGCCCCTCTTTCTTAACAACAAAATTTTTGAGAGGAAAATCAACTTTCTTGCGGACAAACATTAGGTTTTCGCGAAGTTCAGTTCCGAACTCTCTTGTCCATAACTGTTTCATAACGTCTTGGTATTCAGCTGGGATCTTCTTGAACTCTTGTAGGTCGGATGTGATCTTATCTCTTTTCTTCCAAGTAACATTAATTACTTTTTCTTCTGGATTTATTGTCGCTTTAATGCTGTCCAGTTTTTTTAACTTTTCTGGAATATCTGCTATACGATCTCGAATAACACCTTGCTTTTCTAACCTAGCCCTAACATCATTCATAATAATATCAAATGAATCGTCGGCGTCTTCCATCACTCTTGCCCAACCCCTCAAACTTCGCAAATTGTTTCGGTAGTAATTAAAATCTGGATAAATATCTGTGCGGTACATACCATCGTTAGTAATCTTGCCATCGGATGGATCATAACCGTCGCCAAAGTGGTTGAGCAATGCTCTTTTTGCTGCAATGTCAACTTTGGGCTCCTCGACGGCCCAAGCACCTTGACCTAAAGGGAACGGACTATTTGGGTCAGGGTCTGGGTAGTCGCCAAGCTCCTCTGACGTATCAAACGCAAATTCGGTTCGATAGCTAACTGGATCTTCTTCGTTGCCATAATCAACATCAGCATTAATAGTAAAGTACTTCATTGAATTGTTTGCGCCGCCAACGATCTCGTCAACCTCTCGCCCAAGTGGATCACCAACATCGCGCTCGATTGCTTTTTCGTCTTCAGGGTTTGTTCCGATGTCGCCCGCTTGGGACATCAATTCATCTTGTTCAATATTCGTCAAGGTTGAGAACATCGCTGCAAAGATTTTACCGTCTGACGTGTCTCTATAGGTTCCGCCGTATCTTGTCCATTTTTCGTCAGAAACATCGTTTGCAAGCTCGTCAATGTCACCATAGGCTTTGTCTTGTGATTTAAGTGCCCAATCGGTAACAGATTTTAAAAATCCTGGTGGCGCTTTTTTATTACCTTGCGTGTATGATCTTGTTTCAGGAACTGCCAACATTCTTCCATCTTCGTCGTGAACAAATTTCCGCAAGCGAACCCTAGAAAATGGGCGCATTCCTGGGACTCCCCGATCGTCATCTGCAAAAATCTCTTCACCACCCTGATCTAGATCTACATCTTCTGGTTTTGTTTCATCTAAGTCTACATCGAAATACTGCTCAAACTGGGCGCGAGGGATTGAATAGGCAATCGGACCATGACCTCTTGACTCTGCGACTGCACATTGAAAGTACCCGCCTGTTCGAGAGTGGCATGAACGAATGTCTTCCATATCTGACATTCTCACAACGTCAACTGGATGTCTCGACAGGATTGTAACATAAGGATCTTTCTTTGCGAACGCTGCTTGAGGGTTCTCTCGATAGAACTGCGACTTCTCGTTCCAAAACTTTTTAAACTTTGGGAGATCTTGTTCGACTCCGAATAAGTCTTCTGTGGAAGAGAACGGCAGAACTGACACGAGTTTCTTTTCCATTGATTCTCTATCGTCCATCGCTTTTTGCAATCTCTTGTCCTCTGGATCTGTTGAATCAAATCCTGTTGCGAGAGTAGCAATTTCAGCAGCATAACCACCAGCATCGTTATATTCTTTTTTTACTTTTTCATATTGCTTAATCACATTTCCGATCATATCAAATGCTTTGCCGATCCGAATCTTCTGTTTTTTTGTAACCTGCTCTCCGGCTCGTGGACCTTTTGGGATTACTGTTGTCACATCTTTTGTGACTGTCGAATCATCAAAGTTAATTTCATATCCATTAGCCTGAAAAAAACGAACAATCTTTCCAATCATACCTTCAGCTGGTGAGGGTGGAGGGGTGATCGCTACGCGCTTTTTTCCTCCAAAAAGATTGTCAAATGAATATGCTTCTTCTGGTGCTGTCCTCATCCAGTTTTTAATATACTCATATTCATTCTCCGAAATCTCGGCGAGGATGTCAAGACGTAGTCTCTCATCTTCGTTTTCGTATAAATGTTTGCGCCAAGCCTTAACAAATGATGCCATGTTTATTCCTCAAATTTATTCTTATCTTGCCAATCGTGTGACACAGAGTCTTCATCAATGGGGCCGCCTGCGGCCCAAGTGTAGCAGGTTCTCGCTGAGTGGCATTTAAAATGGTGCATCCAACAATAACCAAGGCGGCCTTCGTCATCTGATACTGGTCCCGGCATACACTCATCCATCCTTTTTGAGATGTCAAAGGCCACGCAGTTTGAGCAGTTTGATTTTTTGGCGGCATCAACGCTGGTGTCCCAATGTTCTGCTGCCTTTTCATAGTAATCACCAGGCTCAAGAACATTCAAGGGGCCATACTTAACATGTTCCGCTTTAATGGCTGCGTTGCGGTTTTTTGTATTTAACTCTATGTCTTGGGTTGCGGGGGGACAAATGTATTTCTCAACCTTCTCCAGGCCGAGTTTTATATTTTCTTTGACGAACCTGCGCCATTGTTCCATCAGCAACTTCATTTGTCACTTACCACTTTTTGCAAGACCAATATCTTGCCTTGGTTTTAGGACCAGGGTTAGCACAGTTATGTCTTGCTCTGAAAGATTTTCTTCGGGCGGGGTTTGATTTTTTGATCCTCATGTTTGGATCTCCATAGTTGACCTTCTTCACGTTGCCCGTCTTAGGATCTTTCACATACACTTTAAATTTTTTAACATCGCCTCGCATTGGCTTGTTTAACTTAACTTTTCTTCCTCGATATTCTGCCTCTTCGATAACGTCATCCCAAAATTCTATATTCTCTGCCACAGTTCCATCATCATAGGTTGCGTCTGTTATATGAAAGTATGTCTCTGCAATCTTTCCAAACTCGTCCATAACGATTTCTTTTAGTGTATCTATTGATAAATCCATTTGACCCACTCCTTCGCTTTTTTTGCCCCATTTCTTTCCCTTACCTTTAGTTCCACAGGCAGAGGGTGTTGGGCGACACGATGGGTATTTCGCTCTCTTTTCGCCCTCTTTTCTTCCGCAAGATTTGCATGTTTTTTTGCCTGTTTTCTTATCTTTACGACAAGTGTTGCAATCAACCCAACCTTTGGATTTGCCTTTGCCGCCTTGTCTTGAAAACCAACCGTGAAGACCGGACTCTTTCTCTTTTGAATAGTCGGTTTTTGATTTTTTCTTCTCATCGACGAGATTATCAATCTGGTCTACTTGTTTTTTGTGAAGATTTGAAGAATCCGTTGACATTTTAGCAACCTTTGCGTGCTTTTCAGCAGATTTTTTTAGTTGAATCTTTATCTTCTTTAAAGTTTTTACTTCTGAACCTGTTAGATCTAAATTTTGTTCATTTTGACGCATGGCTTTCATACCCCTTTTACGACTGGCTGCATTCCTGTCCACGACTTCTGAATCGTAGGTGTCTCTTACGTCATCTTCCTTCAGTCCTTTCCAGATTTTACCTCGTCGACACTTGACAACTGCACCTGAAGCGTAAGCAGATGGCCAAACATCATATTTTCTCTTTGCTATTCGCGTACAACGATCACCCTTCTTCTTCTTTTCGTCAACAGACATCATCGCGTCATAAGCATCCCTCTTGAGATCAGACAACTTGGTTAAGTAACCTTGGTTCCTAAGTGATTTGAACGCAAGATTCTCCACTGAATATTCACCGGCAGACTTTAGTCCAGATTTTCTTAACTTCTTAAGTTTATCTGTGATCATTTCTCCGCGTTCGAGTGCTTCTTCATGCTTGCCTTGTTCGCTCAATTCAATCGCTATATCTATTTGATCCATCAATGAATCTGCTTTAACTGAGATCGCCTCTTCGTCTACATCTATTTCTTTATAGCTAGGCTTAGTAATCCATTCATCATTAAGCACAGAATAGACACCAGTAGATGTGTGGGGCTCGGAGTCGTCCTGAACATAAGCCTCGACTTCGTAACCCTTTATTCGTATATCGTGAACATAATTCCAAAGTGCTTTGACTGCATTGAAATATCTACGCACAAGCTCAGTGTCTTCATTGACATCTTTGAAATCAATTAGGATGTGAAGATCTATGTCAGATAAATCAGAGTAATTGTAGTTTGCCAACGAACCCGTGAAAGTGATGTCTTTGAGTTCTGCATCTGCTGCTCTTGTTGGTTCAATAAACTTTTTAGCAATCTCCAACAACTTGTCCCTAATGTCGGACTTTAACTTTTCTCCATCCCAAATGTCTTGATTGAGTTCTTGTTTTGGTCGGATGACAGCTGGAACTTGGACATTCTCTTCTTCATTAACGTGCCTTCTCCAACCCTCAAGAATGTATTTTATATTATTTGCTCCACCCACAACTACTTCTAACTCCTTATCAGTCAACTCGCCCTCTTCGTTTGGCATATTCATTCTGTCTATTAATTAGTTCGCAAGTGTCGTTTAGGTCAATAGATTTAGGTATTTCACAAATAGGAAGCAACCCATGAAGAAATATAATAGTCCCGCGAAAGATTAACTGCAAACCTATTGTACCAGCAAACACAAGATGACTTAAATAAGTTTCTCCATTTTCTTTAAGGTGTTTCATTAAAATGTCTCCTGCTCTCCATCTTCATAAGTTATGATAGTTTTGTTTGCAGGGTGGGGAAGGATGTGAACCTTGATAAAATCATCCATTGAATCAAACACAGCAATACCACCGCGAGGTGGTGGATATAACCAGTGGATGATTGCTTGGCCGGTCGCCAGCTTTGCACCCTCGATTACCACACCATCACCGGACACTCCGGATTCATCTACCTGTCTAAACACTGTAAATGAGCGAATTCCTCGTGGTGCAAGTTTGGGTAAGGGTTGGGGCTTCAGTTCTTGTAACTGTTCCAATTCTTTCTTTTTTGAAGACATTTTTCAACCCCCAGGCGCATTTGGTGGAGCACTGCCCTTGTAACCAATGGGTGCGTCTTTCCACCCTGTTGGTTTGACCCTGTTTTTACCACCACGTGTGTAGGCTCCAACTTGTCTCTTGTAGTTTGCTCGAACCCATTTTTGCCAATCGGCCTCGTTCAGCTCTTGTCCTGATAAAAACTTAGACAACATGGGTCGCACACTCTGAACGCTGCCATCCATATCCTCTTCTCGGGCTGAGACAAGAAAGAAAGAATCTCCAAACAACTCATTGTACGGATCTTTGTTTTTTTGAACAGCATTCCAAGATTTTTCGATTGCCTTTGGCTCCAAGCCACGGCCACCGGACTGTAATCGTTTCTCTTGCCGGGCGATGGCATCCTCCAAGGGAATGTCCACAAAAATCATACCGGTTTCATAACCCATATCTTCAAGAGTTTTTTTCTGGTTCCTGATTCGGGCGAAAGCTCCACCGGTTCCATCAATAATGAAGCTTTTTCCTTCATCGGAAATTTGAGCCTGTTTTGCTTTGGCTGATTTTTGAGCTTGTGCAAATAGTTTTGCTTGTTTAACTATTTTTTCACGTTCGGGATCATATTGGGTTTTTGCTGAAGATAGCTCCTCTGAGGGCTCAAGCTCTTGGGCTTGTGCATACATTTGCATAAGAGTATCGTGATCAATCTTTTCTTCACCCATTTCAAAGTTTAGAACATTGAAAACCACATTGCGTAATCTTTCGCGTGCTTCAGTATAATCATCCTTTATTTTTTTAATATTTTTTCCAAGGCCAGCTTTTTCAAGGGCTGGCTCATAAAAATCATCTGGGTTAATGACTTCCATGTCGTCAAGATTCATCTTATTAATGACTGTTGATTTGCCAGCTCCTGGTGAACCTGCCATAAAGATTGCTTTAGGTGGAGTGCTTGATTCTTCATTCAAATACTTCCTCCAACTTTCCATTAGTAGTTTCATATCATTTCTCTTTCAGAAACTTAGCCAACTCTTTCTTTTGTTTTGAGTCTAAAGTCTCTTTCAAAATATCTTTCACCGTATTAAAAGACGCTTCAATCATCTGTTTTCTGTCCACGTCACAATAAGGGCAATTTGTAAAAACCCCTTGGAGGCGACCGTCCAAACATACAGAACAAGAAACCTTAACATATAACTTAAGGCTTTCTTCGTCTTCCATTATAACATAAATAGTTTGTAACTACAAGTAAAAGAAAAGAAAAAAGGTGCCTCACGCAAATGCAAGGCACCTTGTTGGAAATACTTCATAAGGAGAATGAAGGTTATCTAATGTCAATCGTTCTTGGTTTGGCAGATTCTTGTTTCGGTAGATCTACCAACAATACGCCATTTTTATATGAAGCCGAAATATTTTCAATATCGACATCAGCTGGAATAACATATGATTTTGAATACTTAGTTGCGTATGTATGAGTTTGTTTTTTCTCGCTAGCATCGTAACTGACTGTTAGTTGGTTTCCCTCTAGTGTGATATTGAAATCTTTTTTCTCCAATCCCGGTGCAATCAAAGAAATCTGATACTTGTCTTCAAGATTCCTGACAAATGGCTTGTGATAATCGCTGGTTTCTTTAACCAATGGTGTGGTTAAAAACTCATCAAAGCCGAAAAGCTTGTCAAGAATATCTTTGTTGTTGAATAATGTTAATGAATTCATTATTTTTCCCTCCATGATTATAATGTAAACACCGATATTTGATCGTCAAGTATTTTTTTTATTTTAATTTACTACCATACTAGGGTCAACATAAGATGCCATCATGAAGTTCTTGTTCAGTTTGGGATCACTCTTAATTTTTCGGGCTTTGCGGCCTCGGAAAGCAATTAGGCGCTTACCTTTGTGTTGCATGAGGTGCGATTCCCAATAGTTATTATAATCATTTGGGTTCGGACCATCCAAGAGCACACTAAAACACTGATACACTTGTTGTGTCTGAGGGTCAGTATATTCGACATTCCGAGTGCCTCCCACTAAATTAGTGTTAATGAGATTAGTCTTACTTTCCCCAACGTCAAGAGCCAACACACACTGTTCTGTCACATCAATAGTACCACGTCGTGGGGTCGTCTTCGAGGCCAACCCAGACAAAGAGTGGTCGTACTTGTTGGGCAGCTTTTGGACACTCTCTGCCCCTGCAATCAAGTAGCTCCATCCATGATCAATTTCTGCTTTAGACTTGACTAACTGATTATCCAGTTGAGCCATGGGACCATAGTCGCCAGTCTTTAGTTTGGTATGAGCCTCAATGTAAAGTTGAGCCTCTTTTAAGGGCGCTATAATCCGAATGGGATAATTGCCTGCGCCGACGCCACAAACACGTGTCATTCGTTGGATTGCAGTTGGATTGTTCTTCATCATCGGAGGTTCAATCCACCATCGGATATTATGTTTGGCTAATGATTGACCACAGGCAAACATCTGTTTTAAGACATACACATTTTTTTGAGTTCCTGTCCCAAACTTGGCAAATGCCCCGCCGCTTGGCGTTGCTTCCAAGCTTGACCGAAATTCACTAGCACTATTAGGGTCATGCATGTCCACATATCGGACACGTGAGTTTGTTGCTTTACAAAAATCTTCCACCATCTTCTCAAAAACATCTGAACTTTGATTCTTGGGAGTCATATATCGAACAACCACATGTCCCGCACTAAGTTGCGCATAAGAGGTTTTTATGTAACTGAAAATTTTATCATACTGTGCTAGTTTATCCCCTGACAAAGGACTCTTAAACACATCCCAATCGATAAATTTATTATCTGCAATATAATCTTCAAGCCCATAATAGCCCTCTGGCTCTGTCATATAATGGCTGCGAATTTTAGCACTATTGTCACAATGCATATATGTATACAGGGCCGCGCCAGTAGCCGTAATATAAAACACGGGTTTGTTCTTGTTAACCGCTTGCGGGCTTACGCCCACAAATTCATGAAACTTAGCGATTGCCTTGTCTTGATGGATGTGCTGGTGAAATTCATCAAAAATGACAATAACATTACTCATATCCAGCATCTCTCTCAGTTCTCGAACCCCAAGAGGCTCCACTCTTGTCTGTCGAGTGCCATCTTCGGCGACATATCCAATATCTTTGATTTTTTTATTCTTCCCCCGTGACAAAGAAGGAGTGAATAATGCATCCAAATCATTCCTGTGGAGTACAAAACATGCGAAATCTTGACGTTGGGCATATAATTTTGCGACGGTTGAGTCGGGCTTCAATCGTCTTGTTATCGTCTGTGTTTTGGTTTCAACATTAGAATCGCACAGAACATTAAAACAAACGAGTGGTTTGGTTTCATCAAACATGCTATCGGCTGCACATTTTATTAACTGCTGAGCTAGGGCATCTTTACCAGTTTGTGGGTAAGCGTGAATTGCCGCATTACTATAATCACTTTTGGTTTTGTTTAGCTCATTCACAATCATACCTGCATTGTTTTTGGCGTTTTCGTTAATTTTAGTCCAATTATCTTGTTTCATACTTTATTCCTTTCAACTTTTTTAGCTTGTAGGGGTATTCTATCTCATCTTAAACCCTTTGTCAAGCAAAAAATTATAATTTTTCAACTCTGGCATATGTACTTGGACTGGTTGTTTCTGTGTACGTACACTGATTTAAAAATCTAACCTCGTGTACAAATTTCATGTTTCCAGGCAATGAGGCATTCCACTCTTTAAAATCATCGATCATATCTTGCCTTTTTGCGTCGAGTTCTTGTTTTGTGTTACACCCCTCAACTGATATTACAAACGTTGAATAAGTAGCTACCTTATCAACATAAAGAGCCTGGAAAGCGTGTTGAAGAGCGGCACCTTTGGTAGCATACGTGCTAGATACGACACTAACTTTAACAAGTTGATTATTTTCTTTAAAGACTCCTCCTATTTTCTTTGACTTTGTTTCACATTTACTCCAAGTATCATCCACACCAGTCATACCAAAAGCATTAAGTTTGGACATTTCTGTCTTGATCTCATCAGTCGTATAGCTCTTTGTCTTGAACAAGTTTTGATCAGTTTTTTTGACCTTGTTCCAAAGACTTGTAAAGGAGGGCAAAGATTTTGTTAACCACTGTTTAACATATTCTCTAGCTTTAGTTCTTTTGTCTTCATCACTAAGGTGCTTAAACTTCTCGGTTGGGGTATCTAGTTTTCCTGAACTGATAGCTTCCATTAGCCCATCCAAGTTATCGTCCTCTGACGCATTTTTGTTGTAAGAGTGTGAGTTATTTTCCTTGTGCTGCCACTGTTTTATGTCGGCGAAGGGCTTATCAAAGTTGTTTACCCAAACAAAACCTAGATCATATTCTTCAATCAAAAAATTATCAGGAGATTTATTGATTTTTTTGAGTCCTCTGAAGCCCGTGTTTCCCCATGTTGTCGCGCAACGTGTTTCGTTTGAACTTCTATAGACTCGAACACATAAACCACGCTCTTGGTCTTCGAGAGCAATTTCATTTGCTATTTGTGCTACACCTTGTAGGTCGCAATCATGTTTTCTAACTTGTGACCATTTATCTTGATACACTTTGTCAAGTGGTATCTTATATTCAATAACATCTTGACCCCTTACTTTGCAGTGTTTTCTTCTTCTGTCTACAGACATGTTTTGCAATGCTTCTTCTGCTTTGGTAGGGGATAACAGATTGGACTGTTCACCATTATGTAATGGAACAACGTTGTTTATTTTTTTTGCTTTAGCCATTTTTATATCCTTGTAAACTAATCATATCAAAACTAAATCTTTATGTCAATAAAGAAATCACCCATGAAGAATATTTTTTACTTTTTGCCCAATCATGTCTGGGCTTCCAACTGCGACAATCTCTTTTCCGTTTACAAGTGTTACTCTTGAAAACTGTTGAGCTTGGTGCAAACCTGTTGGCAGTTTGCCATTCGCATGTAAGCCAGCACAAAAATCGTCAGCAACCATTGACACAATATGTGTCGAGTTTACGACGACCTCTCTAAGATTATAGTTTTCGTTGTTTTGAGTTACCTCAACTAACTTGATCATTTGTTTCTTCGGCTTCTTCGAAATCAACATCAATCCCCTCCACTGATAATACATCTTGTGGAACAACCTCTTGCGTTCCTTGCATCGTTTGTTGTGCCTCAAATACTCCAGTATTCATATCAGCATTTGTTTTAATATACCCATTAAGGATGATAGCATAATCCATCAGACGTTCATCTATTTTTGCCAAATTGCGTCGAGTCTTGTCAACGACTTCAAGTGCTTTGCTTGCATTTGTTTGTGAACATTCTTCGGCAGCCTCTTCGATTAGCTTCTGAGCTTCTCTAAAGTCATCATTTACTAAGATATCTAATAGATTAGCAATGTTGTTTGGAACTTCTTCGAGATCACACCCGAAACTTACTGTTACTTTCATTATGAATTTTTTCCTTTTTTATTTGGTTTCATCAGAAACCTTTCATCAATCTCTATTGGTTCAGGAGAACCCATAGGTAAAACTCTGTATCGCTTACCACCTTTAACCGCGTTCTTAACGGGCAAGTCATTTGCTAAAACAATACACCTTCTTAATTTAAACTTAATCATGTTCCTTTCAGACCATGTTTTTCCGACTGTTGCCCGAATCTGAGTCATTTGATTTACCTCAAACAAGGGTTCACTTTTTGTTGCTACAAGAATTTTTTGAGCATAAGAATTACTGTACATTCTTAAAAAATCTTTCCTATTAGGGGTGAATGTATCATCATCTAAAATCTTTTGAGATATTGAGTTGTAGTAGCCTGCTGAGGTGTAATACCTTGCTATTATCTTTGCATCTTTTTTGTACTCTTCCTCATATTGTTGGACCCATGCTTGATATTGCGCTTTCTGGGCTGGTGCCCATGCACTTTCAACCTTTTGAAACGCCTCGGATTGCCTCCTCGTAAGACCTTGATTTGTATCATAAAATCTTCTAAGGGATTCAACAAATTCTCTTGTATGTAGTGAAAGGTTTTCCCTAAGTATTTTATCGATTCGAGAACCCAAGTTAGGGTTTCTATCTATATAAACTATATCACTACGATTCATATAACAAATATTAACATAGGCATGAGCCTATGTCAAGATAAAAAAACATTATTTTATTGTATGTGAGAAATTACTGCTGCGCCGATTGAGCCGATACCCATTGATAATAGAAGCCACAAAAATTTTCCACGATTCTTGCTTTCTTCTTCTAAAACTCGAAGTCTTGCATAAAGACCATTGTCAGGATTATAAACTGCTTCTTTAATCTTTGCAATATCAACGCTCATTCTTTCTTGATTTTCTTTAACGGCTTCCAGCGAATCCATTATCCTATCTTCAAGAAATTCTACCCTTGTCGCTAGTTCAGATATTTTTTGAGCTTCGGATGCGGGCATGATACCTTAAATAGTTTAGCCTCACTCTTTTGCCTCAACAATAGCATAATCAGTTAACAATAATGTTGATGCTGCGGAGGCAGCATTTTGCAAGGCACAACGGACAACCTTAAATGGATCAATGATGCCATAAGCGAACATATTCACCATTTCACCGGTAGCAACGTTTAGGCCAGATTCACTATTTTTATGGTTCTCTACCTTGTCTAGGTAAATGTCTGGTGATAGGCCAGCGTTAGAAACCATTTGTCTAAACGGTTCTCTGATTGCCTCTTTTAAAATGTCAACTCCAAGTTGCTGGGTTGGGTTTTCTGCTTCGACAAACAACTTGTTTGATACCCTCAAAAGTGCTGACGAACCGCCAGCAATGATGCCTTCTTGTTGTGCGGAACTTACTGCTTCGAGTGCATCTTCAACCCGATGTTTTTTCTCAGTCATCTCTACTTCTGTTAAACCACCAACCTTAATGATTGCGACAGCTGATGCAAGACGAGTTATCCTTTCTTGAATCTTTTCACACTCTGAAATGCTTGACTCTCCGGTTATTTGAACCTTTAGGGATTCAATTCTCTTCTCCACCTCCTCATCGTCCTGGTCTCCGCCGACGATGGTTGTAGAAAACTTGCTTGATTCTATGGTTTGGGCTTTGCCAAAATGCTCAAGCTTAACAGATCTTAGTTGAATGCCGCTATCTCTTGAAACAAATGTTGCTCCCACAGAGATTGCTAAGTCAGAAAGAATATTCCTTCTCTCCTCTCCATATCTTGGAGCCTTGATAGCTGCAACTTTCATCGAACCTTTCATCGCGTTCATGATCATGGCAGCTAGGGCTTGACCAGAAACATCCTCGGCGATGATGATAAATGGCCTTCCATCTCTTGCTGCAAGTTCAAGGCATGGGAGGATATCATCAATGGTTGAGATACTCCGATCTGTAACGAGAATCAAGCAGTCGTCATGGCGCATTGCTCCTCGGCGCTCGTCAGTGATAAAGGAGTTGGCCAGTAGTCCAGAATCAAAACGGAAACCTTCTGATAACTCTAATGAAGTTTCATTGGACTTCGCTTCTTGGATCGATATGGCACCATCTTTTCCAACTTGGTCGACAGCTGTTCCAATCAACTTTCCGATCCCCTTATCTCCATTCGCAGAAATAGTTGCAATCTGCTCAATCTCCTCTTTCGTCGAGACGGGCTTTGAAAGTTCTTGTAAGTTCTGAACCAACTCTTCTGTTGCCTGATCAATACCTCTTTTAAGCTCAATGGGTGAGACGTTGTTTGCCAAATGAACTTGAGCTTTCGACAAAATGGCTCGGGCCAATACAGTAGAAGTCGTTGTTCCATCACCTGCGGTACTGTTCGTTGCCTCACTTGCTTGCTTGATTACTTGGGCTCCTAAATTCTGAAAAGGATCATCAAGTTCAACGAACTTTGCAACAGTCACACCATCTTTCGTGATGATAGGCTTTAAGTCTTTGCCTTTGATAATAACATTGCGGCCTCGTGGTCCCAATGTTGCACCGACGGCGTCCGCGAGGATGTCTGCCCCCTCCATTATTGATTCATTAAGTTTACGTTTTGAGCGAAATTGTTTCATAGAACTCCTTTTTGAAAGTTATTGTGGTAAGTGTATCACACTTCAGTAATATTTGTCAAATATTTTTTAAAATTTTATCGATTTCAAATCCAGCACAATCGATTTTTCTATTTGTAATGTGATAATGATTAACTACCCCGTTATATGTGCCTTTTTTAACTTCTGGATAGACCGTCTGTACGGGTTGATTGTTCTTGGCGGGAGTATCTAAGGCAATTCCATAAACATTATTTAATGCTTTAGCCAAAGCTGCAAACGCCTTTTCTTGAACTGGGTAGAATCCCAAAAATGGCTCCAATTCTCTACCATGCACTTTAACATTTTTCCATAAAGGGCGGGGGCCGAAGCCTCTCTTCCTATAAAGATCTTGATATTTTGGGTAATAAGCATTGGAGATCTCAACACCGATGCTGTTATTGTTTACTGCTCGGTTGCCAGCATGGAAAGCTACATCATTGCAATCCATTGTTTGATAGATGGTACCATCATTGTCAATAAGAAAGTGAACCGATAGTTTCCGTTTTTTTAAGATATTAAAGCAACTTTTTGACGATAAGCAAACATCCCAGTGTGCCACAAACATATTTGGTTTTCTTTCATTTTTTGCCTTTCTGTAACAGTTTTTGGGCAATAGAAGCCCGTGTGGTTGCTTATGGGTTATAACATCAGGCCAATCAATAACAAAAGGCTCGCCATTGCAGATTATGGACTTCTGATCTGCGGTTGGGCGGTTGGCTATCTGAACTGCTTCTCTCTCTGTTTCGTGTCTGCGGAACTCTGCTGGATCTTGTTTTGCTTTAATGAGAAAATCAACGACACTATCAAACAATTTCATCAACTATTCCCCATTCAAGAGCTTGCTCGGCGTCGAAATAGGTGTCAGTTTTGCGGTCAAAGATTTCTTTTACTTCTGATTCTTTCAGTTTAGATTCGCTCGCTAGTGATTTAATGAGTTGATTTTCGTACCAGCGAACTTCTTTTAGATCAACTTCAAGCTCTTTCAAGGAACCAAACTGACCGCCAGAAACCGGATGTAACATTAATCTACAGTTTCTTCCAACTTTACGACTACCGTTAGTGCCACAGGCTAACAACAAGATTCCAGCAGACATAACTTTTCCTATGCCGTATGTCTTGATCTCAACCTCTTTTCTCAAATCCCTGATACTGTCATAGACTGAAAACATTTCTTGCACGCTTCCTCCCTCGGTTGATACTAGAACATCAATGGGGGATATCTCTTCGTCTTCCGCAAGCTTAACATTTGTTTTTAAATAATATAGGGCGGAAATAAGATTTTTGCAGTTTTCCTCGTTTACCTCTCCATAGAGATGAACAGTTCTTGATTCTTCACTAGAGTCTGCCATATTTGGCAGAAACAACAAATCAGTCATCCTTTCTTCGTTTTGTTGTTCGTCTTTTTTGTCCTCTTGTGACTTTATTTTCATTACTTTCTACCTCTATGGTTTTAAAATTGTTTTCCAACCAAACTATATCCACAGTTCCGGCGATGTATTGGGCAATAATCTTTCTGTTTTTTGACCATTGGTAAGCAGACATTTGTTTTTTCTGCATTTTTTCCAAACACCATCTTAGGACTGCACTTATAATAAATACTTTCTCAGAATATATTACGTTACTCTCGTGACGAATGAGTTCTTTTTCTTTAAGGTATTTTAGGATATATTCTCGGATTCGATTATCCATCTCCCTTGTTTGAAACTCTTCGCCAGACACTGTTTTATACCTTCTCCTCATTATATATATCAGTTAGAAGGTCCATTGCGCCCTTCCAGTCGTCGAATTCCAACTGATACTTGAAATCTTCTGGGTAATGTTCGCGGAATTCTTCTATAATTAATTTTTTCCAATCTTGAAAGTTTTCTTGTAGTTCATTGCGGGCAATCTTGGCGTCTTCGGTGCCCTTGTAGTTCTCTATCATCTTAAGATGTAGTTGGTCTATGTATGAAACCTTGTAAACAACGGTGCCAATTAGGATAAGGCACTCTTTCGCAACCTTATCAACAAAAGTAGCTGATTGAAGAGATGTATGGCTGCGATATGCTATTGTTTTGAAAATATAGCCGCAAACAAAAGACAGAAAGCCAATAAGTAAAGATTCGTTCATGAATGTTAGTATATATTATATCTACACTAAATTCAAGAACAATTTTGAAGGGATAGTAAAAAAATTAAAGCTGTGATGAAAACACCCAAATGAAACCCTAAAGAAAAGGGTGCGAGATATTCATTTAGTTTTTTTTTGTTGCCAGTCATTTATAGCAGCCTTGATAGCATCTTCTGCAAGAACAGAACAGTGGACTTTGACAGGAGGTAGCGAAAGCTCATTAACAATCTCTTTGTTGGTGATTTTTGCGGCATCCTCTATCGTCCTTTGCTTGAGCCACTCAGTAACGAGTGACGAACTAGCTATTGCCGAACCGCATCCGAAAGTTTTAAACTTGGCATCGACTATCACACCACTGTTGTCAACTTCAATTTGAAGGCGCATGACATCACCACAAGCGGGTGCGCCGACGATGCCTGTTCCTACATCTGGACTGTCTTTGTCTAAGGTTCCCACATTTCGTGGGTTTTCGAAATGATCTATTATTTTTTTTCCGTAAGACATGCAATTAAGTATACATCACATCTTACGGAAAGTCAATAACTTTATTTATTTTCTGTTTTTGAGTCTTCAAGAAGTCTATTAACAACTCGTTTGTAGACTGCCTTTTTAACTTCTTCCAGTTGTTCAGCTGAAACTGTCGCGTTCTCGGGTTCCTCAACAATTTCAATGTTCAACCCTTTCAGAGCAGCTTCATAAAGAGAATCTTCTGACTCTCCATACATGCCATATCCGCCACGCTTGCCAGGTTCTTCCATGTCAACCTCGACCTCTTCTTCTGCGGCTTCTTCGTCCATCTCTGGAGCATCCATCTCAGCGTCCATTTCTTCAGCTTCGTCTGAACCGAGAGCAGCTTCTAGTTTGTCAATAAGTGGTTCGGCAGCCTTAAGCGCATCCAATGCAGCGCGGGCTTCGTCATCAGAAAGAGTTACCTCGTCGCCTTCGGCAGCGGCTTCTTCAGCCTCATCCTCAGCTTTTTCTTCTGCTGGTTCATCGGCCATTTCTGGCTCAACATCAAGCGCATCAAGATCCATATGCTCTTCTTCTGCAACATATGTTTCGCCAACGAAACGGTCAGAAAGTGATTCGATCTCTGCGAGCCTCATCATTCGGCGGATTGTGCCTTCATTTAAAAGTGGTTTTTTGTTTTTTGACATTTACTAGTCTCTCCTTAAACTTTAGTAGTTCTCTGGTATAAATAGTAGGTAAAACTGGAAAAAGACTCCCTATAAGATATTGAAAATGCCATTTATTCTAACATTCATCTTCTTTAGGGCCTCGTTTTCAATTTGCTTAACCCTTGAAGGGGTGAGGTTGAGCCTTTCTCCAATCTCACGAAACACTAGTTTGTCTTTTTTTTGCACTGCAACCTCTGTGCAATTTAAATCTTTTGGATAATTTATCCACAATCGACAATCCTTCTTCTTACAAGGTTTGTTGCCAATCTTACATTTATCATAACATTTCATAGATCTGGGTGCTCCTTTTCCAAGATATCAAAAATACTGTCAACTTCTTCGTCGCCTAAAGCAAATTTGCTCTCGATATCTTTGGCTTGCTTCATATTAGTCATAATTTTTTTCCTCTGTTCATTGTTCTGAACGGAGTTATGTTTTTTAAATTTATTAATATAGATCATAAGTTCGGGATCTTTCTTAATATATCCCTCAATTATTGAACGGAAAAACTTAACTTGAGTCAAGCTATCGTATTGTAGTTGTATTTTGAAATCTGCTTTATCTCTTTCCGATAAAGTAAACATAACTCTGGTTTTCTTCTCGGACACTCTACCTCTCCATCGATTTGATACGGATGCCGGGTGCCCAACTGTATCCGCCAAAGACAACAACTGCCGATGGGAAAGGTGCAGAGTTCATGCCAAGACCATCGTCTTTTTGAAACTTCAATCTACCCTTTATAAAATAAATCGTGGTTGCGCCCTTCATGATATAGTCATGCCAATATTTGGTATCTGTTCTTGCTGGAATCAACATAGCAACTGTTGTTCCATTATCTCTAGCCTCTTCATATGATTTTTGAACCCACTTTCCGACATCACTATATGGGGGGTTTACAAAAACTGTTTCACCTGCCCAGCTTTTAGTCAACCCATCGTCTTCAGCAGTGTAATATTTATCACACTTATGATTTGCATAGTTGGCGCAAGGATCCAGAGTAAAATTAAATAATCGATTCAACTTATCGTAAAAAGTCTGTGGAGTTCCCCATTCATTAGACTTGGAACTGAACATCAATTTTTGTGTTTGTGTATCCATAATATTCCTCTATTTTTTCTCTTCGGTTTTATCTGTTGAGCCCAGTGCGCCGTCGCCTCTGTCTGACAGGGTGATGGGATACCAGCCATATAAATCGCCATTGCCAGTTTCGACGGCACGAAAATGAACAACAGGGACCATTACTGCCTGAGCAATCTTTGTTCCTGGTTCAACTACTTGAGGGGTGTTGCCCACATTGTGAAGGTTAATAAAGACTTCACCATCATACCCGCTATCAACAACGCAAGCTCCAACAATCAAAGACTTTTTCGCTGCAACGCCGGAGCGGTTTTTGATCTCCAACATATAACCATGCGGCACACCGAACCTGTATCCGGTCGACAACAGTGCTGACTCACCAGGTTCGATTACCATACTGTCTAACTTTGATGATGGTAAAAATCCTTGGGGGTCTGGATTAAAATATAAATCTAGGCCCGCGTCGGACGGGTTTGCTCGTTCTGGTGGTTTCACACTTTCTCTAACTCTTGCATATTCAACAATCATTTTATCTTTCCTTTGCGACTAATCGCTTATCTCTAATGCTTATCCATGACTGGAAAGCTTACCTTTGTTTTGGGACGAATCGCTTATCCCTAATGCTTATCCATGACCGAAGAAGCTTGCCTCGGGCTGGACCTAGTGAATGCTTGTTCATCCATATCACTTTCCAACCAACCTCTTCATAGTCATATAAAATTGAAGCATCTTCATTCAATACTTCTGCCCAGCCGGGCTTTACATCAATCTCTAAACCCTTGGGGGTTCGAGTCGCCGCTTTATTTAGCTTTATCTCTTCATTTATTATTTTTCTTATATGTTTTTTTGTTGGTTTAAAATCATAATCATCTATCGATAAATCAAAATCATCCATTACCACATCCTCTCACACATACAAATCACAATCCATCCTCCAGATATCGGATCTTGTACTATATCAAAATCCTTAACGTGTTTTTTATTTCGTCCGAGCTTATTTCCAAAAAATGTTGCTCTCTCAATAAGGTACTCTGATATTGTTCCTTGGGCTTCGTGCTCTGCTTCGTCACGACCAATGATCAACCTGTATACCTCCAAAGTTTCTTCTTCTCGTATCATATATTCATCCTACCAACTTAAAATTCCACTTAATAGACCTAGTTGAGAATCCCCATTGGGGGTCATGCTCAAGCTTACTAACATATGGTCGATTCAAGTGGACTAACTCATCTTGTCTGACATTCCAACATTTAATATTTGTTATTTGACAAGTATCATCTATTGCATTGATTATCCAAAACGTTTTTCCGTTTCTTGTTTTCTTTGGGATTATCTCTCTCGGAATAAACCAACATAACTGCAAATCTTTATCATATCGTGCCAATGGTGGAACCATCAAGTGGTCTAACCTTTCTTTAACCTTTGAGTCTAAAACAATCTCAAAAGGAAAAACGCCAGTCAAGCTAACTATGTTATCAATCTTTTCTTCTTCGGTGAAATCTCCTTCGCTCAGATATTTCTTAAGATTGTCATCAAATTTCTTTTTGTTTTTTGGTCTATCATCAGCAACAGATAACCAAAAATGCTTCGTATGTTTGAACCTGTGGTCAATCATTGAATCACAAGCCCCGGAACGCACAAGCACATCCAAAGACTTTTTATTAAGTTTAGAATAACTTATTTCTTCGTTGAACAAAAGATCTTCAACCGATTTGAATGGGCGATGGTCAAGGATTTGGTCCATTGCTTTGTCACCTAGACCCTTGATTGAGGTAAGGGGTTGAACTAACTCACCATTCGAGGACACTTCCCAGTTTCTACCAGAAAGATTAATATTGACTTTCTGAATGTTATATCCCAGATTCTTCACAACATTGATTGCTTTTTCTTTGCGGCTTTCTGGTTCCTTGTTTAGAAAAGCACATAGCCATTCAGCGGGATGATAGTTTAACAACCAAGCACATTGGTAAGATAGTATGCTATAACCAACGGCATGGGACTTGTTAAAGCCGTAACCACTGAAATACTCAAAAGTTTTCCAAAGAGATTCTGCTTGACCTTTCTTGATTCCTTTCTCCGTACATCCTGTCATGAATTTGTTATAAATTTTAAGCTTTTCTTGTGCGCCCTTGCCTGTTCCTTTCTTGGTTAGCAACTTACGTAAAAGATTACCCTCATCTAATGAAATGTTTTTACCCAGTCGATGAGCCAACAGAGCAATCTGTTCTTGAAAAATCAGAAACCCATAGGTTTCTTCAGTGACCTCTTGTACGATTGGGTGTATATACTTAACATATTGAGGATTCTGCTTCGCTTCTACATAATCCCTATCAACCTTGGCGCTAAGTGGACCTGGTCGAAAGATCGATGTGATTGCTGCGATATCGATTAGTGAAGTTGGTTGTGCTCGCTTGCAAAATGCTTGAGCGCCACCTTCAGTAAACTGGAAAACTCCGGCCCACTTACCTTTGTGAAAGATATTCTCATAGATTTTTTGATTATCAAAATCTAAGTTGTCTGGGTGGAGATTTTGGTCATAGAACTTCTTAACTTCTTTAAAGTCTGGAGTCTTGCCTGTTTGCTTTTTAATGATTCTGGATATCGCATCCTCAATCATACGTAATGTGCCAAGACCTAATATATCAAACTTAATAAAACCCATTGGCTCCAAGTGTCTAACATTTTGACCCTCGGTCCACGGAGTTTGTCTGACGCCACCAGAATAGATCAGTGGCATGTACTTGTTTAAATCTTCTCCAACTACCAGTCCACCAGCATGTCTTGAGCAAGAACGCACTTGACCCTTTAAGGTTCTAACATGTGGTTCGACTTGTGGATATTTCTTTAGAAATTGTTGAAGGCTTGTACTATACTGCATCAACTCCTCGAAGGTCGGATCATAAACTCCAGCTTTGATTCCATGTGCGCGTTTGGCTGGGCCAATGGCTTCAAAGACCATCTTTTTAGTTACGATATTGACTTCCTGATATGGAATGTCATAAAACTTTGATATATCTTTAATCAAAGAGCGAAGTTGAAGGGTGTTCCAGTTAGAAATAGGAACCACATTGTTCTCACCCCACTCATTAACCAAGGACTCTTTCAGTATCATGGGATCAGAAACATCATAATCAATATCTGGATAATCTTTTGCATCAGATCTCAAGAATCGAGAAAATAACAGACCATACTTAATTGGATCTACTTGTGTAATCCCAAGAACATATGCAACCAGCGAACCACCAGCGGAACCGCGTGATGGTCCAGTTATCTGCATAGAGGTCGCTTTGTCAGCTATTGCTTTCATGGTTAAGAAATAACGACTAAAGCCACGATCTCTGATAACTTGAAGTTCGTGCTCCAAGCGATCAATATAGACAGGATCAGTAAGGTTTCTGGCTTGTAAGTTATTGCTTGAGGCCACACTTAATGCATCATCTTCGGTCATATCATCAGGAATAACAAACGAGGGCAAGCGGACGGTATTGTCGGGGTAGAACTTCTCAATGCGATCATGGGCGATGTGGTGTGTGCGGGCGATTGATTCCTTAATCAAATCATCGTCGAACTGTACCCCAAGTTCAGACGAATACTTTTTATAGGACGCAAACATTTGATCACCATTCTTAGGATATAACTCCATGCCATATTCATCTAAGTCTTCGGCCATCTCACCAAAGAATGCAGTGGCACCTGGTCTGAATCGCTTGTATAGTTCACGTGACTTCCAAACATCAGGATTGAAATAATGACTATCAGCGGTAGAAATAAGATCAATGTTGTATTCCTTAGCAATTTGAACTATAAACTTATTTAACTTCATTTGCGTTGGGTGCTTGAACCATTGAAGTTCTGCATACCACCGATCACCTAAAATACTTTGCATATTTTCAGTAGTTTTGCGCATAGCATTTAGGATAGCCTCGTCTCCATTGTCCATGTTTTCCCACAGATCCCCTGCATAAACGCCACCTAAACAAGCAGAGGAAGCGATGATGCCTTCACTATGTGTTCGGAGTAAATCATAGTCAATACGTGGGAAGCGATAAAAGTTTCCTGGCTTGTATGATTGAGAGATTAGCTCAAAGATATTATTGAGACCTGTTTGGTTTTGGGCTAATAGAACTAAGTGGCGACGACGGTTGAGGATATCTTTAACCGATTTTGTTTCAGACTCGTCTTCCACAGTAAAACCGCCACTTGTTGCATCCTTTTTAGATTTTTTATCCGTTTTGCTCTGGTTATAGACTTCTTCCCATTCCTTGAGAGAGGGAATAAAATAAGCCTCACAGCCAAAGATAGGTTTAAAGTTCTTGCCAGCTTTCTCCATTGACTTTGCGTGAAGAACCTGATATGCTAAACCATTACAGTTTCCGTGATCAGTCAGTGCTAGTGCATCGCAACCATTTTCATAGGCGAAATCCATGTGCTGTTGAGGGTATCCGATAGCATCAAAGGGAGAACCCGCAGTGGAATGAGCATGAAGACCGACGAAGGGGATAGAGGACTTAATCATGTTGTTATACTACACGATTTTGTCCCCCCTGTCAAGTGTTTTATTTACTTATTAACTTGCTTCGTAATCGCCGTTATAAATACTTGTTATATCAGAGCCCGATAATGGGGCAGAGTATATTCTAAAGTCAGAAATTTCAGCATCTAAATATGAGGATCCGTAGACTGAATTTCCAGGGGAGTAACGCACAGCTCCGATAGTGGCTTTGTGTGTTCCCTCAAAATCTGGATCTTTCACACCATTTTCAGCTTCCAGATTACCAGCATCGCTTCCATTTATATAAATCTTTTGTAAATTGTTTCCAACATCCAATACACAAGCTACATGAAACCAAGTGTTTATGGCAGGTTGAGCTGCCCATGCAAGACTGGCAGAGGTATCACTAACCCCAGTGCCTTTCCATCCTCGCGAGCCGAAGATAATGTTTCTTCCACTGACTGGTAAAGCATCGGCGCTATAATCTCCACTAAAATAAATCTGAATACCGCCATCGAAACCACCGCTTCGGAGGCCAGCTCCATAAAGGTAATTAAATAGACTTGGGTTGGAGCCCAATTTTACCCAAGCAGCGATTGTCATCGTACTGTTGATAAGGGAAGATTCATCATCTCTAGTCGCATATGCGTTGGTTCCATTAAAATCATATGTGTCGTGTGTTTGACTCCCATTCGTCCGCCCATCCGATACTAATGAAACATTGTAAGGAGTAAAATTGTATCTAGTCGACGTGGATGTTCCAACATCGGTAAAGACTGTTGGTGGGTTATTGTCCCCAGCTGATGGCATCTTATACCAATGATCTAACTCGTCATCCCGTGTGAGTGTGTATGTCGCTCCACCCTTTACTCTAAAAACCAAACTTCCCATTTTTTTCTCCTTTATTTTACCTAATCTTAGTCTTGTGTTTGAATGTTATTTGTTATACTCAGTTTTCTTAATGTGTGGTTGTAATAAAATAATGTATGATAATGTAAATAGATTTTAATGACGTGAAAAGGTTAAAAAATGTTTATTTATTTGGGGATTGCATTTTTGACATCATTAGATAAATCTCTGACAAGTTTTGCAACATCATCTTTGTTGTCCATAAAATACTCTACACTCTTATCTTTTAAGAACTGATAAACTCCTTCAAGAGCTTCTTTGCTGCCATGAGCTTTGCCATTTTCATAAGCATTGTTGACCAATTCATTAATCCGATCCTGACTGCTGTCTGGCGGAGGTGGGCTTGAAGTGAAATTACTTCCTCTTTCTTCTTGGTCTTTTGTGTTTTGTTTTTTTGAAGCCATATTTTTATCCTCTCATATAAATACTTTTTTCAAATAGATAATACCCCACTTTATTACTATTTATTGTAGCAATGGGATTCGGTGGAGGCTTTAGCGGCGGCAAAAAAGGCGGCGGATTGAATGTGGTAAGCGGTTCCCACGGTCAAATATTACGATTTTGCTCTGGCTCCGGTGCAGTAATTGGCACAGAAGAGTGGACCATTGGTGACGATGGGTGTTTTGACATTACCGGATCAATGAAAATAAAAGGTGAAGTAAGGCATTCTGGCACTATCGCTTCTGAAAATGGAAGTGACAATCTCGGAACATCACAGAATAAATATGCCAACGTAAACGTCAAAGACATTCAAGCGACGAATGTATACACTGGTGATTTACACATGAAAAATGAAAGGGGAGATTGGACTTTACACGAGGAACCCGACTGCCTAGTAGTGAGAAATAATTTAACCGGTGAAAAATTCAAACTTGTATTAGAAAAAATTGAAAAAAAATAATATGCCCTAAACAGCCGTTATTCCTTAAAATGGCTCAAATTAAGCAATACTACACGAATTTGTAACTTCCGAAAACAAATCGACTATCTATTTAGTTCGAAGTGCGATGGTTTATCAATAGGGTTAAACCGGGCACACTTTGGGGAAATAAACATAAAATAACTTTGGCATACTACTCAATGCAGTAGTGTGTTTGTTATTTTGGAGGATATAATACTATGGCTAATTATCATGGTTTATTAAAGGGCGGATCCGGTAGTTTCGCCTCGGTCGTACTCGGTGGCAGCGGTGACTCTGCAACCGGTTATACCGTTATGAAGACATCTTCAGCTGGTAACTCGATTGACTTGGCAAACATTAACAAGTTGACTGCTTCTTATGCTAAGATTACTGAACTTGATGTAGTAACACTTAACAGTATTACTCAAACTCAAGAAAATCTTAACGTTTCTGCTTCTTTGATTGTTGCATCTGATGGTGCGGGAGCATCTAATGAAGCTGATGGTTCTGGTCTCTACATTTCTGGTGCTAATGCATCATTAACATGGGACGACGGCAATAGCCGAATGGCAATCAATAAATCGTTTTACGGTTCTGCGGCTGCTGAATTTGGTGGTAACGTTACTGCTGTCGGTTCATTCATTATCGGTTCTGCTGATTTGAATGAAGCTGATATGGAGAAGATTGATGGGATTACTGATGGAACTGTTGCTGCTAATAAGGCAGTAGTAGTTGATGCTAACAAAGATGCTGATGGTTTCCGTCACGTAACTTCAACTGGTGCTATCACTGCTGGTACTTCATTTATCATTGGCTCTGCTGATTTGAATGAAGCTGACATGGAAAAACTAGATGGGATTACTGATGGTGCTGTAGCAGCTTCGAAAGCAGTTGTTGTAGATTCTAACAAAGATGCTTCAGGTTTCCGTAACATAACTTTGGCTGGAATGTCTGGTTCAAGTACATTGGAAGCTGTTGGTGCGGCTACACTTGGTAGCACACTTGGAGTATCTGGTGCTGCTACATTTAGTGGTCTTATCAGCTCTAATGCTGGCGTAAAAGGTACCTCTTATAGTGGTTCAACCACATTAGAGGCTGTTGGTGCTGCTAGACTTGGTAGTACACTAAGTGTTACTGGTGCTGCTTCTTTTGCTAGCTACATCAGTGCTTCTAGTTATGTAAGTGCGTCTTCGTTTTCACTTGGTGAGAACTCAGCGACTATTGAATACAGCGATGCATTGGATTTGAGCCTTGGTTCAACCAAATATGCTGCTCTTTCAACAGATTACTTTTCGGCGTCTGTCGAGCTTCAAGGCCCAACTGTTCACAGTTCTGGTTCTATTACTGCTGGCACCTCATTTATCATCGGTTCTGCTGATTTAAATGAAGCTGACATGGAAAAACTAGATGGGATTACTAATGGTTCTGTCGCTGCTAACAAAGCAGTGGTAGTTGACGGCAATGCTGACGCTTCTGGTTTCCGCAATGTAACTGGCACAGGTGCTATCACCGCTGGTACTTCTTTCATTATTGGTTCTGCTGATTTGAACGAAGCTGACATGGAAAAACTAGATGGAATTACTGACGGTGCTGGTGCGGCTAACAAGGCTCTTGTTCTTGATGGCAATGCTGATATCGCTTCTGGTCTACGTTCTTTAACTGGTTCAGGCGATCTTAAGTTTGTTAATGCTCATTTGTCAGGTGACTTATATGTTGCTGACGACCTTGAAGCTGATGCTGCTACCTTTAGTGGTCTTGTTAGTTCTAATGCTGGTGTGAAAGGTACCTCTTATAGTGGTTCTTCTACACTCATTGCAATGGGAGCTGCGAATCTTGGTAGTACACTTGGAGTATCTGGCGCTGCAACATTTGCAGGTAACGTTCAAACTGGTAAACTATTTGTAACCGACAAATTGAGTGGTTCAAGTGATGCAGAGTTTGTTGGTTCTGTTAAATCAATTGGCAACATGGCATCTTCTGGTTCTATCACTGCTGGATCTTCGTTCATTATTGGCTCTGCTGATATTAACGAAACTGATCTTGAAAAGATTGACGGAATTACCAACGGTACTGTAGCGGCTGCGAAAGCAGTTGTTGTAGATTCTAATAAAGATGCTTCTGGATTCCGTAACGTAACTGCTGAAGGTTCATTTATTATCGGTTCTGCTGATTTAAATGAAACTGATATGGAGAAGATTGATGGGATTACCAATGGTGCTGGTGCAGCTAATAAGGCTCTTGTCTTAGATGCTAGTGCTGACGTTGCTTCCGGTCTACGCTCTGTAACAGGTTCAGGAGATCTTAAGTTTGTTAACGCTCACTTATCAGGTGACTTATATGTCGCTGATGATATCACTGCTGATGCTGCTACATTTAGTGGTCTTGTTTCTACGAATGCTGGTGCGAAGGGTACTTTCTTCAGTGGTTCAAGCACACTACAAGCTGTCGGTGCGGCTACCCTTGGTAGCACATTGAATGTTTCTGGTGCTGCAACAATGAATGCTATCACAGCGACATCGGTTGCTGGTACTTCTTTCAGTGGCTCAAGCACACTACAAGCTGTTGGTGCAACTACCCTTGGTAGTACACTAAACGTTTCTGGTGCTGCTGTATTTGCTAGTACTGGTGAGTTTGGTGGTCATTTGACTCCAGGCTCCGATTCGACTTATAACTTAGGTTCTACGGCGAAACGATGGGCTAACATTTACACAGGCGATCTCCACCTCAAGAATGAGCGTGGTAACTGGACTATCTTTGAGGAAGCTGACCACTTGCGGGTCCGAAACAACCTCACTGGTAAGATGTACAAGATGGGTCTAACCCCACTTAGCGAAGATTAATATCTACGTTAAACGTCAATAAGTGACAAAAAAGTCCTCCGTCCGATTTGTAATCGGGCGGGGGCATTTTTATATATTCTTTTTCAGTTTTATGATCACAACGCTTTTTGAAAATTTATTCCCGTCTTTATCTTCAAAGTTTGTTGGGCCAGCGTGCAAGAATGGTTGGTGGTCGACGACATAATACTCTTCTTTATCATCTTCTTTCAGGATGAAGACAACTTCTTCATCGTGATATTCTTGTTTTAATCTTGATATAACTTCATCAATTCTCATAAGAAATATCCCAATATAAATGAGTTTGTAACCAAAGAAGCAAAAAGAGACCAAGCCAAAAACTTTAACATTCGATCCCTTGCCCTTATTGAATCCGCCAAGATTATATATGATTCTTCGTTTTTTTGTATAATATCTTTTTCTATCCTATTCACTTCATTATCCAGTCTTTGTGAAATCTCACCAATAACTTCATTTCCAATTTTTTGTCTTTCTTGCTTATCTTTTTCTTTTTGTGCAGCTGCTTTTAACATTGCAGCACTATGAAAATCTCGACTAAAGCCACCTTGAGGCATTATCCTACTCCTTGTGAACCGCTCCAGTTATGAAACAGTTCTTTTGCGTCAATACTTGTTAAACCTGCAACAATGGATGCTGTGGCGTTTAAAGAGCCACCAGTTGGACTGACTCTCATATAAACTTCCTTGACTCTCCAATCGGCAGAATAAGATTCTTGATTTGATAAAATAACCCAATTGTTATTTTCCGCTCCATTAACTCCATTTTGGGAAAACCCTACTCTCATATCCACTTCATTTGAACCATCAGGTCCAGAATTTTTTATGGTGATAAAGCGGGTTACGTTTGGTAAACTGATTTTTACAACCGTATTATCAGATGGAATATCGATTGATGATGATAAATAAGGTTGCGCACTTGCTTGGTACGATCCAACATTACCTACGCCCGCTCTATGATCAAAATATTGTTTAGCTACTGTCAAAATAAAAATTTCCTTCTTATATTAAATAGTTTCAGGGTCATCTTCTCCCACTTTATTCCAAGTACGGTATTTTAAAAATGAAAGTTTTGGTTTCAACATCTTCTTACTTTCCTCGGAGCCCAAATATTTACACAAGTTTTCCCAACAACTAATATCATAATACCAATCCATTTCAATTTTAAATGATTTTTTTGTAATATTTAAGTGACTAAAAACATCTCTTACTTCAAAATATCTTCCTGAATATCTCTCTTCTTTGGGTAGAAGTTTCGTAATATACTTCCCATCTCTCCTCTCGCTAACTGGTTGAGATGGATCATACTTTCCTGTTTGTTTGTTCCAAAAATATTTAGTAAGCTGTCCGATTTCTTTTGAGTCAAATGCAAAACCAGCATACTCCCCGTCTAAAACAGAGTTTCCTTTATCAGTTAAGACAAAGAAAGTTCCATGATTTGATATTTCGGATCTATACCTTCTCAAGTGTTGCGAAGGATAAACAGCATATGGAAAGGCAACATAATATTTGTTTGGCGCTACCCATTGACTAAGTGCATTGCAAACTTTTTTTGCGACTTTGGCTCCATACAGGATAGCCCAAGCCATACAGTCACGCTTATCTTGATCTCTTGGGTGAGTTTCTACATAATAAATGGGTATCTCTCTTCTGGATTCCGACGGGAAGGCATCCATCTTACGACTAATCCACACAGGGTCTTGGACCATTTCTCCCAAACGATGTTTTAATAGTGGTTGCATGTTTGGTGGGCAAACAATCCAGATGGTTTCACAACCAGCTGTAGCGCACTCAAGAACAGCTCTCTCAATTGCCAAAAAGTTAGAAGATATTGGAACCAAACAATCGTGCCACGGGAACTGAAAATCCAAAGGTTGAGCAGCAACGGGAATAATCCCAGCAAGATGAAAAGATTTAAGATTTACATGTTCGCTTGAAGATATTTGAGGCATAAGATTCTTTTAGGGGATTTTTGTTTATTATATCATCAAATGAGTCATAATTGAAAATAATATTATCATATGATTTGTGAACGTTTTTAGGGTATACTATTTGCCTGGTTATGTTTTCGATTTTAACATCATAGTATTTAAACTTCGTTTTATCATTCATGTCTCTGCCGTTTCTTGCACCCTTTATTCCGGCTTCTTTCATCATATATTTTGTCTTGAACCTAGCATTAATGTCGGAATACTCAAAAGTGTTTAAATCTTTTTTTAGGATGTAAGAGATAGACACCGCATCTTTAAAATCATGATCTCCGGTGACACGCTCAGATGGGTAGAAAAGTATGCACTTAACAAAATCAGTAGCGTCTTCTATCCTGTCATACTTATGTTTCATTCCGCTTCGAACACGGAACCAGTCATAAACCTCGCATAAGTCACCAGTGGGTTGCCCCACTCTCAAGCCCTGCAACTTATTATCATCAAACACAATCAAATTTTTATAATGTATCTTCGCCATTCTCGCATTTGAGGTAGGTGCTTTTAAAATATTGTCTGATATCCTTAGAGACACTGGTTTATCCATCGTGGGAAAGAGACCAGCATTAGATAAAGAAAACAGGAGTCTCTCCCATAACCACAACTTATTTAACCCAACTTTCTTTTCTGCAAAATTTGTCTTTATTGTTTTGGTAACGTTTTCTAATCCAAAAACGGATAAATCTTGATTGTGCTCGAAGTTTTCGAAATGAAATGGGGGTGTCAAATCAGAACTGATAATCGGAATATTATTTAGGAAGGAATAGGTTAGTGCCTCAAGAGAAGAGCCAACAACTAGGTTGTCGCACTTTATATTTATATCTCTTATTTTTGAGTGAAGTTCACTGTTTGTCTGTAAATATGATGATTTCACAAGTGACCACCCACACAATAAGAACTATAAATAACTTTACTTCTTGCACCGATGTAGAGGCTCAAGCTTTTCTCTTATTTTTTTAGCCATTTCAAAGTTTTTAGCAGTTACAGACTTCAGCTCGCCGAAGACAAACTCTCTGTTTTCAGAATAATTTTGCTCATCTAAAAGAACCTTTATCCCTTCACTCCTGGCGCAAACATCATTAAAGTCTGGTACAATGAATGAAATCATCTCTTGTTTTATTGGGTCATCATCGCACAACGCAGCTGCATTGCGCAACTCGACGCTAGATTCTACAAACTCTGTACACATATTTATAAATTCAAATAACTCAAGCTCTGTCATAATCGTCCTCATATCTTATTATGTCATCTTCTCCGAAGTAATCTCCAGTTTGAACCTCAACAAAAATCAGTTTCTTTTTACCCGTGCATTCAATGCGATGTCTCGATTCTTTAGGGATAAAGAAAGAGCGACCAGGATAACAATCTAGCCCCTGATCTTCAAGGGTAACAATGCCTTCACCCTGAACAATAACCCAAATTTCTGATCTTCTGTGGTGTGACTGATAGCTCAGTCTTTGGCCTGGATTAACGACAATCTCTTTTAGTTTATAGTTTTTTCGATCTTGCAGAATTTCAAACGTTCCCCAAGGTCGCTCTTCAATGTTTTTTTGTTTCTTCATATGCTTTTACCGTTGCTGGATATAACTCCTTTGCTATACTTAAAAGAGCTTCTGCAACTTTCTGTATTTCCCATTGTGCGCCCTCATGTGAGCGCAAGTCAATAAACTTCAGCAAATTGCTGAGGTTACATGAGCCATAATATTCTGTATACATGTTTTGTGGCAAGACACCTCGGGCTTGCTCGCGACATACGCCTGCCGCAGTCAAATCGTCAAATAACTTTAAAGATTCCTTGTTATGCTTTTTTAATGCTTGAGCACAAGTGAACTTGCTATTCAAAATACGATCTGGATATATCGGTGGATTAATCCGTTCTTCCGCATTGCTTGCTTGGCGATTGGACTTGTGTTGTGTTCTAAACGTAGCTGGCTCATAAAACTCAATATTGTATTGTGTGTATCTTCTACTGATTTCGTTATAGCTCCAGGTCCTGTGTCTGTGGTGTTGAGATCTGACGTATAGGGGCACCTTAAACCTAAATGTTATCTGGCAATGCTCCAAAGTAGAGGTGTGTCGATGCTTAATCAGATATTTGATTAGTTTTTTATCTCCATCATCTAGTAGTTCTTTGTGCTTACCAAAAGATACACGAGCAGAATTAACGACACATAAGTCGCTACCCATGTGCTGGACATATTCCACTTTTCCTATACCATCTTCGTAAAGATAAATTGGCTTTTCTAAGTTCGGCATTTAATGACCTACTCTGCTTCTGTCTTCTCGCTTTCATCGCTTATATTTGGTTTGGCACAACTTGGGTGAAAGCGATAGATTACGTCTTGTTTGCCATATTTTTGAACAAAATCTTTTGGAGCATAATCGGGATTGAAGTCATACCTCAAATACTCCTCAAAACCTAAATCTTCATACAATCTTGATAAAAAACCATCAAAGTGATCCAAATAGCACCCTCCGTTGGAAATAGCGGATTTCATAAGCATTTTGCCAATCCCGCCGACTCCGGACTCATTATTGTGAACCGCAACTACCTCTGATCTTCCAAATTCTTGATTATCTGTTACTGGATTTGTATATTGCTTTAGGGCGAAGCCAATGTTTTTTCCAGGGAGCTTAAACAACTCCATCTTGGACAACTCGCCTGTTGAATATTTAGTAAGCATTTCTGGCTTATCAGATCTCGACAGAGAGTCAAGAAACTCCTTCGGACCAACTTCCTCATACTCGTTTTTGTTTATTAAATCAATAACTTCTTTTGTCTTCTCAGAATCTACCTCTTTCTCATCCAGTGAGAACATTTCTTTAATGAGGTATTCATTATACATTCTCTTCTCATAAGACAGATATCCAGAAGGAGACACGTGAGACTCCCACAAGTTTTGATGATATGCTCTTTTAGAATACTTTTTAATCTGTTCAGAGACTATGTTTTTTAATTCTTTTAACCCTATCTTTTTACTCATCAATAACCCCAACAACATAGTTCTGATGTACTATATGGTATTGCTTAGTTTGAATGGTGACTTCTTCAATCATTCTCTTGTCTACTACTAAAGATATATCATCATTATTTTTGGCAGATGTTGTAAACACATCATCCATTGTTCCGGTTTGCGTTACCCATGTTTGTCGATCCTTGTTTAGGTTAAGTAAAAAAGTTTCACAATCGGACGAGGCACAAATAAATCTAACTTGACCATATCTTTCCTTATCCACTGTTTCAACCCCTTCAGGAATCAACACACCTGATGTTTGTTTCTCTGGGTGCTTGATCTTTTCTACCAAGATATGTTTGTTAAATGGTTTAAACTTGCACATATTTTCTCCTTAAATGTATTTTATCTCACATGCGCCACCGGCACAAGCAATTTCTCCACTTAGATTAGTATTATCATCAACTTCAATAACTTTTGTTAAATCAACTTCTTGTAAAGACGACATCATTCTTTCGTATTCTAGTTTGTCGCAGTCTTCAAATGGAGCTTGCTTATATGTGCCGCCATTATACGGAAGAACACTTAGACCATTGTAAAACTTGCGGTTTTCCCACATCCATTCACCGACGTTTTCCCATTCACCCTCTTTGATAGAGACTGTCGCAGAAATGTTGTGCGTATTATTCCCTCTCTTATGTCCGGGTTTGATCCAGTTTTTTGAAAACCACTTAACCCTTTTTAAGAGATCCATGGCCGTTTCATGACGTAAGGTGGAGCCCTCTGGAGCTTTTTGTGGAATAGAGATAACTGCCGTATCATGTGGTCTGAAGTATTCATCCTCAACTAGTTGTGGGTGATTTATCGATAAATAATGATAAATGTCCTCATTCTTTCCAACTCGTATGCGGCGAATGTAATAGTCATTGTGCCAGGCATGAATACCACTAGAACAACCCAACACAAGCGAGGATGTTCCACTAGGCTTGATTGTGGTCACTCTTGAGGCGGGATTGATACCCAATAGGACGGCGACTCTTTCGTTTTCTTCCTTAGCAAATTTTGATGCCTCTTTCATGTCCAAGTTTTGCGCTAAGCCTGAACCAATGCCTGTCAAGCCGATGCCCAATAGAGCCTCTCTTTCAGTCGTTCGTTGCCACACAGGACGCAAGTAATGAAAATCAGTGTAAGAAGCTTGAAGTGTCCCAACTAGGGCTGCTGCCTGAACTCTACTATTCAAATCTTCTTGAGACTCTACATTGGAAACGTTTACCTCACACAAGTTACAAAATTGGAAGGGCCTTAAGCCGATCTCACAACAAGGGTTTGTTCCCCAATCCTTATCATTGGTAAAATATATTCCTGGTTCACCAGAGTTTGAGTGTTCGATTCTCTCCCAAAGCTCCATGAAGAAGTCTTTTTCAACTCGATGACGAACTAAAGTTGCACTATTGTTTGCTCTTGCACGTTGAGGATTTTTCTCCCACCAATTACCAGCTTTACAAGCGATCATTTCATCATCATCTGCCGAAAATAACGATATAAGTGCAGCACGCCTAATACCACCAGCGAGAACGGCATCAGCAATATGACAAACAACATCATGGACCTCAATGGGTTCAAGTTGTGATCCTTCTTCTTTTTCATTTAAAATAGATTTGATTTGTCGAATACAAATTTTAAGGGGTTCAGGACCCGGTGCCTTGCCTCCAGAAGTAACTAGTTTTGCACCTTTAGCTCTGATGTCTGAAAAATCAAACTCAATAGTTGATGTTCCCTCAAAATATGATCGCATCAAAACCTTGACTGCGTCAGCCCAGCCTTCAATGGAGTCGCCAACAAGAAACCGGCGTTTGCGATCCAATCGAGGCTTACGAATTTCTGGTAACTTCTCTACATGATGTTTTTGCACGGAAAAACCGATTCCAGTACCACCCAAAAGAAGAAAAAGTATTTCATTAAAAGCTCGGTAATCATCAACAGGAATGAAGCCGCAATTGTAAACCCTATTAGGGCTAATTTCGATGGGCTTTCCTCCGAACTGAAGCGAACGCATTGAAGGTAAAATCTTTTTATCATAAACATATTTATATGCCTCTTCAATATCCTTTCTCATAAAAGGAAATTTTTTGAGGTGCATTTCTTTGTTTCTGGTTACTAACTCCTCCCATGTTTCCCTTCTTCCCAAATCATCTCTGTATTTGGCGTATTTCATAAATACTGTAATATCTGATAAGATTTTACTCGACAGTTCCATACATATCTTCTCCTTGGTTCATTATATTAGGCGTTAGCCCCTTTCATCAATTTTTTATATTTATCCAGCATAAATTTTTGCTGTTCTTCTTGTGACAAAGTTGGTCTCGGGGTTTCATCTGGCTCATAACGACTTAGTACCTTGATATCGATATTTGATGTATCCATAAAAATCGAAAATACTAAACCATCTTGCCCATTACGGTTTTTTGCAATATACATCCTTCCACCATTTTTCTGTTTGTCTTCAGTTGTTCTGGACACCGAGAAAATAAGATCGGCGACAAAACATTTATTAAACGCTTCAGATATAGATTGCATAGTAATGATTTCTGCTTGGAGGCCCGTTCTATTTGTTTGAGAAGCGGTCCAGCCAGCTACCTTATTCTCCATCATTATAGCACGAAGTTCTTCATAAATTGATTCTAATTCTTCACGTTTTTCGCGGCGAGTGGACAATGTTCGAAGCAAATCTGCATAATCAACAATGATCATGTCTGGGACGATGCCTTGCTGCTTTAGTTTTTCCAAGTGAGCCCTGATTGTGTTGGTTGTTGCAGTCTTCGTTGGATACTCTTTAACAATCAATGTACCATCAATATCCTTTAGGAAATCTCGAATCTCGTCTTTACGATCCATCAAATCATTCAATGGGATTCCGGTGATGCATGAATCATATCTGTTAGCAATGACAGTATCTTTTAGTTCAAGCGTATAGTGTACAACTGTCATGCCTGCCTTTAGAGCAGTGGCACCAAGATGTACCAGGACCATAGATTTACCAACACCAGTGGGAGCAATGACAACACCGAGTTCTCCGCGACCGCAACCGCCACCAGTGATCTCATCCATCTTCTGCCAACCAGTCGTTATTGTATCTCTGCCAGAAAATTCAAATCTTTGCTCAAAATCTTTGATATAATCGTAACCAAAGTCTGCGTCTGCACCTGCTTTAAGGGCATCGTTAATCAACACAGAAATCTCGTCAAAAGAGCATTTTTGCAACAGAGTAGACGACTTCAACATCGCCTCTCTCAACTTTTGTTTTCTGCAAAAATCAAGTGCTGTCTCTTTGATATATTCAGCTGATTCCAGGACATTTATGTTTGATAAAACCCTAACATAATAATCACGGATCTGTTTTTGCAATGCCTCATTTAAATCTTCAATACCAGATTTGATAATCGTTTTCATAGTCTCATGTGAGGGTTGAGAACCATATTTTCTTTTATATTGGAATATCTTTTCTACAAATGATTGCAGATACTTATATTCTAAAAATTCTACATTCAACACCTCAACCATCCTATCTGCAAAGACACGATCGTCGAGAATAATGAAAGCTAGTTTTTCCTGGAAGGTTTTTCCATATTTTGAGAAAGATACTTTATCATTACCAGTTTTAGACATTATAACCTCTTAGTTTTGATTTGATTTGATCATATATTAGTTGCGAAAAAAAGTCAAGACATTTATGGGCGGCTTGAATAACTAGTCCGCGAATGAGTCAATCATCAATCTAAATTTTTGAAAAAGTGAGTTCCAATTGTTTTCACTTATTCCATCAACCGTCATCATTTTTAGAACTTCTGTCCTATTAAAAGTTGGTTTAAAATTTTTAATAGTATCTATAATATGTTGCGAGCTTTTTACAGAAATGTTGGGCGAATAAAGTTGCATCAATTTGTAGTTCAACTCAACTTTGTTTTTTTCAGATAAAATATTTTTATACAACTTTAACTTAGAATCGGAGGTTCTGCAAAACTTGAATAAATCATCTAACCCATAAGATTTTTCTTCGGCAAGGAAACCAAGGTTTTTGGATATAGTTTTTAAACCTGCACCCTTGATCCCTTCAAGATTATCTGACTTGTCGCCATCAATAGCTCTAGCGATGGCAAAGTTGTTTGGGTGAATGCCATATTTGTCAATGATTCTTTTTCTATTCAAAAATTCTTTTTGAACTGGACTGTAGATCATCGTCTCATCATCACACAATTGAATAAAGTCTTTATCCATTGAAACAATAATCTTTATATTACCCTTCATAGCTGGCATTCTGCAAATATAAGCAATAACGTCATCTGCCTCGATGTCTTCAATCATGAGTTGGATAACCGGCATATCATTCAAGTATTCAATCGTCTTTTTCATCTGGTCGTAGCGGTTTTGTGATTCTTCTACGGAAGACATTCCATCATAAGCCCTATTGAGCTTCAATGGCTTACGACCATCTTTATATTGTTTTGCAAGTGCTCGACGTTTGGCAGATCCGCCGCCGCCATCCCACACAACAATAACCTTAGTTGGGTTAATCTCACGAATAAGCTTTTGAACCGTCATCAAAAAGCCTTTAGTTCCACCAATAGGAGAACCATCAGCGGCGAGGCTCGGGTTCATCACATAATTCCTGATGAAAGTGTTCATCGCGTCAAATATTAATACTTTTTCAGACATTTATTCCTCACTGGATAGTTTATCGATGATACTCTCTATGATTTCGATTGTTTCATCAGTTGTTTTAACTTCAAATGCTCTTTCTGGGTTTGTTTCTTTGATTTTGTCATAAAGTGGTTTATCATTACCATCTTTGGCAGTACACCGATCTCCAATGAACCAAGGAGTGAGATTCCCACAATGATTTAGGGCGTATGTTTTGTCCCAACCTTTTGGATATATATCAATAGATGTGTTACCACCCATAGAGAAAGATAAAATATTCGAAAGGTTGGTTGCTCGAAGAAGTTCTAAATTGTGTTGCCTTATTCCGTGGCGACGATCATATTCTATAAACTTTTTACGATCCTCATCATTTGCCAATCGACCAACGGGGCACCAGTTTAATAGCGAACCTCGATAAGATATAAAGTGTCCCGTAGCAGGAAACTTCTTGTACTCTTTCATTAGTGTATAGTAAAGCCGCTCGGACAACATATACATCAAAAATCGAAATTTGTCTTCTCCAATATGCTCTCTCATATCCAATGAAGACTCTTTTCTCCATTTATCTCTTTCCCACTCCGACTTGTCCCAAACATATTTCTGGGTTCCATTGCAGGGCATGATAGTAAAATCTGACAAATCCCTATTTGACTTCAAAAACGCGCCGCATTGCTGCATAACATAATCATATCCACTGCCAGTGACAATACCAACTTTGGCAACCTTTGACAGCTCCAATAATGCATCTTGCATTTGTGGCTCCATAGGTTTTCGGGCTGGTGTTAGAGTTCCATCCATGTCAAATAAGATAATGTTATCCATCGTTTACTCCTTTTCGGGAACAGCATCTAAACCATAAAAGTCTTCAGCTTTGCCGGTTTTATTTTCAAACTTTTGAATCACTTCTTCGTCCATGATATCATAAACGATCTTTGAAAACTTTGGATCACTTTGCATTAACTTAGGAAAAGTTGCTGCCTGGAACTTCTTTTCATATCCTTCCAAAGTAAACCATGCCCCACTGTTTTTAAGTTTATCAGATGGTTTGATTGCTGTCAAGAGAGATTCATCATTCATGATGCCGACTTTCTCTCCACCCCACAAAATTTTAAAGTTACAAATACGACCTTGAGTTCCGAACTTGGATTTTTCGAGCTTGGCCTTGACCTCGCTTCCGATTCTGTAGCCGTTATCGTCCTCAATAAACGTTTTCCTACCTTTCAAACCAGTCAACCAAATGCGCAATGAATAAGCATAGATCATGGCTTTGCCGCCTGGTGTGAACCATGGTTGTGAAAGCATCATCATTGGATTACTAACGTTAATATTTGTCTTTAATTGATTAAGGACAAGAAATGTTGATTGAGTTTTTGACAAAGAAACCACAAGTTTTTTCATGCCAATCGATAAAACTCGGGGCATTTGGGCCATAGATGACTGTGGGTTGAAGTCTTTCTCAAGATCTGCTCGGCAAGGAGTCATAGCAAGAGAATCCAGAACAAACAAATAACGATTGTCAGGATCATTTGACATGCACATCTCCATTGTTTCTAAAACTTGCTCAATATCTTCTGGTTGCAAGATAATGATTTGGTTCTCACCCTCCATGTCACAGCCGAGTTTTTCCAGAAACTCACTTGTCATCGTTGCTTCTGAGTCAAAATATAAAACTTTGATTCCCATATCTTGGGCTTCTCTTGCGACTTGGCCAGCCATATAAGATTTACCAGAACTTTCTAAGCCTGCAATCTCCGTAATGCGGCCAACGGGAATACCAGCCACTTGACCCCTACACGCGATCGAATCAAGCCATCGTGAACCCGTTGGGATCCAGGCTTTGATGTCTGCTGGATTTTCTTGATCTCCTGTGAAAGCAATCGTGCGACCTGCTTTTTTGTTGATCATTTTTAATATGTCTTTTGATGATAATTTTCCGTTGGTCATAATATTTTCCTAAAATAAAAAGGAACCCCACGACATTGAATAACACCGCAGGGTTCCCAAAAACTTAACTTTTAGTTTAGTTTTGTGTTTATGCGGACAATTCTCTAATAGCTTCATCGACGCTGCTTACGCCGGTATCTTCAGGGATCGGACCATCTTCGGGACTAAGGAATGATTCCAAAATCGCCTTTACATCAGATGGTGACTTTCTCTGAAATAGAGATTCAATATCCGGGACTCCTTCCAAAACTTCCTTGATCGCAGCCTTAGACGTTGCAAGAGCAGAGGACTTCCGCTTTGGAGTCAAGTTAGTTTGTGGAAATGCGCCCTTGGTTTTAGGGAGAGCGTAGTTCAGAGTAAAATCTACCCCATTATCAACATCAGTAATATCACCATAATCAGGATTAAGAACTAGACCAAGAAGTGTTTCATAAATGGTCTTTCCATAACCCCAAATGCGAGGGCCGTTTTCTTCTTCGCCACGCACAATCACTGGTGAGAAAAATCGCTGACGAACGAACAAAGACTTAGCAAGCTTCTTGCTATCATCAGTTCCTTCTTGCCACAATTTAGATGCAAAATCACAAATCGGACATTGCTCACCGAATTGACGTTTAGGACAAAGAACACCGCCCCGTGCGCCTTCTCCTAGGTTGTAATGAAAATGATAAACCTTAAATGGATCACCATCCTCTGTTGGTACAATGCGAATATCTTGATCACCTTCTTGTGGACGCCACCAAACATTGTCTGATTTTTTGCCGCCACCGGATTCAAGTTCTTGAAGTTTGGCCTTCATTTTTGCCATATCTAATGCCACGTTATTTCTCCTTAAGGTAAGATTGGCAAATATCCCAATCTTCCAGTTTTTATTTTATTTTTGAATCATTGATGTATGATTCACACAATAAACGTAATCCTGGTCATAGTCTGTTTCAAAGATCCCATATGTAACTCTTACTCCGTTTTCTTTTTGCTCAATAACAGTTTTTTTAATATCTCTCATTAAGCCAGAATCTGATTCCAGTTTCTCTTTATTGTATGCATAATAATACACCACATCGGTGACATTGTCAAGAGAAAAAAACATCATATTCTCTTTTTTTGCCGGATCTGCTATGCCGATGGTGGAAATCCTCGTTCCAAGTGGTGTATCACAGTAAGTATCCGTAATTGATTGGTTATTTTTGAACACATTAATCATGTGAAAAGTCGATACAATGATTTCGTTAATCTTTTCATGATATTTCTTGACAGAAACACCGCCTATCACACCTTCAATTACTTCATTGGAAACAATAAACATTCGGTTAAACAATCCAGATCTCGTATATTCTTGAAATACATTATAGGTCAACCTTTCTAGCGTTGCTTGCCTCTCATTCAGTAGTGAAACTTCGGGCCTAATATAAAGAATATTTATCCTTTGCTTTTTCAAATGTTTTAGTATAGAAAGCGAAGCAGATGATACTTCACCGGCTCCTCCAACGACGAAAAGCAAGTCGCCCTTGACATCCTTAAAAAATTGCTTCAATGATGGCAGTTTTTCTTCATATTCTTCGATCTTTTCATACTTTTTTATTGGATAGGTGGTCTTGGTCCGTTTAAGTCCAACATCCAATTTATATACAGAATATTGAGGATATTTGGCAAACTCGTCGGCGATGTTACATCCCGCGTTTCCTAAGCCAATAATAGTGTCCATTGGTTATGCCTCTGATATTGCTTCGTATGAAACTAGTTCGAACTTGGCACTGTTTCGATATTTACTTACATGAGCAGGGATCTTGTCGTTTAAGATAAGCAGTAAAACTTGTGGATCGTTACTGACTACTGTCTTCATCTTGTCATTTTCTTTGTAAACAAGTTTATACTCTGTTTTCACTCTGAGATCTCCTCTAAAACAATCTTTTTGCTGAAAGAACCTCTGACTATTTTTTTATATTTTTTATGGGCTTTGACACCGGTCAAGCTATATTCTTTCCGCAAAGCATCCATGACCTCTTGAATATCAGCAAACTCTTCAACACAAGGATTTTCAAAAAACTCTTGTGATTCTTCTAAAAGTTTTTCTTTTAGCTTTTGTCGATACTCTTCTGGATCTGCAATTCGATACTTACAAACCTTTCCCTCTTCTTTAATGATTTTTGGGATTTTGTCTCTTACAAGTTTATTAAACTTTTTAACTGTCATCTAAACCTCCGCATGTTACCGAAATCTGTTCCTAAGCTGGTATTTACTTTAAAAATGCCCAAATCTGTATTTCCAAATTCCTTTACTAGATTTTCAAGTAGATCTTTGTCATCACGATCAAAGTCAATCACCATACTATCATGAATCAGCCCCATTGTAAAGGATTTTCTTCCTTCCAAAATCTTATTGACAGCGACTGCGCGGCGAAGGAACGTGTCTGATGTTGTGCTTTGGATTATAGCATTCAATGCATGGAACTGATCTGCTTTGATTCGCCTTCCGAAGTGATTTACGACTTCTTCGCCGTTCCAGTACTTTTCGACTGCACTTTGTTTATTGTAGTATCTCTCAATTTCGGGGATACCAAGAGAAACATTCGGTGGCCCATATAGCCAACTAAATATCTTACGCTTGATGTCATCTCTGTTCATTTCATGATCTGATAGTTTATTTATTATCTTTCCGTGCCACTCATGTATGTCTTCTCGTGGCTGTTTCGCACCGTTGAGTGCTAGCAAACAACGCAACTCAGCAGCATTGAAGTCCAACTCAATAAACCAATCATTTTGGGGTTTTATTATTTTTCTATAGTTCCTGTCCAGTGTTAATATCGGGAAAGAGTCTTTTTTTGTTGTCAATCGACCAGTTATGGTCCCAAAAATATTATAAGATACACGAGGGTCTGTCCTGGCTATCTTGTCTCTCATTTTTCGTGTTCGATACTGGTGAAGATCTGGATCCATCTTTGACAAATCTATATTTAACTTTTTAGACTGGATATCTGCTAATAACGAACTAAGATTTATTAGGAAATCATAATCACCTGGCCTATCATAGTTTTTTATAACATGATCCGTTATTTTTGTTCTGATGTCGAAATATTCCAAAAGAAAAGAATGTGGAACCAAGTCATAGAAGCAATAATCTGTCGCCTTGACTTTTGCTATATCAAAAGATTTAACAAAACACATATATTTTTTCTTAATATTTGACCAGGATTCCTTAAGATATTCAGGACAACATTCATCAAGCGGCTTACCACCTGAATATAAGTGTCCATACTCGATATCATAACCCTTGAGAGCAGGATTGTAAGCCCAAGTCATAGAAAGTTCATCATAGTCTGGATCAGAATAAATCTGATTGTTACTATAAATGTTCTTACAATTTTGTTTTTGATCAATTATTTCAAATAACATAATGTTGTATAAGTCAATATGAACTGTTTGTCATATTTGAGTTATTCAAATTAATATCATCTTTTGGTTTCTTTGTCAAGCCTATTTTTGGCTTGAACACACCATTTAGTTTTAAGTTAATGAATTCAAGTGTCTGGGCAGAGCCCTTAAATTTATGCAAGTCCTTGATTCTGGTCATAAACTCGTTATATGTTTGCATGGAGGGCTCCCACTCAATTTCTGCGGCTCTGATTTCGGCATAAAATTTTAACCAATAATCTGGCGGGTATTTCATCGAAACTTTTTCTAAGTCTGTTGGCGATCTTCTGATTACTGTTGTTATGGACCTCTCCTTCTTAGTACAATATTCTTTTATAGTGACAGTTGGGTTTGTATTTACATAAGCATTGTAAAATCTTATAACGTTGTCTCTCAAACTGTCAACATCACTTGAATATGCCCTATTATAATACCTTTTAAACAGATTGTCAACAGAAAGTGGTGGAATTGATGAATAAAGTTCTACTTCTTTTTTGTAATCATTTATAACATTAGCATAATCTTTTCTGTCTTGTCCGTCGATGACCAATTCCAATACTTCTAGCTCTGGTCCAGCAACGCCTGACCGTTGATATTTTTCATATAAAACACCAGTTGTGGAAGGGTGGTTTTCATAACCTGGAATGGGTGACAGAAACACACGTTTAGCCACAGGATCATACTCTCTGACTCTCATTTTAACTGGTCTTGAGCGATCTGCATTCTTGTCAATAATAGTGGGATCAGATAACAGCAATGGAACTTCAACAATGTCTCCGCTGAAATAATCTTGTTTTCTTAATAATGGGGGCTCCGGTGGTCTTGGGTAGTTTTCCATAAATTTTTGCATGATTGGTGAGCCCAAGTCTGCGACAAGACGCCACGGAGCGTTCTTGTCAACTTTGAAACCATAACGTTGTGCAGAGTACAGATAAAAATTTATATTTGGATCGTTAATAAAAGAATCATATTTTTCTTGATCATCTCCGCAATCTACATTTTCTAAAATCTCTAACATTAATCCAGAAGTGAGGGGATCGTTTCTTTTGGATGATATATAACCAACTTTTGTAAACGGGAACCCTGGTACTGATTTTGATAAAAACTTTTTAAACATAATCATGAAATCATCAAAGTTGGAAACCTTGTCATCACGTCCTTTTGCCATAAAAGAAGAGTTGAAAGTTTTGTAAAGAACATCAGACATATAAGATTCATATTGCTTGTCATGAGAAAACCAACCCTCTTTAGCTTCAAGAGTTACCAAGCTGCTGTTTTTTGTTTTTACTTTACCAACATTAATACCGATATTATAAAAATCAACCATATTTTGGAATGCATCAACAACAAAGTTCAAAGCAAAAACATTTTTAGATTGATTATTGAACTGTTTTATATATTGATTTTTTACTGACACTGCATTTGCGTAGGAATCCATTCTGCCATAAAATGGCTTGTCGTACCACAAATCAATTGGAGTTGGTCGCTTAGTTGGATATTCCCAAGCAGAATCACTATACTCTTTTCTGTTTACAAAAAGCCTATAAGCACCTTGTTCATTATTTGCTGCTGCCATAACTGTTAACCTCACTTTCCGCCTTCATCAAGCGGTTGTTTTGCTATTATTGCGGTTTCGAGAGCGGTCTTATTTTCATATGGTTTTACCAAAGGTTTTATTACATTTTCAACAGGTGATTCAACCATAGATTTAAATTTTGATATAATAGCATTTGTTGCTCGTGTTTCTCTTCCCACGCTTGGATCTGACATTTCTCTGAGATTTTCTGACTTTTGATATGAAATTTTATATGAAGTCGGATTTATAGGAGGGGATGGTGATTCATAATGCATCTCCAAGGATGTCTCATAAGAGCCGTTTGAAATGTTATTGCTAACTTTTGTTATGGTGTAGTATCCGCCGAAGCCAAGCTGAGCATACTTTGATTTTTTACCTATTCCAAATCCTCGTGGATTAATGTTTGTTAACATACCAGGCTTAAATACCGGACACCCTAATGTATTGACCTGGGCTGAATACTTGTTGCTGTATAATAAATTTCTTTTTGACGCTTTTTCGTTTTTTTCAATATTTGCTTCTCGAAAACCTGGGATGTCTACTTTTGAAAAGTTAATATTCTTGACTATTCCTCTATCTTGAGCTATTTCAAAATGAGGAATCCCCATCTTTGAGTCTGTGACAAAATCTCCAGTTAACTGATTGGATATTGGACCTGCAAAATACATCATGAAATAATCTCTGGTTTTTGCTGCACTCCTAAAGACATTATAGAAGTCTGGATATGTCATCTTATCTATATCAATTCGGTTTCTGTCTTTAGCTCCGGAGCGAAACGGATTTTTTTTTGAAGTTGGTAGAGAGAATGTATTAAAACTCATTTTAGTTTTTTGTTTTGCGCCAATCGGACCATAGATTGGTGGTGCCAACATACCTTGAACTAACTCTGCTGCGACCATCCTGAGAAACTGCTTTAGTGTCAATGTTTCTCTCATTGGTTTAATAATGTTCTTTGCAAACCACATGCCAAATAACTTTGTTGATATCGGTATGTCACACAATGGAACGGATGTAACCTCAACTCTGTCGCCTTCAAAATATTCAAACATTTCTATTGGACCCAAAAGAAAGTCAAAATCACTTTTATCAATTTTTCTTTTGTTTCCGTCTCCCAAAAGATTATACCTTCCCTGCTTACCTTCTAACACGACATTTATTGCAGCCTCTAAAAGGTCCCCAAAAAAGAAAAAACTAACATATGTTTCTCCGTCTTCTGGTATATCGTCTGCTTTTCTAGCTTCAAAATATTTATTTAAGGCAGCTTGACGTTTTATTGTTCCGTCTTCACCATCAAGGGCGGCGGCTTCTATAAATTCTCTATTCAACTCTAAGTTGTCAAACTTGCCCTTTCTTTCGTTAATATTTTGACCTTCCAAACTTTTGTTCACAACATTTTTGGAGTTTGTTCTTTTTTTGAGTATTTCTTCATTTCGTTCTTCAACAGTTTTTTTGTCTGTAGCTCTGTCCATTGAAGCAACCCAAGCCTCCACCATTTTTGGGGTAACTGCAATTTGATATATTCTTGCACTTTCCTCAATCTGCTTCATTATTCTTCTGTATGATTGTGCTTTTTGTTCATATCTTGCTTCTCTTAAAAGTTTTTCTTGGACTTTTTTTCTAACACTTAAACTTTCTAGTTCTTTGGCTTCTTTTTGATTGACTTTTGTTAACTCTCTTTGCCCTTCGCCGCTAGACAAAGTTCCCCCGCCAACAAGAACGCCAGTATATTCGTCTGCCATTTGTTGGTTTGCCGCTTTTCTTTTTTTTGTGGCTTCTGCACCGATTTTTCTTTCGTCTTTTTTTATTTGCTCCACTGTTCTTTTAATAACATCAACAACCTTAACAAGTGGAGAACCATCTTCAATATATAATAAATCTGCGTTTGCACTATTGAGCATTCGCCCTTCAATTCTGGCAAGATAAGTCAGGTCTAACTCAACAGTTCCGTCAGCATTTAAGTTTATTGAGTGATCGTTTAGTGATAATATATAAGAGATTCTCTGCCTCTTGATAGCTTCTAAAATGCGCTTATCTTTTGGAGAAAAAACAGCATTGCCTGGGTCTTGTGGTACAGACCAGCCAACAGCAAGTTTAATAAGAAAATCTTTATCATGATAAGGAATTTTGCCTGTATCTGCATCCATTCCAATGTCCGCCTTCTGCGGGTTTTTAAGTTCGCCAGAGGGGGTTACTAAGTCTGCCCATGCGGTCTTGACGGTTTCTCTTTTGCCGTTCAACAATCCTGTTGTGGACCATTCCCTAAACAGAGCATCCATGCTTTGGAAGAACAAAGACAGATTAACCTTAAATGAGAAGCCTGAGTCTGCTGGTGTTGTTCCTAGATCTTCCCAGCTCACGTTTTTTAAACCAACTGCCGATCCTCTTGCAAGACGGGATGCTAGTATATCTCCTGTTTTGAACTCACCAGCTTGACTATTTAGGCTGAACGGAAGATTGATCTCCATGGAAGTGTCTCCATAAAGTTTCTTCCCAGATTCTTTGTTTTTCTCAGGATATACAACTTTAAAAAGCTCAATATGTGGAATCAACATTGATGCTTGAGCTGTTGTTATTTTTGAAAAATCGTTTAGTGAACCTTCTGAATATATTTTATTTACCAATGCAGATGGATCACCGGTTATTTGAACAAAGTTATTATATTTCTTATCACGGTTTAAATGCAACCATTGTTTATAAAAATCTAATAAGAATGCTTGTTCATTCCATTTTGCATCTGTATTCGCCATATCAAACGTCGTAAAAATCTAAAATTCTGTCCAAAGGAAGTGGTACACTGATTGTATCGCCAAGTTGGAAATGAGATTCAGTTGGAGCTTGATTGTACCAAGCAATAACCCACCATAACTCTGGATCACCATAATAAGTATTTGCAAGTTTATAAAACCTGTCTCCTTGTGACCATATAAGATCTACTGTTTGTAACTCCTCAAGTTCGCCTTCGGTTGGATATTTTAACTTTGGAGTGAAATACTGAACAATAGATTTTGTGTTTCTATTCTTCAATAGTCTTTTATATATTGAGGCTCTGTTGCGTCCCTTTTCTCTGCTATCGTATCTTGAAGTCATTAGTCAAAGTATCCTTTCGCTTTGGGTCAACCATTTACAGTCCAATTTTTTCCTTTTCTTTGTATCCAGGCTCACCAGCTTTGCGGGTGTCTTGCCCTTTCTTGGTAGGTGACTTGGGATAAATGTCCAATATCTCGCTTGAAGTCAGTGTGTCTGCCTTTATGGTTTCCATTGCATCGCCCTGAACGCCACGAAGGACATTTTTCTTTCGGGCGCTGCCTTTCGCATTTACAGGTTTCTTTTTCTTGTTCTTCCCGGCAGCTTTCTTGGGCTTAGTCGCGGAGGCAGTTCCTTCGCCGGTTCTTTTAGGTTTTGGGTTTCCTGATAAATCATGCCCTGTCTCGGCTTGAAGTGCTCCCTGTTCTTCTAATAAATTTATTTCATCGGGTGTGAGCCCTGCTGCCTTTAAATCTTGCTTTATCGCTGCCAACGGTTTGTCATCATAAAACTGTTTTCCGCCATATGGAAATTTGTCGTTTCTTGCTTTATTCTTATTCCATCCAAGACGATTTTCGTGCAACACAGTAAACTGACAACTTAGGTTCGCGACTTTTGCAAAATGACCATATCCCCTTACAGGCTCTTCGCCCGTGTATAAGACATAAGAACCAACATCAACGTTTGGTGAATAATCGATTCCGCCGAGAAAACCCAACAATCCACGACCATCGACTGTGTTCTGAATGAGATTTCCAAACTTAATCTCCATCATTGGACTATTTTTCATGGTATTTCCAGAATAAACTGGGTAAAGCATTTGAATAAGAGCTTGGATTCTTGTTAAGTTTTCTTCAGCCTCAAATTGATTACCTGCTACAACGTCAAAAGAAAAGTTTATAACTCGTCCTGTTTTTTGAAATGTTGCAATCGGATCCATTCTGCCATAAACATCTTCAGCATTCCAGTTTGACGTATATTGATCACTAAAATCTGTTATCATTGCCTTGAACTTTGTAGAATATCCAGTTGGCACGTGATAAAAGTCAATAAACTGTAGTCCGTCATTTGCGATGTTGTTTGTCTGGTCTGAGCCGAACGACCTAAACATGTTATTTAACTTGGGTGTATATGCCATTGTCTCAAATCTACCTTTAAACGACGTTTAAGTCCATTTCCCTCTCTAAACTATTTAGTACCGCTCTTCCAAATTCTCTGTTATTTATCTTTAAAACGACTGTTGTGTTGCCACTGTTTCCTCCGCCGCCACTACTTGATTGGACACCAGATGGGGCAGCACTGGAAAATGCTGCTGCTGAGGCTGCTGCGTTTTGCGCGGACATCGCTTTGACCAATGCCGTCGCTCGGTTGATTGTGTCGTCGCCTGCTGCGTTTGCTGCAACAAATGCCTCTTTCAAACTGACCATTGCTTGTGTTACGCCAGAAACATTTCCTGTCGCAAGTTTTCCAAGCCCACTTGAAAATAGACCTAATGCTATCAAGTCAGAGCTGCTTATTAATCGAAGGGCGATTCCGATTGCGCCAATACCTGCTGCGAGCGCAAAAAAGCCCGGACCAACAAGCATCGCTATTCCGGCAGCAGCCAATAATAAACCGGTTATTGCAGTTAAACCAACAATGACCTCTGTTAAGATTCCACCTGCTGCGGCTTCAGATAAGACACTAAACATGTCGACAAAGCCTTTTACTGCTAAATATATTCCTGCACCCACCAAAGCAACGCCTGCGCCCACAGCTAACATTGATAGTCCAAGGGTGGCTAATCCAGGTGCTGCTGCTGTAGAAGCTGCGCCTAAAGCTGTAACACCTCCGCTGGCGGTTTTTGCGCCGAAGCCAAAGGCCGGAAGTAATTTGCCTGCGATGGTTAAAGCGGGACCAAGAGCAAAAACTATAACTTTAAAAGCCAATGATGCAGCCACAAGAAGCCCTATTGCTGTTGCAGCATTTCTGTTTTCTTCTGCAAACTTAGTCATGGAAGTTATAAAACCTGAAATCTTGTCAATCGCTGGCCCCATCGTTATTGCAAAAGATTGCATTAAGAAGTTCAACTTATCCATTACAGAATTAACTGCTGCAATCCTCTCTTCCTTTTGTCTCTCTTTTGCTATCTGCTCAGCAGACTGGATCGTAAAAAGTTTTGAAGCTTTGGTTAGATCCCCTTGTGTTGCAATGTTTGCAAACATTTGTTTTTCATGTTGGTTCATCGCTGAAAAGTTGCGACCAGTTTGCAAGAAACTTTCACGAAGCATCTCAATTCTTTCTGCATCTGTTGCGGTCAAAAGTTCAACACTGTTTAGCAAGTTTCCACCAAGAACTGCGTTTAGTTGACCTGCCATCATTGCGGCTGATTCAAACGTATTTAGACCTTGTGTGATTGATATCAAATCTCTCATCGCTATGCCTAAGTTCTTCGACTGAAGGGATAGTTCGGTGAATACTTGTTTTCCAACCACATCACCAAATCTTATAAATATATCTGTCGCTTCAGATATGTTTTGAGCAATTTGTTGTGTTGAAACACCAATATCAAGATTTGTGATATCGTCTAATAGTGATGCGGCGGCCTGTGAAGACATTCCAAGACCTTTTGTAAAGGTGTTGAGTATATCTGCTGAAGTTCCTGCATCAACTCCGAGTTTGTCCAACTTTGACACGAGACCTGTAAGTTGTTTTTGTGTTTCGGCGGATTCGTTTGTAAATGCCGCCATATTTGTATAAAGTGCGCCCATTGAGGCTGCATTTTCTCTAACACCAATGCCAAACTGTAAATTTCCAGTTGACATTTCATTAATCATTTGATTATATCGTCCACCCTCACCAGTTAGTTCGTTAAAACTGGCTGCGGCGGAATCATACATTCCCGCTACGAGAATTGTTGAATCAAGAATGTGATCAAACACACCCGCTACTAAATTCGACACGGAAAATGTTTTTTTCAGTTGTTCTGTAAAACTTTTTTGATATTCTTCGTTTTTGCCCAGTAAGTGAAGCCTGTTTGTTAGTTTGCCGACTATTGTTTCTTCATAACTTGCTTGAAGGCCAAGCATTTCTCCAAAACCTTTGGCAAGCTGCTGAGCATCACCTCTGAGTTCGTTTTGTTTTTCAATATCTTTATTAGAATCTTGAATAGCACTGCTATTTTCGGCTAATAAATCTTGTATTTCACTATATCTCTTGCTAGCCTTATCTAAACCGATGAGTTCGATTCTTAATTCTGCATTGGCTTGTTCTCTGGCAGCAACATTTTGTTTAATTAAATTTGAAGTTGTTTGTTCTTGTTCATATCGTTCTTTGGCAAGCTCAAACGCTTCCTTTTGCAGTTGGAGCGCTTCTTGAAGCCTTGCGAGTTGTTCGGGGCTTGGGGTGTTCCCGTTATCGTTGCCATTAGCCATGTTTATTTACCGTTTATTTTATTGGCCATTTAAGACCGGTTTTCCTCTCAAATGATCTTACAGCAGAATCTAACACAGACTTGTTTTTATATGTTCTTGGGTTATCTAATCCGTATTTCATATACGAATCCATGTATCTTTTCTCTTTTGATATTGTGCTTGCAAAAGAAGCAACATCGGACTTTGATCCACGAACGGTAACAGGCACTGATGAATCACCAAACATTCTTTTCAAAAGCACTTTAGTCCAAAAGCCGAACATTCTAAGCCAACCTTCATCAAGTTGGTTCTTGTTTGTTAAATCTATTACAATTGGTGTGAGTTCTTTGTCCATAATACTTCTCCTAATATATTAATTAGTAACTCAATAAAATAAAAAGCCCTCGCAAGGAGGGCTTGAAATTAGCGGCTACGAGACTTCCTCATAGCACTATCATATTCTTCTTTTTCGTCTTCAAAGTGTTTTACCAATCTTTTGACGAACCACTCTCTGAGTCCGATGGGCAAGTTATAAGCCTCTGTAAAACTCCAACCTCCATGAAACTTTAATATAAAGAATTCTTCATAGAGGTTTTTAGTATACTCATCGGTCAGGCCAAAAAAAGTTGGCTGAAAACGGAATATTTACTTGTGATACTTGTTCGCATTCTGGACAAGCAAACTCGTGTTTCATATCCACATTTGGAGCGACTTTATCATACATTTTAATCAAATATGAGGCATCAAATGCGGGCATGACATCAATAAACTTTTCAACCAACCCCCTTTCTGTTTCTCCATTTAGGGAAACAATGAGCATTTTATATTGTTCTGTCAAAGTTGTGTCTGGTAGTTTCAACTTCTTCCGTTTTTCTGCAACTTGGAAAAGTTTCTTTTCGTCATTTCCATCAAACAGGCGACACTCAACCTCAACTTGAGATCTTGGTAATGTTACAGTAAATGTTCCATTCTCTGACACTTCAATATCATCTGAAGCTTCTTTAATATTGATTTCCTGCAAATCAAATGAATGATCTGTAGTAGCTGTACAGTTTGGGCATGTGACCTTAACATCATAGTTGGGTCCAAATCCGTTAATCCTGCAAGCAACAATGATTGCGTTTCTGTCGCCAGAATATAAATCATTTACTTTAATGTCTGAATCTACAATTACGTTTTGTAGCATTCGCTCCACTGCAACACCTTTCTTTAATAATGACTTTGATGTTAAGATATCTGTATCTTTCGCTGTCATGTGTCGAATTTCGATTGAATCCACATTATGAAGTGGATGTCCTTCGGCATAAAACTTACCCCTTGATGGTAAGTCTACAAATTCTGTTGGTGTTACAAAGTTGAAAATAGATTCTTTATTATCTACAACTGGTGGTGGCGAATTCTTTGCTTTTTTCGCTTCGAGGCGACCCTCGTTTCTTGGCATATAAACCTCTTCTTTATATTATTATAATAAGTCAGCAGATACCGCATTAGAAGGTAGCTTGCCGCGACCTTTAAACTGACTAATGGCGTTATCATACCGCAAGGTGATTTCAACGTTCAAAAGATCTTCTGAATCATAATCTAAATCACCAAAATTGACATCTTTAATCCATGGATTGTGAAGCTTCCATGCTTCGACATTCTTACCTTCAGAATCAATCTGGCGAATGATGACTGAACTCATTGCACCAACAGACAACTCTTTCGAGATTGTGGAGGTAACTCCCTCACTCACTGGTGTTCTGTAGCCGGAGGCTTCAAGGATTTCCATCACTGCTGCCGATGCATTATCAACTGGGTCGACAACATCAACAATAGTGAAGTTAACTTCATTCCACGTTAGTTTACCAGGATAGTAAAAAGTATGATTCAGGAACTTGTGCTCGCTTTCACTAATCGAGAAAGATGGTTTTGTTACCTTCTTGATTAAAAAGTTTTTTACTGCTGTATTAGCACCCACAACACTCATCAAAAATCGATAAGATCTCTTTGGTTGTATTTTTGCGTCATTCCAAAATGTCATATATTTGTTCTCCTAGTTATTCTTAAATAGTATCCTTTATACTTTTAGTCCTCAAATGAGGCTCCGGTTCTTGTAATAATGAAGTCAATCGCAATAAACTCAATAGCTCTTGCAGGTTTGAGATAAATCTTCGCATACAAAATGTTTCTATCAACCAAATCTGGTGTGGTTGTTGTCTCATCAAGGATTATTCGGTAATCCATCAAGCCTTGTCCAGCAACAATGCTGTCTAGGAATGGGCCAACCTGTCCAGTAAAACGATCCCATGTCGATTGAACATTTTGTTCGAACAACAATCTGGATGCAATGAATGAAACTTGACGCTTAACCAGAATCAATAGTCTTCTGACGTTGATTCTGTCCAGTGCAGATGGGGTCACTTGCAAGGTCTTCTGTCCGAAGATTACAATGCCTTCCGCTGGGAATTGTGCGATTGGGTTAATGTTTGCTCCGTATAAATCATCTCGATCTTTTGAGCGCAATCGTTGTTTAACACCAGTCACTGGAATGCCAGCAGCACCTTCGCTTAGTCCGCCGCGAGTAAACCCGGCTGGCGCAAACCAAACATCAGATTTTGCTTGAGCACTAGAAAGAGTTCCGAGTGCAACAACCGATGGAGGAACAAAAATGTTTCTTCCACTATCGCGGTCGCGAACTTGAACGAACGGGTAATATGCGGCTGCATAACTCGTGTTCAACGCTCGGGATTCAAGGTTACTGATTGTTGTATCAACATCACCTTTTCGGTCAGCTTCTGTTTGATTGCTCAAACCTTCGGCTGGTGGCGTATAATCGCCAGCCAAATCGATGATTGCCAAAGCATCTGCTCTGTTTTCACATGTAGAAATCATATGGTCTTGAGCAGGGGTTGATGTGATACCTGGCATTGCAATCATGTTCATTTGAACATCTTCTGGGTCTGCCACTACATCAACTGCCATCTTGACCGAGTTCATTGCATAGCTTGTTAATTCTGTCTTACCGGAAGCAAGAGCGCGAGTATTATTAAATGGTTCGGCTTCTTGGATATTAAGTCCGTCGAAACCGCCGATAAGTGGCATTGTGAACTTATCAAATCCATTATCAAGAACAGTCTTATAACCGCTACTGCCTGTTGAAGTCATAGAAGAACCACTCCAGAACGCAGCAGTAGTAGCACCGCCTTTTCCTTGATGAGAACCTGAAAGCCATACTGCAATCGTTCCACTACCATGACCTGATGTTCCTGTTAGGCAAAGATCATCAAGTGTGAACAAGTATGAGTATTCGAGACCTCCATCATTTGTTGTAGCTCCATTATTTGTTGGTATTGAAACCGCACTTGAATATCCATCTTGTGCTGAAATACCGCTTGGGAATGCTCTTACTAGATCCTGATAGGACTCGTCATATCGGGAAAAGTCATTTGGTCTACTTGTGGAAGATCCAAAGTAAGCATCTTGATTGCTATTTAAACTACCTTGACTTGAACTGTCTCTTATCGTAATAGATGGGAAGAATACTGATGCAGAAATTTTGCTAGCATCTGTCCAAGCAAATGAAGAAGTTGATTGAGGAAAATGTCTAAATGATTTTTCAGATCCAGTTGAAGGAACAAAACCAGACCAGTTCTCTGTACCTTGACGGCCTTCGAGGTCATCGGCACCACCGGCAAGACGTGATTTGATATAAGAGCCACTGAAGAAGGAATAACCTTTCCACCGAACAGGTCCATAGAAACCAAATGGTAAGAACGCTGCATTGGTTTTTGCGGTCTCAACGGCAGAGTTCATCTCAACTCTAATATATTTTGAGTTTGCCGCATAACCTCCATAGGTACGATATTCTCTCTTTGTATCATCAAACTCGACATATTGATCGCCAATCTTTCTTGCAATAAAGTTTGGAGAATTTGGATCCAAGTTGCACATCGTAAACTGTTCTACGATTTGTGGAGCTTCATCGACATCTCGTGCAAGTCTTACTTGGACTGTAAATGTTCCGTACTCATCAAACTGATTTGTTGGTCCTCTAATGTCTGCAATAGAAATCTTGAGATTTTGAGCTTCCCAAGCACCGGCATTGTGAGTTACAAACCTAAATAGTTTTTGTTGATTTTGCGGCTGAAAACTACCTGTCGCACCAAAATTCTGGGCAAAGGTCCAGCCAGTTCTTGCATTAGCAGTACTTCTCAGGTGTTCGTTTTGTGTAGCCGAGGCTGAAATTAATGGCGCTGTATAAGCGTAAAAAGTGTCTGTATTGATGTACTTATCAACCATGCTTTCAAAAGATTCGCCCAAGAAATAGGTTTTTGCTGTGCCACCAACACTTGTTTCATCGTTTGTTAATGTTGGGTTTGTGTTGAATGCTCTTCGGATAAAGTTCTTGCTAGTTCGGCTAAAGTTAAATAAAATACTTCGGTCACCATCACTACCGGTTAAGCCCTGTTCGGCGCTTGTTTCTTTTCCAGCGCCTGCGCCGATGATGTTTGCTCTTATGTTGCCATTCGAGTCGGATTGAACCACGACATTAGCGCCTGAAACAGCATTGCCGCCGTTTTCTGCAATACTCTTACCAGCAACCTCAACGGTTCCAGTCACACAATAAAAAACTGCGGCCAAGGTTCCTGTGAGTTGAGTGGTTCCGCTTCCTGAAGGAAGTAGGAATAGCCCGATGCCTCCGCCTGGTCCTTGAGTAGTCGGAGCAGAACCAATCTTCCAACCAGCAGCACCTTCTGCTTGTGTTGTGCCAGCATTTGTGTGTGCTTTGCCAAGAAGTCTAACGTAAGTGATTGGTGTACTGTTCCGCAAATAGGCTTCTGCTGCGTATGTTCCGTATGCGGGAGATAGAACATCAGGACCATCTCTCCATGGATCCCGGCCAGAGTTACCTGGTACTGGGTTTCCAAAAATTTCTACAAAATCAGACATCGAGTCTACTTGAACAGCTCGAAGTCCTGGTCCTCTATTTGCGCGACCGATGATGACTGGTCCTACATCTGCGGGGGTATCTGGTAGTTGAGAGTTGTCGATTTCTGCAACTTTAACTCCAGGGGATACAAATCTAAACTTATTGATTGGCATTTATAACGTTCTCCTTAAATAACAACTGACACTTTTAAAGTCTTTAATAAATAGTATCTTATGGCCCGAAAAGACATGTGAATCATTATCTGGGCAATTTTCCATGATTCCAAGGAAGCTCATCGTCCATGATAGTTCTTTCACGCGGTTTTTTGACATCAACTGCCGTTTCGCGAATAACAACTTTTGGTGACTCTTGGTTTTTGTCTCCACCAACAAGATGACCAAGAACTTTTAACTGAAAAGAGGTATGGTAGATTCGACTCTCCTCTGCAATCTCCGTTATGGTGTTGTTTTCTGTAAAATCTTGCTGAATAAACAACTCATACTGGTGTTTGTGCTTCTCTATTACCTCATAGTTGATGCCATCTGTTTTTGTTAAAAATGGTTGGATTATTTCATTGATCTGTTGTTGATATTCAGTGCGAATATCGATTGTGTATGTTACATCAACATAAACTGGCATCGGAATTGAAATTATTTCATAAACTGGCTTGGGATCTAACTTTTTGCTTGGGAAGTTTATACCTTTTTGGCCCGAACCTACTGTTTTGTTGTCTTTTCTTGCCGAATATGAGTTTTTAAAGCCTGCTGTCTTGTCTTGCTGTATTCTTCTGGCGATTTCAATCGAACCACCCTTGAATTGGTTGACTGGGTTAGCTGCTTTGGGATCTATGTTGCCGTAAAACATGCCTTTACGTGCAGGATCCTTTACCATACCATCACGTTTTAAAGTGATCATTGGAAATATCAAAGCTCCATTGTCATCTCTCAGATCTTTGTTGCTTTTAACCTGATGCGCACGCTCTCCAGCTACCCACAAGACAGGAACTTTTTTAAATCCTTTGTTTGTTGTGCAAAAGACATCCATTTCTTTGTTCAGCCAGTCGTATGTGGCAAAGTCTATTGTCTCAATTGTTGAAGGGGTAAACGGAAGAATCGTCCGTATCTCGCCTTTATCATCATTCGCCATCAAACAACCCCTCTCTGGCCCTGTAACACTGAGCCGAAGTTTCTATTTTATGTTCTGTGCGTCCAAAGATTTCTCTTGGTTGGCTCAAACTTAAAATTTCATAGTAACTATCGCCGTAGAGGAGGAAATCACCCTCTCGGACGTATAGATTTTGGTCCTCTGTCAACCTTCTATCATGAAAATGAACAGTTATTGAGGCCAAAACATCAAGACCAAATGTGCTTTGGGCTGTGGTTTCGATTCCGCCGTGCTCCACAAGTGCATAAACCCTAATAGGTGGAAGCCAAGTTTTTTTGATTGCTTCTCCGTATAGTTGGTGATAGTTGGTGTGCTCCATGCTTATTGGATAATAAATAACACTTTGGCCGATGACCCTTTCTATCAACTCATCGTTTACTTGTTTTACTAGATCTCTTTCTTTTTGCCCAGTAAAGAGAGGTGGAGGAGGAGCGTCCGGTCGATTCCATTTATTGTTTGCCATTTATTCTCCTCCTTATCCTACGATTATATTCAGTGGAACTCCGATCTGTATTCTGTTTGAAGCATCAACAGTGTCTGCATCTTTACTTGCCAAGGATGAATATGTCAACTCATCAAGAAGTGTCTTTAGATCTTCCTTAAGCGCGGATTGTTCATCTTTTGCCTGAGACATGAGTTCTGAAGCATTTAATGTGATATCGTTGCCCGGTATTGGTATTGATCCGAATTTTCCACGCACTTGAGCTAGCATCTCTTTTGAAACAGCTAGGGCGTACTTTCGAATCCATTGTTTGCCCATGCTATTTATATTTTGGTATGGTATGTTCGCAAATGGTAAAGTGTTATAGTTGTTTACTCCATTAACACCATCTTTGCGATCAGAACTTCCGGTTGAATAAGAGTCTGTTCTAACAGCAAACTCAAACCAAATTTTTGTTGGAGCACCTGTTCCTGGCTCTGCTGGTGGTGGATATACTCTGATTCTGTTATCTCTTATCTCATATGAATAATGAGAAGCCCGAGTATAAATATTTGTCTCATATGCCATGGCCTGGGCCTTGTTTTGCCATGTTGGTACCAACTCAAAGGTCGAATCATCAGAGTATTGACCATAACTTTGCAGGTTCCCTACAACATTCAATCCTCCATAATATGCATAAAATCTCCACATAGCTCGTGGAGATCTATAATAAACTCTTTTTATTTCAATTCTTTTATTATCAACTTTGTTTGCGAAGTCTTGGCCCATCTCTGAGCCGTCCGTTGAAGCATCTTGCACAACCTCTTGCAGATCATAATCTTGCTTATCATTAATAAGAGTGATTGATGCTGAATAGATTCGTGCGTCTCCCATGGCCGCTTCAGTTGATAAACCGCTTGCGACTCGCTTACTTGCTTCGAATGTAAACTTAGGATATTTTAATGAGGCTTGGGTTCCCAATAAACTGGAAGATAACTCACCAGACTTTAAAATACCATCTTGGTCAAAGGTACCAGTTGGTGAGCCAAGAAAGTCTGATAAGACATTTTTTGCCTGATGGCTGTTGATTATATAACAGTATTCTAGTGTCGCTATTTCATAAGAAGAATATACATTATTTTCTGTTATCTCAACATCAAGTACGTCACCACCGAGCATCTTGTAGGTAAAAGATACTTGATCAACTGCTCCCGAAATCCAACCCACAGAGTACAAAGCACTTCCGGTATTCGCATACAATCCATACGGTAATGATGACGAAGGTGGGAAATTTCCACTAGCATGTGTGCCTGTTACTGGCAATATAATGGAGCTAGTGACGCTTTGTGGGGTTAGGTTTGGTGCAGCCATGTTTTGTTCTCCTATATCTTAAGTAGTTAAATGGGGCTTTAAATGAAAAAGAAAACCCCACCTCTCATAAGAAAGATGGGGCTTCTATGTTTTAAAGAATGTTAACTAATCAGATTAGCCGAGCATATCTTCGATGATAACAAGACCATACATGTCAGAACGAACCATCTTCTTACCGTATCGAGTCATAACACCCTTTCTTGGGGTGAAGTCATCGACACCGAAAATGGTAGGAGTAACTTGTAGTGGCACATAAGGTGCGTATACGTAGCCACTCTCAAGGAAGCTACCGCCCTTGCGACCAACTAGGATTACGTTACGTGGGAAATATGGGTCAACATAAACGTCCCACTTCTTGCTAATAGCACCAACTTTGACTGCACCAGCAGTTCCGCGAGCTTCGTCAGCGGTTGTGTCAGCACGGAATCCAGCGGTGAACTCAAGGATGTTAGCAGCCTCTGGGCCACAAACCAAGAAGTTCGCTCCGCCACGCAAAGTTTTGCGGTGGATGTTAGCAGAAACATCGTTAACTGTCTCAAGAAGAGTCTCATACCATTCTGATACTGTACCAGTAAAATCAGGTAGGACTGTAGCTCCTGGTTGTCCGAGGATTTGCTTGCCAGTATCTTTGATGACAAACTTACCTGGGCGACGTGACCAGTAGTATGTTCCAGCACTAGAATCCTTAACAAGATCTTCAAGAATCTCTTGGTCAATTTCAAGAGCAATATGCTCAGAAAGAATACCAGTCAATTCTACCTCTGCATCCAAGTTGTGGTATGCATTGATATCTTGCTGTAGTTCTGGTGTCCATTTAGCCTTCAACTTCTTGGTCATTGCAGTGATTGATACACTGTCAACCTTGATGTCGATTTCTGGAATGTTGCCAGAGTTTTCTAGGTTCCACATAGTAGCACCGACAACACCACCGGTAGAATCAGCAGCATTAAAGTTGTCTTTGATTGCATAAGTTAACTTACGGGTTGAGCCAGCCGCTTTTCCAGCAGTACCAAGTGTGGCACGAGTTGTAACAGTGTGGCCATTTTCCGCATCTTGATCACAAAGAGCAGAAGGTTTAACTGCACCGTCAACGCTAGCAAATACAAGATAGAAATGAGTTTTCGCATCTCCAGCTTGTCGCTTACCACGATGACTACCAGACCACTGTGTCAAACGACGTACTTGAGTACCAGTAAGCTCAGCGGCAGAACCTGTGTAAGTAACAGTAATAGAAACTAGGTCAGATTCATTAAGTTGTGATGTAAGTGAAGAAGAAACCTTCAAAACACCAACAGTGGTTGTACCAGAAATAAAGTCTGGGTCATATCGCAAAAGGCTGTCAAGTGCGAAACCTTCGTCAGCACCTTGGGCAACTTCACCAGCAGGGAATGCTGAACCGGTTCCACCAAAAGTACCAGATGCAAATTGAACAGGTGTACACTCAACTGATCCAGTTGGGGAAGAGTAACCATTATTCAAAGAATAAAAGCTGTCTTCGCTTGAATCAAGATCAGAAAGGTTAACACCACCAGTGATTTGGCTACCAACAGCTCCACCACCGTATACTGACTCGCCAGCTTCTGCTCCGAGTCGTCGAGAGTTGGTCTTAAAGTCTAGGAAGAAAATAAGGCCAGATGGCAAACTCATTGGTTGAACAGAAACAAGTTCATTTGCGATAAGTCCACCAAATACTCGGCGAACGATTGGGAATGCAACAGCAGCGAAACCTTCGACATCGCCAGCCATCATTGTAGAAGCTTCACGAAGAAGCTCTTTTGCTTGGTTTTCAAGAAGACAAGCCATGTTATTACGTGACCAGTCGTTTTGAATACCTTCAAGAAGTCCAGTCTTTTCCCATTTGTTGAGAAGAGCTTGACCTTCTTTTTGGACATCACGTTTCATGACGCCCTCAGTTAGTTTTTCAATAATACTCATTGTATTAAATCTCCTTAAATATTTTAAATAATTCCAGCAAGCTTCTTCATTCTCGCGGCTGCGGAAGTGCCAGCTTGCGCTTCTTTTTTGTTAGATTTCAAAACAAGCCTGCTATTTTTGCTCACAGCCTCACTTAAGTTCTTAGGTGCTTCTTGCGCCTTAGAGGTAAGTGATTCTTGTAAAGTTTCAAAAATAACTTTAGCTTCTTCAGGTGAATTCGCGTTTGAAACCGCTTCGACAAGTTTAAATTTTTGTCGCTCATTCAAGGAGGAGGATTCCAGAATACGATTCTGATATACCAACTTAGCGTTGGTTGTATTAAGTTCAGTTAGTTTTTCACTAACTTGACGGGCAAGACTTTTAAGCTCACTGTGCTCTGCTACAAGACTATTCTTTTCAGTCTTGAGAGATTTTACTTGCTCTTCTAAATTTGCGATTTTTTTAACGGCTTCTTCAAATTCTTCGTTCTGCTCTTTCATTTCGGTATCTTCGTCAGCAGCTGCTGCAACTTCTACAGCTCGAACTTGTTCGCCTTCTGTTGGGTGCGTTGTTCCGATTGCACCTCTTGGTTGGTTTTTTAAATCAACAGTTAAGGCTTCGGTGTTTAAAATTTCTTCGATGGCAGCTTTGAGAGTTTCTTCGTCGAGTTCTAACTCTTCTTCAACTTTATCTTCTTTATCGTCATTCGCCATTGATTTTTCGATAGCGGCACCGCGCTTCTTTTCATAGCTAGACAACTTTCCGTCATCATCTAAGTCGGCTTTGTCAGGATTCTTGAGTTTTTCTTCAATGGTATCATCCTCATCTTCTGTTAAAAGGGACAATAAGTCTTCTTCTGTAGACTCAAACATCATTTCATCACCCATTGGCATTTCTTCTGCCTCATCAGACTGCGCTAGGGCAATCAGCTCTGGTAGATCGATCTCGATCTCCTCTTCTTCATCTGGACATGGACATGCTTTTTCGCCATCCATCGCCTTCATTGGAAGTTCATCTACAATCTCGTCTCGATCGACAGATGCATCGGCGTCCATTGCCATTTCTTCACCAGCAAATGGATCGTCGTCTTGCTCTAAAAGAGCATCAACAGCCTCTTTAATTTCGCTCGAATATTTTGCGATGACTTCTTGTTCTGCATTTTTGATTGCAGCTTCTTTTAAATTTTGTGCGTCGATGACCGCCTGTTCTAACATTGATGATGACATCATAATCTCCTAATAATAGTTTTTGTCCTAGATAAATAGTCTTGAAAAGACTAAAGTGCTATAAAATGTACCCATTTGAGGTATGATGGGCTATTGTCTAACCAACTCCAAGCGACCCAGACCAGTTATTGATGATAGACCCGGTTGGTATGTTTGTTAATCCGGCAACGATATCAAACGGTATAGTAGCACTTGCTGGTCTTTTATAATAAAGTTTGGTTACTTTTAAATAAAAAATATTGCCTGCACCCTCATTTATAACATTTGAAGATAAAGATTGAAAATAATTGTTTGTATCCATACCGTTTTCAGAAAAAGAAATTAGTGGGCCGTCCGACGTTCTGTCTGTGCTTAGATTTCTTATGTGAATCCAATTTGTTACGTATGGAAACTCAATAACTCTAACAACGTTATCAGCCGATAAGCTACCTCTAAAAAATGGCTGTCCTGAAACTTGATATGATCCAACATCACCTAATGCCGGTCGGCCTGGAGTGTAAATTCCCATTATCCTACTCCCGTGGATCCAGACCAGTTGTCCAATATTGAACTAGTGTGAATACCAGTTAAACCAGCGAGCACCTCAACATTGTCTGAAGATCCTGTTAAATATAATCTTGTTAATTTAAGTTCTAATCGAGGGGTTTGACCATCGCGCAAACCTGGTGCTCCTGTATAGTTGTCATTGACTCTAAAATAGTTGTCATTTTTAAGACCAACTTCAGAGACTCCTACCTTAATTTGCTTAGAGTTATCGCTTGAATTTCCAAAGTTTTTAACAATAATCCACCTTGTAACATTTGGAAACTCAATAACTAATGGCGTATCATCTGGTTGGGATGACAAGTCAATACTGGCAGACACGAATGGAACACCAGATACTCGATAAGACCCAACATTTCCTAAGCCGGGTGAATTTGGATCATATCCTGGCACTAACCAACTCCAAGTGACCCTGACCAGTTGTCGGGAATAGAGCTTGTTTGAATTCCTGTTAAACCTGCAATAACATCGCAGTTTGTGCAAGCCCCTGTAAGATATAGTCGCGCTGTTTTGAGTTCCAATCGCGCAGTCATAGTGTCGCCATAATCATTTGCATCTCTTGAGACTGTAAAGTAGTTACTCCCATTCAATCCAAGATGTGAAAAAGATACTTTAACGTCACCATCTGATGTGGTATCATGATTTGTGACTGTAATCCATCTTGTTACATACGGAAACTCAATGACCAATGGTGTGTTATCTGGTTGTGACGATAAGTCAATACCGCCTGATGCGAACGGAACACCGGAAACTTGATATGATCCGACATTTCCTAATCCTGGTGGTCCGTAGTTAAATCTATTTGACATGTTTTACCTCGTTAATATAAATAGTTATTAGCCTTCTCTTTCCCGTTTTTCTTTTTGCTTAACCTTTTCATTCTCCGAATCGCGGCGAGCTTGCTCTTCTCTTTTTACTTGAGATGGTTTTTTAAAATATCTCCTATCTAAGAACTCCTCAACTATTTTTTCTTTTTTTGTTTTTCTTATGAATCTTTTGATAAGGTTTTCAGATGATTCATTTTTTCTGCGTTTGACTTGCATTTTTCCTCTTATTTTAATTGACCCCAAGCGTTGCCAGCAACGCTTAAGATGCCTGTGATATCAACCCCTGCATCACCTGGATCGCGATCTCTTAATGAGCTGTATTGAGAGTTTTCACCTTGTCGTGATTGGTGCATGGGTTGGGTTCCTTCGAAAATTCCCTTTAAACCAGTTGAGTTTTCTAACTTCTTTTTTGATTCTTCAAGGTGTTTTTTAATTTCATTACTTGCACCTAGGTTTTCTCGAACTCTGTTAAAGTTTTGTTTAGGCTTTGATGATGCCTCTACAATAGTTTGGGTTGTATTTGTATTTCCTAATCCCTTAGCTACTTCTGAAATAATACCTGAAAGTGTGCCATCTTCAAAGATGACTTCTTTGATGCATTCTTTAATAAGTGGTTTCAAAAGTTTTTTAAGTTCTGTTTTCTTCATTGTTACCTTCTTAACATATTCCTTAGTTGTTTATCAATTTGCAGTTGAGTTTCTGCAATCATCATTGTTTTGACAATTCTTTTTTGATTGTCGTCGATTTGTATAACACCTTGCTCACTTAGATTGTATAAGTGGCGGAAGATGGTTTCGCTTTGAAATGCCGGTGTTGGGCCGGATAGCGGGCTTTGGCTTGGATTATATTGAGTTGTGTTTTTTTGGGGCACATCTTTTTTGTCATCTCGCTTCATATAAAAGACTTTCTCAGGAGTAACTTCAGGGGATAAATATCCACTATCCATCAAATACTTGTAAATACTATTTGCTATCCCAGCGATTTTTTCTTTTTTGGCGTTGCCTAGCATACCAATAAGTTGTCCGATTTGCTTTTGAACATCTGAACTGGCTTGTTCAAGCAACAACCCTTCAACCTTTAGGTTGTTGATTTCTGTTAGTATTTCGTTTTTCATTTCTCTTTTAACAAGAGATGAGATAGATTCTTCGAGTTCTATGACATTATTTTCATTTAAAAAGTTGACAATTGTGTAAACAAATTTTCTTGATTCAAGATTTTCGTTTTGGAAGTTTATGACTTTGGCTCTTGTCAAGTCTCTTACTAGTTCGTTTCGGGCTTGACCGGGGGTAAGTTTTCCTGTTTTTAAGTTGATTAGGGTGGTAACAATGTCAACTTGATCTTCTTCTGGTAAAGTATCGACGGTTTGCTCTGTAGGTTCATCTGGTGAGGTCCCTAGGACTTTGTCGATTGTTCCCGCCTTGTTAAGGGCGGCTTCCAACATATCCAACGCTTTATCAACTTCTCCCGATTGAACATTGTCGTCCTTTGCATATTGCACAAGCAGTTTGTATATACCTGCGATCCTTTGCAGTTCGCCTTTTTGGACACCTTGGAAGTCTTCTGGTTCTGACTTCTTTAGATCTTTCAAAAAATCTGAAGCTTTAATTGCTTTTAGCCTTTGGAGCCACCCTCTAATATCTATTTCGCTTAAGGATTCAGCCTCTTCTTGTATCAGGCTTTCAAGGTTTTGTTTTGAAAGTTTCATAAATTTATTTTTCCTTCAAAATATCATTCAACATTCTATTGATACGATCTGCTTTTGAATAGATTTGTTTTTGTTTTGATTCTGTCATCGACATGTAAGCACCTTGAGTTGAGGGCTCTGATACAATATCAAAACAAATGAGTTGGAAATCATCTTCAACGAGAGTTTGCCCCTGTTGTTCGACGACCGAGCCAAGACCACGAGATGAAATACCAAGTGTAACTCCATCATTAATGAGAGACTTTAGGATGTTCCCGGATGGCGTAGTTAATACTTTAATCTTACCCATTAAATCTTGACCTTCCCACCACAATGAAGTGACCATGTGAGAAGCATTTTTTAAGTTCACTACAGAGTCTTCAGGGTGATCAAGCTCTCCGCAAGAGCGATATTCTTTTACCGACTTCATATAGTTCTCAACTTCTCTTTTTAGGATATCCATAGGATAAACTCTACCATTTCCATTCTTAGCATCTGCACGCTGCATCACGCCTGTAAGAAAAATTGTACCACTTTTTACTTGAATCTTTTCCTCTTCGGTTAAAAGATCTTGGCAAATGCCGCCTGGACAAAGTTCATAATATTCTCTTAAAAGATATTTGTTACTCATCGTTTTTGTCCTCTGCTATTGAGGTGACTCTGCGGCGGGGGTCTGTTTTAATGGTGGTCGTTCGACCACGTCGAGGAACAACATAGCCGATTTCTTTTCCGCGAGCACCAAGAGATTTTTCTAATGATCTTATTTCTTCAGAGACTGCAATAACCGCACTGGTCAGATCATTCCTTTTTCGATCATCTGCTAACTCATTAATGTAAGAAGTTATTTTCGCTAAAGCTTGTGCGATCTCTTCTTTAACTTCATTTATGTTTTTAGTTGGGGTTGCGGATTGTTCCTCATACAGTGAAGTTTTTAACTCATTTCTTACTATTTCTTGAGCTGCCTCGATCGCACTTTTATCAGATGGATTTGCCAACGCAGTGGAAATCAACATCAAATCTGTATCATTCATCACTGTTTTGTTTTTATCAGATTGTGACATATAGTTGCCGAAATCGACATCTTTACCACTTAAAATCTGTTGAATTAAACTATAAGAATCATTTAGCAAAGAGTTAACAATCTCTACACCTTTATGCGTAGACTCATTGTCGTTGTCAATATTCGTATGCTGCATGACCACATCAATGGCTTTATCGAGAGCTTGACTGACTGCTCTTAAAGTTCCAGTGTCCTCTGGTGTGAGTCTTTCGTTTTCTTTTAAGACAGACTCCAGTTCTTCTCTAATAATCTTTACAATATTGCTTTTGCTAAACTTCATGTTATTGTTCCTTATAAATAGTTGCGGGCGCTACCCGCACGAGTCAACAGCCTGACTTACATCGTCGAACTGGACGAAGCATTCGCTTTTTAGTTGTCCATACACCTTCAAACATTGTCATTGCTCCTGTTAACAAGATTTATTCCTTCATCTCCGAAAATCATACTTAAAATATATGACGTTCCAGATCCAAGGCACCCCAATAAAAATGCACTAGATATGGAATATTCATAGGTAAATAGTTCTGTAAAGTCGTTTATTGCCCACAAAAAGATTCCAATCCAAAAGCCCATACACATAGGGCAATGAAATAGTTTGCCAAAACCTGATAGCCAGTCTTTTGATGGTCGAATGTTATCGAAAATACTTCCGTAAACTAAAATTTGAGTAAGACCATATCCACAGAGGATAAAATAGGTTAGCTCCATTAATATTGTCCGTAACCACTTAAGTATTTTCGGACTTTATCTGGACCTAATGAGCCCTTTTTTGGCTCTTGCGGGACTTCACCAAGTTCAGTAGAGTCTTCTGCCGTTGGATCTATTAGATGATTTTCCATTTCATCATCAAGATATTGCATCATATCAAGTTGAGGTTTGTTTTCAAGAATAAACTTTGATGTCGATAAGATAACAACTTGTGTTGAGTTTATTGATTCATCAGCAGACTCAGGATAATCTCCCTGTAAGCTGCCATAGACATTGCCCGATATAACACTCTCTGGTTTTACAACACCCTCTTTTACCAAATACTTAAAATAGCTATTTTGATATTGGTATGTTTCGTCATTGATTTGTTCTTTCGGGAAGGTTAAAACTTTTTTGGATGCTGTGTCAAGAATAATATCAAAAAACATATGATCCAGTATCATTATTTTCCCATCAAGAGTTTTTCTTATATCAAGAGATACACTTATATCTTTTTGCTCTTCGACTGGTTTTTGTTCTGGACCATCTGGTTCAATATTAATCTTGATTGACATGATTGTTTATTTCCTGTACTAGTTCTTGTATCTTAATTACTTCCTCAACCATCTTTTGGTCCGGTGCTTTGTTTTTATATGACTCTAAAAGACCAATAACATTTTTCGCGTTGTTGTGCATGTCTTCATCATCAACGAACTCTGGGTTATCTAAAGAGGATTTTATGCTACTTTTAAGTCTACCAACCTCTTCATTTAAGTAAGTCGACAATTCAATTCCGTTATTATAAAAAGAAGTTACGAATTTGTTCAATAGTGTTTTTTGTTCTGGTAATAACTTACTTCCATATTCGTTATTAAACCTTTGAGCAAACGATTTAAAAACCAGGTTATCCATTGGTACCATTTCGTTCGTTTGATCTTGTTCTGTCATGTTTTTAATGATTTCGTTCTCCAAAAGAACCTTTGATTTGACTGAAATCCTTTGATTAAAAATCTGGCTAATCGAGGCAAGATCTTTGTAGTTTGGAACAAAATTTGAAAATGCATCGTCGGTCATCATTTTTTTTATTTTACGAACGAGTTTGTTTTGTTCCGAAACCAATTGTTTTTTATCAATCTCTTTGTGTCTTGATTTGACCTCATTGATAATTTTTTCTGCGATGTGGACTTTAATACCTTTTGAGCGAGAAATGGCCCTGTAAAGCTTAAGCTCTCTATACATCATCGACTCTCTTGAGAAAGATTCTTTAATGGCTTTGGTTAGGCTTTCTTTTAGTTTCAAATCTTTATTGATTATTGATTTTGTTAACTCTTGAACCAACACCTCATAAAGAAACGCACTATTTCGTTTTTTGTTATGTTTAAACTTTATCATTTTTCTTCTCTTTATTTCCCTTTTTTTCAAGATTTTGAATTATCTTTTGAATTTCAATATCATTTTCCAACACTCTCATCTCTTCTAAGTGAGACTTGTTTTCATAATTAGTTTCTAAATTTTCATAAATACCGTTGGTAAGTCCTTTAAGACCTTCTAACCCAGGATGAATGTTTCTTGTTGTATTTTTTCCCTTTTCTTCGGAATATTTAGACTTATAACTTCTTTTACGAGCGCCCATGTTTCTCTTATCAGATTTTACAGGGGTATATTTTTTGCCTTTGGCACCGGGAGTTGTGTATGAATCTTTATCTGGTTTTTTCCAGCTAAACTCATTTCTCTTACCCGGAGTTGCCAGTAGAGTTTCTTCTTCGCCCGCAGCAGCAGTGTCTCCTGTATCGGCGTCACCAGCATCATCAGTGTCGCCAGCGTCGGCTCCAGTGTCACCACCGAACAAGTCATCCCCACCGCCAGTTGCGGTGGTGCCCATGCCGCCCTCATCGGTTGCGGCTGCAATGTCTAACATGCCATCAAGCTGCCTATCGTAAAACATTTCTCTTTGATTGCGAACAACTTCTTCATCAGAGAGATCAAAAATGTTTTTAGCAACCCATCTACGACTGAAAAATCCATCAGTTGCAGAGGAACCGATTTCGAACTTTGTTCTCCAATGTTCAAGCTCTTGAAGTTCCATAATTTTTGAAGGAGAGTTTAAACTGAGGCCGAAAGAAACCAAGTCTTTTCCAGTATAACCAAGAGTGTATAGATGGATAACTGCCATTTTTTCTAACTCTGAAACCATGCTTCTCTGCAACCTCATAATGGTTCTGGCGAATCTAATGTCTTTTTGAGCAAGGGTTGTCTTATCTTCTGAACCTTCTTCTCCCTGTGTTAAGTAAGAAGGTGGAACTTTCAAGGCAGAAAACAATTTATCGCGAAGATATTTTACATCATCAATATCTCCAGTATAAGTTCCACCGGGCAAAGACTCGATTCGTGTTCCCGCTTGCCCTCCACGGACAGGAATAAAATAATCTTCATCAACAGACATTGGGTTGTATCTTAAATCAACCCGGCCCGTATCTTGTGAAATAACTTGATTTCTCTTCATTTGGGTGACGATTCTTTGCATGTGTTGCTCGACATCGTTTTCGGGGATACCACCAACGTCGATATAAAAGACTCGCCTTTCTGGTGAGCGAACGACACGGTAAGCCATCATAGCATCTTCAAGTAGAGTAAGTTGTCTCCAAATCCTTCGTGATGACTCTAAGGCAGAACTTCCATACGGGGCATACTTATCGTTTCCTAAAATACGAAAATGAGCAATCTGCCAGTTTTCAAATGTTAAGCCACCGCTATTCCACTGAAACTGTACATAACTTGGATTTGTTTTGTCTTCACCTTCAAGGCGTTCTACTTCTGAGGTTGGCAAACCAATAACGGACTTAAGTCCCAACTTTTCATCAACATCCAAATAAAGAAAATAGTCTCCGTATTTACACAGCGATCGACACCAGCCGAACAGATTAAACTCAATGTTTAGTGTGCTATAAAAAAGAGTATTCAAGATTTCTTTGATTTCTTCATTTGGACAGCTTATGTTAAGAAGGCTTTGTAACGGCGAAGACACAGTCATTTCGTCAGCATAAATATCTAACGCAGAGGCGATTTCAGGCATATACTCCATTTGATCGAAGTCAACATAACGCTCTGCTCTTGCCATGTTTGCGCTGGCGTTGCCGAATGCATTATCAAATGCGCCCATTCCATAAGAAGATTTTTTAAAACTAAGGCCACCAGCAGATTGAAATTTGTATTTGTCAAGTTGCCATCTTTTAAGTTGTCTTGGGTTCTGTCTTTGATGAGTAGTCAGCGGACCAGAAAGCAATCTTGTCAATGCTTTAAACAGAAGTGAGTCTGGGTTTCTATTATTATTTTTGTTATTGTTGTTTGCCATTGTTTATCCTTTTATCAACCATCCAAAATTTGTATAATCTTCTTTGGCTTTGTCCATTTTATCAAGACTTTGGTCTTTTTTGTAGCCATGCATACCAGGAATTGTAGTATTAATCTGAGTATTTGTAAAAATCATTGAATTTAGGAATGCTTTTTTGTACTTTAAGTCTCTTGTATTTTCTTCTAATACGGTATCCCTTACCCAAACAGCGATAGATAGTGACATTACTAAATCATCATTATATCCACGTTGAGCCTCGGGTCTTCCGTTTTTCCAAACAAAAGTCTTCAATTCCTGATAAGACCTTATAGAATTTATATTAATTAGTTCGTTTCGTATGAACTCTTCCAGTTTTGCAACTATGAGCGGTCTTGTCTTTTGGGAGGTGGTAAAACCTGGAATAGAGTTTGACATATGTTCTGCTTGGTGTTGTTCGATGTATTCGTGGCTTCCCTTGGTCGAATAATATAAATTTGGATAGCCTGCATCAATGAGTTTTTCTAATACCGAATAGCCAATATTATTGTTTTCAACCACCAACATTGCATCGCCATATTCTTTTCCCGCGTCAAATAATATTCTTGAAAACATATCTGTTGTTGGCTTGCCGCGATATTCAGCCACTTGTTCCATTGTTTTTGTATTGAAGATATGAAAAACTGAATAATCATTACCGTCACCGCGAGCGACATCGCCAACGAGCAGGTATTTGTTTTCAGGATCATACTCTTCCCAAATCCAAAAGTTTCTGTCAAACCCTGTTTGATGTTTTGGATCAGAACACAAACTTTCAATTTTGTTTAAATTGTCTGGATGTATTACAGTTTCGCCTGAAGCATTAAAGTTACATTCATACTCTTGTGCCACTCTTCTTCTTGAAAGATTTTTTGTTGTGTCATCGAACCATTTTTGATCTCTTTCTGGGTGTAACGTCCAATGTAGGCGAGTTGGGTGAAAATCATTTTCTCCGCTTTCTGCTGATATATATGTTTTATGAAACCAGTTGCCTACACCGTTTGGGGAAGAAAGAGCAATGCATCGACCGCCTGCTGCCATTGTAGGTTGAAGCGCCGTCCAGAGATCATCAAAGCCTTCAATATGAGCAGCCTCGTCGATTACCAATAATGACAGAGCTTCTGAACGACCGGCATCTGCTGATGTCGAGGATGCCTTGATTTCCGATCCGTTATTCAAAACAAACGAGGAACGGTTGTCGATTGCGATTTGAGCCAACTGATCAAACCAAGGGGGCAATAACTTAATCATTGCTTTAACTTTTTTAACTAAGTTGGCGGCGGTGCTGAACTTTGTCGCAATAACTAATATGTTCTTGTCTCTATGGAACAACATCATCCATGAAACGTATGCAGCTGATATTGTTGAGATTCCCATTTGACGGGATTTCAAAATAACATTATTGCGATAATCGTTAAACTTATGCAACAGATCTTGTTGAAAGTCCCAAGTTTTAAATGATATTTGTCCGCGAGTAGGGTGAGCTATCTTACAGTAGTTATCAATAAAATATACAGGATCTTTGCCGCATTTGACGATCTCTTTAACGAGATCTTTTTTTGATAGATATTGCGACATACATGTTAATTAGCCTCTCGGCTCCTCATCGCGCTTTCCTTTGACGTTTTGTGGCTTTTTAGTACCAGGATATTGTTTTAAGCCTTGTAGTGGTGTAACATTGTATCTGCTGTTTGCTTTGTCAGTTTTGCCCATTCCAAGCCAACTTTTGATAGAGTTATCAAGCCTTTCTTCCACAGATGTGCCAAGCTCTGGTTCAGCAGGTATACCACCGATTTCATATTTACAATCTGCTTGGACCCAAGAGCGGACCTTACTCATACTTTGAACAAGCACATTTGGTTCTTTGCTTAACTTCTTAAGAGTAAGAGTGTTTCCGGTGATCTTTTTATATTCTTTCTTAAGAAACGAAATAATGTCAGCCATCATCTGATCAATCTCACCTTCGAAATCTCCGCGATGAACGTCTTTTAATAAAATTTCACCATGATACTTAACAGTCATTGTGTTGCCTGACAGAAGGACATTGAAACCATCCATGACTCTTTTATCCAAAATGGGATCACCTTCCTCTCGTTTGAGGCCGACCTTGATTGGTTCTCCGTTCTCATCTAGTGCTCCATCGTATGCATTCGCGGCGGCTTGGGAAATGCCGTTTACGATGTCTAAGATATTATTTTTTTCTGCCATTTGTTATTCCTCTTGTTCCAAGTTTAGTTTTTCGAACCACTTTTCTTCTCTGTCTTCAACATATTCAACATAACATTTGTAACAGCATTTAAACTTGGCCATATATAAATCATCTTTCATTTCGAAAGAATATTTTTTACACGAAGGACAAGTGCGATTTGATTCTTTATTAAATAGTTTCTTGGGCATTAAAATGCCATCAACCTCTACTTTCTCTTTTGGTCTGCGAGTTTTAGCTATCTTTTTAATCTGATTCAGATATTCTTTTTCTTTCTCTTCGTCCCAATTTGCTTTTGGGTTTTGAATAGCATCTTCACCATATTTATCTAAAATAGCTTTTTCAACTTTTATTAAATGATTTGGGTCTTTCATTTTGCTACTTCAACCGCTGCGAAAAATATAGCAATGGAAGTAACGGTTCCAATACCAAAACCAATTACAGCCCATAGAGTATTGTCAGTTCCTTTTGCCAAGTTTCGTAGTGTCTCGATCTCTTCCTTCTGTGCTTGGATTATCAGATTGTTCTTGTGCTTTTCGATCTTTAACTCTGATTTTAACAGGCTTGTGTCTCTTTCACACTTAGCCCCCAACAAGTCCTTCTGGTGGCTTACTTTGAGATTACATTGTTTTTCTGCCAGTTTTCTTTCTGTCAATATTTTGGCAACTGCAACAGGATCAAAAATAGTCCCATCAAAGGGAGCAGGATCTCCCTCGTTTAGAAAAGTAAACTTTCCAGTTGTACTTGTAGATGTTTGTGCGTATGAAGTTGACGAAACAAGCGTCAGGCTAATCAGAACTATCGCTATCTTTTTTAACATGTGTTAAGTTGAGAACCTTAGAAATTTCTAAAGACATTTCTTTAGGATTATTATAATGCTTTTCGACAAGTTTTTTAATCTCTTTTTTCGTTTCTTGACGAATTTCTTTTTGTTGTTTCTTGTGAGCATTCTCTAAAGCTCCAACAACTCTGCTATATTCTTTATCTATTTCTTTCTTTTCAGCTTTCTTTTTAGCTTCTGCTTCCGAGATTGCTGCTTTCTGTTTCTGTTCTGATTTTTCTTGTGCATCGGAGATTTTTTCAGCAGTGTTTGAGCGGCTTTTTAATATAACACCAATCAATGCCACAATAGGAAGATACCAATGTGTTTTCAAAAAAGCCCAGATTTTTTTCAGTGCGCTCATTTTACAATCCGTATTTTTATCCCGCCCTTTTTAAGACGGGATTTTTCTTTTCTTCCTCGGTTTTTAGATACAGGTTCACATGCAACTTCGTCATTCTCTATTCCATTGACGTGATGAAGTTCTTGCCCTTCCGGGCATTCCCCATGTTCCTTATCGTGCTTTCTTTTATCTCTCTTGCGCTTGTTGCGCTCTTCTTGTTCTTTGGAGCCTGGCTCGTTATATTCTTTCGAATAATCGCGGGGCGTATCAGATTCTTTATTCCACTTTTGTTCGCTAAGAGTCTTTTTTATTTTTATCTTCATCTTTGTCTCCCTCTTTCTCATCTTCAGGTCGTTCTAAAGTTGCTCCCTTAATTTTGGCAGTATCTACGCATATTCTTGCGGCGGCTTGAACTAGTGTAGTCCCAGGTTCTGGGTCGACTTTTTTATCCTTTACGATATCGGCAATACATTGATTGCGAGTATCAGTTGCCTTTTCTTTAGATTGAGATTGACTAAAGTGTAGTTCACTCTTTTCGCGTAACAAGACCTCAAGCTCTTCTTGAATAAACTTTTCGAGTTGTGATCTTGTCAGCTTCATAAAAAACCTATAACTTACTTGTCTTCTTTTTTCTTTTTGTCAACGTGACGTTTGGCTGGATGTTCGTGGTGTCCCTCTGCCAAAGAAGCTTGAGTTACAAGAATATCATCAGTGGAAACATTTTCCATGATTGTACCATCTTCCAATTGCATATCATATGCTGTTACTTTTCCAAGGTCTTCATTCCAGTTGTGATTAACTGCTTTCGCCTCTTGGATTTGACCATCAACATTTACACCACCATGATGAACACAATAATGATTTGGAGCAAATACAGCTTCTTCCTCATTGATTTCTTCTTCATTGTTTGCTAAAACGTTGTCCATTTCTTCTTTGATAAGTTGCTTCAATTGAGCTTTTGTTAATTTCATTTTTTTTATTCCTTATTGTTTTCCAAATTTCCATTGTGTGGCAATATCAGCGATACCTTGGATACCAATGTACCCTAAAGATATAGCAACCCATTGGTCGCCCGTGATGCTACCGAGATATAGAAATATTGTTGATAGTGAAAATACTGTGAACTTTCGAGAAATGACTTTTCCCAAAAGATTGTCTAAAACTGGTTTAAGTTGACTCATGATTATTTTCTCCCCCTAAATAGTACAACAAGTACAAGAAGAGAAACTAGACCAGCAAAGCCGCTTGAACCAATATCGTTAACAAGCTTAGTAATGTTGCCAATCACTCCCATTCCAAAAATACCTTGGCCGTAAATAACTTCAACCAAAATAGCAAGAGCGACGAGATTCATAACAACGCCAGTGATTCCGGCTACGCCTTCACCGACTTTTTCAAAAATGTCTTTGATTTCCAAATCTTTCATAATATATCACCTCCTTATAAATAGTTTCTTTTTTATTAACAGTTCACATTTGCATAACCATTTTTCTTTTCTATATTAATAACAGAATCAGCAGAGTCTTTTAGGCTATCTAAATGCGAAATAAGCATAACTGTTTTGAAAACTGATTTTACAATATCAAGAATTCTAGTAAAACCTTCCATCCTCTCTTCGTCTAAAGCAGTACCAGGTTCATCAAGAATGAATACTTGACTCCTGGGGATAGTAGAGACCGCTATGAATGCTAATCGGATTGCCATTGCGGACACTGTCTTTTCAGCACCGCTGGCCATTTCCAATGGACTCGGATCCCTATTTGGGTGTTTTATATATATGTCCAAGCGATTATCCTCAGTTTCAAAAAACACTTCAAAGTCTACCACATTAGCAAGGACTTTTGAAATTTCAGAGTTGATTACTGGTAGGCTCTTTTTGATAATGTCATATGCGATTCCGTTTGGATGCATCGCCCTCATATAAAGATCGTAAGCCTCATATTCATTTTGAGCCTGTTCTTTATTTTCTTTTTGCTCTTTCAGGTTTTCAATCTTTTGCTCATAATATCCATGACTTTTATAAAGATCCAATAATATATCTTCACACTGTTCTAGATCTTTATTATTTTCTTCAAGTTCTTTTTGCTTGTCGTTTGTCTGTAAGATGATCTCATTAATGTTTTCGATCACCTCTTTGTTTTCTTCGTAAAGTTTTTCTTTTGCGACCAAATCTTTCAATTCAAGTTCTGCAATGGACTTTTTTGATTGAAGGTTTTCCAATATTAAGAAAGAGCCTTTAGAATCTAACTCTAACTGGTTTTTGATGCTCAAGAACTTTTCAAACTTACTTAAGTTTTCTACCACACCTTCGATGCCTAGCTGGTCTGCTGAGCGTTGTAAGGCTGCTTTTGTATTCCCATCCTTAACTGTTGATAGCTGGACAAGGCTTACTTTGTCTTTTGCTTCATATGCCCCCTTGATAAACTTACAATGAGAATATTCCTGTCCACATGGCACTTCATCCAACAAACCAATCTGCTTATTTAAGCGATCGATTTGACTTTTATCATTTTTAATTTGCCTTGTTATTTCATCAATCTGTTCAGAGATATCAGAATGCTTTTGTTTTTTAGAAGTTAAAAGTTCAACATCAAAACTTTTCACAAATTTATTTGCTTTTTTTATTTTATCTGTGGTTTTTACGGTGTTTTCTTTCTCATTTGAGATTTCCTTTCCTAAAGTTGCAATCTTGTTCTTGTGTTTTTCAATACCAAGCTTTACTTCAGATATGTTTATAATCTCTGTTGGGGCTGATTTTACTTTATCTTCAAGAGAAGCGATTGTATCTTTTGTAGTTTCAATGTTCCCTTTTAATCTTTTGCATTGAGATTTTCTAGCTTCGGTGATGGCCTCGTTATTTAGTAGTTCTTTTTTAAGTTTTTTAATCTCAACATCATGATCTACGTTGTCTAAATTTTTTATTGAAGCTTTCAGCTCGGCAGCATCATCTTTGGCGGTTTTGAACTTTTTATCAAGCAAGTCAAGATCTAGGAACTTAGCTAGGATTTCTTTTCTCTTTGTTGAACCTTCGTTGATAAAAACTAAAGACCCTAGCTGAGATGACATTGAGGTTAAGAGGAAATCTTCAATGGTTCCAAAGTACTTAATAATATTTTTATCAGTATCTGATCTTGTCAGGCCATTTAGTGATTTAGATTCTTCAGTCACAACATCATAACAGGAAAAATCTAAAAATGTTTTTGCCTCGACTGTCTCGTTTCCTTTTAGCTTCTTAAGGTATTTTTCTACCTTGCGATATATTGTGTATACTTTGTTGCCTCGGCGAATCTTGACTCTTCCAGAACCAGCCTCTTTGTCATTGTTAACTATGTTCAAGTTCTTGCGAGAATTTTTTGAAATTGAGTTATAGATCGTAAACAAAAGTGAGTCGACAATGCTCGACTTACCGGAGAAGTTTTTGCCAAAAATACCAGTGATTCCAACATATTTTGTAAAATCCAAACGATTACTTTCACCATAATTAAAAAGGTTATCCCACTCAAGTTCAAGAATCTCATAGTTTGTGTTCCTGTAAGTCTCGTCATTTTGTTCAGCTATTTGGTTGTATTTTTTATTGAGATCTAAAACTCGCTTATCAAGCTCATTTGATATCTTATAATCTTCCAAATACTCTCTAATGAGTTTTTCTTGAACTGCAATATCTCTTAAATCGTCTCTCCTAAAATCATCTGATACTTCAACACCATCTGTGGAGATTGCGCGATTGATAACCGAAACTGACTCTGGCTTGAATCTTTTCTTAGCTACATCAACGGCTTTTTTTAGGGCAGTTGATGAAATACTATTCTCAACAACCAATCTAACACGGGCACCTTCAGGTACAGCTTTTGTGGGTAGCTTCCCACCCTTTGTCAAGTGAATTGAAATAAATGGTTTGGAGCTTGTATATAAAAATGGTTCGCAAGTAAAGTCTTTTTTATTCTTTATATCCCAAAGCAAAAAACCTTTGTGTTCTGATTCACCAAAGTTCTGTTGAACCGTTGAGCCCGCATATCTAATGCGTCCGGCTTTATCGAGCTTTTGATTCTCTAAGTGAATGTCACCAAGCATTGCATAATCAAAATCTTTAAAGATTGACATGTCATTTTCGCCGTGTTCCATTTTCCAACCAATGTCTGTTGTACATCCTGTAATAGAACCATGATAGAGTGCAATATTTGTTCTCGATTTGCTCGCGGGTTTGGCCCAGTTATCAACGTCGAACACTGAAAGTACATTCAGGGCGAAATCCTTGTGGATGATTGTTTCCCCAGAATTTTTTAGAAGGTGTAGATTTTTGTGATCCAACGCATCAGCGATTGGAGTAATAGAATCTTGTCTGTTTCCATTTCTTAAGTTACCGTCATGATTTCCTAATATAACATATGTCGGTGCAATATCCGCCAGGCTTGAAAGAAAGTTTGATGCCATTTCCACATACTCTGGTGAGATTTGTGTCTTTGTGTGGCATATATCTCCGCAATGAATAATAAAATCTACCTTCTCTTTTTTAAGATCCGAATAGATTTTATTAAATATTTCTTTGTATTCTTTATGATATTTTAAGTTGCGGATATGGGTATCCGCAATGTGAGCAAACTTCATATAATATGATTATATTATATTATTGAACTAATGTCAAGGAGAAAATTAAGTTCCGCGAGTGAATCTTTTTGGGTCTCTTTCTCGGGCTTTAGCCATAGATTTTAGAGAATCTTCATCGGAGACAGCGGGCTTGGGATCTTTGCGAGGATAAAGTTCCATCATCGCTTCGTTTTCAAGTCGCATTACATCATCTCTGCTCAGGGGTGGAATCATGCCTTCATCGTCTTTTGCGCCGCCATCTGCAAGGATTCCACGCAAGCGGTCACGCATCTCCATAGGCACAATTCTACCTTTTTCTTTCATCATGCTATGAACGCCCTTAAGCCACTCTTTAGCGCGATCATAATCTGGTGAAGCTTGTTCATTGACATGATTTTCTAGTTCTTCTTTAATAATTTGTTGTAGCTTATCTTTTGTTAGTTTCATTTGTATTATCCTTTGTGTGTTTTAGCAACAACCTTTTTCGCATTGGCAGCAACCACAACAACAACAACAGTGTTTACTATCAAACACTTTAATCAGTTTATGTAAAAAATTTTTCACTTCATCACCCCCGTTAAAATGATTGATTCTCCAATAAATAGTTCCAAGCACGAAGAAAAGTTTATATTATTATTCTTTCACCCAAGTGGCGTACCACCCCTTCACATTTCTCCCTAAATGATCTAAGCTGGCTGGGGTCGCACTTTTAAAAATCAAATTGTCTATGCTGTCTATCCAAGGGCATACATTATCATGATTGATTTGGCAAATCAATTTCCCACCAGGTTTTAAAATTTCATTAATTTTATACTTCTTAACAGCCGATTCAACACTAAAATGAAATCCAACAGCGGCCATAGAATATACTAAATCGACTTCTTCCAGTTTTGTTATCTCGTCAGTATCTAAATTAATGTTTTCATAGTTTTTAAGACCATAATAAGAAGAAAACAGATTCATCATCTTAAAGTCATTATAAGGTGATGGTTCAGCGTTTTTTTTATAACCTTGGCCTCCGGGGAAAACAGATCCGAACTCGGGTTTGGTTTTGGGATCAAAAAGTGTTCTATTAAAATCAGCTAAATAAAATTTTGTGTCTAGTAATTCATTTTTTAAATTCATGTTCACAAAGCAAGAAAAACGCCCACTACCACAACCTAAATCAACAATTTTTTTGGGTATAAAATTTTCATTACAAATTTCTGAACTTATGCTTTCATAATCAATTATTGAAAATCTATCTAAAACTTCTTCCATAGTGTTTATTGACTTTGTCCAGGATTGCAATTGTAAACTTATGTAATATTCAATTTCTTCTATTTGTTTCCAATACTCGTGGTCTTTGTCGTGAACAAAGTTGCTAAATGTTTTTAATTCTTTCATTATCTTCCCAAACCTTAATAGTAAAACTTCTCCAATAAGTAGCTGTCTAAAGAAAGAAAAGTGGCAGCTTTCTTGCGAGTCTGGAATGTTTCCTTATCCATCTCTCCAACATCTCCAAAACCCGAAGTATCAACCCTGTAAACATCCACGCCATATGACATAAATAGTTGGCTTATTTTATCTTGTTTTGCTCTTGCATCAGAATCCAATGCGATATATACCTTGTCACAGTTATTCACAATCTTTTGAAAAATATAACTATTTTCACGCAACGTAGAGCCAAGAAGAGGAATCGCATTGCCAGCCACGATTGCATCGAAGGCACCTTCAACAATAGTTACGTCCTGGGTCCAATCCAAATATAATTCATTAAATATGAAATCTTTCTCGGCAGGCGGGTTTTTATATTTTTGCCACTCGCCGGGTGCATAAGATCTAGCAACAAAATAATTTATATTTCCATCCAAACCAAAAGAAGGGATTATAAGTCTTTTAGAATAAGGACCATCAGGGCAATAACCAATCTTCCACCACACTAAATCATCTCTTGTCAGGTTTCTACCCTTAAGATATCTTCTCGCCTCCAACGATAAAGGTTTGGCCTGTTTTCCTGTTAGTGTCATAAACTCATCAGGTAATGTGACGGCAATTTTTTCCTCTTTATTTTCGTCTTTAGAAAAATCAACTACTCCGGCGATTGATTTCCATTGAGATTTATTTTCAGGGCTTCCATAAGAATATACTAACTTGGAAACATCTTTTCCGACGTAATCACAAATCCAACACTTAAAAACATTCTTATCAAAGTTTATTGAAAGCTTTCTTCTGTGGTGTTTACATTTGGGACAATGAAAAAGAAACTCGTCTTTGGTCTTATAGAAAGAGCCCAAGAAATCTTTTATTATTCTAAGTTTTCTTTCAGACATGCTAAACCTGCGCGGGCCATAACCAATGCATCTGCCTGATCGTAATATTTTGGTTTTGGATTTCCATGCTTTGTATATTCTACACGAAAGTCGGGTTCGTTGTCAAGAAAAAATTTCATAACCACTTCTTTAGCTTTTTGGCCACGAGTAATGGTAATCCCGCACTTCTTTCTTGCTGATATTGCTGGGATAAACTCTGGTTTAAGTCCGAACTCCTCATAACACATCCAGGTTGTTATGCCATTAAATTTAATTAATGTTGAAATTGTATGAGAAGAGGATTTACCCGCCATAAACATGTTGAGGGCAGGTTCTATGAAAATGTGATCAATGGGATAATCTATTTCTTTTAGTTTTTCTTTAATAAATAAAGATTTAGAAAATATGTCTGGGAAATGTCTTTTGTTTCTCATATCCCAACTGCCGACTTCCATCGCCTTGCCTTTAAGATCGACGATGGCATATCCGGTGATTGATGTTGAAATGTCTAAGCCAAGAATCATTAAATATTCACTTCTTCATAGCCATACTCACGACCGACTGTCAGACCCCTGATCTTGTTCAGACCTGGGATTAAGACATCATTGTAGTATGCTCGTGGATCTTTCCCACGAGGAAGAACGAAGCGAATGGTGTATTCAGCAACAAATGTTTGTTCAGTGGATGAAATCTCGTCACCTCTGGTTGCAGTTGTTACGTTGGGAATGGCTCTCATGTCATCCATGACAACAGTTCGATCAATGTCCTTTGCTTGAACAATTGACATCGTAAACTCGGCCATATATTTTTTTAACAGTTTGTCTTCGGATTCATTAACAAACTTTCGCCATTTATTAAATTCGTTTTTCATCACTATAAATAGAATATTATTGTATCAAAAATCTAACTTTAATTTAAATGTTAAATCATCGATTTCTCGTTTCCTTATTGGTGTCGCAAGCTTAGCTATTGCGATTAAATTTTTATTGTCATCGTATATACCAATCTTACTGATATATGTTGTCTTTTCAAAGTCTGCGCTGCCAGAAGACCCGCTGTAAGGACTTTTTGTGATATTTTTGATTGAAAGACCGGGATTCTCTCTGTATGCAAATGAGCTGCTATAAGCTGGGCCGAGTGAACCAGATTGCCCATACTCAACAAATGTCGGATTGTTTGATTGGTTTAAGTGGCCCTTACGAGCGTGCGCTAACATTGTTACGTTCGGAACAAAGTTGGTCCCACTAAATGACATATCAAAACTGGAATATACTGCTGAAGATCCTGTTTGTCCAAAATAAACCCATCGAGGATTGTCTGCACCTACTGAAGATTCATATGTTTCAACATGTGGAGAGCCGGACTTTGTTTCAACAAGCCAAGAGCCAGTTAACATGATGATTCCATCGTTATATAAAACAACACCAGCGATCTTGTTGGCGTTTGTACCAGAACCAGTAACACGCAGAACACCATCTTTATAGCGATCTGTTACTTCTTCCTGCACGGTTCCTGACAAAAGATATTTTAACGAGACTGTTCCTTTTTGAATTGATGAACCATAATAAATTGATGGTATATCAATAAAGCGCATTTGTTGTCGCCCTTTGTCCCAACCTTCACCCAGTGTTGAACTTAAAGCATAATAAGGACTATAAACATTATAGTTGAATAAAATATTTTCCAAAGCACCAAAAAAAGAACCTGAGCGCCTGTTTGCCGTTTTGGTTGGCGAGTTTCTGTCTATCCCAGAACCTGAAAAGGCCGGATAATAGAAAGAAGAAATACTGGAGGACATGGGGTATGAGCTTGAAAAAATATGCCCATAATCTTGTTCGTTGTAAGAAGCGGTGGTTGTTGACTTAAATGTGGTTTGATTTGAACCTTTCGACAGAAATGGGTAAATCAGAAAAGAATCTGAACGATTTACATTATATTCATAAAGATTGACACAACCAACCGGAACACCAGAAGCGGAATCAGAATATGTTCCAGCTTCACCAACATGATTGTTCAGGTAAACTGAACCCGTATAGATAAAAAGATCAACTTGAGGATGAGTCTTTAGTTGATTATAGAATACATCATTTCTACCAAATTTATAAAACGACATAACTGTAACTAAATAGTCGTGTTTTAATAATCAAGTCTTACGCGGATTGTCATCTCATTAGATGGATCCTTCTTAAGTGGCTCAGAAAGTTTTGCCACCGCCAAAAGTTCATTATCTGGAGAATACAGACCAACTGTTGTAATGTACGATACAGGTGCATCAAGTTGATTGTTTTTAACACGAATCTTACTGCTGCTCAAGTAAGTTGGGTTTGCGCTGTAGTTAAACTCATTGTTGTTAGCGCGACAGAAATAAACTGAGGAGTTTAGTTCTGTTGTGTTATTGAAACTAACATTATAAATTCTGTGCCTGATTGCATCACAACTAGCGGATATCGAAGAACCTGTCAGTTGAGCATTCATGTCTGGGCCAGTGGTTGAACCGGTGTTTGCGCCAAGACCCAACATAACCATACTGCCGGATGCTCCAGCACCAGATTTACCATAAGCTTGGAAAATGCCTCCACTCAAAACTGCGACTCCAGCTTGATAGAACAGTAGACCAACTTTTGTATCCAGCGGCATGGTAGAACCAGAGCCATATAAGATAGAATATTCACCAGTAGGTGAGTTTACCAAATAGCTGGCTGTTGCTTTTGTGTCAGTAATCGTGATAAGATCTTGAAACTCAGAACCAACACTAGCCGAAGCATAAGATGCGCTCGCACCAAGCTTTAAACTAAACGAACCTTTTTTGATTTCATCTTTTGACAGCAGTCTTGAAAAGTTTAAGAAAACACATTCTTTTAGTTTTGTGCCTCCGCTTGTTACATCACCGTCTTCGTCAAACTGTAAAATGTTTCCTGATGCATCGTGGCCTTGTAAGACCGCTGCCATTTGATTATAAATATTAATCTTTTTGGCGTTTTGGACATTTGTCGAGGAAGATAGCGCGGATCCCGTAGAATATCCCAAAGTAACATCAAAAATGTGATTTGCTGAAGAACTTAAATATGGGTAATCATAAACACTCTGGAACATACCATGTGAGTAGTTTTTGATATTCGGCTCGCTTCCGAGCGCAATCGTTGAACCGCCATATGTTCCAGAAACAATAGCTCCTGTAACCGGGATTGATTCGTGAAGGAGTGTTCTTGTACTCGTTCGGTCGTTGTTTGTTAATGTTTTAAAAATTGTTGCCATCTTTTATTCCTTTATATTAGGTTGGTACTTTTACAAATCGAACTGGAATATCGATTCTGTACCCTGTTGTTGCTCCCGTTACTCTTACAATAGAATCAATGTATTTCACGATTTGTCCAGTTGGGTTCCCAGAGACTCCGACCGCTAAAGTGTTTCCAAGTTGGTCAAATAAATAATCACTTGTGTTTAGGTCAATCGACGCGCCGACAGAGAACGATAATGTTGTCCCTCTTGGTCCTGCGATTACTTGGCCGGGGCTAAATTTTTGTGATGAGCGTTGGGTATTTGAGCTTACGAAACCTGTGTCGCTAAGAGAAAGGAAATATGAAGCAACACTGTCATCATCAATAAATGAAACTTGGGCTGTGCTTACCTGCGAACTAGCTCCAAGTGAAGGGCTTACAACACTTCCAAAACGGTTATCCATTTCGATAATATATTGTGTTTCATTTAAATCTGCTGGGATTGTGAAGTTCGAAGATACTTCTTCTGTGTCTAAACCTTGATCGATTCTAATGAAACCTCCATCTAAAGACTCGCCACGAATGACTCCGTCTTCGTTTCCGTAACCGCCTTCTGCTTCGCTTTCTTCGGTTTTTGAATCAACTGCGACGACAAAGCCACCAGTTGAATATTCCTTGTGTGCGCCACCTTGCGCATTGATTTTTAACACTGGCAAATATAAGATATTTGTTCTTGGAATAGAAATAAGCTTACTATTCATTGTTGCCGTGTTATTTGTAAATGATTCTAAAACAGGAGTTTGCATGATTTGCAAATCATAATATGCACTCCCACTAGCGTGATCTTTGTTGTAGAGTTCATAATTGATTTCATCGTCTCCAAGTGCAAATTTAACGATTCGGAATGAACCATCACCTTTTGCTAAACGAAATCTTCCAGTGTCAGTTAAAACTGCATCAAGAATAATATCTCCACTATTATCTAAAAAACCCATATTTTTCTCCTATTATTACCTAAATAGTTTCAAAATTACTTATTAGTCCCATATTTTTGCCCATTTATATTGTTAACAATCTTTGTTGCTTGGGTTTTTAATATGTTCTGTTGCAAAGTAAACATTGAAATCCATTTTTCTCCCCGTCTTTTTCGACGTTAATCTTATTTTAAACTTTTTAGGTTTCTCATCACTTGACCATACACTCTGATCTTGATCAGTAAAACCGAAAACTGGTTTGTTCGAGTCCGCGTTTACCGTAGCTAGAGAAGGAATTTTTTGATTTGTTTCTTGATTCATAAGTCCACTCTCCACTTCGTTCAAAGCTCCCTGATTAAATGATGGTTTAATCTGGATATATCTCTTAGCTGCTTTTGTTGGGACCCTTAAGTCTGGAGGAACGGGAGCTGGGAATGTTTCGATATCCAGCCAAACTGTTCCATTGTCATCATTCATTCTTATTTCATAAACTGCGGTTGGGTTTGATGTGTTTCCATGTACGTCGACAGATCTGAAGGTATACCAATATTTTTGATTTGGTTTTACATCATCTTTAATGTGCGCAGAAGATGCTTTTAAGCACGGATTATCAAAATATATTGAACTATCTGCCAGTGCATGAAACTTAAAATCTGTCCATTTAGTTGGTTTTTGGTCGGTTCGCCAAACCTCGAACATGGTTACAGGATCATCACTACTAAACTCGATTGGTGGTGCGGGTGTCTGAGTCCTTGGTAGTTTTTGATTGACCAAATATTTCCTAAGCAACTCTTCGTCTTGATCCGACATGGTAATAAATGGTGCTTTGAATTTTCCAACACTACCATTTAACAAAATAAGCATTTCATTGCTGTTGGCACGATAAGGAACTAAGTTGACATCTGGCGGGACAGGTGGTTTGTCAAGGACAATAGCATCAAACTCAAAGTGTGGGACCTCCATCAAAACAAGAGAAGGTTCTGATAAGACACATATCTCTGCCTTATTATAATCTAATGCATCTTGTGGTGATTCAGAATAAATCATTGAAGATGGCCCCTCATTTACTTCAGTAAACTGGTTTGAGTTAAAGGTTTGATTGACAAATGTTGCCCAATCTTTTGCTTTATGTGATTCAGATTCGCCTGCGTTTGCCGTTGGGGATGGTGGCGTCTGTGGGAAAACGGGTTGCTCAAGACCAGGAATACCACTATCAAAAGCTGTGCGATTTGCAACGGCAGAAGGAGAGCCGGTTGATGTGTTTTGTTCTTCAGAAAAAATTTGTTTTTCCCCATCAGAACATAGCGGCATATTATTTATTTTATATCTATATTTTGTCCCTACGACAAACTGATAGGCAAACACATCATACTTGTATTCGACACCATATAAAACTTGGGTGTCTACGTATTTTACGACATCAATCTCACTTGAGTTTGGAATCCAAATATTTTGTACTATTTCGCCTGTATTTCGATTTCTTTTTTGAATCCTATAGAACAATGTTTCGGAATAGGCTTTTTTACCCTCATACACATCCTTATAGGTTCTAGCTAAACCTGGTTTTGATTTACTCGCATGGCCTTGACCAATGACCAAATTTTTAATCAAGACCTTTAATGTATCAATATTGATTGCGCTTGTAGTTGTGCAGTTTTCAATTGCAGTGGCCAGCTCATCAAATGTCTCAAGGGTTGGGCTATATAAATAAATCCAATCCTCTCCACCGCCTGGTGAAACAGGGGTTGGATCTTGCAACAAGTCTGCTGCCTGTTTTGTCATAAGAAACTGTCCGATGTCCCAATATCTGTAATAACCATCAGTTAAGCCTGCGAATGTTGGATCTACATTAGATACTCGATCCATTTTGATCCACCTATTCCATGGGCGCTCTTCATAAACTGGATTAAATAATGGTTGGCCTGGTGTAAACGCTCCGGCACCCTCGTATCTTGAGACGAACATCTCTTTATTTTCTAACACTTCTTTTATCAATGTTGTTGTCATGTTAGTTCTTAATAAAGCATCTGCAAACTTTGTATTACAATCTGTGTTGAACTCAACATTGATGTTCATTGGAAACATCTTTTGCTTATCATTAACATCACTCAAGTATGGAACACTTGCACCAGGGATAATAATGTTTTTAAAAGAATTTAAAAACGGAAACTCCACAAAATAATCTAATATTGCTGGTGCGTTTGCGGCAGCTGGGCTTAATCCAGAAAACCTAAAATCAATAATATCTCTTGTAGAATTAAAACCAAAGAATCCACCACGGGCGAGGGCCGCTTGATCTGGCGTGCTTTCGACCTCTTGAACTGGTCTTGGAAGAATTGAGCCTATAGCTTTTGACCACTCTTCGTGATAAGATAGCCTATCCAGTTCTCCGACTTTTTCACCCTTTTCATTTGTTATATCGATTAGTGTATCCTTTATTCTGCCACCAAGAGTAATATGATTAAAATAAATGCCGGAACCTGGAAAAGCGTATGGAAGACCACTGATTATGGTTCCTGGATCTCTTACTGACCTATTCATTTCTGTCAAAAACACATATAAGTTTGGAAGCAGAGCTTCGGGCAATTGGGCCAAAACTTTTTCATAGTCTCTAATAAAGAAGTTATAAACCGACTCGTACTCAAAATATAACCCACTAAGTTGTTTGGCTGCGGCAGTGTCGTCCCAGCTCAAAGGTTGTTCCATACCGAAAGCATAATCAGTATAAACAATTTTCTCCATTGGAGATAATCTTCCTGGTTGTGGAGGGGGAGGCTCTGGTGCTAAATATACATCTGGTATTGGCTCAACTATTGTACGTGTAGCAGGGGGTGTTATTGGGCCAATGTTAGGATTAACAGCAACACTTCCACCCTGATAATGACCTGAATAAACAGTCCTGTCATATGTTGTTGTGGTTGTTAGAGCCCTTATTGATCTGTCATCTATTTGTGAACTATCAGAAGAAGATTTCAACTCTGAGGTTGATAACTTGTTTTTAGAGGTGTCATTTAAGATTGTTTTAGTCCATATTCTTTTTTTAGCCATTTTTTATTTCCTTGTACCTCTAGTATCCGCCCATGCCGCCCATGCCGCCGAAACCTCCACCAGCTCCTCCGAGCCCACCGGTACCGCCAAAACCACCGCCTCTAGTTCTTCTGGTTGTAGTTGTTTGATTAGAGGGCTGTTGGGTTCTGTTTGAGGTTGGGGCAGCTAATGGACCAGTCATGGGTCTGGAAAAGTCTCCTGGTAGTCTCGCATTTAATGCTGCTTGTCCTGGATTTTCTGCTGCTACAGAAGTTGCCACGGCGTCCATGTTTGGTGCAGGTGCGGTTGGGGGTGGTTCAGTTAAAACAATCGGATCTGTTGGAATAATAACTCCTTGCTCTGGACAGGGCATTGCGTCTTCCATGCTTCCAAAAACTGAAGGGTTTGCGGTAAGCTCAATAAGTTCTTTGTGGTGAACATTAAATGGGTTGTTTGTTGCAACATCGATTGCGCCGCCAATATCGCCCTGTTTCCACACTGGATATTCATATTCTTGCGTAGATAAATCAGTATCAACCCTAACAGACTCAAATGGTAAAATTTGTCCAGGTATTCCCTGTCCAGTGCCGTTGAGGGCTTCAGGTTCATATTGTCCTATATAATCCAAAAGATTCCAAAATTGATCTGTTTTGTACCTTAATAGATCCAATGGGCGCTCAAGATCACCATAACGATCTCCAACTCTAAATTCTTCAGGTATTTGCAAATATGGATTTGCATCTTGAGGCATTTGTCTAACTAAAGCCTTGCCAGATTCTGGTACGATGCGAAAGTTGCCACGAAGCTCACCTAGTTCGCCAAAAACTCTGGTGTATATCTGATCATTTCTTTGTAAAACCTCTTCCACAATTAAGTTTCTGACATTTCCGGCTTGCGGTACATATTCTTTTGGTGGTGCATACGGTACTCCTGTCGGCGGCGTGGCTGTGCGTTCTCGTGGACCGTATCTTGTGGCAGTTCGTGGATCTCCTGCTCGCTCCGGGGGTGGTGGCGGGATAATTGGCGGGATGCGGGTTGGAGGTGCTACAGCGGATCTTGGTGTCGTTCCTCCGGCTTGGGATCGTTCCGTTTGTCTGCGCTGTTGTTCTGGGTCTGTAATCCCGGTAGTTGGATTCCGGCGCTCCTCATCTTGTGCAGTGTACGACTGACCAACATTTGAACCTTGAGTGGTTTCTGATGTTGTGAACACAGTTCTATCTGCATTTGCCCTAAATCTTCTTGATTGATTGTGTATGGTATCCCAACTTAAAACTGCCATGATATTAACTACCCTCCAGAATGAAATATTCATCGTAAGTAGGTAAATCATAGTTTTCGGCTCTTTCGATTCCCATAATCTTATTTTCATATGGTATTATGCGACAAAGCAAGTTTTTCCCGGCGTATTCATCATAAGCTTTTTGTGTGAGTTTTTCCCACTTTGGAAGCATTAAGGAATATCCATTTGCAGATTTTTTATATTCTCTAAGAATTTGCACTTCTACGATTTCATAAAACTTGTACCGAAACATATCTACGTTGTCTGAGTTTACATCCTCTGACAGCATCGCTTCTACTTCTTTTCTGACATCTCCTGATTTATCAGGCGGATAACTTCGAGAGTTTGATTTTATTAAAAGCTTAACTGGGTTTGGCAGTTCTCTTAGTGAGTCATTTGGGTTTATTGTTTTTTTAATCTTATCAAAGTTTTGCTTTACTTTTGAATTTCCATCTATCAAATTATAATCTTTTACTTGATTTGGGCTTTTGCCCGAATCTTGATTTATGAGTTGTTTCAGGATTGGGCTGGCTGCACGATTGTTTTGTGAAGTCGAACCTTTACCTAGATCGTTTTCAATATAATTTTTTGTTTTGTCAGATGAATCTGCCGTCTCCATTGTTGCATCAGCGGTAGATGTCGGGGATGTGTTCGGTGAAGATTCTTCCTTGTTTACAATCTGCACTCCAAGATTGTCACTAATCCATTGAGCAGAAGTATTTGCATTTTCAATTTCTGATTTAAGATTAATCTTTTGTGCCACCATCTCTTGTTCTTTCGAGTTAAGTGGTTGATTTGGGTTTGAATATGGAGGTTCTTTTTTAGATGAATCTTGTTTTTTTACAACATACGACTGATAAGATGCAGACTTAGATTTGCTTTTTCTTCCCGCATTGTAAAAGAATGTTGCGGAAGCAACTTTTTTATATTCTTCTTTGTTCGATACTGATGCTTGATTACTGTTAGCAATTGTCAGATCAATAGATGGGTTAATCCCTATTTTAGTCGGAGTAAAATAACTCATCATTGAAGTTGCAACAGTGTCTTGCTCGTCATACCCCTCAATACCAACATTTGCGGTTTCAGAATCAAAAAGCTTAGAAACTTCTCTCGAAGTTATTTTTCTGAACATATCTCTGGATACTTTTTTGAGGCCAAAATTCTCATCGGTCCCCAAAGCCATGAAATCTATTCCAATATCACCCATGTCGGATGCATTGCAAATGTAAGAGAACTCATTACTAACACTTATAATTGTCATCTTTTTGCGATCTCCGCCTTCAACATGACTTTTTCGAGTTGTTGCATTTGTGGTTCCAGAATTTTTATCATCTGGTTTTTGATAAAGATCTATTATTGAGTTTATATCGCTATTAACTTTTTCCATCACAGCTATAACAGAAGATATCCCCTCTGGTGAACCACCAACAGGAGAGATGATGTTCATCAATGATCTTATTCTTCTATCAAACTCTAAATCTGATAATGGATTTGGGGAGTAAAAATTATCAATAGTCACAAACCTATCTAATATTGCCACTAACTCATCACTAACGCCATCACCAGATGACGGATTGGACCACCTCAAGTTTTGCCTGAATGATTGAGAAAACTTATTTGTTAAAGCGTTAAAAGAACGAGGTACATATTCTCCCTTTTCAAATCCCTTAGAGTACATTGAATTTTTATCACTCGATGCGGGGACGTTTTCTTTCTTTGCTACATTGGGCATGTTATTTTGAGTTGAACAATTTCCCTCCAATTCTGGAGATTGGAAGCCTTTTTGCACACGAGGTTTTACATAATCGCCGGTACTAGTCAAGTGGGCTGCACCAAAAGGATTTTTTATTGCTGCTGCCGAATTTTGTGCGGAACTGTAATATTCCTTAAGAGTATTTATATCTTGACTTAATGTATTTGCATGAAAGTTTATCACCCTATAGACTGTATCTTGTATATCGACTTCTATATGGTATTTATAAAAACCATCAGTTTTTTGTGTTATGCTCTTATCTATACCACTGAAATATCTAACCCCAACATCGTTTTGAGCTTCAATAACCACTTCTTCGACAGAAGAACCGTTATTTAATCGTGTTGGTCGAATTGTTGAGTCTGAGAACCTTTGATCTGCTTGAACGATAAGTTCGCTAACTTCATTATCCATAAAGTTATTTTCTCTTGAATCACCATATACAACAGATCCCTCAAGGTTTAATGGGCTCAACTCGCTTTCGCCGGAGCCGGGTATTCTTCTTCTGTATATCCTAATAGAAGAAATGGGTGGTGGTGATTGCTCCATTATATGCCTATAAGAGGATGGTCGTTCGTAGAAGTTTCCAAATACAGAATGCTCTGAAAGGATTTTTTTCATATCAATGCCGAAAAAGAATCGATTTGAACCATCCAAATCTCTAGCAGAATAAAAATCTGAAAACAAGTTTAGCGGAAGTGGAGCGGGCGGGTTCAAGGTTACTTGTAATCCACTGGTTCTTGTCCGGGGCTGTAAGGTAACTTGTAACCCTTGTGATTGATTATTCGATTGTTGAGATACTTGTAACCCTCTGGATCTGTTTGAAGTTTGGCTAGACTGTCTGTTAACTTGTTGTCCGGATGGTGCGTTCGTTGGTTGTGACATTCCCGCATAAGACATTGTCGTTCCAGCAGGTATTTGACCCGTTGATGTTTGGGTTGGTCCACCACCCAAAGTCATAGTTGTTCCAGCAGGTAAATGCCCCATAGATGAAATCACACCACCACCAACTTGTGTGGGTGGAGACGAAGCCCTAGAAAGGTCTCTTAGATCCACTATTTGAGTCATTGGAATCAAATAATGAACGTGCGGACCCTGTGCGCCGATGGCTTCTTGAACCTCTTCTTGGATGACGGCGTGCTGGTGACATATAACATTGCCATCTGCATCAGGTGGAGAGCAAACTTGTTTAGTTTGTGCAGTGTTGTCCAAATACACATGTTTGTGTCCGGCGTTTTCAGAAGTTTGGTAATCATATGTTGTGTATTGGCGAATGTTACCATTTACAATTATCTCTTGAATACTTTTTGCGCTCGTGTATATCCCTGTCTCAGAAACATTAGTTAGATTAGTCCCTTGAGATAAGAAATCAAGAATTAAACTGTTTAAGTCCAATTCAACCCATGCTCGATACTCTAAGCTTTGGGGCCTTAAAAAGGGATATTGGGTTTTATGAGTTATTACATAGTTATTGCCTTGGCTCACCATTTGAGATAAATCAAAAGCTGGATCAATGCCAAAAACAGTTTCAGAAGATAATCCATCAATAGTTTCGACCAAGTGAATTTTAATATGTTGACGAAATTTATCATTAAGCATTAATGATTTCACACCAGTGCATAATAAATCGGTAACATATATAGTACACTCGATTTCTAAAGGAGATGGTTGTGAGCCTGGTACTGGTGGATTGAAGCCTGATCCTGCTATAGCAGAAGCTCCAACTTGATTAACTGTTGTTGCTGAGGTTCCTTCGTCCAATATAACTTTATATACCGTCGCATACGGCAGTATTCGTTCAGAAATGGTTGGGAGTTCAAAGTCAGTATAAAGAGACATTAGCAATCCTCCAGATCTTCTTCTGTAACATCAGACTTATAATAATCTCTGTTACTGATCTTTTGTTGTTGTTCAAGGTCATCGCAACTTAACATTCTCGAAGAGAATATTCCTTGAGCTTTGTCAGCTGGTTTTAATCTGCACAATGTCTCTTGACCAATCTCGTGATCAACTTTGACATCAAAATAATATTCAACACAGTTTGGAGTTAGTTGTTGGGGCGTCATATTGTCAGGCTCATCTAATAAAATATTATCTTTTACTTCTTCTCTTTGTTTCATAAAATATAGCGGTATTAGATTCTCCTCTGTTGTGCCAGCAGTATTTGTGGAGTTGTCATCGACCTCAAACACTTCAATGTCAAAGTTTTCATTTTCAAAAGGAGTGTTCATTTCATCAATCTCTAAAACAATGAAGTCTTCAAAAATCCTTAAATAGTTTCCATCATTGAAGACTTCAGTGGTATAACTATCTGCAACTGGATTTTCTTGTGGAACTCCTTTTTGGACTTGGGACTTATAAGTTACTGGTGCCATCTCCAGTTGTGGTATATTAGTTATTTTTCCACCAGAATCAGTCTTATAGTGTTTAGAAGTAAGAATCCTTCCCTGCAATACATCAACATTAAAGGCAGATTTTTTATTTGTTCCCAAAGCAGACCGACCTAGAGCGGAGTCTGCACCATGGATTTTCGCTGGGGTTGACTGAACAAAAGGATCAATTTTTGTTACGTCTGGTGGCAGTTGTTGATCTGGGAATAGACTAGGAATCATATCACTCGGTTTATTAGTCGAGTGAGCTTGTACAACTTTGGTTATGTCAGTTTCTATACCACTAAAAACATATTGTGTTTCAAGGCGGAGATCCTCTTTTATCCTATCTTCGATTTCGTTTTGGGGTTCTGCTGGCCAAGAGTTTCCGTCGCGATCACCTGTTTCATCATTCTTATTTGGTGCGGCATATTTTCGATCATAAATCACATCATCATCAAAAAAAGCATAATGGGATGGACGGAAATCACCCTTTGATAATAGGTGTTTGCCATATTGAGTTAGTTTAATATCAATAACTCTCTCTTTTTTGTTTAAAAACTTCATTGGGATTGTGTTTTAATTCCTTTTATAGTTTTTTCGACAAACTCTGTTTCTGTCTCTACTTCTGCCAATTCTACCAAACTAAAGTAATCATACGGCCAGTTATAACTATATGGCAAATCAACATTTCCAACGTTAAATCTGAAATCAAACTTTGAATCATCTGATGTGTCTGCTGTTAGTTTGTAGTAATCTACGTTGGCTTTTCTCTTTACTTTGAAGACCATCCACCTTATGTTATTTGGCAACCTTTTGCCATGATAAAACTCATTTTCTCCAAGGCCATGTTCAAATATATTATTATCAATATTGCTGTCAGACATTTTACCATTTTGTGATATTTTTGGCATTAGACCTTGCCAAATGTCTGCCAAATCTTGAGAATCAAGAGTGTGATTAAACTCAAATACATAAGCAACGAATGGATTAACTTTCATGCCTTTTTTCGAGAAAGTTATAAAATCCAACTCTGGTGGCATTACATATTTATCTAAAGATTCCATCATGTTTGTTATTGAATCGCTTGGGATTTCTGGCGGCTCTGTTTGTGGTTCTAATCTGTTACTTTCTAACCACTTTAAGTAATAGTTAAAAGTCTCGTGATTGATTTTGAACAAGTTTTTATCAAGTATACTGGTTGTTTCTGCGAAACCTGATTTTGGACCGTATTGATGCTCAGTGAATGGTATTGCAACAATCGCTTCGGAGATTGTTTTTTCATCAGCTATTTCTCCTACTTTCCTTGCTTTTGGTGATTCAAAACATTTTCTCAATAGCGAATCTTTTCCTTTTGGAAAGGTTCCTTTAAAAGTTTCTTCAATACCAAATGAAATGCCATCAGATCCTGTTACCAATTTGCCATACCCGCTCCACATTCCTCGGCCAGAACCTTCTTCATATGGTTGATCAGCAAAGTTTAGAACAGGTGTTTCCATTCTTGATGAGATTACCCACCTATTTCTTGAAGAATCAGGGGCGTCGACCACCTCTAACAGATTCCCCTTTTCATCCAAACGAGTTTGTTTTTCTTGGAAAATACCAAAAGGATTAACGGATGCAGTTAATCTCATTTGACATGCCTCTGCCGGTGACAATCTTGGGCTTGACACTTGTGCATAAGCAATCTGGGAGCCGCTGTAATATAGAGAAACATCTGGGAACAACTCTTGACCAGGCTTGATTGACGAGGTTGTATTCCATTTTCCTTGACTTGTGTAGAATGTTTCATAGTTTACACCATAAGAGTATTCAGTTGCCGATGCGGTCAAAGTTCCTGTGTTAGCGGTGTTTGTGTATTGATAAAGAACATCCCCATTACGTTCAAGCTTGATTCTTAAAAATCCACCATCTTGCAAAAGCCCTTTTGGAGACACGTAAGGATTGTCACCTTCAAACTCCCAGACAAAAAGTTGCCCATTGGCAGAGTGTTGAATCGCAAATTCCATATCGGTATAATCACTTGAGGCACCAGGACCTTGGTTAAGCCCAGCTATAACATCGGTTCGTGCTGCTGCTGTTCCAACAGATGGAATATTCCATTCAAAAAACTGTCCGCCGCCGACAGAACTTGAAAGCTTATCTCTAGCTCCAACATTCCATGCGCCTGCATTGGCAGTCTTTATTAGGTTAAAATACCTATCTCGCCCACCAGGACCTTTAGAGCCACTGCATTCAAATGTGGCGTTAGAGTTTAACACATCCCAATCTACAAAGTTTGATCTTTTATGTGTCTTATCAAACATGCCAGTTAGTTGATCATTTTTATAATCTATAAATGATTTTTCAAAAACTTTTTGATAACTGAAGCCGCCTTTTTCATCATCGGCATCTGCAACATAAGCAATAGTTAGACCTGACTTTCCATAAAAATATGGTGGCGTCCATGGGGCATATGCTGGATCTCCATTATTCTCAGGGAATGAAAAATGAAAATAAGTATTTTGTGTATCCAAAAATGAAGTGCATCCAGCATTATAATACTCATCTCTGCCATCACCAAACTTGGCGGGGGGTCCAAAATATTGTCCGTTATAAGTAATCGGATCTGCATTTGATCTTGTTGCAAATGAATAGTGTTGTTTTCTATACACATCTGTGGATCCACTATTATTGAGAAAGTCATCAATCATAACGACGTTATCATCTTTTTGCAGATAAACATCCATATAATAAGTTGTACCAGATACCAAACTCACTTCCTCTTGTCTTTTTGAACTAATAGATTTGAGTGAATTGTTTCTCAAAAAGAAGTTTGGTATTTCTGCAAAAAAGTTATTACTAGCCATCTTATACAGTCGATATTCTTCTGAGTTTTGGGCATTCTTGCGATTTGTGGCTGCGATTTCTACATAAGGATGTCTTTTTATGTTACTTCCACCCCACTGATTATTATCCCAGCCATCAAAATAATAACTTGGATTTAACAATGAAAGACTGCCACTTCCAGGTTTTGGATCTGCTTGAGGCGCTTTTGGTTGCAACTCTTCGTCTGTCGGAGCAGGAAAACCAACATCACCTAAAGGATCTAGTATGGATTCAAAAGGTATTCTAAAGTCTGCCAGTTGATCGATCACATAGTTATTAATAGCACCGGCAGTCGAGCTTCCAGAATATATATTAACTGAGCTAGAGTACGCTGCCCAATCAACAGCGATACCGGCTTTGATCGTGTTGTACATGATACCTGGTGCATAAAATGGTTGCAACATTGATTGAACAGCTAGGGCACCAGAATGTTCGAATGACGCTTTAACACCTTCACCTTTTGTCCACCCAATACCATTAATAAATGGGCCGATAGATTGTGAAAACTGTGATGCTAACTGTAAACTTCTTTGTGCTGGGTAAAAGCCATTGTATGGCAATAGCTTCTTAACAGCGTTGCATTTTATAGTTACTTTGTTGAGAGCAAGATCTTCTGAAAAAGTTCCAAAGTATTTTTGGAAATCGCTGTTGGAATACTCTTTAAAAAACTCTTTATTAAATCCACGAGAACCATCAGATTGTGTAACATAATCTGCACTGGAGGTAATATTAGCTCCCTCTAGTGATAAAAATTTATCATTCTTTTTAAGGAAGTTCCCTTCAGAATAATATTTTATATGATCTGACATTTTAAATTCTGGAACAATAGAATATGCTTTTGCCACACCCCTCATATCTGAAATATATTCTTCATAACTGTCAAACCATGGTTGTTTACCAGAATACTCTGATGCTTTCCAAGATAAACGCCCAAAAGAAGAGGTGTTATTATTTAACATTTTAGAGCTTTTATGATAATAGTATGCCGAAGCTGTCGGATAATGTGAAGTTTGATATGCTATGGTGCCTGGTATTGCAGAACCAGAGGAGTTACCAACAAGACCTGCAAGCGTTTGATAGTTGGCAGAATTAAGTTCTCCAAAATCCGTGTAAGTATTAATAACTTCATCAAGGAACGAACCATCACAAGCTTCATTTATAGATGCGGACAGAGATAAGGGCTTTTTCAAAGCTTCTTCAATCATTGAACATTCTATAAATGCTGCTGGTGTTTGACCAAGCCCATACAAGTTGGATGAAAAGCCATCATAAAAACCCTGTGAGTTTGGAAGAGTAGTTTGGAAGTTGTTTGGTGTTGCACCAGTCAACTGACAAACCTCTGCTGCATCCTGATTAGAGGAGGAACGAGCCACTTGGGTTGCTACTTCAAACTCTAATCTTCTGTTTCTGTTTTTAGCATTAGACCGCCAGAAAGTACGTCTTGTCAAAATATCTCTATCGACACCGTTGTCTCCGTCAGAAACAGATGCTGAGTTGTTTTCTGTTACTGTTGCAGTTTCTGCATAATACAATCTTGCTCTATTTTTGGCCAAGCCGGTAAAAATTTCTCTAGGATAAACAACTTCACGATAAGAAAAACTTTCAAGGTCAGCAGACTTTTGGAGACTACTTCTGTCATAAATATTTTTAAGTCTGTAATACGGCAAGTCCATTTGATTTTGAGACTCGTCAATAGCCAAAACCTCTTTAAACTTACTATTTGCAAAAGTTCCAATAACATTTCCAAAACTGTGCCTGAACGTTGTTGAGGCACCTAAAGAGCCGCTGGGTTGTACTGCGGTTTCAAGAGCGCGATATCTAAAACTAACAGGTGGTTCCACCAAACTTGCTGTTAAGACATGTTTTTTTAAGTCAAAATTTGTCCTTGATTTAAACGGTTGTAAGAACTTAACGGTAGTTCCGATTGTCTTAGTTCCGTCTCTAGTTTTCTTAGCTGGTATAACACGGCTAAATAAACCACCGTTGGCATATGCTGAAAGGATGTTGTTTACCTTTTGGTGTCTAGCTATCGGGTGTTGTCCAGCTCTGATTTGTTTCCATGAAGCTTGGCCCCAAGGACCATGGCGGTGAGTAATAATACCATTAAAAATAGCTGCACACGAACTGCCACCGGCTTCATCGTCGGCACATGGGGCGGCTCCCAAGAAGTCTGTGTTCAAATAACTCTGGTTATTATTAGCAGCTGGAAAGCCCAGTGTTCTTGTTGATGCGGTTAGTGGTTCATAAATATTTGAATTTATTCCCACGAAATCATTTGGAAGGAAGTTGTTATAAGCACTATTAACTTCCACAGAACCAGAATAATAACCATATTGGCGATAGCCATTTGATACATGGAATGCGGATCCGATTACGCTTTGAGAAATGAATGCAGGCATCGATGCACTAACTGAAGTTGAACCGGTTGGAACAGAAAAGTTTGTTACATACCCATATGTATCGAGATGCGAAGATGATATTGAAGCTGTTATCCAGGCATACTGATTCGCACTTCTTGGTATTGGGTGTTGAATATACCAGTTATCATAGTTAATCGTTCCACTCTTTGTACCTTCATAATCGTTATCATACTTTCTGCTTAGTGCGCCGATACGACGGGGGTTGCGATTCGTTTTGTGGTACGCTGCAATTGTATTATAGTTGTTTGCATTGGTTGTGTGTTGCGCCTCAGTAGTTCCATCACCGATTGTTCCAGTTGGGTCAATACCAAACTGACCGACATGCTCTATTTGCCATTCATGCAAAGCATTTCTCACAATCAAGTTTCTGTTATTCAAGCCATTATATACTGAAAATTCTTCTGCATATAAATCTAATGCGCCACGAGACATAGTGTCTATGCCACCGGGTGAGCTGAACCTTTGAACAACTATTGATTTGCCAGAACCAGTTAGGTCAAACCTTGGTAAAGAAAAATCTTTAGAACCAGAAATGTTAGTTGAAGAGGCTGTCGCGGGGGAAAAGCCTTCGTTCTTAGTGAAGAATCTGTTGTTCTGTGTTCTTCCAAAAGTCAACATGATTTCATAATCATTTTGATAGTTTCCGGCGTTGGCAGAAGAGGTTCCCCATTTAATATTCCTAATGTTTACTGGACGTTTTGCATGTTCTTCTCTAAAATACTGTGCTCTTGGTTGAACGGCGGAACGAGCAGAAAAGTTTAAGAAAGGATCTCCTCCAAATGTAGCGTTCCATGCCTCTGCTCTTGTGAGCGTCGTATCCGTGGATGCGGTATTTATATTTGTATGTCTTACTTGGCGGCCACCGACATGCCTTTCGGTAAATGGACCCTGCATCGGGATTTCGCCTTTTTCATACGAATCATCATGATAGTTTGTGATTCTCGCATATTCAACGTGTTTAACAAAGGGTGCGGGCGTTGTTCCACTAATAAAACCTTGTTCAACGTTGTTCTTAAACTCTGTTGCTGATGCGCTATAGAGACTGAATCTTGCCAACAAAGCACCCTTAGCTTCCACATAAGAGTCTGGGCCGTTTGTTTTGACTTGGTTATTTTTCAAAGTAAAGTCAACTCTTGACTTTTTGTTTGGATCGGCCACGTCATGACAAATCGGGTGAAACTTAAGAGAGCCCGAACCGCCTGTTGAAAGTTTATTGTCAGTGTCAAAAACGGAGTTGAGGGCTGTTTGAAAATAGTCTACAACCTTTTCTCCGTCATAATTTGAACCACCCCGAATCGTTTTATTATATTTTGTCTCAATAACAACTGGTGCGTTAAAAAATCTTCGATTAAATGCACTTAGAGTAGCAGAATGTATAAGTTGTCTATCTGTATCTACCGCTGCATCTCCCGATGAAATATAATCTTTTCTTTCTGCTTTGTGCTTCCACCAAAAACAATGTTTATTTTGAGATGGCGGTGACTCGGGTAGTGTGGGCGAACCTTCTTGGTACGGAAATTTTTGACGCCCAGCGCCCAAGAGTTGTGATTTAATGGTGTTACCTTTAAACTCAATCGTTGGATACTTTGTCCAATATTTATTCCTCTCCAAGACATGGCTCTCAACCATGGTCAAAAGATTTGTGGAAAAATCAGCAGATGCAGGGAACAACTGAACCAACATTTTTGAAATAGAGTTGTCGGCCCATTTATAATAGTCCACAAACTTGTCAAAATCAATTGTATCATTCTGGATTCTTGAAAAGTAAATCTCTCTTAGCTTTTCGAGTTGTTTATACTCCATCCTATATCGGTTTACTGGTTCACCAATCAGGTTATTAAAATCTTTAATGGTAGAGAATACTTTAAGAATCTCATCTGATAAGATTGCATAAAGACTTTTTTCTGCTGCGAAAAAGAATGATATTGGTCGCGACTCTCTAGTGAATAAACTATCATCGTTTGAGCTAACAAGTTTAACCATATCATTGCTGTTCAAAACATCTGGCTTTAGCTTTTTCGCAGTATTTACATACTCTCTACTGACAGAGCCCGTGTCTGATACCGGGAAGTTATATCCGCGACCTGGGTGTCTAATATCTGCAATCGGAGCTAACCAGCCATAGTTTAGTTGGCCGCTTGCGGAAGATAGTGTTGATGAGCCAGAGGTTGCATCTTCTACGAAAAACTGGCCGTCAGCATTTGAACCTGTTGTGGTATCAAATGTCCAATGAAGTGCAAGAGTTTCCATTTGGGGAATCTGTTTAACGTTTCTTGCAAAACCATTGGAGTCTGGTGCAGAACCAGATTGAGAAGTGTAAGCATTCCTAAGTGGATTATCAACACCAAAACTTGAAGGATCGGTTGCGTGTGATTTTATTGTAGTATCAGACAAGTGATCAGCCCACACACGTAATGAGGAGATCTTAGCATCTGAGTGTTCTCTCAATGTTCCCGTAAAGTTTGTGCGGTGGGCACCGACAAAAAATCTTTTTGAGCCTGTCATGAAGAATTTTGCAGAACCACTATCTAAAGTTCCGGTAACAGAAAAAGAGTTTTGAATAGTATCTTGAATGGCGTTGTAGCCAGTAAAGATAATGTCATAGTTAGAACCACTAACACTTCCTGTAACAACGTCACTTCCACTAAGGGCATTAGCATAAGGGTAAGTGGTTGGTTTTATTCTAACATTTAAATTCCATCTAGTGTTGTCATAAACATGATTAAACAAACTACTGGTCAAAGTAGGTAATGGATACGGGGCAGTTCCTGTGAGTTGGAAAAACACGGAAGTTGAACCGGACTCAGGGCGGATTGCCTGGACTTGAAAGTTTGATAAATCGGGGCCAAGTGCCGAATCTTCCCAGCCAAAATCATTTGGAGAGGCCACATCAACAGTGTGAGCGCCGAAAAGAGAACTTGTCAAGAAGTTTGTTTGATAATATTCTGTTGAACTTCTTTCAACTTTCTTGGGAAAAATAACTTCAGCTTGATATGTGTTACCACGATAACGCATTTCTGATGATGAAGATACATAAGATCTGGTATTTGTTGCATCTCCGCTAGCTGTCTGTTGAACCACTGTTGATTCAACTTTATTTTCTGTACTAAAATTAGCGTATCTTTTTCTTATTATGGAAGACTCAAAGTTGTTCCTTATCAGGTGTGTTGTATTGTTTCCATAAAGATTTAACTTTATAAGATTTTCATCAACACCATAACATCGAATCAAGTTTCTAAAAGACTGCTCTGTGCCTTTTGATTTCAGGATCAAAGGAAGGTTGTTATAGATATTTTGATATACTCGGTTTTTTATCTCGTCAAGTTTAGTGGAGAAGTTTATTAAATCATCTCTCTTTCCAAACGCCTCAAGTGCGGTAGCATCAGAAAACAGTTCAGACATATCTATTCCCATAGATTCAACCAGTCTATTTGTAAATGGGAATGGCTTAAAACTTCCACTAATATAGTCTGCATCTTTTAATCTTGGTAAAAAGTCTATTTGAAGCTGTAAAGTATCAAAATAACTGCCGATTATTTGTGTAAGTTTTAATAAAGTATCTCTATCGTTTTCAAGATCACCTTCTTGAATCCATCCTGGTAGGGTGTGAAAAATCGATGAGTTGTTTGTTCTATCATAAAATTCACCTTCTGCTTCCTTAACTTCCAAAGAGCTTGAAACCAGTGGGTGAGTAGAATATAAAATTGGGTCTTTAAACTCTGTTAAAGATGCACTACTTTCAGTAATCGCAGAAGAAGTTGAACGAACACCAACTTGGTATCCTGTCCATTCACCATTGGAAACTCTACCAGAATAATCCAATATGATTGCATCGGTTGTGTCTGTGCTAGAAGTGTTAAACACACCTTCATTAAATTTATAGTAAACACCTAAATCAACTGGGTTCCCTGGGCTGTATTTGTTTGAACCTGTTCCGACTGTGTTGTAGTCTGTATTGGTTCCGCCGCCGACTTGGGTAAACCAATATTTACCTATTTCATTTCCATCACGTTCTGTTTTCCAGAACCTAAGCTCATCAAGAGAAGCAGATAATGAGCCAGAGAACTGTGCGCCCGCTGTACCAGAAGCATGGGCAACTAGGGAACCGATCTGGCCAATCATTGATCCGGTTATCAGATTAATAGTTGAGCCCGTCAGAACTGTATTTTCTAAAGCTCCATTTCGATATAGTTTGCACTCCATTGCACTGCCAGAGTTGGCAAGGGTGATAGCATAGTGGTTCCAACCACCAATAAGTGAGGTGCTTGAGCTAATCGCAACGTCCGTGTGATTTAAAAAAGAACCCGATAATCTTGCGGCAGAAAGACCATCAGTACCAGAAAGCATTGTAACATTGAAGTATTGACCAACACTTGTCTCTGAACCTGTGATTTCTACCCTAAAACGACCATAATCATTGTTACCAAAAGATGCACTATTCCAGACATCAAAAATAACTTGCTTTCTTGATTCTTCAAATTGGTCATAATTAAAGGCAGATCTGGATAGCCAAAACTCTAAGGTAACACCTTTTGTTCCGTCAATCTCTAAGTTTGATTCCTGTCTCGTATCTGCATCATAGACATTGGATGCAGTAAAGTTAAGCGCCATGGTGCCTGAACCATTGTAGTTTTCTGCACGGTGGGGGCCGCCTTTAAAAAAAATGCCCTCTATGTTCGTTGATGCGTCATAGTTGTTTGCTGAACCTGTAGCTGAAGTAATGGTTCCAACATTTTTACCTAACTTGATATAACCCGTTGTTCTTGGGTAAATATTTTCAAAGATATATTTATCTAAATAAGTTCCACTTAACTCCCACTGAACTCTTTCTTTAAGTGATCCATCGTAAGGATACTCATTGTAAACATAAGAATATGCATTTTTGTAATATTCTTTTGCAGAACCATATACACAAAAATTAGAGGCTGTTAGAAAATCTATATGGGGAATAAATTTTGATTGATTCTCTGATTCTGCCTTAATATATTCAGCAGACTCAACTTTTCGTCCAGCAGAGTTTAAGCTCGCGGAGGCGACGATTTTTGAGGAAAAAGAGTTTTTAAACAGATCTTTTGTATTGGCCATAACTTACTATTCTACTTTATACGTTAGGTATCATTTTTTCTACTCTAAATTTAAAATCTTCAGTCTGTTCTCGATAACTCCCGTTTAAGTAATAGCAAAACTTTATGCCATAAGCATATCCCGGTTCTAATAAGCCCATATCTAAATCAAAATAACTCCCAGAAACATCGTATGAAAGTTTTGTATGATCTGCACTTCCGGTTCCGTAACTAATAACATCATGATTATCAACAACTCTGTAAATTCTAAAATAGGCATCCTCGACAATTGATGTCTCAATATCAGTTGATGCTATTGTATAAATAGTAGGATTCCAGTTTCTTAAGCGCGTAAACAATCTAAAGCGAGCGAGTTCTTGGTAATGATATTGCTCTCTTAGGTTTGAAATAGTTGTCACATAATCAGGCATTGAGAAGTGGGCTGAGGTGCTGAAATCTTCTGGATTGATGGAGCCAGTGTGATAATATATCAAATTTGTATCGTTAGCTTCTCCATCAGATGCGGTCCACCAACGATCATAAACGATATCACTGCCTGTTGCTATAGCCATAGAAGCAGAATATATTCCTGTTGAAACTTTTCCTCCGGTTATTGGCTGATATATGCTGTCAACGTATGGCCAAGTTTGTACTCTTGAGCTTCCATCCCCATCAGAGGCGGAAGTGTGAACAGTGACATATATTGAACCAGAAACGTCACCGGATGGATGGGCCAAATCTTTGAGTTGACCTCTCACATAGTTGTAAAGGTATATTGTATTTAAGTTATCTGCTGCGCTCAGGTTTGAGCTAGAAACAACAAATGTTCCTCTATGATCTTTTCGAGATGAGTTCCACCTTGCTTCAATGCAGGGTCGCTTAAAGAAGTATTCGCTCGTTCGTGAAGAAAATCTTTTTGTATAATAAGATCTTACAGAACTACTTTCTTGGCTTGCTGTTAAATATACTACGACTCCATAGTTAGTGTATCCTGGATTTCCCGCTGGGTTGTTCTGGCCTGTGCCCAAAACCCATTGTTCCACCAGACCCGTTATATCAACACTGAGATCTTCTACTCCGGTTTCGAATGAGGAGGAATAGTTAAACTCATTGTATCTTGTGACTGGTGAACCATTCCAAGAGGCACTCAAAATACTGCCACCAGGAGAGGAGACATCCGTGCCGTCTTCGTCTTTGACAACCCAGTTTGTACTAGCTCCTGCGTTTACCCAGTTAGATCCAGTGCCATCATAAGTTAAGTCTTTGTAGTTGTCTAAATCAACTCCCGAACCTTCTTCCCAGGATTGAGAAAGTGGGGCTACAACTAATGTAAAATTCCTAGGGAGAGTTTGATCGTGTCTTACATTATAAAGGTTTAAAAAGAAATTTACACTTCCGCTTTTAGGGATGTCTCCGTTTGTTCGATCCTGCTTAATGCTAGAACCTGTTGTATCGCTGGTCAATATGGGGAACTTGAAAATGGTTCTTGATTTCTCAACGGAAGCACTGTTTTGTTGTCCAAATATTGAAAAAATCTCAACACTATCCGCCGCTCCAGCATTGCTACCTGTTGCGCGAGTAGCCAAGTCGGGCTCGTATGCATTTGTTATTGTGTTGTCATCAACTGCAATATATCTTTTAATAGTCATTATTTAACATCCCCTCTAATATCCGATGCTGGAAACTTAAGTTCCATGATAACATTGTCAGGAACGGTGATGAAGCGCCCATCCGGTGAGGTCGCTTTGTCAACATTGAATCTGGTTTCTGCATAGTTTAGTCCAGTTTTTGATGTTATCTTAACACTTACCGTATCTACAACACCATCAACTTGGTTTAGTTCGTTGTAGATATCTGTTATGAAAAACGGTTCTCCGATTTCAAGTTTGTTTTCATAGAATGATGTCAAAGCTTCAATCGCTCTGTTTAAGATAACAAACTTATTTGTCTCCAAGTCGCCAACTATGACAAAATCTATACCGAAGTTAACAATCTTTGCATCAATAATATCCACTGTATCATTTATCATTCTGCCTTGGTTTAACCAAGTTTTAACATTTTGTTTTATTGTTGTGTTTGGAGCCTCTAAGTTGCCTTCTGAAGATTCGCCAATAACATATATGTTTAAGTTTCTTTTAAAAGAGTCTGGGTCTCTGATGATGTTTGCTCTTTTGATGCCGCCGAACTCCGGGGGCATTGCATATATTAAACTTCTATAATCCTGTTCTGTCACCGCTCTTCTTTGTGAAGAAAAACTGTCATTTATTCTTATCCTTAGTTCGTCTATTGATGGTAAAGTGACATCGCCATTTATTGGCTTTTCGTTGTTAACCTCTAAAGAATTAACGATTTCAGATATCTTTGTCGTGCTCAGTTCCATAATGTTGTTGAAGTCAATGATTGGATTAGTTATGGTTGATAAAGAGTTTACAGGGGCATTAACATTGCCAAACACATTAGTTCTGTATACAACTGTTATATTTGTATTTGCGGGGGCGACACCCAAAGTTGGGGTTCCCAAAAGATTTGTTGGGTCAAACGACAAAGAAGAAATATATTCTCTTCCATGAAAGTTGGCGATTGTTTTACTTGGGTCTGTTATGGAATCAGTATTGGTGGCGTCCTCTTTTGCTCCACCAAATTGGATTATTGTTGAGTCTTCTAGTTGCTCAACAGTGTATCTTCTTGGAACTATTATGGGTTTTAGCACAGATGGTGTTTTTGCACGATTCGAGTCATAGTTTTTGACGGGGGCGTATATCACATCTTGTGACAAGTAATCCACCCTAAAATATTCATTACCCTCTGAATCTGTTATAGAAATGATTTCCGAGATGTTTTCTCCGGAAAGTTCAATCTTCCTAAACTCCTCAAATGATCCTATAGCAAGAACTTCTTGTGAAAGTTCGCCGGAAATAACTTGTCCAGTTGCACGTACTGCATAATGTGTTGGCAGGCCCGTTGAAGAATTTACTTTTGCAACAACAACTTCGTTGCTTGGATCAGACAAGCTAACATCCTCATTTAATATGAAACCTATACCGCTAGAGGACTGAAGCTCTGTGCCTCGTCTGACATAACCCAAATAAGCAGAATCTGGACCCAAACCTGTGGAAGCTGCTGGAATTATGGCGTAAAAAGACGCCATACCAAAAGAGGAAGGGCTACCTTTAAATTGATACCCCAACTGTCGACCTAGACGCAATACATTATCATATTCAATCGCAGTATCAAGGAAGCTTTCGTTTGCACTGTAATCTAAGTAAAAGGATAAAATGTCACCGACATATGAAACTGTGTCAAGCATAAGAGAACCAAAGCCAGCTTCATTGAAGTCTTGAAATGTATTTGGGTAATACCTTTTTGCATATTCAATCAGATCATTTTTGATTGAATTAAAATCTCTTGATGTATAATTTATGGCTGGATATTGCTTCTTGACTGTCACTTGTTTTCCTCTTAATACTTAATTAGTAATTTATGGACTTATTTCTAAAATGTCTACAGTATTTAAAGAAGGTATTGCATACCTTATTTGAATATTGATAGAATTGTCATATTCAACCTCTTCGTTAAAGCTTGGAAAAATATTAACCTCAACAAGCTCAATGAATGGCATATATTTGCCAACTTGTTGAGCAATCCTTGTTCTTATATTACTTCTAACCTGTGCTGTATCGTTTTCAAATAAATAGTTTCTGAGACCTACGCCAAAGTCTGGAATCATCATTCGCTCGCCTGGAGCTGTGAGAACTAAATTTTTTAAGTTCTGCTGGATTAGTCCCTTGTATCCCTTAATAAGTTTATATGCACCATCAACATTGTCTACATTTAATGGTAATTTTGGTGTTAAGCCCGCCATATTATTCTTCCTCCTCAGTGTCTACATTCTCTACATAGGCGCTAGTATCAATTGGTTCCAAATTACAATCATCTGCTCTAGTATAATCTCGGCCACCGGCTTCTTTTTGAGCACATCGTCGACTTTCAGCAACGTCACTATTACCTTGGTTTTCAATCCAATCGTAAACACCCAAAGAGAAGTCATATATCCAACCAAAAGGAACTGTTGGTGGAATCCATGTTGCTCCAAAAATTGCCATTGATATTGGAAGAACTGGAAGATCTGGGATTCTGATTGTTCTTTCGCACGAGTCTAACATGCCCGCATCTTCAAGGGCATTTTCCCCTTCACCAATTAAATTGTTTGCAGCTCTAATACCTGCATTTGCAGCGAACTGAATCTGTTTAGATATTGCAATATTAGGATCAAATGTTTCTGTTAATCCTTTTAGGATCATTGGTGGGAACTTAATGGCCAAAGACCACAAATCAACTCCAGGGGTTTTATTATCTCCATAGGTATCACTAAAATCTGATGTAGCTAAGACCTTGTTGGTCAACGGGTCGGCGTATTGATAGTTTCCACTATTAAGCATGGCATCAAAAATAATTCTTAACGATTCCTTAGTGTTGTTAAATGTTCTGGTTACGTCACCGTGTGATGCCAAGAATGTCTCTATAAACATAATATTTTGGGCGAACATTCGATCAACAGGGAACAAATATTTGAAAAACAACTTAAATTCATCAGTGTTTGTTAGAGAATCAATCAAAACTTGATTAACCTTTCTATCATGATACATTCTTAATCTATATTTTTCTTCCTCGATGGCATTCAATCCCACTCCAACAAGTTCTGCCAGATTTGTGTCAGAACCAATTGGTTCTTCAACGGCGACCACTGGAAATGTAACATATGATTTATCTATTGTTCTTATTGTTTCTTGATTGGTGTTTGCGTCATATTCAGTAACTGTTCCAACCTCATTCATAAGATATGCTTTGTCCCTTTTAATTCCTTCCACCACATTTATATCTCTTGATCTTGCACGGACTTTATTTAATAATGGAGAATCCTCAGATGGTGAGGCGACACAGGTCATTCTTAAACCGACATTAAGACTTTCAAATAAATCAGAAATCTTAATAACTTGCGACATAACTGTTGCTTCAGTTTGTGGAGTTATGAATACCAAATTTTCACCACATTCGGCCTCTGTCATAACAGCTTGAATCAACCTTGGGTTTCCTGGGACATTAACATCAGCATTTATGAGTTGTTCATCTGAGGGTCCAAAGTTTGAGGTTAACCACTCAGCGAACTTATCAATATTTACAACTCCCGTCTCCGAGGTAGTCATATTATTTAAAATCGCGCTCACTTGATTATATAAGTTACCTGAACTGTCTATCTCTTGCAGATCTCTTCTAAGGTTTTCTTGGGACTTATGTCTAACTTTAATATATTTTTCGTATATTACGTTTCCATTATCCATGAACCAAGTTAGAGGGCTTCCTTTTGGCTCACGCATTTTTCTTAGGCGGCCCATTTCATCAAGAACTTCTTGCCTCTTCCTTCTTCTTCCATCAAGATCTTTAGCGGACTCGTCTTTTACATATTGTGCAGCATCCTTGATTTTGCCTAAGAAATCAGTATAATCTTTAATCTCCCTATAATCTCTAAAATCTGGAGATAACAAGTAAAAAGCTGCTAACTTTGACATCCACCAATCGATTTCCCACATCAAGTGATATGCATATAGATAAACAATTTCCGGAGTGCCCATTCTACTGTAATCTGATGTACTGAATGTTGTGTTTCCATCCGTGTATCTTGGGCCATAATGCGCTTGAGTGCCATTGTTATCTCTCAACGATAACATTTCATCAAAAACTTCTCTAAATGTTTTATTATTGCTCCTCATGAAATCACGGACAATATTGTCACTAACTCCTGTTCTACCGCCTGCTGATTGGAGTCCATATTCGTGACTCTGCTGGCTTAAAACAGGGTGTCCTCTCTGAAAAGTCGGTCGCCTTGACCAGCCATCTGGTTCTGTTGTCCAGTTTCCGATGGTTGTTCTGTATTGAGTTCTTGCTGGCTGATAAGCACGATACGTATCATAAAGGCGTGGAATATAGTTTGGATTCGGGTTTTGAAGATTTTCTATTCTATTTTTTAACTGATCTAAAATAAATGTTAGAGTTGCTGGTTTCCAGACTTTACCCAATCGTTGAACATGTTTTTGAATAGATGATTGAAGATTTGCTACGGTTGGAAGAGGACGATCATTCCATTTGCTATTTAAAAAGTCTTTACCGATTTTATCCAATCTTTTTCTTTCAGAATATGATAAGGCCCAATGATGCTTGTTCGACCAAAATTGCCTCTTTATATTTAAATATAACGCCTCATCGTCCCAAACATTCCATTTATCATAATACTCTATTTCCGCTTGTATGTCTTCAGGCAGAGAAGGTATTGTTCCCTCTTGCATGTTATACTGCATCATTTTAGGGTGAAACATATCTTCCGCTAAATATTCAGGCTGCGGGAAGTTGAAGTTCTTAGCTTCAGGTAACGTGTCTTGTTCTATAAGCCGATAAGTCCATGTCTTTCTTGGCATTCTGTGATATGGAAGTTCCATATTTTTTTTGTGCCCATAGTGAGCAGGCACTTGATTTTCTGGGACTCTTGGATTTCCATCTGTGTGATAGGGTTCACTGTAGGAGTCCTCATACCATGCATATTTTGGCCCATAAAAAGAATTTGGAGTATATGCCTTTTTAGCTGAAGGTAGTTCAACCAACCTGTACATAGGATACACATATGTCGATTGGCCTCTGGTTGCATTATAATTTATCCCAACAGGTGTGCTATATGAGGAGCCAGCGTTACCTGGCATCAAAACATTTGGACAATTAAATATTTCGAACATCGTTAAAGCAGAACGATATTCATATTCAGAAATACCATCATACCATAAATTTTGATTGGTTAACCCAGTTGATTCCCATTCATTATCATTTATCAAAGGATTTTCAAGCTTGTATGGCCAATCTGTTCTTCCAGTATTTGATTGCAACATGTAATCACCAAAAGATGGGGTGAACTGGTAATGGATACTAGTCGGATCATAGCGGGGTGGTGATTTTCTTCTGACTTCACTAAATGTGAAAACATTTTCAAGAGTTTTCTGAGCCGGATCTGAACCTACATTACCAGCAGTAGATACAAATACCTCAACAGATGCTGATAGAAGGTTTCCAGACCCTATCGCTGTATTTGTAGACACATTAGTTAAACTGAGGTCTCTCTTATACGCCCAAAATGGCTGCTTTAGAGTGTCGGGTAACGGCAAGTTTTCAAAATGAGATCGCAAAGTCCAATCAAAAGCCCTACCAAATCCCCAAGAATCATCCACTCTTAAATCTTTTTTCGCTAAGTGGTAAACAATTTCTGCGTATGTTGATGTTGAACTTTCACTATACCATTCTTCTCTTCTTGCTATTGCTTCCTCGGTCAAGCCATTGTCTCGAAGATATTTTTCATATTTGCTTAACTCATTTAAAATGTTTATTTCTCTTGCAGATATTCGAGGTTCAGTGGTTAACCTGCTGTTACTGTATCCAACTGGTGTTATCAGTGGCGTAGTTAGTTCTTTGGGCACATCAAACACTGGTATAAATGTATCAGAAACCACAGAATCAATAGTGTTATCCTGGTTGTTGTCCAAGATTAAATCCATCTTTTGCATGGCCTTATAAAGTTCTACTCTTATAAGATAATCAAGTGCAGCTTCTTCTTCTTGGATGGGCTCAAGTTCGTCGGTTGGGTTTACACTTGCCATCCTGTTGTAGGTTCTAAAACATTGCAACAAAAATTCATCTGCATAACCCTTCTTTCGGATTTCACCAATAGTACGGCCTCCGCCAATCATGCGGTTTCTTATGTACTCCACGAGCGTTTGGTCGATATCTTCTGGTCTTGTGAACTTAAACTCAGAAAATGCCCAAATGCCTTTTAAAATTGCCTCAATCGCATACACGCGAATTGTTACTATTGTCGCTCCTGAGATAACCGCTGATTCTAAGGCGTTGTTTTTATTGGTTCCAAGACCATCCTCATTGGGGATATTTTTCTCAACACACTTTGCTATCTTATATTGATTAATGACAATCTGTTTTATTTCATCTAAGTTTAATAAATGTGGATCTAGACATCCAGCTTCGATTTGGGCGCGGCTTAATCTAGGTGTCAGGTTTACAAGTTCAAGCTGACCTTCTTTAAAGAAGTCGCTTTCTGAGATTTCACTTGAAAATGTAGTAAAAAAGTCCCTAAATATTTCAACATAAAGAGAGCTTAAGTTTTCCGATGATGATTGGTTTTCTAAAATTTGTTCAACGATTGGGTAAAGCCTGGAGCCTGTACCGATTTCATCTTCTACATAGGAAGAATTAATATCCGATGTTGGGCGGATTATTGGACCATCACTAAAACTCTTATCTAACAAACTAGCAAACAATCTTTCTTGTCTTGATTTATTTAGATAAGAGGGAATGTCTGGATTGAGACTTTGACTAAATATAACGTTGTACGCTTGTTTATTTATAGAATCTTCCGTATAATCGTGATATATTAGGTGAACTTGAGAGTTACTGCCATTAGAAGGGGTGTTGGAATAAATGGTAAAATTATAAGCCTCTTTATCATCTGATGAAGGATCAAGAGAATCATAGTTAATCAACCATTTGTCCGGCCCCAAACTTAACCCAGCATAACCTTGATTAGCCATTTGTTGCTCAAATGACCTTCTGAAATCGTTTCCGTTTACGCCGCCGCCATATGAACCAAAACTTTGGACTAGCTGGTTTGGCTGTTCTAATACTAACAGGCTATTATAATATTTAAAATATGTGGCACTGGTGCCTGTTAGAGATAGGTTGCTTAAGTTTTCTTGCAACCCCGGAACCAGCTTTTGGCTGTTTTTTGGAATCAATATTGACGAAGAAATACCATATGCGCTTTGAACCTGTGCTTCAACATCAGGATCTGGACTAAGTTGTCTTGATTGGACTGGACCAATTTGAATCAAAGGGTTGCCGTCCCTATCACTTCTTGCAGTTGAATCGGGGGTATCTGATGTTAAATACGGATAAGGAAAATCTATCAACGGACGATATCCTTGACCAATATAACTTTCGAACTCAGGATTTATAAGATTTAGTGGCAATGTAGGTTGATCATTGTCCTCTCTTATTACATTTTCTCTTTGAATCAAATCCCTATTTGGTTTGGGAATTGTTCTTTTTACTTCTCTAAAACCATCTGGTGTTTTTTGTTTGAGGGAAGGTATAAAACCTAATACATCCTCGTTGAAGGTTGAGTGAACATTATCATATGATGTGTCAACAGTTCTTTTCAACATATGAGTGAAAGACGGGTGATCAATATCTATTAATCCTGGTATGATGTTTCCGTTTTCGTCAAAGGTGCAGAATGTTGGGGGCAATACGCCTTCTAAAAAGTTATCTTTTTCGAGTAACGATGCTAGATCTGATAGTCTTTTTCGTTTTCTTTGATCTGCATCATCAATCTGTTTCTTGGCTTCATCAGCAGATAAACCTTTATCCATCAACAGGCTCATTCTTAAATCACCATATGGATTTTCATTGCACAAACCTTGAAGACGATCGGGGATTACATCTTGTGCATCTGCAACCACTTTCAGTAGTTCTTCTTCATCCAGCAGCTTTCCAACGCTTTGAAAATAATCACTTACTCTGCTTTCACTAGAAAATAAATCCTTCAAAGCGTCCGAATACCTATCGGAACCAACAACCACGGTTTTGATTGTGTCTTGAATCTCCGGTGTTCCACCTTGAAGTAATAGTTTTGACACCTCTCCAGGAGTTAAGATAGCGGACACCTCTGCGATTAACTGATCCATTTCTCCACCGGGGCTGAAGACTCCCTGGTTCAACAGTCTTTGCACCGCTTCGTTGCCCAAAAATCCTTGAATACCTTTGACCGCTTCTTTGGACACTTCCAAATCAAAATTTGCAATATTTGTGACGCCGCTTTCTACGCCATCTAAAACTGCTCCAAAGGCTCGTTCACCAAAAACGTTCTGCATTAAAGATCCAAAAACTTTTCGGTCAGTAAATAAGTCTTTCATTGGCATCCCGCCAAAGTTCATCTTATCAGGATTACCGCAAGACTCTACAATCATTTGAAGTATGTCTCTTAACAGCTGCAAAAGGGCGGATTTGAGAGCTTCCCAGACTGCGGCGAAGATTTTCTCTCCAATGTCTGCCATAATATCAACAGTTATATCAAAGTCAGGAATATCGATTGTCGGTATTTTTAAGATGTCAATAATACCTTCAACAAACCTTGCAGAGTCTCTTAAAAATTGTTTAATTTCTCTATATCTTCGAGCGACTTCTCCATTGGGATCCAAGCATATGATGGCTTGATTTACTAAAGGAACTACTTGATACTGGTGGAAAAACTGGTAATAACTTGACTCTAAACCATCCAAGCTGTTTTCAACAGACTTGATGTTGTTTAATACACTATTCTCAACTTGGTCTGCTGTTTTTGCGGTACGTTCAGCGATGTTTGCATTAAACGCTCTATCCCCCCAGATTTTTTTCTGTCTCTGAAGATCTTTTAAAGATAAGGTGGACTCTTTGTCCATCTCTTCAGTTTTTTGCTTTTCGGGGTTTCCGGGTTTTGGATTATACCTTCTTGGTTCCGCATTTGGATCTATTCGATAATCTTTAATGGTGTATTTTTCCAAAAACTTTTCCCAAGTTATTGGGGGAACACTTTTATAATCTCCATAAATACTGTCAATCACACTAAGGTAATGAACTGATTGTTGGTTTTTTATTGACGGATGGGATTTAAATGCTCCAAACTTGTTTACAAGATTCTCATATTTTTGACCCTTGTTTATTTGAGCATATGTTGGAACGTTATCCTTGTTGATTCCGATTGTGATTAGATTGGATACTGATTCATTATAATCATATCCATTATCTTGAACCAAAGAACGGATGGCATATGGAACATTTTTAAAATCAGAAGCCTCTGTTTTCATGTTTATTCCGTACACCTTTCCCGTATACTTTTCAATGTTTGAATGAAAATTGTGAAATATGTTTACTATTCCATCAATTTTTTTAGTTAAATTTTTTGTACTTAAAGTTATTTCGTGAACTGCTGTGGTATCAAGCGCATTATTGGCTTGCATTTTATCGAACACACTTTGTTCGATACCAACCAACACTTTAATCTTTGCGCGAGGGCGGGGGGGAACATAGTATTCATTAGCAACACCAAGTTTAACAATTTCCGAAACATCTGTGGGTAATAGTTTCGTATAATGTTCTGCTATTTGTTTTACGCCAGCCTCAATATACTCATTTGGATAAGCGCGTTGGAAGTTTCTTCCCGTGGTTTCATACTTCAAAGAAACCGCTACAACATACATCCCCTTCTCTTGGTCATAAAACGGAGTTAACCCTTGAGTGCCAGTCCAATCTGGCGATATCAAGGGTTTTGTATTTCTAACAACTTGTTCAGTATTTTTTATATTACTCTTTTTTACCATGATTTAGGTTGTATTATTATAACGACTATTGATATACTTGTTACCCATTGTTGTAAAATAATTTAATTTAAATTTCGCTAAGTTAGCCTTATGTATAATTAGTGACCTCTTAGTTTGTGACAAGTGATCAACCATAGTTTTAATACCTGCTGCCACGACCGGGGGTGATGGTGTCGTTTTCCACACCATTCCTCCTGGAAATGGAATAACTTGGGCGGGACCAAAGTGATAATGATTTGTCACTCTTTCATTCAAATATGTTTGATATTGCAATAAAGAATCGACAATACCATTCAACTTACTAACATGATCTGTGAGTTTCTGTAATGCTTCTGCGAGGTTGGCTCCTTTGGGGATAGGTTGTAAATCAGAATCATCATTTGTAGCTATAAGATCAATGCCATGGATGTCTTCGATTAGACCGCCTTGTGAGTTCATTTGATCTGTTCTTGTTACAAGTTTGATCCCATCTCTCGCCACTATACGAACTGCATCAGCTTTCATACCAATTGATGATCTTGTTTTTGAGATACCAACTGCTCCAGGAGCCAAATTAAAATAATCATCAATATCTGATTTTTGGCTTATGTAAATTCTTGCAGCATCACGTACAAAGTCTGGATTAGCGAAAACAGCGTCCTCATCTTCAAATGGAACTTCTGAGTTATCGATGAAGGCTTGTTCTCTTCTTTTCTTTTTGTCGTCGTCTGGTAAATATTGGCCTGTTTTATAACCCAACCTTCCCACTACAATATCAATAGCACCGGCTTGAGTGTGGCCTCTTCCACCATAACCACTACATCGACTTGCGTTGCGGTCACGACCCAAAACAATAGAGGTATTATGAAGGCCGTCTTTTATAACGTCATCATCAACTTTTACATAGTTTGGTACAGGATCAACTTTTAATGGATTACCGCAAGTTCCTTGTAGGCCAATCTTATATTGTTCAGGCAGTCTTGACATCTCATCAATGACTGACTGTTTGGCCGACGAAATATCAACACCTTTTTTGGTTCCAGTTGGTTGGATTGGTTTGTTTTTATCTGATTTTGGAGTTTTAGATTGTTTTGTGTTTGGTTCAAAATCTCTTGATTTTTCTTGATTTTTTTGTGATTGTGAACTCTTTGAAGCAAAATAAGCATCATCAACTTTCTGGCGTTCTAAGATTTCCATTGCAACAACATCTGATACAGAGGCGTCGTCGCTATAAGCAGAGTTAAAATACCCCGTTTCTGATACGTCATTGCTTGCGTGAGATGCAGTCCATATATTGAATGCATTGGTTGCTTCGTCATATTTACCACCATCAGAAAGTTCGTTAATATAAGCGGCAGCTTCATCACCAGACATTGCTTCAATATCTTTTTTCGATTTATAATAATTTATACTTGGCATAATGTTTTACTTATTCTGAGATGACCACGTCTTTAGCTCTGTTGCTGTAAAAGCCCCGAGAACAACAGAAACATAACTACTGGGGTCAAAAACTTCACCGAAGCCGTCGGGTCCATCGCGTAACTCAAGGTGCAAATGGGGTCCGCTTGAACCACCAGCATTTGGCTGATTATCAGGTGATCCACCCGAAAGGCCGACTTGCTCACCAGCTTCAACTTGATCGCCCACTTGTACAGTAACCTCATTCATGTGAGCATAGCGTGAAGTTCTTCCATCTTTATGCTTCACATCAACATACAGACCATAACCACCTTGGTTAATCTTAACCCTAGATACGCGACCATCCATCATAGAGTGAATTGGGGAATTAGATGGTGTGTTAAGATCAATCCCTTTGTGCATCTTCACTTTGCCGGATAGTGGGTGGATTCTCTTACCTAATCCACTTGTTATTCTTACATTACTGGCAGCAGCACTCAACCCTTGCGAAGAGCGATTTTGACTAAAATAATTAAATGCGCCCCCAGAAGGCACCTTGATTGTACCATCAGAAACTCTACCAATATAAGTAGGTTGTGTCATGTTAACGCGATCACCAAAATCAACCTCAACTATGTCACCAGGTGCAGGAATGGGTGTACTGTCCTTTAAACCAACTGGTGCTTCAGAAATGAAAGCTGGATGAAGATTGATTTGTAAGTGGGCGTTACCCGCTTCATTTCCATATGCAAAAGGATCTGTTATGTGAGCATGAAGTTCTGGGATTCTTGCATAGACTGTCAACCAAAGCTTATCCTTATCGGCAACTCCAGATTGTTGAACCCATGAACCAGCGGGTGGGTTTACAGTTAAATCAGTTCTTAAGCAAATAGCCCTAAGAATACCTTGGTGTTGGAATGCTTCCGCATTAAACCGCCGTAGAGCGGTTTCGCGAATAGAGCTTACTAGACTATTTCCTTGATAGGTTGTTCCACAAAAAGGAAGTCCTAGTGAGTTAAGTTTACCATCACCAAAGTTAGCCATTTACTTTTCCCCATTCAAACTGTCAAAGATTTCTGCTCGTTCTTCGGCGGTTAAGCCAACATCAAGTTTCTCACTTTTTTGTTTCAAAGAAGCAATTTTAACAAGCTGTTCATTTGAGCGTTGTAGAGTTTCGACATATTTAGCGGCAGTTAAACCAACCTCTTTGTGACGATGTTCGTCGGTGGATAGGTACTTTACTAAATCTTTTAAAAGCTCTGTTGTTTGTTCGCGATCTTTGCGAATATTTTCTATTGCTTCATCAGTAAGTGACTCAAAATCTTTGTTCATTCGTTCCATTTCTTTTTAAACTGGGAGTATTCCGATCTGAACTTTGTTAGGTTGTTTAATACCTGCTTTGTATTCAGATTTGTTATCTCTCTAATATACAGGTAAATAGCCTTTTTGTTAAAAATTTCGATTGCGTCGGCTTCAGATAAAAGTATTTTAATGGCTTCCAAAACCTTTTTTTCGTTTTCTTTTAGGTTTTGTTTATCCCATCTACGAATCTCACCCCAAAGGTGTTCCATGAACTCCTTCTTCTCTCGTTCACTATCATATTTGTTGTAGATAGCAAGATGATCCATTTCAACCTGTTTTGAAATCTCATCATAATGCGCCTCGCGGCGGAGTTGCATTGCGGTTTTCTTTACCTTTGCGATAAACCAATTTTTGGTAATAACACTAAAGTATGAAAATGCTTTGGAACCTTTGTTTCGATCAAAGTTGCTTAAGATTGTTATCAGATGAACTTCGCACTCATCTTTCAAACTATCAACATTTGGAAGATTAGTAAACTTATAAGTAAAAACAATTTTGTTAATCATCTCTACGAATACTGGACGTATAACATCTCTGTATATAACGTTTCTTTGTTCAGGGTCATCACAATCAATATATTCTATGATCGCGTCCTCGTGAACTTTGGTAAAATATTTCTTACCTTTTTTTCTACGTCGCTTCTTCTTGGTTATCATTTTGTTCTTCCATTTGGTCTTCAGCACCATTTAGCTGATTTAATAAGTCTGGTTGTGTAAAAGAATATACTTCATCATATTGTTTCAAAAACTCAGACATATCCTTAGTGTGCTCTAAAAGGCTGGACAATGTTTCATCACCATAAAATGCAGGCATTTCATAAACTGACTTAAGATGATTCTCGTATGAATCAATCATTGTTAATATTCTTGATACTTCTTCGGAGGCAATATAAATTCTAAAAAACACCCTCCTAGAATAAAAATACAATATCCCGTTCACTAGTAAAGACAAAAACAGAAACACAGATATTAAAACTGCAAAAACAAAACTAACCGTCATTCTTATACATCCTACTTTTTAGTTTCTCTCTTTCTTGAGAGATTTCTTCTTTTGTCTCTTCGATGGTGGCTTTTAAAAGCTCACCAGGTTTAGACTTTCCATCAAAATGCTCTTGTTTTTTACTTATAAAAACATTTGAAGGGACTCGTGTAATCGAGTCGGTTGCTCCACAAAGTTCGCATATTTTCAACGTTTTATTGATAGAATGCTTTGCCTCAAAATTGGATTGGCAATCTTTGCAGAAATATGCATATTTAGGCATTTTTGACTACTTCTGCATCTGAAACTTTAACTGTTGGAGGATTATTAACCACTAATCCGTCATTTGTATTAGAAAGCTCAAACTCTCTCAACATTTCAGTAATATCAGCTTGCTCAAGCAATCCTTTTTGGAGTGCCATCATAAGAGAGCCGATGGCCTGGTCTGATAGTTTAAGTTTGTTTTCGATTTGCATTTTAATTTGCATTATTGTTTCTCCTTTTATTTTAGTGATTTATAATCTTCATTATACATCATCTTACATAGTTCTTCAAATTTAACTTTTGGTTCCCAGTTCAAAACCTTCTTTGCTTTCGCGGGGTTGCCCAACAAATAGGGAACTTCTTGCGGCCTGAATAGTCTTGGGTCAATCTCAACATATTTGTCCGGATCTAACCCCGCATAATCAAACACACAATCTAAAAATTCTTTAACACTATATGTCTCTCCTGTGGCGATAACATAATCATCTGGGTTGTCTTGTTGTAGCATGAGCCACATTGCCTCGACGTAATCTCCGGCAAAACCCCAATCGCGCTTAGCATCTAAGTTGCCAAGGAAGAGTTTATCTTGTAAACCAAGTTTAATGTTAGCGGCTGCCATCGTAATCTTTCTTGTTACAAATGTTTCTCCGCGTCGGGGGGATTCATGATTGAAGAGGATCCCGCTTGATGCATGTAACCCATAACTCTCTCGGTAGTTTCTAACCAGGTTGTGTGCAAAGACCTTAGCACAAGCATATGGAGAAGCAGGCGTCAAAATAGAGTCTTCATCAAATGGATATTCTGGATTGTCCCCATACATTTCTGATGATGATGCTTGGTAAAATCTTGATTCTGGGCAGACTTTTTTGACCGCATTCATAATCCTCAAAGAACCCATTGCAATACTATCAACTGTGTGTTCTGGAATATCAAATGAGACCCTAACATGCGATTGGGCGGCGATGTTATATATTTCATCAGGTTTAATATCCATCAACATTTCCCACATTGAAGAAGTATCATTCAAGTCGTGATATCTTAAGTGAAAGTTGGGGTTGCCGAAAATGTGATCTATTCTTGATGTGTTGAATGAAGATGATCGTCTTTTCAATCCATATACTTCATATCCTTTATCTAACAATAGTTCTGTAAGGTAAGAACCATCTTGGCCTGTAACGCCAGTTATAAGTGCTTTTTTCATTTATTGTATTAATCCACCTGTTAAAAATATTATAACATTGTTTTTATTAATTTTGTTGGTATTTTTATATTCTTAAAAATGCAAGATTCCCTGGGCTTCTACTAGTTTTTTTGCGACATACCACATATACGTTCGGAAAACTCCTTCCTTAAAAGGGGTAAATTTAAAATCACCAATAAGGTTTTTTAGTTGTGTATTATCCCCATCTTTTCTAAACTGCCCATCTAGTTGTTTGTTGTAAACTATTTTAATTTCCTTATTGATGCTTTTCAATAAAGTTTGTGCCATCTGATCAATAGTAAGGTTCTCATCTGGACTTACGATTAAAGGAGTGTCTGTGTTGTGTTTCTCTAATAATACAGGTATCAGACCACACAAGTCTTCTATAAACAACTGTTGGCGCATTGGTTTGCCTGTGCCCCAAAGCTCAAGTTTTGTTCTACTTCTTGACGTTTTTACGATAAGAGATGGAACAAAATGACAAGTTTCAATATTAAAATCGTCGCCTGGCCCGTATATGTTCGACGGGCAAAAACATGAATAATTTACCCCATATTGTTTTCTGTAAGATTTAATCTGGACATGTAACATTCTTTTAGTATATCCATAAGAAAAGTTTGTCGGAGCAGGAGGACCAGAGAGCATGTCATTTTCTGTAAATGGATAGTCATCAACCACATCAGGAAAAGCGCAAGTGCTAAGTGATGCCAAGAGTCTAGGCACACCGGCCATGTATGCTTCGTGAACAACATTCGTGTTCATCATTACGTTTTTATAAAAAAAGTCTGCTTGATGTTTGGCATTTTTTTTGATACCACCAACTATACCAGCAAGATGAAGAACAGCATCCAGGTTCGGATAATCCTCAAACATTTTTTTAACTTGAGATGTATCAGTCAAGTCATAATCTTTTGATGAAATGTAAAACCAATCTGGCTTGACCTTTTGCAGTTGCTTACCAACAAAACCGGAGCCACCGGTAACTAAAACTCTATCACCTTTTTCCATTTAATATCTCCTCTAATGAAACATATTCTATTATTTCGTGAAGATTGGAGTTTGGACTTGAGGAAAGAATCTCAAAATGAATACCACTATTGTTTTTATACCTATTAATATCTTTAAGAAACTTAGTCCACAACCAAAGGCCGCCATCATCTTCAGAGGGACCCTGGTCAACACCTTCTTCAAAAAAGTAAGGATTGAAATAGTCTGGATGGAAATGTTCTAAATCTTTTCCCTGTTCAATTGACTCTTCTCTGCGCCCGTAACGACAATCCACGCCAAGCAAAACTGCTCTCTTGTATCCCAACATATAAGAAAGGTTTGTGGCAAAAATTCCACAGTTTGCATATGCATGAGGGCTAATATATGGCTTTTGCCTTTCTAGTGGTGCAGAGTGAAGTTCTGTTATCTTATCTATACCAATCTTTTTACATATGCTGGCCCCATAAAAAACATTAGTGCCTTCGGGTATATTAACCACCTTACTGTGTTGGCTGGCCGCGCTTTTCGAGGCAAGTTGGCTAATGAAGAATTTCTCTATTTTACATTCAGGGTTTGTAATGTATTTTTTTAATATATCTTTTTTGAATATTTTGTCTATAAGTCTACTGTCTATTAAACAATAATATTTGGGCTCGAAGCCCCAATCTTCGAAAGCTATGTATTGGCGATTCATTCCGAAAGTTTCTAAGTTTTTTAGAAGAGAAATATCTATCTCATTTAATGATGGGCCTGATCCTATAATAAAAGCTGTTTCATCTAGCGTTATATTTTTATTCTCGTTTCCCACTTATAAAATCCTCGAAATCAATATATTTAAAATATTTATTCAAATTTGAACCCTCTGAACATGAATAAACTTTCATGGGTAATTTATAATCATTGATTTCCGTAGCAGCACAATCCCATATATAAACTTGTTGTTGTTCATTCGGCCTGCCAAAAGTCTGTCCTTTGCCGAAATAGTCATCCCTAAAATGATTCGGATCATAATCTTCATGCGAAACACATCCATCATCTGTCCACTCAATACTTCTTTGTGTGTCTTTGTCAATGGTATATCTAGCATCGCATCCCAGAAGGGCTACCTCCTCATAACCCATCATATAAAGCATTTTCAAACCCATGAATCCTGCATTTGGTTGTATAGGTGAAACAAGCAGGTTTGTGTTTGGAATCTCTAAGTTATGAGATATTGGCAAAAGAATACTCCAGGCTTCGGGAGGATCAACTAAAAACTGGACATTATCTGATTCTATGAACTTTTCACCCGGAAAATCTGAACTGGTTTGGATTGAATGAGGTAAAAAGAATCTTTCTATGTTACTGTTTTCAATAAGGTTGTTGATATCTTTATGGGTAGATTTTATATCTTCAGAATCAATTGATAAATAATATGAGGGCTCAAACCCCCAATCTTCAAAAGCGACATAAGCCCTATTAAAAGTAATTGTTCTCTTATCTTTGAGTTTTGATATGTCTATTTTTTTTAAGCTCGGGCCAGTCCCAATCAAATATGCCGTTTTATGTTTTAAGTTTTTTTTGGGATATGGAACACTAAAATATCCCTTACCGATACCAACCTTAAAACTATGTAAGTCTTTGCCCTTAAAGTGTGGCATTACTTATCTGCTTTTCTCAGAGGTGAATCTGCCATCCTTTCTTTTTCTTGATTAATTGATGGACAACGGCTTCCGACTCGATGAATAAGATCATAGAACAACATCATTGAAGCAACTTCAACAGTGTGAAAGTAATCACATTCAAAAGACAACTCATTCATACCCTCATTTAGAGCTTGTGATTTTTGCCCACTAATCAAAAACGTTCCAAAACCCTGTTCTTCGCCCCAATGTAAGGCATTTACAACATTCGCAGAGTTTCCAGAGCATGAAAGCCCGATGACCAAACACTCAGAAGGATCTTCAACTAAGCCAATTGTTTCAAGCCATCTTGTAAACATATGCTCAAAACCATGATCATTTGCATTTGAGGTGATAAAGCCAACACTATCAAACGAGTAAACTGACTTCTCCTGTATTAATCTTGAAAGATCTGTTGCCATATGACTTGCAACATAGTGTAGGCCACCATTTCCGATTAAAAACACACGCTTAGCATCAGCAAGCATATCTACAAGTTTTGCGTGTTCAGGTTTAGATACTGCTTCTTCACATTTTTCTTCGATATTCTCGAAATCGATTAACATTTTACTCATTTTTTTACCTCTTTATATTGAAAAAATTATTTTCAATGATTTCTCCAGTTCCTCTTTTGATAGTGCTAAACTTGGGCGGAACCTAATAGTTTTGTCTCCCGTCTTATTAAATAGCATCCCTCTGTCAAACATCTTGTCTGAATATTCATTACAGGTTTCAGCGGTTTCAAAATCAAATGCCATAATTAAACCACAGTTTCTAACATTTTTTAAATCTTTAACGCTTCTTAATCCATCAGCCAACAAATCTCCAGATTGTTTTGCATTGTTTAGAATATCATATTCTTTGTATGCCTTGATAATATACTTACAACGTATCATATCAATTATGGTTCCATCCCAAGTAACTTCCAACCTAGTTGGCGTTTCAAATATTTTAGAAAACCTTTCTTTAACCATGATTCCTGATAGTTGTGCTCGTTTACCAAAAATTAAAATGTCAGGCTCTACTCCCAAGTGTTCAAAATACCACACTTTTCCTGTTGCACCAAAACCTATTTGCACTTCATCAAATATCAAAGGAATATCATATTTATCACATAAATCTCTTAACGTTTTTATAAATTCTATTGAGATATAATGATCACCCAGGGTAGCCTGGATAGGCTCTACTAAGACAGCAGTAATGTTATCATTAGCAAAAATGTTTTCAAGGAAATCTTTTGAAACATCATCTCGCGTTTTGATAGAAAAGTGTGAAGGGAAACCTTTTAACCTATGTTGCACAGGGCCATTTCGAGAAGTTGTAAAACAACCCCATGAATTTATACCATGGAAGGCACCAACAAATGAAAGTATTTTTGGCTCTTTTGATTTTTTATAATCTATGGCAGTTTTAATCGCTGCTTCTACTGCTAAAGCTCCAGTGCAACAATAATGAATATATTCATACTTTCCAATACCGGCGAAAGCCTTAAACTCTTTATCGAAAGATTCCGCTTCATCTGAAATGAACTCACAGTTTGTAATCTTTGCTGATAAGATTTTTGCAACTTCACTTTGAAACTCATCGGTTTTAAATATTTCGTGGTTATACCCAAGAGGTAATGAAGAATACATGCTAAAGAAGTCTAAATATTCTTTACCAGTGTTTTTATCAGCAAGGTATGAGCCATGGCTATTTTCTAAATCTGCTCTTATTTTAAACTTACTGCTTCTTGCTACGTTTATCATATTTATTGCTCTCCATAAAGTATTCTATAACCAAATATTTAATATGATCTTTGTCATTTAAAATTTTGACTTCTGCATCCCCAACATCATTTAACAAAATACAAGTTATTGAATTACCAATGTTTTTCTTATCTTTTGATAATATTTTAAAATACTCTTCAACCTCGGCAATGTTCATAGTGTAGGAAGGGATATTCTTCTTTATTGTTTCATGTATTTTATCATGTAACTCCCACTTTATAAAGCCTAAACTTGCTGATATATAGTTTGCAATATCCATCCCTAAAGTTACTGCTCGGCCATGGGATATCTCATAGTTTGTCAGAGCTTCGATTGCATGACCAAAAGTATGGCCATAGTTGAAGATTCTTCGCTCATCCTCATCAAACTCGTCTCTCTCTATCATTCTTTTTTTAATATTTAAACTTTCACAAATATGGGGATTTATCAGTGTATAATCATTCAATATGTCCTCATATGAGTCCATCAATTTGTGAATACTTGGAGTTCCATCAACCAAGTAATAATGTAATATTTCACCAATGCCAGATCTAATATCATCTTGTTTGAGGGTTTTTAACAACTCGGCGCAACAATATATTTGACTTGGTGGATAAAAGGTTCCTAATAGGTTTTTGGCTCCGGCAAAGTTAATCGAAGATTTACTGCCTATACAGCTATCAGCCTGTGCCAACAAGGTTGTCGGAAAAAATTTCCATTGAATGCCACGATACAAAACAGACGAGGTGAAGGCGGTTATGTCTTGAACTATCCCACCACCTACGGCCACAATTGTGTTGTTTTTTCTTATACCTTTTTGAATAAGTTCTTTTAAAATATCTTGGCAATACTCTAATGTTTTATTTTCTTCAGTGGCCTCAATAACAAATATTTTATCACTATCAAAACTATCACTAAAAACAGGGTATTCTCTGTTGACATTCGAATCAATAAATAAAAATGATTTTTCTGATACTGAGTCGACCAGAGTGTTGGTCAGTTTTTCAAAAGAAACGTCATAATCTCGCCTGTAAGATTTTACGGTAAAGTTCTCAAACATTGGTAAACCCACCATCCACTACGATATTTTGACCTGAAATATATGTATTCATCTTGCTTGCAATGAACAGCACAGCTTTTGATATTTCAGAGGGTTCAGCTAACCTTTTCATTGGAACTTGTTGTGACAACTCATTCATCCCTTCTTCACCTAAAATTTGTTTGGTTAAATCGGTTAAAGTAAATCCTGGAGAGATTGCGTTTACTAAAACATTATATTGTGCAAGCTCTGCGGCAGAAGATAGGGTTAGCCCGAGTAGCCCGGATTTGGTAGATGAATACGCTACTCTCTTTTCTTTACCGCGTAGACCCCATATAGAGGAGATATTAACTATTTTTCCATAGTTTTGTTTGATCATGTTTTTAGAAACAGTTTTTAAAACTTTATAAGGCGCTGTCAAATTTACTTTTAAGATCTTTTCCCAATCTTTATCTTGAGAATCGCAGACATAATCAATTTTATTTATGCCCGCGTTATTGATTAATACATCAATCTTCTTATCTTTTATAAACTCTATAAAATCTTGAGTTGAATCTTCGTCCGAGAAATCAACACAAAAATATCCGTCACCAGTTCTTGGCTTGGTTCCTGTAAGTATCAGGTTTGCGCCTGCAATGCGCATGTCTTCGGCTACTTGCTTTCCTATGCCACGGGTAGCGCCAGTAATCAGAACTGTTTGATCTTTATAGTCTATTATCATTTCGGGTAAATATGTTCAACATCGGCTCGACTGACTGCTAAACGAATTGCTGGCTTATCACCAACTGCTTTGATCTTGTGTACTTTGCCTTTAGGGATAAAAACAATATCATCTTTACCAACAATAAGTTTTCTCCCCTCTATATCCCATTCCCATTGGCCATCAACAATGTACCACCACTCATTCCAATCTGGGTGATAATGATTTCTATTCCCTTCGCCTGGCTGTTGGTGAATAAGGGTTGCACTATTATTTTCGGTATCTACTAATCTCTTGCTCCAAGACACAGTACTATCAAATCTGCTCCTAACCTCATTGATGTTTACAGGTACTTCACTGTTGGCCGAGTGTAGATCATTGTTCAATACACCATCTTTTTTCAAGATACTGGGAACATCTACTTCAACGTGCTCCTTGTCATCAGCGTATCTAACAATATATTCTTCTTTGCTTGATAAGAATCTTGCAACAAGTTCTGCAAACTGAAAGTCTTCCTCATTGTCAATATCAATCGTAGAGTTTCCTTTGATCGTAAAGAAGCCAATATTACCATCTCCACCATGATAACCACATTTATATTTGTTCATATTTTTAACATAGTTATCTTTTTTCCACGCCATCAAGCCGCAAGCATACGCTTTAACTGGATTTACCAATTGTGATGGTGGGGATACTTTTTTCTGGTCAAAGTTTATCGGAGCATTATTGTATACACACTCAATCTTTTCATTCTTAACCGATACAAGTGTGTCTAACTTTTTAGATAGCATTTCACCAGTAAAATCTTTTATTTCTTTCGGAGTCATAAATGGTGATGTTGCAAGAACTTGCACTATTACATCACATTCAACATTGTCTAAGAAGTCCATGACAAAGTCATCATTAGTTGCAGAATCAGTAGATAACTCAGGTGGTCTTTTATAGAACTTTGCACCTTCTGACACTGCAATGTTCCCAATAACATCAGACTCTGTGTTTACCCACACCTCATCGAAACATCCTGCATTGATTGCTGCCCGAATAGTATAACTTATAAGGGGAACACCATTCAACAATCTTATGTTTTTTTTATGGATTCTTTTGCTGCCTAAACGAGCTGGAATCATTGCTACGGTTTTCATATTTTACCTCAAAGAATATGCATTAGTCAAGTAATCATCAACTGTAATTTTAGATGGATAATATTTTTGTAACATTTTATAAAAATATTTGATTTGTGGAAGTTGAGCGTGAAGGTCATCACGCGCTTCACGTCCATCTATAAGTCGGTCAGAGTTCCAGGCCCCATATAAGTCTCCAGTGACAGACTTAACAGAATCATAATACTCATCGAAATAAACGTTTCCCCATTTGCCCATATCAAAAAATGTCATTCCAGTAACATACACTTCTTTAATATCATAGTTCATGAGTGTAACGAGACCTGAGAATCCTGTGTTGCAAGTTGTGCCAACTTCCTTAAACATTTTAAACAAATACCCATCACACACGTTGTGCCACGGGACGCTTGTGCTATCAAACCAATCTTCTTGTTTTTTAATGTCCCACATTGAAAGCATAGGGCAAATCATATATTTTAGTGTTTTAATGTAATCAATATTATTATCACACTCTACACGATTGAAGTCATTAAAACTACCAAATATCACATCGGTCTTTGATCCATAGTCAGCCCATTTTTCTTTTGGTATAGCAAATTTTTGATTCAATCGAATAACAATATCATAAGAGTCAATAAACACACCGTTGCCCAAACCAGATAAATGTGGAGAAGGTCCAACGATTGCTACCCTTTTCCCTTCAACTAGGTTGGCGAAATCAGGATCCTTCTTATAATCACGAAAACCATCAACAAACCCCATGTTTGAAAGTTGTTGAAGTTGTTGTTCAGGTGTTGGTGAGCTGCAATCCCAGCTGGGTGTGGTTTCCTCAATAGGAATACCGATTATATCACTTTTTAAATCTTTGTACCAGTTCATTTCACTACCATATAAACTTATTCTTATAATATTTGACTATTTTTGAAATCTCTTCATTAAATTTTTTCTTAGGTTTCCACCCCAAAGCTCTAAGTTTTGAGTCGTCAAGGGCATATCTGACATCCTGGCCTTCTCTGGAGTATGAAAAATCGATATAATCACTTACATCCACCGAAACCCCATGAAAACATTTAATAATCTTACTTACTGTGTCAATGTTTTTCTGCTCGAAGCCTCCTGCAATATTGTATATCTCATTTCTTGTCCCGCTTTCAACAATAGTTAGAACCGCTTCAGCAGTGTCATCTGCATGAAGCCAGTTTCGAGTAGGTGTTCCACTATTATGAAGGCGGATTTTTTTATTCCTAACAAGGTTTTTGATAGAAAGAGGGATGAGTTTTTCTGGGTATTGTCCGATACCATAGTTGTTGGTCGGTCGCAAAATAATATAGTCTAAACCATATGTACGAGCCCATGCATTTATGAGCATATCTCCAGCAGCTTTAGCAGCAGAATAAGGGTTACTTGGCTTTAAGAGATCATTCTCGGTGTGAGAGCCATTATTAATATCTCCATACACCTCATCGGTGCTTATATGAAGAAATATAGGGAGTTCATTGCAGTTTGACTGCTTAAACCTTATTAAATCTAATAAATTTTTAACGCCCACAATATTACTATCGATAAACTCATCGCTCTTAACAATACTGTTTCCAACATGGGATTCAGCTGCAAAGTTTATAACATAATCACAATCATACAGCCGATCCACATCTTTTATATCAACATTTTGGAACTTAAAGTTGGGGTGTTGGTTAAACTCTTCCAGCAAAGAAGTGTTGGCAGCATATGTCATCTTATCGACGCCATAAACCATCCAACCTTTCTTTAGACATTTGCGGGTTAAATATGATGCCATAAAACCCAAACATCCTGTTATATAAACAACTTTCATTATACGTTTGCAAAAAAGCTATCAACAGCTTCTTTAATGTATTTAATCTTTTTATCCGTCAGGCCAATAAATGTTCCCAAGAAAAATGAGTTAGTTGTAACCAATTGGGCAACTGGGAATACTTGATTCAAATCTCCATATTCATCAGCCATGTGGTAATATCCCGGATGGGTCAAAATATTTCCAGCAAAATAAGAGCGAGTTTGAATTTTAGCATCTTCCAAGTGATTTACAATATCTTGTTTGGAGAATGGCGCATCTTCCTTAACTGTCATCAGATATGCAAACCAACAAGGATCTGATTTATCAGTGGCAACAGGTAGGTGGAGATATTCTTCATACGGTTTAAAGATATCACTCAACTTTTTAAAGTTTTCTCTTCTGGCTGCATCCATTTCTGGAAGCTTATCCAGTTGTTGAAGCCCCATTGACGCCTGTAGATCTAATGGTTTAAGATTATAACCAATCTCATCAAACACATATCGATGATCATATACTGCTTCTTTCAAGCCCGGTAGCCAGTTTTTAAACCTATTCCCACATGCAGTGCCCTCTGTAACGTTTCCTGGTTTCATTGAGTTGCAGTAACACGCACGACCCCAATCACGGATACTAGAAATAACTTGACGGATTTTGTTACTATTCATTGCAATAAATCCACCTTCACCCATTGTCATGTGATGTGCGGGAAAGAAAGAACAAGTTGAAATATCTCCATATGAGCCTAATTTTTTACCATCATAGAACGAACCAAGTGCATCACACGAGTCTTCCAGGAAAATGAGGTTATACTTATTGATAAGCTCCATCAATCTATCCATATTTGGAGGATTACCCAAAACATGTGCGAAAGTAATAACTCTGATTTCGGGATCGTTTTTTAACTTTTCTTCAACCAAATCCAAATCTAAATTCAAGTCTGGTAATGTAACATCTACAAACACTGGTTTGAAGCCAACTTGAATGATTGGGTTAATGGTGGTTGGGAAACCTACGACAGGTGTAAGAACCTTGGTACCTTCTGGTAGATTAAAGAGTTTCTTGGATTTAAGCGCCGACATCATAAGAAGATTTGCGGAACTTCCAGAGTTGGTTAAACAACCAAACTTCATTCCAAGATGTTCAGGGAAAGCAAGCTCAAAGTTTCTTGCATTTTTTCCGAAGATTAACCACTCACCCAATAAGGTGTTAATGGCCTCCCTATATTCGTTTTTATCATAATGTGGGCCAGAATATGCAATCCAGTCTTGCCCTGGAGTCCAGGTTTCATTTTCTCTTTTGTCGTCGATATATTCTTCTACAAGTTGTAGTATTTTCTCTAGTTTAGAATCTTTTTTATTTAACTGTATCAATTGATTCAATCATCCTTTGCAAGCCAATGTTAAAACCATCAAGTTCAATGTTTAATTTTTTTAGTTTCTTAGCACAACCTGTATATTCCGGTGCCATGCCTTGTTGCTTTATTATAACATTGTTCTCAACATTCATTAAATTACAAATCTGATTAGCGACATCAATTAATGTATTTTTTTCTTCATAACAAAGATTAATATCAGATGGTAATATAATCTTTTTGTGATTCTTGATATAATAATCAATAACCCTACAGGTATCCTCTGCTGAAATGAAGTCCATTCTTTTGTTTTGGTGTATCTCTAGTGGTTTTCCTTTGTTTACATTGTTGATAGAGTTTTTGATAAGTCGTTGGGTCGTTTCGTGTTTTCCAAAACACCCAAAGAGTCTCATGTTAACAATGTTATCATCCATTTCTTGGATCTGTCTTGCTATAATATTTTTTGCAGCACCATAAAAATCGGTGGGGACATAATCTCCACGATGAATACCGTCTGTCTCAATAACTCCGTTTGTTCGGTCGAACTCGGCTCCTGAACCGAAGTTAATCAGTAGACTATATTTATGACGATTGTTGAAAAGGTTGCTGAACATATTAATATTGTTGATATAATCTTCTGTTGTATCCTTTGTTATTCTTGTTCCGCCCTTAATAGCAGTGTGAATAACAACATCGACATCTATGTTTTCAAAATAATCATCAACATTTTCGGGATTAGATACATCCAATGTTTGGCGACTGGTTGGAATAATATCGTGTTCTTTATCCGAAAAGAAGTCTTGGATCTCTCTAGCTAAAAAACTATTTTTACCTGTAATGAGAACTCTCATATTGAAAATTCCTTTTCAAAAAAATCACCCGCACCACATTGTTCTGAAAAGAACTTTCTTGTATCATCATTAAAGTATTCAAGATTCCATTTGTTCACTGTATCAACAAACTCATTGTCATCTAAGATACTTAAACCCTCACAATAATGCCAAACTTTTATTTGTTTATCTATAAAATCACTTTTACAAAACAACTTATCATCTTTAACATAAAAGTTTTTGGTTGATTCTGTCCAAAATTGATCTCTGTTTTTTGTGTCGGCTGGGTGTAATCCATCTATCTTGCACTTTGATCTCACGTTATAAGACACAGAACTAAAAGCGTAAGGTGCTTCAGGGAAGACAGCTTTATACCTTCTTTCTTCAACACTATCTTTTAGTATTTTAATGATACTTGCTTGATTTTCAGGCTCAACATCTATAAACCTCTGGCCCCAAACAAATAGATTTAATAACCCTTGTTCGCCATAATAACTAATATAAGTTCTTGCCTTGCTGTCGTCAGATTCTCTTATATTCTTGTAAAAAATAAACATATCTTTTAATGGGGCGATATTGTTAAAACATATAACATCAGCATTTAGATACATATGATCACAAGGTATACATCCTAAATCTTTTTTTATTTTAGCCCAATATACATCTAACTCTTGTTTGGATTTGATTGCGGTGTTTGACCATTCTATTCCAATAGCATTGGTTTCAGCATTCCAAAGAACTAAGGGAGAAAATATAGAATATTTATGTTTTGGAAATTTATATTCCCCCTTATAATCTTTTGGCGGGTTCCATTCGTCGGAAATACCATCTAAATAATTAAACTGTATTTTATAATCAAGTGTGCAGATAATATCATCTGTGTTGTTGTCCAAAAACTCATCTAATCTTGCGCAAGTAATCGTATCAGAACCCAAACATATCATTTTATCATAAGATTTTGTCGTCATTATCTCAAGGGCATAACAATATTTAGCCATTCCATACCCAACGTCTTTGATGAGATTGAAAGATTCATAATCACTAGCATTGTCATCTGTTATGAAATAAAGATCAACATTGGGGTGAAATTTCTTAAAACTGCTTACTGCTGGTTGGGCGAGTTTCTTGTATTTCTCACCAATAGCAAGTATTAAACAAGCTGTTTTCACTAGTATTTCCTTTTGAGGTTTATATAGTGAGGCTCATTAGAGGATATCAAGTTTTTAAAATCTTCTTCTAGTTCTTCTTGGTTTTCGGGGTGGTGTACATGGACATTTTTAAAACATCCCATAATCTCTTTATCATCTTCAGCCCAATGTGAAAATCCCAAATATCCGTAATCCCTATCCCTGCCTCCGCCGACCAACTTAACTGGAATATTTTCATGATCCAAATAGTTCCTGATTAACTCAAATGGTCTATAAAGAAGAAAAGACGTAATAGAATATACAACCGGAATCTTTCCTTCCATCGCCATACCTACCGCAACGCCCATCATCAATTGTTCTGCCGAACCAACATTGTGAAACCTAGTCGGAAAATCTCTCCTAATATCATCCCACAATCCATAACCAAGATCGCCAGTGACCAAGACAATGTCTTGATTATTTAACATCTCATTGTATAAGAGTTTAGCAAAGGACTTTCTCATCGAAATCTCTCCCTCTTTTAATCATTGATTTTGCTAGCTGATAATCTTCATCTGACATAACGTGATAGTGAGCGTTCAATCCTCGCAAGAATGGAAACTGCTCAACAGAAGTATATCTTATATTGATTCTTGGATAAAATGTTAGCAATCTTCTGGTAAGATACTCCATATCCACTTTATCGTATGCACAATATCCGTTAACATTGACATACACTTTAATGTTATCTATTTTGTTTTCTTGAATAAAGCGCAAACCTTCCCAAATAGAGCCTTCGGCGCACTCTCCATCGCTAATAAGACAGTGTACAGTCCTGTCTTTGTTTGCCATTGCTCGACCAATAGCTACAAGTAGACCCAGCCCTAGACTTCCTGTGGAACAATATAGCTTATCTTGCTCATCTCGATATGGATGCCCACCATGTTTCATAAAAAGCTTTTCTGCGTCGATACCATGATATTTTTCAATTGCTGCATAAAGTGCTACTGCTGCATGTCCAGCGGATAAAATAAAGATATCGTCCTCACCTTTCTCTTGAAAGATTTCGTCAATAATATCAACACTTGAAAAGTAACTGCCCAAGTGTGAAAGTTTGTGTATATATGCGATTTCCAATATACGTTCTTTTAAAGATTCCATTTTTCTTTCCAAAAGGTTTGAATCATTTGATCATAACCCTTTCCTTCATGTTGAACTTTCCATGTTGCTTGCTGGGGATGCCATCTATAATAAAATCCCAACCAACGTGGAGCTGGGTATATCATAACATTATTATCGGCAAGTTTGCAATACAAATCATAATCTGCTGCTCCACCATAAAGTTCAGGTTGTGCTTTTAACAAACCCTCATTCAATAACTTGACATTGTAGATTACTGTGGGCGTGTTTACTGGACATCTAACCAAGCATTGTTTTTTAAAGTCTTCCAAAGATGGGTAGAAGTGAGATAGTTGGTCCATTGTTTGCCCAGTATGCGATCTTACACCCCAAACAGGACTTTGGAAGGCCAATACTTGGTCGGGTGCAGACAGTATAAAATTCATGCAGTTTTCAATATAATTTTCACTCATATAATCATCTGAACCGATGATTGTTACATAGTCTCCTGTGATGTGTTTGAAACCTTCTTCCCTAGCTTCATCCCAACAATGAGGATAAATATTTGGTGCAGTGGAAGTGATTAGTTGGGGATGTTTTTGTTGTATCTCTTTTACAATATTAAACGTATTATCTGTACTCTCATTATCAACACAGACAACCTCAATATTTTCATAAGTTTGTTTTAATGCAGATAATACACATTCTTCAATCCATTGTTGCGAGTTATAACATGGAATTACTATACTTACTTTTGGCTTCATATTTCTAACATTTGTTTCACACGATTAACATAAGTGTGATTTTCCAGAATCATTTTTCTATTTTCTTCTTTTATATCTTCTAAGCTTTGATTACCATATTTCTTGATAACTTGAATCATTTCCTGTGGAGTTTCAACTAAAGGAACATTTGGGAAAATATTCTTCATCACCTCAACCTTATCAGATATTAAAAATCCGTTAAGACCCAGTGACTTGAAAGTCCTTTCATTCACGTCTGTTCCCAATACGTGTTGGTAGCGATCATGAATGTTTATAGCAACTTTACTATTGTGCAGTAGATTTGCCTCATCTTGAACTGAAATGTTCTGATTAATGAATATACCTGCTTTTAACCCGGAGTTTTTTATTTCTGCAAAGTGTGATGTCATGATGCGGCGCTTTTCATCATATCCGTTATCAGCCCAACCGCCAACATAACAAACATCGAACTCGTATCTGGCGTCTTTTACTGGCTTGTAATCAAAAGAATCAAAGGCTAGGTGAACTGTCTCTATGTCATTACCCCATTCTTGATAAAAATCATACATTCTTGTATCAACAAAAGTCCACTTGACTACATTATCTAACGAGTTTATTTGTTTAATACCTTTTTGGCTTATTGATGTAATAAAATTTGGATGTGAACCCCATGGTTCTAAATAATAAAATGGTTGAACAAATAAGAAAGTCTTCTTTGACTTTGACATAATCTCTAATCTATCAGGATCTACATCTTCTTGATAAAACTTCATACTATGTTCGGGATTGCGTTGGTTGGGATCTGCGAATCGATAACCGCTTATATCTCCATCTACCGCCATAAGATAGTAATCTTCATCGTCGATATCTAAAAGTTTGTCATAATATACAACTTCGTATCCTAAAGACCTCCAAGCATTAACATATCCTCTGTAGATCCACCTTCCTGCTCCAAAGGCGTGATTTCTAACATATACCTTCATAGCTTCTTAATTTCGTTTAATATTTTTCTTAGTCTAATTTTTGATGTATGCTCTTTTAGGAATCTTTTTTGGCCTGCTTGACCTATTTTGATTGCAGATTCTGGGTTTGACACTAAAAATCTTGCTTTTTCAATCAACTCTTCGACAGTATCAAAAACCATTATTTCCTTATCAATCTCGAAAAGTTCCTCAATGCCTTCAACATGTTCCGTAAGTAATGCTGTGCCACATGCTGGTACTTCAAAAATCCTGGCTTTCATTTGTCTTTCGGGTTTTTGACTACATTTAGTAAAGTTTAACCCAACAAGAGATACTGCATACATATTAAACATCTCCTCAAAAGATGCATGTCTTGGATTGCTTGATGGCCCATTTACACCCAAACCTGCTCGGTGCATTTTGGTCATGAACTCTAAACGATCAGCCCCAAGATGACCAGCAAATGAAAACGGGATACGTTTTTTTGCAATCACTCCAGAGTACAGATCTTCATTACAGTGCCAATTTCCATAAAGAATGTTTTCGTAGCCAAAATCCCTATATTTGTCCATATATCTTTTTTCAGGAGTTGAACAGACATGAAAGTTGTTACAGACATTACTTGAAAATGAATCAAAACGCCACACATCATCGCAAAACCAGTTAAACGTCTTTGTCCTTCCGCTTAATGTTTCAGCCATGATTGTTTGCCATGGTTCGTCTGGACAAACTGTTGCATCTCCCGTCATCATACAGAACAAGAGATCTGGTTTTTGTGTTTCAATATGTTGCTTTAGTGCTGTATTTCCGTAATAAGATGTATCAAAAAAATGCACAGTGTGCTTTAATGATAATAATGGGAGATAAAAGTTCCAAAATGCAAAATCATATCTAAAGGGAGTATCCTCTTGATCATGGCGGCTGATTGTTTTTGGAGCTACAACTGTTATTTTCATGTTATTCTTCCTCAAAAAAGCTCAATACTAAATCAGGAATTTCATCTCTTTTTTGTCTCATTTTATCAACAAGATTTTTTCCCTTAAGATTAAACCATTCTTCGCCTGCTGCGCCGATTAAATCATTGGTTATAATTTTACAACCCAACATTCGTGCCTCAACAATGATTCTTGATAAGGTTTCAGGAGTTTTAGGAAAAAAAACAAGCGACTCATTTTGACTTAGTCTTTTAATGAATTTCTTATAATCACTTGGAGCAATAAGATCATATTCCATGTTTTTTAGAATACAATATTTGACAGCACCGGAGGTGTTCTTATGATCTATATTAGATTCCATTATCGAACATTCAGGTTTTTTTTCGCCCTGACTTAACTCTTCAATAAAATCCAATACATCGGTAGACCACAAATTCCCAGAAAGACTGTGAATATTGTTGAGCTTTAGGTTTTTTTCAACAATATCTTTATGCATTGATGACTGACATAAAACGGCAAGTGCAGAAGCATAAAAATCATGATATACAAGTTGATCAGCAGGAGCTTGAAAATCTTCATATAATGCAGGGTTTCTGGTTTTCAGATATTTGTGATCGTGCTCATAAATAACATATCTAGTTAAGTTTCTTATTGCAGAAATAACATCTGGTTTTATGTTTAAAAAGTTTGCTATAATAAAGCAATACTCTTGTTTGTTTTCTTCTATGATGTCTCTTGTGAGTTCATGTGAATGCACACGACGGACAACGTGCCCTCGTTTATGTAAAATCTCGCAAAATATGTGATTATTTAATTCTCCACCACCGAGGATACCGTCCTCAACAAAGACATCTGCAACAAATAAAACTTTCATTAGTCAAATGATTTTACGCTCAAACTGCTTAACCAGCTTTCAACCTCTTCAGATTCTTCTTGCCATACTGCATCTCTCATTTTGTCATACATTTTTTGCTCTTCAAATTGCTCACAAACATATTTTTTAAGCTTTTTAGCTTTAGAGAGTGCTGCTCCGTGATTTTTGTAAACATCACGAATAACTTTCTTATAATGCCATTCTTTGGCAAAGCACCACTGGGAATCTGCCTCAATAACTCCTGGCCATACTGCTGCTTGTTGAACCGGATTAATATCGTAAGCAACTGTTGAAAACATTGCTTTCATCTTTTTAGAGTTCTTTCTTTCAGGCATATACAAGAAATCTGTGTGCCCACTCCAATCTGGAGCAATCACAGGAAGTCCATTATAAGCTGCCTCGAATAGAGGAAGACCGAAACCCTCACCATGCGTTAATGTTACAAGCGCCTTAACTTTGGGGTGATTATATAGCCCTGTCATCTCTTCGTCTGTAAGATCTCCGTGAAGTAGGTTAACTTCACACTTTCGATCTTTATACTCTGAAAGGATTTTTCTAATGGTGTTTTGCATTGCCTCTCGATCTTGCAAACAGTTTTTCATTAAACTAGTCTTAACAATAAGACCGACATTTTGATCATAAAACTCTTCTACAAACCATCGGATGGTATTACCCATGTTTTTTCTAGGGATCCATGTTCCCACAGTAAGAAAGTTGAAATCATGCTTCAAGTCTAAATCTATTTTAGCTTTTTTGACTTTTTTGACCGGATATCCAACTACTTCAATGGGTGTATCAATTTTTGTTTCAAAAACTTCACCAGTCATACCGTTTTGAACTTTAATCATTGTATTGTCAAAACCAAACTTTGCATGATTAGAAACCACAATAATCTTGTCCATATTGGTTGAGGGGTTGAACCACTCGGGGGAAATCTTAGTTGATTCAATCCCGGCAGTTACTCCGATATTGATAGCGGCAAGATTGTTAGTCCATTCGTTTGGAACAGTAACTTGCATGGAAAAATCAAAAAAGTCTTTCTTAATCTCTCCAAGAGCAACTGTTTTGTGTAAAAGGGAGTCAATCCAACGACGTTCGTCTGTATCTTCCCACAACCAACCAGTTTGTCCCCAGTTAATGTTAACCAAGTAGATGTCATATAAGTCTGGTCTGGATCTTAATGATCTTAGGACAAACCTTGTGTGCTCTCCATAGCCACTTTGACTTAGTGCTGGTCCTCTAACAATAATTTTTTTCATACTTTTCTCAACTCCCAAGATTTATAACCTTTTCGGGTTTCCCACGATCCAAACTTCTCATGTGTTTCAGTCAATAGTTGATCCCAACTTTCCGAGAAGTCTTTAAAGTTATAATTCTTTAAGACATGCTCTCGACCAACTGTTCCAATTTCAGCGCGTTTTTCTGGTCCATATTCATACATCTTTGTCAATGCTTCAACGACCTGCTCTTTACACAATCTATCCTCGTAAATATATGGAACTTCTTGAGAACCAATAACTGAGCGTGATGAAGGTTCTAAGCCAATGCCGTGTTCATATTCTACTGCTTTTCCGGCATTTTTGGCATTTCTCCTGTCAACGATTTTATCGCTAATCTTCTTAACGTTTGTTACTTGCTCTTGTAATCCACCTGTCATGGTTGCAATAATCGGTGTTTCACATGCAAGAGACTCAAATGTTGCAAGACCAAAACCTTCTGCATCTGATACACTGATTGTTACATCAGCAGCTGAATAAATGATTGATAGGTTTTCAATACTAAGTTTTTCTGAAGAAACCATGAACTCTTTATCATCTTCAACATTGAGTCCCAACTTTTCAGCAATTGCATATAAATCTTGACCATTTGGATCATTTACTTCGGTGTGCATCAAAAGAGTTGTTTTGGCATTTTTATTCTTCTTTTTCAACTTGTCCATGAACTCTTTATACCAAAAGACTAAAGAGCCGCTTTGTTTTCTTCGAGCATTTCTGTTGTTCCAAAAAACCAAGAACCTATCATCCTCAATACCAAGTTGTCTTCGAACGTCACTGACTTGATTAGCTTCTGCTTTCTTAAAAATATCTGGAACTGCATGAGGAATGTATCTTTCTAAAACTCCTGGTGAAACAGTTTGAACAATATCTGATGTTAGTTTTGAGATTGTCGCAACAACATCGGTAGAGTCATACCATACTTTATTGAACTTTGGATACGGATAGTTGTCCCAAACATGATAATACACCATCGGGACTAAGCTTCTGATTTCATTCTCTGTTTGCCAGAGCCAACCATAAAACCTTGGGTCTGTCATAAACCATAAGATATCTGGCTTTTGAGTCCGAAGAATAGAGCGAATAGTGTCAGGATCTCCGTATCCATCTACTGGAAAAATAGTCCAACTATCTTTGAATTCATCAATCTGAACTGGTTGATAGTTCTCATGCTTGATTGCACCACCCAAACTAATAAACTCATATCTTCCCGTTTTTAGTAACTCAACAATAACATACTTTGTTTGAGTACCAACACCCGATGGTGATAGTGGGTGATCAGATATTGTTAAAATTTTTATTTTTTTTGTTGGATTTTCTTGCGTGAAGTCTAAGTCCACAACTTGTTCTGTCACTTTATTATTTTCTCCTATGGACACCACTCAGTTTTATTAAACTCGCACTTTTGACATTTCAAACGATTCTTTGGGTGGTTGTTATTGTTAATATTATACAACGCTTTGTTTAAAATGTTTAATGCATTTTTTATTTTTCTGGGTCCACTGGAGACTCTGAAGATTTCTATCTTGTTTTTCTTGGCTGTTCTTTTTAGAAGTCCAAAATATGTTTCCACCTTAGAAGGATCAATATCATGTTTGGCACAAAAGAAATTTTTATAATAAGTTAGTTGATAAGTTGTGATTCTATCTGTCTTTTTTTCAATATCCCATCCCCAAGAACACGACTTCCAATCAATAATATGATACTTATCATCTGGTGTTCTGATTACTAGATCCAAGTAACCTTTATAATCATATTCTCCTGGTGCATCCGAAATGGGTTCAACAATCTTCTCTTCTGCTGAAAATACTTTATATTCTGGAAACTGAATACTTAACGCCTCTAAAACCATTGAAGCTAACTCAAGACCTTGTACTTTCATTTCTTCAACTAAAGCTGTATCAGATTCTTTAATGTCGCCAAGTTTTGATATCTCACCTTTGAACGATTGGTTAAAACATTTTTTATAATCTAAATTCTCATTCAAAGTAAGTTTTTCACATGTTTCATGCAATGCTGTTCCAAAGGCTGTATACACATTACCTTTGAATATCTTGATCCTATCAACATAGGTCAACTTATGATAAAAGGGACAAAAGTCCCAATTTTTTAATGCACTGAATGAAATGTGTGGCATAATCTAACTCTTATCGTTTTTAGTAATGTTTTTATTACTATATGATAATAGCACAGGTTTTGCGGGTTTGTCAAGTTTTTTCAAACTTTTAGGCTTTGGTGGTTGTTTTTTGTCAAAAATCCAACTAGTTTTATAAGGGGGAATATCATTGGTGATTACCCTACCACTAATAGCATTATATTCTTCTACATTTATATCATTTGAAACAAGTATTTTTTTTACTTCTTTTAAATCAATGATTACCAAAGGCTCAAAGCGCCTTGGAGGAACATCAATGTCTAAAGTGATTTTATTTTTTTCTTTTTTAATGTTGTAATCATACATTTATTCTACCCCAATGGAAATGAAAAGATCATCAATTTTTTGATACAAGATTGGGCTAATCTCTTTTATATATCTTTTGTCACCCATTACATATTCTTCAAATCCATTCGCGAAATACTCTCTAATAGAAGTAACAGAATAGGGAGAGCTAAACAATCCAGTCGTTAATGGGATTATATTGTTGTATCCAAGTTCTTTATATAAAAAATCGTCCAATTCATCAACAGAGTCTTCAGCAAAAAATAAACTTCCCATGCCGGGAAATGAAACGCCATTGCTCCGCAACATATCCACTAACCTTTTCTTCTTTCCGTTGTATTCAGATTCTAACCTATAGTCACCAAATATTTCATTATAATATTCATCTTCTACTAAGTGTGCGATTTCATGCACAATGTCTTTTATTATTATCTCTTCGGTAACTTCAGGAAAATCTTTAAAAGAAGAGAGATAGATAACACTATCCTTTAACATTGCTTGAATATCTCGATCTTTTAAATCAGGAAACTCACCTATATATATTCCTTCTAAAGTATTGAAGAACTCATAAGGAAGCAGTTCCTTAAGTTCATCTAATACATAATTTACATCAATATGATCAGGTAAATAATTCAACATATAAACAGGAATGTCAAATAAATAATATTCTTTTCTCTCATTCATAGATCTAATAAAAGAGTTTTTTAAATACTTTTTCATATATTAATATAAATATAAAAATATAATATCACATTTTCAAATACTTTTAAAGTTAAAGAACTCTAGCCGTTAGTGTTGCTACCTTAGAGCGTTCTCCTTTTAGAAATGTGATGTGCCCGGTAATATCATAAGGTTTTAGTTTTTCAATAGCATAAGTTAATCCATTTGAAACTTCATCAATATTAACATTATCTATTTGTTCCACATCGCCTGTTAAGATAATCTTACTATCATGACCAACGCGAGTTAAGATCGTTTTGATCTCATGTTGAGTTAAATTTTGACACTCATCTATGATTATATAAGATTTCTGGATTGATCTTCCTCTTATATAAGTTATTGCTTCTACTTCGATGATACCTTTTTCCATGTAAGATTCAAGCATAAGATTATCATTTCCGAACAAAAATCTTAAGTTATCTTGGATAGGTGCTAACCAAGGAGCCATTTTTTCTTCCATTGTTCCAGGTAAATATCCGATATCCTTACCCATTGGTTGAATAGGTCTGGAAACTATTAACCTATTGTATTTTGGATCTTCACCCATTACTTGTTCAAGTCCGGCTGCTATTGCACATAAGGTTTTGCCACTACCTGCTTTACCAATTAAAGAGACTACAGGGACCTCTTCATCTAGCAGTAAATCCATTGCGAAATTCTGTTCTTTATTCTTGGGAGTTATTCCCCAACCACCATCTCTATATTCAGGTATTTTTTTTAATGGCCTTATATGATCCATGTATCTTGTTATTGCGGTCTTTTTATCATTAGAAGAAGAAACCAACATTATGAACTGGTTAGGATATAAATCTTCTAATTTGCCGTCAACAACTTCAGAAATTACAATACTTTCTCCAGAATAAAATCTGTCTATTGTTTGGTCATCAACAAGGACTTTAGTGAATCCACTAAATAAGTCATTACCTTTTTCGATAACATTCTCAGTTGCATATGCTTCAGCCTCAACGCCAATAGCATCACACTTAATTCTTAAGTTTATGTCATTTGACACAACTATAATTTTTTTATTTGGATGATCCTCTTTAACGCTTAATGCAGTTGCAATAATCTGGTGATCTGGTATTTGTGGATCATATCCGACTGGTAAAGTTTTTAGATTTGGTGCCTTGGTAAATATAAGTCCCGAACCTTTTCTTATCCTAATCCCTTTCTGAAACTGCCCCTTGTCACGGAGCTTGTCTAAGATGCGAATAGTATTTCTTGCATTAATCCCAACACCATTGGGTCTTTTTTTGTTATTATCTAGTTCTTCCAGAACAACCAGTGGCATTATAATGTCGTTATTGCCGTATGAATAAATCGAAGAAGAATCAGTAAGATATACACTTGTGTCTAAAACATAAAATTTTTTCGTCATATAAACCTTTCGATTTTGAGCCTTTCCTATAGCGGCTCATTTATAAATAGCGTGGTCGTTTAAGATTTTACTTTATAGTTACCAATAGCGGAGATATAATCTTATGAAAGATGCGGTAGCAAAGATAATGATGGTTTTAGTAGCGATTTTGACATTTGTTGGATGTTCAAGTTGTGCCAATAGTTCTTATCTTTTTGGACCCGGTAATCTTTTTAGAGATAAAAAAAGATCTTTCATAAAGCTAGACGTTTACAAAAATATTTTAGTTACATATACTTCAACTTCTTCACCAACACCCGAAGAAGAGTATGAACTGGATCTAAGATCCTCAGCATCAGCGTTTATTGTAGGCCACGACCGAGACATTACTTTAATTGCAACTTCAGCTCATGTTTGCACTATAAAATTTGGAAATCAAATCAATTATTTTATTCCAGACTTTGACGAAGCAAACCCAAAGTGGAAAATGAAAGAAAAAGCCGCATACATTCTTAACGATTATAAAGGGCGTACTTATCGCGGTTTTCCGGTAAAATATGATTTACAAGCAGATATTTGCATAATAGCATCTAAAAAGATTAGTCTACCAGCCTTGGTTATATCTAAAGAGGAGCCAATTGTGGGAGAAAGATATTACAACATCGCCGCCCCTATGGGTCTTTGGACAAAAAATATGATTCCTCTTTTTGAAGGATTTTATTTGGGCAAGATAAAACCAAGAAATGATATGAAAACTGCTTACACATTCTCAATACCAACAAAGGGTGGATCATCAGGTTCTCCAATAATGAATGGTTATGGTGAAGTGGTGGCCGTGATACACTCGGCTTACAGAGGGTTTGAAAATCTTTGTATGGCAACAACCAACAAAGAGTTATATTACATTTACCGACTTTCAATGATGAGATTGTTAAAAGATTATGACAAATATAAACTCATAATAGATTTGATAAATATTTAATGTATCTTGGGTAAAAAATATACAACTCGTAAACTATTCTTAAAAATTGAATATCTTTCATTGGAGCTAGAGGAAACAAGTGATAGTGTGAAAGAATATCAAAAACTTTTTAATGAAGACTTCCAGCAAGAGATGCAATACTTGAATTCTATTCAAAATGAGCAAAAAACAATAATACACCCCCAAATCAATACAGAGAAGTCACACCCGAAGTTTGTACAGAAAATTTACAGAAATATAGCAAAAAAACTTCATCCGGACATCTCTGACGTGCATAATGCAGAGGAGGTTTTCAAAGAGGTGACAGATAACTATGAAACTAATAATTTGGTTGGCCTAATAATGATTTGCAACCAACACAAAATCCAACTTCCCACTCTAACAGATGAGAACATACAAGAGATAGAAGAAAATATTAAAACAACAGAAAGCAAGATTAATCAACAGAGGCAAACTGTTGCTTGGGTTTGGGCGAATACGGAGGAAAACAAGTCTGAACTAAGAGAGCAGATACGCTCAATGATTGGTATAAATAAAGAAGATTTTGAAAAATGGAAATCTTAATAAACTAAATGAACATCGACTTCGTGTGATGAGGTTCCTTCCAGATCTACCATTGCAGTAGAGCCATCATTTTTTTCAACAACTATAATACCTTCATCATTGTGTGGATCAATCACGAAGTTTTTGATTACAGCTGGACCCTCACAAGACGTATCTCTTGTTACACGATTTGTATAAAGTAAAAATATTTTATCTCCGATATTCATAGTGACACCTTATCATAAATAGAGCATAAAATCAAGTATGGAATAAAAAAAAAGTGGAGGTGGCGGGAATCGAACCCGCGTCCTAAATATTTCGATAGTTTGCGATACACAAGGTTTTTAAAAAAAAGAGAATAGTACGGTTTTGAGTGACAAGGTTGACCGTAAACCCCGCTTTAACTAAGCTGCTAAAGAAAGTGCAACATTATCGTTTGCATTTATTGTTTTAAGCCTTTTAGTGTTTGCTCATACACCCTTGCACAAATTTATCTTAATACCCAGTCGAATCCATGTCACCCCCATATAGTTTAAGTATTCTAACAGAGTGAAATAGGGCTGTCAAGTTTATTTTTCTTTTAAACCGGTTAGATCAGAAGAAGATCTGATTTTGTCTCCAAGCCCATCAACAAGTTTAATATTACACTTGCGACAAACCTTTGCCTCTGGGATTTCTTTGTTATGTCGATCGCCACCATTGGCGAATATATCAGGGTTAACCATTTCTAGCGTTTTACAGACTGTTCGATCTTCATCGATTGATAAAACTGCCTCATCAACATCCCTGATTGCTTTTACAATTTCAAGTCTGTCCTTTTCTGGCATGAAAGATTTACCCTTTTTCAATGAGCATTGGTGATCACTGTTGACAATAACAACTAAATGAGTTCCTAACTTTTTTGCATATTTAAAATATTCTAGGTGTCCAACATGAATGGGATCAAAATACCCGCTAACCGCTACTCTTGTTTTTTTCATTTCTTACTCCTAAGATTTTGCAAGATTGTTGTTTTTATCGCAACAACAACGCTAGGCTCATTTCAAAACCTTCAATAGAGCCATTGAAGGGGGTGTTTTATATATATGTTAAAGAATTTATCTTGCTCACTTTCCAATAGTATCATTTCTCTTCTTTATTGTCAACCTCTTCTACAAAATAGTTATCAATATCATGTTTTCTCAATAAAAGATTAAAATTGTTTTCTTGAAGCCCTAAGAATCTAGCTGCTTCCCTTTTCGAACGAGTAGCAGACATCGCATACTTCAACACAGCATCTTTGACAATGGTTCTTAATGAATACCATATGGGCAAACCATACATTTTTCCATTTAATCCAAATTTAGATGCCAGTTCAAGCTTGAGTCCAATAACCTCCTCTAAGGAAAGATTATTAAAAAGAATCTCAAATTCTTCACTAGACTTACCCTCTTTCCTTAGTTTATTGGAGAGAGAATAAAATCTATTTTTTCCATTATTCTTTTTCTTGATCATTTGCAATCCCTAAAATGCCATAACCAGCAATATCCTTAAAAGGATTTTCACCAAAGGCATCTTTTTTTGTTGCTATTCTGAATAACTTATCAACAATCCTAGTGATTGCTAACATGTCTTTATATTGATCTGGTTTTATACCTTCTGGATATAAAACTTTAAGTATTTGTTCTGATTTTTCAAAAGAACTACCATAAGCAGTGTTCTTTTCGTCTACAAGTTTCCCGATGTCGGTTCCGATTTTTTCAAATTTCACGAATGCCTCATTGAATAAGCTCTTCGCCGCCGAGTCCTCCACCAAGTCCCCCAGCGAGTTCATCATCATCTTCGCCTTCTTCTTTTTCTGACTCATATTCGTCAGTAGTTGGTTCAATAACGGCTCCAAGTTCACTCTCCCATTTATCAAAGTATAGTTTAAGGTTTGTAATCAAATAATCAGTAAAGAGTCTTTGATCTTTCTCATCACTTAGTATACCATATGTTTCAATAATATTTTTCTCAATTTTATCAAAAGATTTTTGTGCCATTGCTCGACCGGTCTCGTCCTGACCTTCAATGCCAAAAGTGTCTACTTCTTCTTCAGGCTCTTCTCCAATAGATGGGTCAATATCAATAAACTTGTCGTCTTCCAAACCTTCTTCATCAGTAACTTTAATGCTAATTTCATCTTCTTGTTCATCCAGTTGTCCGACAGCAATCATGTCGCTGTCTTTGTTGATATCTTCAGTTTCAATTGTTGTAGAAGCAGCATTTACAATGTGAGCCCTAAATGAATCTCTTTGAGATTTTTTAGTTGTTAGTGTTTTGTAGTCGGTTTCTAAATTTGGAAGAATAGATTTTAACAACTCTTCCAAAATATTAATAGCAGTTGAGGCATGTGGTGCATCTTCCACATCCTTGTTAGCTTCCTTGATTAAGCGGCGGATAACCCCGCGAAGTTGTAAGATTTCTGACTTTCGTTTTTCTTCTTGAAGGAGTTTTTCATTTTTTAGTTCGTGAATCATCTCCCTTATAACTCCACGGAGTTGCATCTCCTCAATAAAAGAAGCCCTGCTTGTGTAAAAACCTTCAGGCATATTCAAATGTTCCTCGTCGTCGTCCTTTCTGAGTGAACTGGCATGGCCTTGTACGGCACCAGATCCCATAGTTGAATCTTCTTCGAGATTTTCTTCTTTTTTAATCATTCTTATCTTCCTGAAGGACATTTACTTGCTCTTCTAATGTAATAATCTGTTCTTGCATTCTCCTGGCTGCTCGACGCAATTCTGCAAGATTGTGTTTCATAACCTCAATACGCCTTTCCTCAGATAAAGAACGAGGTTTAAGAGCATTTACATTTTCAGAAAGAGCTTGAATCCAACTAACAATAGTCGGACCCCTGCCTTCATTCATTATAAAATCTCTTGTTAGTGAGCGTAAATCGATTTTCATTGGTTATCCTTAGAACCAACCTTTTTTCTTTGGTTCTTCTTCTTCTTTTTCTTCGGCTTCGGGAGCTGCTGGAGCTTCCGGTTGAGGTGCAGGCTCTAATGATTCTTCAACTACTTCTTGAACTTCTTCCTCATTCAAGATCATTGTTCTTTTTTTTCTATTTTTCATATTATAATACCTTTATTTAATGATTTTCATCCAACGCTTCATCAGTGCTTCATTAAGCTCTTTTCTTGCTTTGGTACGAATGTCGTGATCTTGTGGAAAATATGACTCATTTACTTCTTCAGTAGCGTCATTGTCTTCTTCCAACTCTTCTTTTTCTTCGTTTACTTCTTCTTTAGCTTCCACGACTTCTTCTTTTTCTTCGTTTACTTCTTCCTTGTCTTCCTCAAGCTCTTCCTTGGCTTCAACAACTTCTTCTTTAGATTCTTCGATTTCCTCTTTAGATTCTTCGATCTCCTCTTTTGCTTCAGTAGCAAGGCCCATATCGACTGTTTGATCAGAATCTGCTCCTGTCGCGCTTGCAGCTGCCGCTTGAGCCTTTTCTTCACCTGCTTCTGCGGTCTCCATGCCTTCTGGATTTGTATCAATCGCTGCCTCTGTTAAGTCATCGTTGAACATTTCTTGGATGACACCTTTAATAATCTCTCTTAGTCGAGACTCTGTAATTTGATTTTTCATTTTTTCTCCTTCAACCATCCGTCCGCCGACCACCGAAGTTGTCATTGGGGGTGTGTAATGTGTGCTAGTAAATAGTGGTTTAGCACCCTTATTTTTTAAATTATCTTCCCAATCACGGAAGATCATATTTCCACATTCATACGCTTCTCTTTCCATTTCTCTCAAATGACCATCTTCTTGAGCATATCCAGCAACGGTAGCAGCACCGTTATCGAAGTCTCCTCGACAGTTTTGTTTGTGATGCACGAGTTCATGTGCTAAGGAACGTAGAATATCTTTAATATGCCTTCCTTGAGTGTAAAGTGCAATCTTATGTTCGCTTGGGGAATAGTGTGCTGTCTTTCCAAGAGGGTTTTTCGCATTGTCATCATTCTTCATAACAACAATAGAAACATCAGGTTTAAACCCAAGTTTCTCTTTGGCAGTCTCATAAAGACTTTTCATCAATGGCTGATATTTATATATTCTTCCTGCTTCAGACATGATTGCTTTAATAATTAGTTGGCTAAATGAGTAAAATCACTAATATCCACCACATTATTAAAGCAATATAAAAACCGGACAAAAAATATAGACAATATCTTGAAAATTTTCTGCTCCGATTTGCAAATAAGAACAAAGTAAAGATTGTCGGGAGAAATATCTTAACAAAAGCAAAAAGACTGGCATCAGTTTGCAACAGGAGGTCCATTATGGGATTACCTTCGTCTAAAGGACCATATTTTATGTATTTTATTGTAAAAAATGTATCTAAAAGATTAGCACTGATAAGTGAGATGGTAGCGAATAA